>Ga0209040_10000865_pt1 | contig 23606 bp, 23 predicted proteins | sample BogFormECP12_OM3_FD_188240 | JGI IMG/M metagenome (GOLD analysis project Ga0209040, IMG submission 188240) | Bog forest soil microbial communities from Calvert Island, British Columbia, Canada - ECP12_OM3 (SPAdes) (version 2) | ecosystem: Environmental > Aquatic > Freshwater > Wetlands > Bog ... | reverse complement strand
TAGCTAGACTGGACCTTTCGAAAGGAAGGAGCCCATCACCCGCCACGCTCACGCCTTGGAGGTTGCCGACGTTGGCCCTGGAGTCGCTTGGGGCTTTTGAGTTCGATGAGCATGGGCGAGGGCGCGGACTTCCGGCACGGACTCCAATCGACCTCGCTCATGGCCGCCGTTTTCTTTGGGTCCATCTCGTGCTGTCCAACGCCCGCTCGCGTGACTTGATCGCCACACAGTCCCCCAACTCACCCGCAGCGACGGATGTTTTTCTCTCTTCGGCGAGCCATCCGCGCCTCGAATGGGAGGCGGACGAGCTATGGGGCAGTCTCGAGGACCTCCAACTTGAGATTGAAGGGCCGGCCGATGAAACGACAGACGTGCGGTTCGTTTTGACGCCGCGTTTTCTTATGACCGGGCGCCGCCACCCCGTTCTCTCCGCCCAGGAGGTCAAGCGACGGGTCGAATCAGGCGAGATTTTCGAGGAGAGCGTGGCGCTATTCGAGCGTATGCTGACGGCGACTGCCGACTCGGTGGGCGAGATGGCCCACAAGATCGGCGCTGCGCTCCGACGGCGTCGAGAATCGGGTGCTGTCTGGCGCCTGGCACAACGAAAGCGCAAAGCTCCTCAAGTTGAGGCGCTCCATCTCGCGACAGGACCGGCTGATCCATGCGACCTTGAGCGTCCTGTCCCATCTCGAGCAACGCCGGGCGGAACGCGCGCTTGAGGCCTATCGCAGCATGGCCGACCGAGTGCGCCAGCGCGTTTCAGCCCATCACGCCGATCTTCGACTTCAGGGCGACCGCGCGCGACTGTTGCAGGAGGAAACCTCAGCCAAGGTCGCAGCCGCCAGCAACCGCAATCTCTTCGTGCTTACGCTTGTGACGACCGTGCTTCTGCCGCCGGGCTTCGTCACCGGCTTCTTCGGCATGAACACGAAGGGCCTACCCTTCGCCGAATCCGACAACGGCACCCTTTACGTCGCTCTGCTTTGCGCTCTCGCCGCAGGAGTCGTCTTCCTGCTTATCCGACGGTTCCGGATGCTTGGCTAAAGGGGCGCGTTCAGCTCCAACGACGGCAGCGCAAGCTCGATCTGATTAATCACGCCGACGACGCCTGGGACTTTTCGCGCGTCGGATTCGGCGCATGTCCTTTGGTAGGGAAGGTCGACCCTCCCAGACATCGTCACCCACCCGTCCTTGACGTCCACTCTTAAGCGATGGCGCGGCACCGCCAAGTCCCAGTGCAGAGCGTTCAAAACAAGCGTTTGGACGTCGGTGGTATTGGGCTGCATGATTGGCCTCCTCCCCCGGCTGCACGATTAGCGTCCTCCCCAGGACGCCATTATTATCACTACACTGCCTTTTTCGCCGTGACTAGGCGACGCAGCGAACGCGACATAGCGCCGCAGTTGAGCCGAAATGAGGCTCGGGCCGCCGGAAAAATAATTACTGGCGAAAGATTTAAGTCCGGGGCGGTCGTCCCGCCGTTGCTTCCTCGAGTTCCGGCTCGTCGACCCTCATCGCGTTGCCACGCCACACGAAGCTATCGCTCGTCCAGGCCCACAACCAGATGAACGGCAGAAGGACGTCTCGAAGCGCCCACGCGAAAGGACTGCGCCAACTCAGCGGCCAGCGCGAGAAAAGCGCGAGGAGCGCTTCGGCGCCGTACCAGAAGATGGCGGCGAGGGCGGCGCTTGCGAAGGCGTTCAGCCCGAAGGTGGGGCCGGCGACAGCGGCCGCGACAATCGTGAGGAGGCTTGTCGTCAGGATTTCCGGCGCGAACTGCCAGGGAAAGGTCACCCGGCGCAGCCGCGCCCAGCGCGACTGCCGCGCCCAGACGTCCTTGAGCCGCCGCGCGCCGAGCGGCTGCTCGAACGGCTGGTTGGCGAGATGGGCCTCGAGTCCCTGCGCATGAATGAGTTTCGTCGCCGCTGCGTCCTCGGCGATTTCGGCGCCGAGCGCTTCGATGCCTCCGCCGACTTCCAGAGTTCGCCGGCGCCACAGCATGTTCTTGCCCTGCGCGAAGCCGAAGCCGGCCGCCTCGCCGGCGTACTGCCAGCGCGCTTCGTAGGTATTGAGAAAGCCGCATTCGACCTCGGCGGCGAAGTTTCCAGGCCGAGAGCCGATCGGCGGCGCGCAGACGATGCCGGTGTCGGGACGCCAGCTCGCCAGCATCCGCTGAATATAGTCGGGCGGCATCAGCACGTTGGAATCCGCGATGATGACCCAATCCGTCCGAGCCGCTTTCCACCCCTTCACGACGTTGTTGAGCTTGGGATTGGCGCTGACCTTGTCGTCGCCGATAAGGAGGCGCGCGTTGCGGGCCGGGTGGGCGGCGATCGCGCCCTCGACAAGGGGGGCGATCGGATCGTCGTCGCGCGCGAGGCAAAAGATGATCTCGTAGTTCGGGTAGTTGAGCGCGAAGATCGAGCGCAGCGTATCGCGCGTGAAAGCCTCGACGCCGCATAGCGGCTGCACAATCGTGACTTGCGGCGCCTCTTCGGGAATGGGCGTCAGCTTACCTCTCCAGATGCAACGCCAGCTGGCAAGACCGACGCTGAGGGCATGAAGAGCGCCGGTCGAGACGCAGACTCCGGCGGCCAAGGCGCTGATCGTCATTGGGTTTGCATACTCAATTCCTGATTCGTTGTCACATAGTTGCCGCCTTCCGACGACGCTTCTATGAAGGTGAATGCCTTCTGCGCCGATTGTCCGCTTTGCCCCATCGCCCACGGGACGAATTCATATCGGCAACGCCCGCACCGCGCTCCTCAACTGGCTTTACGCCTGTCAGCGCCAGGGAACGTTCATTCTCCGTTTCGACGACACCGATCAGGAGCGGTCGAGAGCCGAATATGCGGAGGCGATCCGGGAGGACCTGGCCTGGCTCGGGGTCGCGCCGCACCTCGTTCGCCGCCAGTCCGAGCGCATGGCGGCCTACGACGAGGCCATCGAGAAGCTCAAGGCGCAGGGGCGCGTCTATCCGGCTTACGAAACGGCCGAGGAGCTCGACCGGCGGCGAAGGCGCCAGCAGGCGCTCGGCCGGCCGCCGATCTACGACCGGGCGGCGCTGCGCCTGAGCGAAGCCGAACAGGCGGCGCTCGAGGCGTCCGGACGGCGGCCGCATTGGCGCTTCAAGCTCGAGCAGAAGAGCGTGGAATGGAGCGACTTGGCGCGCGGCGAAAGCCGGGTCGATTGCGGTTCGCTCTCCGACCCCGTTTTGCGGCGGGAGGATGGAACCTACCTCTATACGCTGCCTTCGGTGGCGGACGACATCGCCTTCGGCGTGACGCATGTCATCCGCGGCGAGGATCACGTCACCAACACGGCGGTGCAGATCCAGCTCTTCGAATCGTTGGGCGCCGGGCCGCCGACTTTCGGGCACCACAATCTCCTCACCGACGCCTCGGGCGAAGGCTTGTCGAAACGCTCCGGCGCGCTTTCGATTGCCTCGCTGCGCGAGAAAGGCGTCGAACCGCTCGCCGTCGCCGCCCTCGCCGTGCTCGTCGGCTCGGCCGAGGCCGTGCGGCCCGTCGCCTCCCTCGTGGAGCTCGCGGCGCTTGTGGACCTCCGGCGCCTCTCGCATGGCGCGGCGCGTTTCGACGAGGCCGAGCTCATGGCGTTCTCCGCGCGAACGCTGCATGGCCTGCCGTACGCCCCGGTGGCGGATCGCCTGGCCGCGCTCGGCGTTGCAGGGCCGAATGCGGAGGCTTTCTGGCTCGCCGTCCGGGGCAATCTCGCCACGATGAGTGAGGCTGCAATCTGGCGAGCCGTCGTTGAAGGGGACATTACGCCGGTGGTCGAGGACCGGGCGTTCCTGTGCCTCGCGGCCGCACGCCTCCCGGAGGAGCCCTGGGACGGGTCCACATGGGCGCGGTGGACGGGCGAACTCAAGGAGCTCGCCGGCCGCAAGGGCAAGGCGCTGTTTCATCCGCTGCGGCTGGCGCTGACCGGGCGCGATTCGGGGCCAGAACTGGCCGCGCTTCTGCCGCTCATCGGCCGGGTTAAAGTGTCGGCCCGACTATCCTCACCTGCCGCTTGACGCCGTCCGCGCCGACCTCGGTGACGGTTTCGCCCTGGCCAGCGCCGAAGCGCGTGCTCGACTGGGCGTCGCCGCCCGCGATGCCCGAAGCTTCGCGGCTGACTGCAGCCGCGGCCGCGCCGAGCGCGGTGTCGACGCCGCTGGCGTCGAGGCCGGGCGTCTGCGCTTGGGCCGGGGCCGGGGCCGGCGCCGGGGCCGGCGCCGGCGCCGGCGCATCCGGCGCGGCAACGACCGCCTTGGCGGCCGACTTCGAAGGCTTCGCCTTCGGATCGGCGGAAGCCTTCGAGAGAATTGGGCGGGACAGCTCGGCCGATTTTTCCGGCGTCACCAAGATGTCTTGCGACTCGTGGCCGTACTTGCCCTCCGCGGCGGCGAGCGTCTGCGCCCAGCTCTCGCCCTTGCGGCGGCACGAGCACGACGCATCGGAGGCCTTTTCGAACTTGAGCGCGTTCGGCAAATCTACGTAAGGCTCGCCGCTCGCGGACACAGCCTCGGAAATGGTTCCTCCGAACGGGAACGAGTAGAGCTGGACGTCTGCGTTGGGGCACAGCGACCGGCAGACGTCCTCCAGGCTGTCGGCGCGGCTGCCGGCCCCAGAATAGGACACCGGGAAAAAGCTGCCGTCGCAGGTCTTGACGCAGACGGCGTACGAGCCGGCGTGCGCGTTGACGCCGCCGCTCTTCTCCTCCTCGATGGAGCGATCAATCATCTGCTGCTGCTCGTCGGGAGGCAAGGTCTCGACGCTGGGCGCAGGCGGCCTCGCGAAGCCGCCGAAGAGCGCCTCAAGAATGTTCCCGGGCTGGCGGGGCGCGTTGACGCATTCTGCATTGTAGCGGGCGATGAGGTTGCCCCGGCCGCCGCCGGCGCGCGCCTGCAGGTCGGCGAGACTCGCCTGCATGCGCGCGATTTGCCCCTTGATCTCCCCGCACTGCGGCGGGGGGTCGGAGCCGAAGAACAAAAATTTCTGATTGTCGCACCCAATCGAATGGGCGTAGGCCGAGGTGCGGGCGAGTTCCGCGCGCTGCCGCTCGGCCGCCGCCTGAACCTGGCTGCTGCCTCTCGGCGCGGAAGCGATGGCTTGTTGGAGACGGGCGCATTCGTCGCTCTGGGCGAAGGCCCGCTCGTCCGCTAACAGTCCGCCAGAACTTGACAACGCAAGAAAAACCAAGGGCGAAAGCGATTTGCCCCAGCCGAAGCCGCCCGTCATCCAGCCGTCGCCCTTTCTGCTCGCCAATCGGTTCGCCTTCCAATTGAAGGCGCGGCGGTTAGATTACGAAATGGCGGCGCCAAGATGGCGTCGCCCGTGTGCGTCCGTCTTCTACTGGCTTTCTCCACGAGACGCTACTCCGCCGAGAGGCCCCCCGCGACCCCCCCCCAACGCAGTCTGGCTGTCGGAGCTCCTGGCTCAATTCTTGATCGCCGACCGGTGTGAGAAGCGGGCGCTTGACGGACGTCCGCCGACTTTTGCGGCGTCCAGAGCGGCGGAGAGCCTTTCGGCCTTCGCCCGGTCGTCGAGGCCCTGCTCGTCGAACAAAATGTCGATGATCTCGACTCCGGCGCGGCGCCAGCCAATCGTCAGGCGAAAGAACGCCGACACCATGGCGTGCTGGAACTCCATGTCGATGGAGACGACAGGCGTCGCGTCCCACGGCGCCTTGAAACTCGCGGACAAGGCGTAGCGCAGCGTTCCGCTCTTGAAGAAAAGCTCGGTCGACGAGTTGACAAGATCGGCGATGTTGGCGGCCTGATCGCTGCGAATCATATGGATAAGCTCGGCCGCGTCGGTCAGGCGTAGTTCGCTTGCGACATCCACCAGCGCGTCTGCAATGATTTGCTCCCGCTCGAGGGGCCGTTGGGGGCCGCTCGTCCCGGCGCCGACCTTCATTGCCCTCGACGAGGCCATGCTGCTTTCCTCTGCTGGACGAGGTGCACGATCTCGGCGACCGCCCGATAGAACTGCGTCGGGATCGGCCTTTCGACCTCCACCGCCGAATAGAGCGAGCGCGCGAGCGGCTTGTCCTCGATGACGGGAATGTCATGCGCCTCGGCGATTGCGCGGATCTTGAGCGCGATGAGATCGGCGCCCTTGGCGAGCACCATCGGCGCGCCGCCTTCGCTGCGCACGTAGCGCATCGCGACCGCGTAATGCGTCGGATTGGCGACGACCATGGTCGCGCGCGGCACGGCCGAGAGCATGCGTTTGCGCGAGCGGTCGAGGCGGAGCGACCGCAGCCGCGATTTGATAAGCCGGTCGCCTTCCGCCTGCTTGATCTCCTCCTTCAGCTCGTGCCGACTCATGCGGTTGTCGCGTCGCCATAAGACTCTCGACCAGGCGAGATCCGCTCCCGCAACGCACACGGCGGCGATCAGCACAGCCGCGATCGTCTTCGTCGTGAGCTGAAGAATGCGCTCGGGCAAGGTCCCCGGATCGAGCTCTGTCGCGGTCATCAACACCGCCTTCTGCCCCGCAAGGACAGCAGCCGCGATCGCCGCGATTGCCGCAAGCTTGATGAGGCTCTTGAGGAACTCGACCGCTCCCCGCATGCCGAAGACGCGCCGAAATCCGCTTCTGAGCGAGATGCGCGAAAAGTCCGGAACGATTCGCTGAACGATGACCCGGGGCGCGCCCTGCGCCGCCGAGGCGACGATGCCGGCGGTCATCAGAATCGCGACCATGGGCGCGAGAAACGCGGCGGACGCGCCGGCGATCGGCCCCATGAGCGCGATGACGTCTTCGCTGCGCGCGATGCGCCAGCCGGCGGGATCGTCGATGACGCCGATAAGGGCCTCGAGCAGCGCCTGAGCTTGCCCGGGCAGGACCAGCGCGACGACCGCCAGCGCGGCGAGCAGGGACGCGAACAGCGGCGCCTCGCGCGAGAAGGCCGACTGTCCGCGCTCAATCGAATCGTGCAGCCGCTTTTCGGTCGGCTCCTCAGTCTTGTCGCCCGAGTCGGCGTCTGCGCTCATTGGGCGCGCGCCTCACGCCGCCTCATCGACCGGGGAAGCATTGTTGAGTTCGATTTCGTTTCGGCTCGCCATTGCAAGCACGATGTCGGCGATGGCTTTCCGGGCCTTCGCTATCTCGCGCGAAGAGGCCTGCGCGCCCGCGGCCAGTTCGCCCTCGACGAGGCGGCGCCCGCGCGAGGGCATCGACGACAGGACTGCATCGCGAAAACCGTTGTCCGTGCCGCGCAGCGCCATGACGACGATGTCGATCGAGGCCCGGTCGAACAAGAGGGCGCGCGCGCGCTCGCTGAGCCTCGGCAGGTCGTTGAAGGAGAACAGCATAGTCTTCAGGATGGCGGCCTCTTTCGGACTGGCGAGCTGGATTGCGCGCATGGCGTCCTCGGCGTCTTCGGGATCGAGGCCGTTGAGAATGCCGGCGATGCGCGCCCGGCTCTCCTCGCCGCCGGCGGCCTTCTTGGCGCTCTTCAGCATTTGGCGCAACGCGCTTTCGATGGCCTCAGCCGCGAGGGGGGCTGCTTCCTTCGGCGCCATAAGCCCGCACAAGGCTGCGTTCCGACGGGCGCGCGGCAGGCCGCTCACGATCTTGGCCGCCAGCGCGGAATCGAGCTTCGAGAGAATATAGACCGCCGTCGGTGGCCGCTCAGCCTCGAGCATCTTCACGATCGCGCTCTCCGGAGCGCGCGCGAGCGCCTGCCAGACGTCCGGCTCCTTTCCTTCGTCCAGCGCGGAGTCCAGCAAATCCTGGACTTCCGCGGGCGGAAGGGCCTGCGCAAACAATTCGCGGGCCTTGTCCGGATCGCCAAGCAACCGGGCGCCGGCGGAAAAGTCGGACGCGAATTCCTCGACAAGCGAATCAAGCGCCGCGGGCGCAATCGGACCGAGCTCGGATGCGGCCTTCGCGACGACCTTGAGCTCAGGGTGGTCGAAATGCTTGAGAAGGCGCGCGGCGGACGGATTGCCCATCATCAAGAGCAGCGCGGCGGCCTTCTGGGGGCCGTTGAGCCGCCCGTCCGAAACGAATCGTAAGTCAGACATCGACGTTCTCGCCAATCAGGCGGCCTTTTCGCCGCCGGGACTCGGGACGATCTCCAGGAGCGAGACGCCGAAGCGCTGACTTGCTTCGTCGATGACGACGATCTCGCCTCGCGCCACGATCTTGCCGTTGACGACGACGTCGACTGGATCGCCGACGCGCTGGTCGAGCGAGATGACCGCGCCGCGAGCGAGCTTCATAAGGCTCGCCACCGGCAAGGAGGCGGTGCCGAGCACGATCTGCACCGTCACCGGGATCGACAGGATCGCGTTGAGGTTGGGGGCGTCGAACTCAGGCGCCGCCGCGGCGGACATTGCGTTCTCCTGCTCTGCGAGTTTCGGCGCTTGTGGCTGCTGCGCGGCTTCGTTCATGCATCTGTTCCAGGGGTGCGAGGGGGGTCGATTTCGCAAATCATGTGTTCGACGCTGCGCTCCCGGTGACCTCGAGCCGATAGCGACCGTCGCCTTGACCGAGACGGCACGTGAAAACGCCGCGTCCGGCGCAATCAAGGCGCACGGAGTCGAGGGCCGGTTTCCTGAGCCGCAGCACTGTTCCGACGCGGAGGTTCGCGAGATCGCTCAGCGTCATCGGCAGCTCGTCGAGGATCGCGTTCACCGGGAGCTTTGTGTGCTGCACCTCTGTCTCCATCAGGCGCGCCCAGCGGCTGTCGGGCGCGGGCGGTTCGTCGACCTCGGTTTGCTCAAGCGCCTTTCGCAACGGCAGGAGGAACGATTGTGGAAGCAGCAGCAGACATTCACACGGCCGACCCTTCACGGATAGCGAGAAGCGCGCCGCGGCCGCGGCGGCGTCGCGTCGACCGAGCGCGTAGGGGTCGGTTAGGAAAACGAGCCTTTCGAAGGTCAGCCGAAGCGCGGAGATCGGCGCAAAGCCGGCTTCAAGCGCGTTTCCAAGCGCGCGCGCGAACGCCTCGACGAGCGCGGTTTCGATCGCCGTGCGTGACGGCGGCGTTCCGGGCGCGTCGGCTTCCGGCAAGTCCGTCGAGGACACCTCGCCGAACACCGAAGCGAGAATGAGTTCGTCGATGCGCTCGTCGAAGGCGATGAGCAGGCGCGTCGCCGGGTCGGCGTTCGTATAAATCGCCGCCGTCAATCCGGCGCAGTCGCCAATGGCTTTGAACAGCGTCGTGGGATGAACTGCTTCGATATTTCCAGCGACCGGCGCTTCGCCGAAGAGCGGCGTCAGGCAGCGCTGCGCCTCGGCGACGAATTGGTCGAGCGCTCGCCCAAGCCCGCTCAGGCGTTCGATCGCAAGGCCCGGCCCTCCAAGCTTCAGCCCCTTGGCGTCGCGCCTGTCGGCGAATCGGGGTCCGGCGCTCATGCTGCTTCCTTGATGATATCGGCGCCCGGCGCGCCGGAGGTCGTTTCGTTCTCCACCACGTCGATGGTGGGCCGCTCTTTGGCTGGGATTGTCTTGCGGCCGAACTCGACCGCGACCTGCGGCATGGCGCCGTTCATGAACGCGAGCAGGCTCTGCTTGACGAGCGTGAAGAGTTTCAGCTGTTTCTGGCGCACAGATTTGATCTTTTGCGCCATCGGAGCGACGATCGCATAGGAGAGAAAGATGCCGGCGAAGGTGCCGACCAGCGCCGCGCCGATGAGGCCGCCGAGCGTCTCCGGCGACTGATCGAGCGCGCCCATGGCGTGGATGATGCCGAGCACCGCCGCGACAATACCGAGCGCCGGCAGGCCGTCGGCCACCGCTTGGAGCGCATGCACCGGCTTGTACCGGTCATGGGCCAGCGTCTCGATCTCCTCGTCCATCAGCGCCTCGACCTCGTGCGGTCGCGCGTTGCCGATGATGATGAGGCGGCCATAGTCGCAAATAAAGGTCACCAGATCCGCGTTGGCGAGCAGTTTGGGGAACGCTTTGAAAATCTCGGATTCCTGCGGGTTGTCGAAATGTCCCTCGACCTCGCTGCGCGACTTGGCCCGCAGCTCGCGCATCAGCGCATGCAATGCGCTAAGCACGTCGAGATAGTCGCGCGGCTTCGGGACCTTGTCGAGCATCGCCTCAAGAAACGCCCGCCCGCAATCCTTGATGACGGTCATCGTGTTCGCGACGATGAAGATGCCGAGCGACGCGCCGGCGATGATGACGAATTCATACGGCTGCATCAGCACGGCCATATGACCCCCGAGGGCCGCATAGCCGCCAAGGATGCATCCAATCGCGATGAGAAGGCCGATGGCGAAATTCAAGAGCCGCTTCCTTCCGATCCTTGACGATCTTTTGCGGCCTGAGACTTACGCGAAGCTTTCAGAATGTTCGGTCAGCCCCGGACAAGCCGATCGCGTGAGTCTCTTTCGCATGATCCCGGCCGCCGCGCCGTCCAAGGGAGTTTCATGCAGAACGGACTTTACGTCGCCGCTTCCGCCGAGGTTGCTCTCGAACGGCGGCTCGACACCATCGCCGACAACATCGCCAACATGAACACGCCCGGCTTTCGGGCGACCGGCGTATCCTTCGAAACCGAAGTGGCGAAGGCCGGGCGGACGCCTTTAAGCTACGTCTCGCCCGGATCGGAATACATAACGCGCAGAGCCGGCGAGATCGCGAGGACCGACAATCCGCTCGATTTCGCGGTGCAGGGACAAGGGTGGTTCGGCATCGAGACGCCGTCCGGGCCCGCCTACACTCGCGACGGCCGGGCGCGGATTGACGAGTCCGGCGCGCTGCGCACCTTGAACGGCGACGCCATCCTGGACGCCGGCGGGGCGCCGATCGTCCTCGACGGGACGGGGGGCGCGGTCACCGTCTCCTCGGACGGCATGATCACTCAGAACGGCCGTCAGGTCGGCGCGATCGGCCTTTTTGCAATCGATCCGGACGCTTCGCTCAAACGCGCGGAAAATTCGAGCGTCGTGCCGGACAAGCCCGCAACGCCCATCCTAGAATTCACCAGCGACGGGGTCGTGCAGGGCGCGGTGGAAGGCGCGAACGTCGATCCGGTGCGGGAAATGACCAAGCTCATTGAGGTGACGCGGGCGTTCGAGGGCGTGGCGGCCGAATCCTCGCAATCCGAATCGTCGCTGCAGGACGCCATCAAGGCGCTGGGTTCGGCATGACCGCCGCTTTGCCAGAGCCCTCGGTGGTTGGCGCGCTCGGCCGGCTGGAAAGGCGGGTCGAACGGGGCCTGCGCGAGCTGCCATTCGTCCGCGTCAGCGGCGTCGTGACCGAAATCTCGATGTCGCACTACCGCGTGGCCGGCCTCTCCCGTTTCGTCAAGCTCGGCGACTGCGTCGCCGTCGAGGGCGGGGATCGCGACCAGGTCGGCGAGGTCGTGAAGATCGACGACGCCGGCGCGACCCTGAAGCCCTTCGACGCGCGCTGCGCGGCGGCCATTGGAGCGCGCGCCTTCCGCACAAGGAACCTGGCGCTCGCGCCTCATCCGTCGTGGAAAGGCCGCGTAATCGACGCGCTCGGGAGGCCGATCGACGGCGCCGGCGAACTTGCGCACGGGGGCGCTGCGGTCGCCGTGGACGCCGACCCGCCGCCGGCCTTGCGCCGCACGCGGGTTGCGGCGCCCGTCCGGACCGGAGCGCGAGTCGTCGACCTGTTCACGCCCCTATGTTTCGGCCAGCGCATCGGCGTCTTCGCGGGCTCGGGCGTGGGCAAGTCCTCGCTGCTCGCGATGCTGTCGCGCGCGCCGCATTTCGACACTGTGGTGATCGCGCTGGTCGGGGAACGCGGACGGGAAGCGCGCGAGTTCTTGGACGAACGGCTTGGCAAGGAGCGCGCATCCGTCGTCGCGGTCGTCGCGACAGGGGATGAAAGCCCGATGATGCGGCGGCTCGCGCCAAAGACGGCGATGGCGGTCGCGGAATATTTTCGCGACTGCGGCGAATCCGTGCTGCTCATTGTCGATTCGGTCACGCGGTACGCGCATGCGGCGCGCGATGTGGCGCTTGCGGCTGGCGAGCCGGCGGTCGCGCGCGGCTACGCCCCGAGCGTGTTCAGCGAGCTGCCGCGCCTTCTTGAACGCGCCGGCCCCGGCGAGGAAGGCGCCGGAACCATCACCGCCATCTTCTCCGTCCTTGTCGACGGCGACGATCACAACGATCCGGTGGCTGACGCCATTCGCGGCGCGCTCGACGGCCACATCGTCCTCGATCGCGCCATCGCCGACGAGGGTCGGTATCCCGCAGTCAATATTCTCTCGTCGGTGTCGCGCCTTGCCGACGTTATTTGGACTCCCGAGCAGCGCAAGCTTGTCAGCAATCTGCGTTCGCTTCTCGCGCGCTACGAGGAGACACGCGACCTGCGGCTTATGGGCGGCTACGCGGCCGGCGCCGATCCGCTCCTGGACAAGGCCGTGAAGTCGGCGCCGCGCATCTACGACGCCATGCGGCAATCGCTCGACGCGCCGCGGTGTGAGGACCCGTTCATCGAGCTCGCCGCCGCGTTGCGCAGCGACCCCAAAGCGCTGGAGGCATGACCATGATGCGGGTCGACATTGCGCTGCGCACGCTCGCGACCGCCCTGGCGGGTCTCTCCGTCGCCTTCGCCCTCTACATGCTCGCCTATGGCGGAGGACGGTTGCGGGTCAACGGGATGGAGTATCTGGCGATCTTCGCTCAGCCGCGCGGGACGCCCGCAGCGCCGGCGAAAGCGCCAGACCCTTCGTCGAAGGCCATGCCGATCGACCTGCAGGCGACCGGATCGGTTCCCGGCCTCGGCCATGAGCCGGCGGCCGCGCCGCCGCCGGTCGAAATCGTCGCCGCCCGCCCGGACAAGGTCTGGTTCCGGATCGACGGGAGAATCGTGGCGGCCGGCCTTGGCGACAATGTTGCGCGCGTCGGCCATCTTGCCGCGATCGTGGCGCGCAACGGAGGCTGGGCGGTTCTCGGCGACAAGGGCGAGACGCTGATGGCAGTCTCGAAACGCTCCAACGCGGCGCCGCTCTTCGCCCGCAAACTGATGTTCCAGTAGAGCGCGCTGTCCTAGCCCCCGCGCATTTTGCGTCGCGCTTGGTCGTAGAGAGCGTTGGCGGCGGCGACGCGCGCGTCGGCGCCGCGGCGCGCGCCCGGAGGCTGGCGATCCGGGTGATTGCGCCAGACAAACTCGCGCCAGAGCCGTCTCAATTCGGCGTCCGTCAGATCGGGGGTCAGGCCGAGTTCGTCCGGACTATCGGCGGATGCTTCTGGCCGGAGGCCAGGAGAGGGTGAGCCGGCAACAGGCGGCTGCGCCGTATCGGTCGCCCACGCCATCGCCTCCTCCCAGCAGGCCTTGCCCGCAGCCTCGTTAGCTGAGGGGAAAGCAAGCTGAGCCAGGACATTCGGACTCCTGGCGCGCTGCCCGCCGTCCTCGACGTCGGCGTCCAACTGATTCCCTCGCGCCTCCTCGAGAGCGCGCTGGAAAGACTCCGCGCCGCCGCCGCTGTTCATCGAACGACCAATGTCTCAGCCGCTTGCGGCGCGCCGGAAGCGCGCGCTTCGCGAGGCGTCATATTTGGCGTCGTTGTCCTCGGCGACCACGCAGTTGCGTCCCCTCGCCTTGGCTTCGTAGAGGTTCGCGTCGACGCGCTGCAAGAGGTCGGCGCCCGTCTCGCTCGGCCTGAGCTTGGCGACGCCGAACGAGGCTGTGACCTTGCCCACGCGTTCGCCGCTCGTCTCGAGCGTCCATTGCTTCGACTCGAGAACCCTGCGAATGCGCTGGACAGCCTGGGTCGCCTCGTCGATGCCTGTTCCTGGTAGGAGGATCACAAATTCCTCGCCGCCGAACCGCGCCACCCGGTCCTGGCCCCGCACGTTTTGCATCAGGATCTCCGCAAAAAGCCGCAAGAGTCGGTCGCCTACGATGTGCCCGAACCGGTCGTTGACGAGCTTGAAGCGGTCGAGGTCGGCGAGCGCGAGACAAAAGTCGCCGCCGGTTCGGCGCGCCCGCTCCATCTCCTGCGCCAGCGCCGTGTCGAAGAAACGGCGGTTGCCGATCATCGTCACCACATCGCGCATGCCCGCTTCCTCGGATCGTTCGAGGTTGTTCTGCAACTGCAGCGCCCTGAGCCGCGATTCCTCGAGCTGATTGCGCACCTTGGACAATTTCTCGCGCATCTCGCGGTTGTCCTCGATCAGCGCCATGACGATTTCGGTGATCGGTCCGGCGGACTGGTGCTGGGAAAGGCGGACGCTCGCCCCGTTCAGCCGCTCCGAATAGGCGTCGTTGTCGCTCACCTGCGCCTGAAGGATTTTCGTGAGCGACCGGAGGATGCCGTCCACCTTGTCCCACGGCGCCTGGTTCGGCGCAGCCTTGGCGCTCGCGTTAGCCGCGCGGTCGCCGGCGCCGACGGACATGCGTCCGAGAATCACCCCGGCCCAGCCAAACAGCAGGATTCCCAGTGCCGGCACTTCGAACGGGACATTAAGCTTGAGCGCCGTCAGAGCGAGCGCGCCGAGAACGACGACGCCGAGCGCGTAGACCGTGTTGGCGTACGAACGGATGAGGACAAGCGCGTTCATCTGCGATTCTGTCACCATGCGGCCGTGCGCGCGCGCCTGTCATGGCTGCGGCGAGCGGCGAAGCGCCAGCCGAACGCAAGGGAAAGCGTCCAACGTCATTTGGACGTTTACTTTCTAATGCCGGCGCAGTTACGGATTTGTAAGCGAAGAACGACGAGTTCGACGAGATCGCGGTCCGAGCCCGCAGCAAAAATTGGGGGCGGCGCCGAAAGCTATTGAAAAAGCAAGGCCGTGCTTGCGGCGACAAGACGCATTGGTGAGCGCTTTACGGACGAAATGGCGCATTGTAAGGGGTCTCAAGCTGACATGTCAGCCCGAAGGTCAGCAGGGAGAGAAATGCCGAGGTCGCCCGAAACAAGCCTGTCTCAGCCCATTGGGGAAAAGGCGGGTTCAAACGGGTATGCGGAAGTGGAGCCCGTTCTCGAAGCGGTTGGACTCTCTCGGTCGTTTGGGCCGATCGAGGTCTTGAGCGACGTCTCGATCGCCGCCCGGGCCGGAGAGGTCCACGCGATCATCGGCGAGAACGGGGCCGGCAAGTCCGCGCTGATGAAAATCATCGGCGGCCATCTCGCCCGGAGCCGAGGGTGGCTGAAGCTCGATGGCTCGCGGGTCGAGCCGGCGTGCCTCATGGCGGGACGCGATCTCCTCGCCCTCTATCCGGTGCGACCGCCGGCGCCGACCGGGGCGGCGGCGCTGGAAGTGTCGCATTTCACAGTTCCCGGCTATGCGAAGGACGCGAGCTTCAGCGTCAGGCCGGGCGAAATCCTCGGCTCGTCTGGGCTTGTTGGGGCGGGTCACACCGAGCTTTTCGAGGCCTTGTTCGGCCTTCGCAAGGGTTCGGGCGAGATTCGGCTTGACGGCGCGGCGCTGGGGCGACGCTCGCGACGGCATGCGCGCCGGCGCAGTCTATCTGACCGAGGACCGGATGAGTAGGCGATGCAGGGCGCGCGCTTTCTTCGCGAGTGGTTCCGCTGATGCGCCGCGCAAGATCGGAAGCGGCGTCCCGAACAGCGGACGCCATTCCGTCCGTTCGGCGGGGTTCCTGACAGAGTCGCGCGCGTGCGACGCGGAAGCGAAAGACAACTGACGACGGGCGCCGACCACGCCGAAGCAAGCGAATTAGGAAAGTTAGATGGAAATGGCGCGAGTAGGACTCATCGGACTCGGTTTCGGTTCCGAGTTCATTCCTATCTATCAGGCCCACCCGAAAGCGGAGGTTGCGGCCATCTGTCAACGAACGAAGAGGAAACTGGACGAGATCGGCGATCGGTTTGGAATCGCCGCGCGTTACACCGATTTCCGGGATGTGCTCGCCAACCCGAACATCGACTTCGTCCACATCAACAGCCCGATTCCCGATCACGCCCCCATGACGATCGCGGCGCTGAGGGCGGGCAAGCACGTCATGTGCACCGTGCCCATGGCGACGAGCGTCGAGGAGGCCAAGGAGATTGTCGGATTGGTCCGGGAGACAGGACTGAAGTACATGATGGCCGAAACCGTCGTGTACAGCCGCGAATACCTTTTCATCAAAGAGCTCTACGACAAGGGCGAGTTCGGCAAGATCCAGTACCTGCAGGCGTCGCATCCACAGGACATGGAGGGCTGGCCCGACTACTGGAAGGACATGGTCCCGATGCACTACGCGACCCATGTCGTGACCCCGCTCATGGCGCTCGTGAACGGCATGGCGGAATACGTCAGCTGCCTCGGCTCCGGGACGATCAATGAAGAGTGTGCGCGCCGTTCAGGCTCCAAATTCGCCGTCGAGTCCTGCCACATCAAGATCAAGAACTCGGATCTCGCCGCCCATGTCTGGCGTTTCCTGTGGGACACCGCGAGGCAGTATCGCGAGAGCATCGACGTCTACGGCTCGAAGAAGTCGTTTGAATGGGAGCTCATTACCGGCGAGAAGCCGGTGCTCCACACCGCGAAGAAGCCCGAGCTGGAGATAGCCGAGCGCATCGACGTGCCGGACTACGCCCATCGTCTTCCCGAGCCAATTCGCAAGTTCACGCGCGGCGTCGCCGACGAAGCTCATCTGTCGTTCATCCAGGGCGGCGGCCACGGCGGTTCGCATCCCCATCTCGTCAACGAGTTCGTGTCCGCGCTCTTAGCTGACCGCGACCCGTTTCCCAACGTGGAGCAGTCGGCGAACTGGACCTGCGTCGGCATCTGCGCGCATCAGTCCGCGCTCAAGGGGGGGCAGATCGTCAATGTGCCCGACTTTTCGACGCACTGACGCTCGGTCGGGGCCGTCGTCCGTCTGAGTGAGCAGAAGCATGGATGAAATTCTGCACCTGTCGCACATCTCGAGGACGTTTCCCGGCGTGCGCGCGCTGCAGGACATCTCCTTCGATCTGAAGCGCGGGGAGGTCCATTGCCTCTGTGGCGAGAACGGCGCGGGGAAGTCGACCCTGATCAAGATCCTCTCCGGCGCCTACCAGCCCGACGAGGGCGGACAGATCTTCTTCAACGGAAAAGAGGTGTCGCTGACGCCGCTTGCGGCCCTGAAGATGGGAATCCATACGATCTACCAGGAGCATATCGTCTTCGATGCTCTGAGCGTCACCGAGAACATCTTCGCGGGCAAGGAGATCACCCGTTGGGGGCTGCAGCAGCGCAAGGAGATGCGCCGCCAGACCGAGGAAGTCCTGCGCTATCTGAAGAGCGACCTTTCCCCCGACATGCGCATGAGCGCTCTGACCAGCGGCCAGCAGAAGATCGTCGAAATCGCCAAGGCGCTCGTCTCCAAGGGCAACGTCATCATTCTCGACGAGCCGACAGCGTCGTTCTCCTCCAAGGAGATCGACACGGTTCTCGACATCGTGAAGACCATCCGGCAAAACGGGATCGGGGTCATCTACATCTCGCACCACCTCGAGGAGATCTTCAAGATCGGCGACCGCGCGACCGTTCTGCGCGATGGCCGCAAGGTCAGCAGCTATCCAATTGCGGGTCTCAGCAAGACGACGTTGATCAAGGACATGGTCGGGCGGGACCCGTCGAGCTTCTACAAGCGGGAGCGCGTCAAGCGCGGCGAGCCGGTCCTGGAAGTCAGGAACGTGACGGGGAACGGCGCGCGCAACGTGTCGTTCACCCTTCGCCGCGGCGAAGTCCTCGGGATCGCCGGAATGGTCGGATCGGGTCGATCCGAACTCTTGGAGGTGCTCTTCGGAAGCGCTCCGCTCGTCTACGGCGAGATCGCGATCAACGGAAGGCTGGTCAAGCAATCGAGCCCGGCAAGCGCGATCCGGAACAAGATGTGCTTCATAACCGAGGATCGTCAGGCCACAGGACTCTTCCTGCCGAAATCGATCGCCGAGAACGTCGTCGTGGCGAACATGGCGAACACCCGCAACGTCATCGAGCTTCCCACGCACGCCGTCGCCACCGGCGAGAAATACGTCAAGTTGTTGAGCATCAAGGCCCCGAGCGCACGCACGCAGGTCGTCAATCTCTCAGGCGGCAACCAGCAGAAGGTGGTGTTGGGCAAGTGGTTCAACACGGGAGGCGAGATCTACCTTTTCGACGAGCCGTCGCGCGGAATCGACGTCGGCTCCAAGCAGGAAATCTACAAAGTGATGGTCGACCTGCTGAAGGGAGGCAAGGCGATCGTCATGGTCTCCTCCGATATGCCGGAGGTGATCTCGATGAGCGATCGGGTGATCGTGTTCAAGGGAGGAGAGATCGCGGGCGAGCTCACCGGTGAGAGGATCACCGAAGAGAACATTCTCACCCTTTCAATAGGAGATCGGAAAGAGTGAGCGAGCAGCAAACCCCGGACACGACATTGCCGGTCAAGGAATCGCTGTTCAAGCGCTACGAAAACCTGACGGTGTTTTCGATCTTCGCCAGTTTCGTTGCGATCGTCGTTCTCGTTCAGTTGATCTCGACCGGCGGTTCACGTTTCCCAACGTTCATCAGTCCGGTAAACATCGTGAATATTCTCCAGCAGGTCGCTGTGCCCGGCATGGTCGCAGTCAGCATGACCATGGTGATGATTTCCGGAGGCATCGATCTGTCGGTCGGCATGCTGGCCTCTCTCGTTTCGATCATCGTCTCGCTCGGCATCTCGAAGTGGGGGTTCGGCGTGTGGCCGTCGATCGGCCTCGGCGTCGTCTCGGCGGTCGTCCTCGAAACCATCATGGGGTTCATCATTTCGCGAACCAGCGTCGAACCGTTCATCATCACGCTCGGCGGCATGATCTCGTTTCAGGGGATCGCGCTGCTTTTGTGCAATTCCCGGGAAGTCGTGATGAAGGGAGAACTCGACTTCCTCACGACGAACCTCCTCCAGGGGGCCAGAGACCCCGTCACGGGCCTCATCCTGAGGATCCCGCCCTACGTTCTCGTCTTCTTTTTGATCGCGCTCGTCGGCGGGCTGGCGCTGACCTACACCAAGTACGGGAGGCGGATCTACGCGGTCGGCACGAACCGGCGCGCCGCGTTCCTGGCCGGCATCAATGTCCCGAACATCCGTCTCTTCGTCTACACGATCCAGGGCCTTCTGGTCGGGATCGGCGCGACGATGCTGCTTGCGCGCATCAACACCGGAATCATCACGCTTGGGCAGGGCCTGGAGATCGACACGATCGCCATGGTCGTCATCGGCGGAACAGCGCTCAGCGGCGGCAGGGGAAACATCGTGGGCACGCTGATCGGCGTCTTCTTCCTCGGCTCGATTGCGAACGCGATGAACCTTTTGAGGTTGCCGTCCGAAGTGCAGTTTCTGGCCAAGGGCCTCGTCGTCATTGTCGCCGTGTCGGCGGGGGACGTCTCCTCGCGCCTCTCGGAGTTCTGGGCTCTGAAACGCGAGCAGGCGAACGCGCGCATTGCGGCGGCCACGGCGAAGAAAGGCGGTGCGAACGAACCGGGCAACGTGCAGGCGGATATGCAGGATTCATCCGTGTGAAGTCTCGCGACTGAGCACTAAAAAAGAGAAAGAACGGGAGTAGGACAATGAGGAAAATGACACTCAAACTCATGGCGCTTGCCGCGCTCGGCGCCGTCGCGGTCGGCGGCCAGGCGCCGGCCGCCGACAAGCCCAAGGTCATCGGCTACTACATGGACGCCTCCGACGATTTCTACAAAGCAGGCTTTGAGGTCTTCAAGTCTCTCGCCGGACGCGAGGGCTGGACCGTCCTCGACGTCGTCGGACAGGGGACCGCGCCGGAGCAGATCGCGGCGGTCGAGAACTTCATCACGCAGGGCGTGGATGCGCTTCTCGTCGTGCAAAATTCGCCGCAGACGACCTCGCAGACGCTGAAGCTGGCCAAGGCGGCAGGGATCCCCGAGTTCCATCTCACTCACAATCCGCCGAATGAGCCCGGTCTTGCCGGTTTCTCCGGATACGACTGGGTGGGTTGCGGCGTCATGGCCGGCGACTCCGCCATCAAGCATAATGTGAAGCGGCTGATCATGATCGAGGGCAAGCTTGGCCAGGGCACCGCGTCGGGACAGAGCGAGGGCTTCCTCAAGGCGTACAAGGACGCCGGCAAGGATACCGGCAACCTCGCCCAGAGTGTCGGCGTCAAGGGCGCAGGCGGCAAGGACCTTCAAGTCGTGTTCTGGGGGTCGGGCGGATGGTTTGCGGATCCCGCCAAGAAGGTGATGCAGGACGCGATCACCTCCCTCGGACCGGACGGGTTCGACGGCGCCTACGTCCACAACGACGAGATGATGGCCGGCGCCCTGCAGGCGATCCAGGAAGCGGGCCTCGATCCGAGCAAGTACTGGCTCGGGTCCTGCAACGGCAAGGAGAAGTCGTGGGATTGGATCAAGAAGGGCATGACCACGATGGACGTGAACGAGACCCCGACGCTCGAGGCCGACGTTGCGCACCAGCAGATCAAGGCTTACTTCGACGGCAAGCCCTTTAAGAAGGCGATCTTCAATCCGCTCGTCCCGTTCGACAAGAGCAACATCGACACCGACCACCTGGTTCCTTACGACCACGACTCGTACATGAAGAAGCGCGATGCGGGCGCTTTTGTCTACGACATGAACGATCCGTCGTTCCGCCAGAACCCCAACTACAAATAGTCGCTGAAAAAGGCTGGGAGGCTGTCTCGGCAGCCTCCTTCTATTCCGGCGCGGCGACCTTTCATCGCGAGCGCCCGCTTTCTTCGGAGGTTTGGAATCATGGCTGGCACGGTCAAGGGTCCGGCGATTTTCCTCGCCCAGTTCGCGGGCGACGCGGCCCCCTTCAATACGTTCGACGGCATGTGCGGATGGGCGGCCTCGCTCGGCTACAAGGGCGTGCAAATTCCGGCATGGGACGCGCGGCTGTTCGACCTTGCAAAAGCCGCCTCGTCCAAGACCTATTGCGACGAGGTTAACGGCGTGGCCAAGAGCCACGGCCTCGAGGTCACCGAACTTGCGACCCACCTGCAGGGTCAGCTCGTCGCCGTGAACCCCGCCTATGACGAGGCCTTCGACGCCTTCGCGCCGAAGGAGGTTCACGGCAAGCCGGCCGAGCGGCAGACATGGGCGGTCGAGCAGCTCAAGTTCGCCGCCAAGGCCTCGAAGGACCTCGGCTTGACCGCCCATCCGACATTCTCGGGCGCGCTCGCCTGGCCCTTTGTCTATCCGTGGCCGCAGCGTCCGCAGGGCCTGATCGAGACTGCCTTCGAAGAGCTCGCGAGGCGCTGGCAGCCGATCCTCGACGCCTTCGACGAGGCGGGCGTCGACGTTTGTTACGAACTCCACCCTGGCGAGGACCTGTTCGACGGCGCGACCTTCGAGCGCTTCCATGACGCGGTGAAGGGCCACAAGCGCTGCGCGATCAACTACGATCCGTCGCACTTCGTTCTGCAGCAGCTCGATTATCTCGAGTTCATCGACATCTATCACGAGCGGATCAAGGCGTTTCACGTCAAGGACGCCGAGTTCAATCCGAACGGCAGGCAGGGGGTCTACTCCGGCTACGCGCCCTGGAAGGAGCGCGCCGGCCGTTTTCGCTCGCTCGGCGACGGCGAGGTCGATTTCGGCGGCGTCTTCTCCAAGATGGCGCAGTACGGCTATTCCTCCTGGGCTGTGCTCGAATGGGAATGCGCCATCAAGCACCCCGAGGACGGGGCGCGCGAAGGCGCCGAGTTCATCAAACATCATATCATCCGCGTCACCGAGAAGGCGTTCGACGATTTCGCCGGCGGCGCGATCGACAAGAAACAGATCAAGCGCGCGCTCGGATTGCGCTAAAGGGAGAGAGACATGGCCATCGAGGGACGGAGCGACGCCAAGACGGGCGCCAAGGTCAGGCTCGGCATGGTGGGCGGCGGGGAGGGGGCGTTCATCGGCGCCGTTCATCGCATTGCAGCCCGCATCGACGACAATTACGAACTCGTGGCCGGCGCGCTGTCTTCCACTCCCGAGAAGTCGCGGCGGTCGGGCGAGGCGATCGGCCTCGCCTCCGATCGCATCTATGACGACTACGAGGCCATGGCGCGCGAGGAAGCCAAGCGCCCGGACGGCATCGAGGCGGTCGCCATCGTCACGCCGAATCACGTCCACGCCGGCCCGACCTACGCCTTCCTCAAGGCGGGCATTCACGTCATCTGCGACAAGCCGCTGACGGTGTCTCTCGCGGAAGCCAAGAAGATGCAAGCCGCGGTCGAGAAGTCGGGCCGCGTCTTTGCGCTGACCCACAATTACACCGGCTATCCGCTGGTCCGCCGCATGCGCGAGATGGTCCACGAGGGCGACCTGGGCGAGATCCGCCTCGTGCAGGCGGAATATCCGCAGGACTGGCTGACCGGCCCCGAGGAGACGAAGGGCAACAAGCAGGCCGAATGGCGCACCGATCCCAGGCGCTCGGGCGCGGGCGGCTCGCTCGGCGACATCGGCACGCACGCCTACAATCTCGCCGACTACGTGGCCGGCCTCGAACTCGCCGAGCTTTCGGCCGACCTCACCTCCTTCGGCGCGGGCCGCCAGCTCGACGACAACGCCCAGATCATGCTGCGCTTCGGCAACGGCGCGCGCGGGGCGATCTGGGCGAGCCAAGTCGCGCCCGGCAACGAAAACGGCCTCATGTTGCGCGTCTACGGCACGAAGGGCGGCTTTCAGTGGCGCCAGGACAATCCCAATTATCTCCACTGGTCGCCGTTCGGGAGGCCGACCCAGATCATCGGCCGCGGCGGCCCCGGTTCGGGCGAGGCGGCGGCGCGGGTCACCCGCATTCCCCCCGGCCATCCCGAGGGCTATCTTGAGTGCTTCGCCACCATCTATTCCGAGGTCGCGCAGGCGATCAAAGCCGCCCGCTCCGGCGAAAAGCCGTCGACGGGCGTCCACTTCCCGACCATCGAGGACGGCGTCAAGGGCATGGCGTTTATCGAGGCGGCGGTGAAGTCGTCCAAGGGCAACGGCAAGTGGGTGAAGCCTTAAGACGCTTGAGGCTGCATTGACCGGCCGCGAAACGTCGCCTTATCGTTCCATTTCTTTCCCCGGGAGCGGCAAAACATACGCCAAGATGGGGAAAAATATTTCCAACAATGGGTAAAGTATGGTCTGGGATTGAGCCTTTTCAATGTGTTACGCCAGAATCTGCTGAAAAAAAATTCGCCGTGCCCGGCGGCGCTCGCCGGCCGCCCTCGGCCACCGCCTTCGCCCGGACGAAGCGAGATAGGGGCTGCGAGAAAGCGGAGCCGGCCAACGGCGCGGATTAGCGCCGCCTCTAATCTCAGCCTGGCGGCCCTCATCTTCCCGGCGTTGTCGTGCCCGCGGGCTGGATTGCATGACGCTCATTTCCGAAAACAGGATGATTCCTTCTGATTTCAGAAAGGTCAAGCAATTGTCGTCCTTCTTTCCGTCAAACGACATCGGCTAAATCCGGGGCTTGGCGCCCGTCAGGCGACGTCGCAAGAGGGCGGATTTGACTGGTTCCCGGGCGGGTTGTGGACGGTCAATTCATGAACGCCCAACCGTCCGCCCCAAGGGGCCCACTCCACGGAGGTGACCCTCGCGAAGCATAGCGCCCTTGGGGTTTGTCACCCCCGCGAAGGCGGGGGTCCAGAGATGCTGCGCCGAAGTGAACAGCGTCAGTGTCCTGCACCATGAGATCGACCCTGAACTCGGTAAAACATACCCTTGG
>Ga0209040_10000864_pt1 | contig 23607 bp, 27 predicted proteins | sample BogFormECP12_OM3_FD_188240 | JGI IMG/M metagenome (GOLD analysis project Ga0209040, IMG submission 188240) | Bog forest soil microbial communities from Calvert Island, British Columbia, Canada - ECP12_OM3 (SPAdes) (version 2) | ecosystem: Environmental > Aquatic > Freshwater > Wetlands > Bog ... | reverse complement strand
TCATGAACCGTGCTGCGAGGTGGAAGGTCCTTCGGGATATCACGCCACTGGCAGCCGGTACCGAGCAGATACATGATGCCGTTCAGAACTTCGCGAATATCGACGGTGCGCTTGTTCCCACCCGGTTTGGCGGGCGGAATCAGCGGCTCGACCTCAGCCCATTCTTCATCGGTCAGATCATGGCTGTAGCGCAAGCCGCTACGGTCGTGGCGGCGGCGGGTCTCTTTGGTCCACATCAGGCACCTCGCGAAGTGGTGCCACGCACAGAGTCACAGTCGATCCGAGCCGCGCAAGCCCCCTTCGCTAACCGACTCTAAAGACTCAACTTGTTCCCGGACGGACACTGAGGCGTCACCTTCCAGGACATTGAAGTTATCGCGTTACACGAGCAACGGGACGTTCGACCGGTTCGTCGCCGGCTCATTGCCTGCCTGCCGTAGCGACGGACCGCCGGCGACGAACTTACGCTTTGGATCTCTGCGGGCTCTTCACCTTTGGCCGACGCCGCGAAGCGGAGGATCCCGCGCGGGTCCGGCGGACATGACGACCGGTTTTTTGCCACCAGACGGCAAGTGCCGCGATTGCAGATGCTGCGCTCGGCAAGAGCCATCGATTAACCGGGCCCTCGGTTGCCCAAGAGAAGGACAGACGCAGGAGTGCTCCAGTGTCCAGGCCCAGTAGAGCGGCGAAGACGAATACGGCGATCAGTACCACGGCGATTCTCATCCTGACACTGGATATCGACGCAAGTATGTCATTGTATCCTGGGGCACGCTGCCAACGAACGGCTATTGGTGATGGCGACATGTTCGCGGCTGACTCCGGCCATATTGAGGACGGTGCAAGTGTTCGTCACCGTGCTGGGCGCGTCGCTCGCGGTGGACGTTGTGCGGTTGGAGACCAGTATCGACAGATGCTTCCAACTGCGGCAACGCGGCTTCGGTCGAGATGACGAGGGCAGGGGTCGTTTGCTAACGAAGCTGTCTTCGCCGGCCGCAACATCCAACGGTAATCCTCGATTCGCGCTCTGTACGACGCAACTCACGGCTGCGGGGCAAGGGCTTCGCCCTCGGCGCGGGGGTCCCCGTTTTTCGGCCGCTTCGCGACCTGCAAACCGGGTGATCCCCCTCCCGCACCTCGCCCCTCCGCTCGCCAGGAACCGCGCCGTGCAGGGACGCGTCGAGGCCCCGTTGTGGCGGCCCGATGGCGAAAGGAGAAGCATCATGAGCAGCAAGCCAACCCATACCGCCTATGTCGTCATCGATCCGAAAGAAGGCAGCGAGAAGAAGGCACAGTGGATCGAGATCGGTGCTGTCTGGTCGCACAGCGATGGTAGCGGTTTCGATCTCGTAATCCCACCCGGAATCAGTCTCGCGCGGCGCATCGTTTGCCGCCAGCGCAAAGAGCAGCCGGCGGTCTTGGTCAATATCGATCACTGCGCATATTGCGATGCACGAATGGTGTGCATAATCGATGTCGATCCGGCGCGAAGTTTCGCATTGCATGGTGATTCGCGTTGGGTAGGGAATTGCTCTGACCGGCGGAGGAAGTTCATCAGTATACCGCGACGATCTGGATGCGGTTCAGAGGCCAAGCGGTCAGTGAAGCCCGATCCATTCCGCGGCCTGACGTTCTCGCCAAAAGCGAAGTTCGATTCTGGCACTGAGCGCGCCGCCAGGTCGGCGGCTCAGCTGGAGTTGGCACGCACAACCGGAGGTCCAGAAGTGGTGATTGACCAATATCGCATCCGACGCAGCGACATCAATCCGACCTCGGTGCTGGAGGCGTTGTCCACAGATTGAATTGGCACGCCATGCCGCCGTTCTGCGCACTGCAAGGTCCGCGTTCCTTGTCGATAAGGTCGCCAGGGTTGGCCTCCATCAGGCGGCGCCAGCGCTGTGATGCCAACGCAGACAGTCGGACATCAAGGGAAGTTACGGCTGCCTGCAGATTGCTCCCGGCCCACCAGTAGACTATTCCGGCCGTCAGCACGTTGGAGCCCACCAGGACGCCGGAGGCAATCAGGATGTTGCGGATGTTCAATGCGCGCACGACTCCGCTCGCATTGGCCCGGATGCCTTCCGCCACTGCCCGCCTGAGATCTTGGGGTGCAATAGGCGGTCTGGCGGACTCAAGCAGACTGCCGATCGTCATGGAGCCATCGACGTAAAGTTTGTGGCATGCACCGATTGCAAGCGATAACGCGCGCAGCGTCGGCGCGGTCGGATCGTTGACGGCCTCAGCCTTGCTTGCCTCCTGTTCCAGCGCTTGCTGAGCGGCACGCACGGCTGCGCTGGTTTCGGGGGCGAGCGTAACAGCCTTCAAGGCAGCCAGCTCACAATCGGCTTGAAGGATTCCTCCATTGCGGCGAGCCAGTGGCGCGTCCGGCTGCGGTCGAACGGACCCAGCCCGAGGCCACCCTCCGGCATTTCCCCGTTCACAGCCTGCCGGAAGCTAATGCGCCTGTCCTCGATGACCTTGGCCGCGTAGAGGCGTGGCATCCAGATTTCGATCGCACCGTGGGCGATGGCCGATTTGTAGACCGAATGCCTCCTGATCTGTCCGAACTCCTGCAGAGGGGCTCGCGTGCTGTCCGCGCGTCCTTCATTGAGAATCAGCGCCGCAGCCTTCGGCCTGAATCCGGCCTGTGTCATCGCAGCGATCGGTGTCAGGTCGCTGCTGCGCGGCGTGAGGAGGTAGAGCGCTACGGGCTCCACGCCGGCGCTTTCCATCATTTGCTGAAGGTCGGGAACCTCGGTCAGGAGCCGGACCAGGGTGGTATCACCCCCACCAAAGTCCAGTGCAACGTTTTTCCTGCTTTCCATGATCATGGCGAGCAGTTGCTCGAGCCATGCCGTGACCTGCGCCGGGTCCTGTGTCGGGGGTGCCATGGCGGCGGGGAAGTAGTGACCCAGCTCGCGGTTCACCGGGTCGACCGTGGCAAGCGCCAGGTCGTCCTCGTTCCTTTCCAGAGCGCGCTCGCATAACCAACGCAGCAGCGTTGTCTTGCCCGTGGCGCCGAGGCCGATGGCCATGATCGCCTTGGCCTTTCCGGTCAGATCGAGCGCGTCGCCGGTCGGTTTGGTCCGCTCTTGACGCCCGAGATGCGACACGTCGAGGCGCGCTTCGGGGAGGTTCGCGTCGCGGTCACTGAACAAGGGTACGGCGTGCTCCGTCACGGCTCACTCCTGTTTCTTGAGGGGGGTTCTCAGCAGGGTGCGGAACTCAAACGCAACGGGCTCGGCTGCGATGGGCGGGGAGGGAAGGGGAGACTTGTCCGGAAATATCGACGTGACTGACGGCGCTGACTTGGCGAGGGCAAGTCGATCTCGAACCACCCGTGCCCAGACTCTGCGGACGTTGTCTGGTCTGAGGGGTGTGCCGTTCCTGCCAGTTAGGCCAAGACCGGTGAGGAGCTCGCTTGCGCCGATCCAGTCCGGCCTTCCCTCGCGTACGGTTTGTAGCTGCTCGTAGTGCTCCCATAACCACCTGTAGAGTTCCGAGTTCGAGCGCCGGGTCTTGCCGCTTAGAGAGGCTGCGACCTGCTTCACGGGTCTGCTGTTACCGAGGTCCGTTCGCGTGGCGGATGTCGTCCGTCCGTCGTCCGTCCGCGTGGCGGGCATCATTCGTCCATCCTCCGTCCGTGCGGTGGCTATCATCCGTCCACCATCCGTCCATGGGGCGGACGCAGTCTGTCCATCATTCGTCCCTGACGCGTCCGTGGTCCGGACGTCGAACGACCGTGTCACTGCTGTGTAGCCAGTAGTTGCGGGAAAGCAACAGGGAGGAAAGACAATTGCATCTAAAGATGCCGCTCAGCGGAACAGCGAGGGGCCTTCGTAGCCCCGCTGAATCACCCGCACGGCCTGGTGTGCAACCCGGCCGATCGCGGCGCGCAGTTCGTGGCCAAGACCCAGCTCGCGCTTGTGAGTTTGGGCGGCCTCATGGCCCCGTGTAAATTGGCGGCTCTTCTGCTGCGCCACGTTGGGCGGCAGCATGTGATGAAAGGTCCGCACGGTCCCCCGGCTGAGGCTTGCGACGCGGTCGAACATGGCGAGTGCGTTGTCCTTCTCGGGCTGGTAACTGAGCACTCGCGCCACCTGTGCCCACTTGTCGTCGGCGGTGATGGCGCGGGTATCGTTCAGCGCGCGCCGTTTGCGCACCTCGATCTGCTCGGCGGCATCGCTGGTGATGAAGTACCCCTTCACCTGGTGCCGTGTGTGTGCGGAATAGCCGAGCAGCCCGTCGATGGCCTGGCTTCCTGACGGCAGCGCGCTGATATGCTCCCGGGTCGTCGAACCCTGTGCTGTGTGGATCGTCATCGCGTAACCGTAGGCAAGCTGCACGCGACCATGTTCGCTAGGAATGTCTCCCCAACGCACGGTTCCGACCTTGCCGTGCCTTGAACGCAGGGTGATGCCGCGGTCGTCGGCATCGATGACTTCCAGCACCGAGCCGTTGCGCCCGATGGCGCCGCCGCGTCCGGTCGCGTATTTCGCGCCGGTCGAGCGGAACAGACGGACCCGGTCTCCCCGCGCAAGCCGGAGCGTAAAATTCCGCTCGCCGTCTGTCGCCCTGATGGACGTGATGTCGGGCCCGAGCAGCCCGAGACCGCGCCGCTCGTCACGGATGGCCACGCCGATCCGGTGTGCATCCATGTTGGTCGGTGCGCTGATGGTGGGCGCAGTACCGGTTGCCGCCAGCCGCTCGCGGTAGAGCTGCGCCACGCGTGCCACGACGCCGTCGTAGCCGCCGTACTCCATTTCCGCAGTGCCGTCGGCCCGCTTCATGTCCAGCGCCTCGGCGGCGCGGCCCTCGCGGAACAGCGCGGCGATTTTGCGCTCGCGCTCGGTCTGCTGCCTACGTGTGCTCAGAATCTCAGGTACCCGCTCGACACCCAAGGCCCGGCGTGACAGATCGATGACGGAGCCTGCCTCCACGGAGGCGCACTGCTTGTCATCGCCGAGGGCGACAATGGCAAAGCCGTAGCGCTGCTGCATACGCAGCAGATGCAGCGCTCTCCAGGTGCCGATCAGGCCCCACTCATCCACGGCCACAACGGCGTTTCGATCCAGCCTGATCGAGCCCTCACGGACGCCGTCGAACAGGACTGAGAACGCTTTGACGTTCGGCCTGTCGATACCGGCCGACGTCAGGTCATCGGCCTGCCGCCATGCAAGGGAGGCCCCGTAGACCGTCCGCCCCTGATCGCGCCAGGCGGCAACGAGCGGTTTGAGGGACGCGGTTTTCCCGGCGCCTGCAGCGGCGATGACCAGCCCGAACCTCCCGCCTAATCCGAGGCGTTCGATTGCCGCCCTCTGTGCCTTGCCATGCTCCCCAGCAAAGTCCAGCCCGGACTCATCGATCTTGCAGCGCAGCAATCGCTCTGGCAGTGCAGTGCTCCGATCGGATGCCGCGGTTTGGGCGAGACGGATGAACTCCTGCTCCTGGCTCTCGTGCAGCGCCGTCGTGACGCTGACGGTGCGCTTGCCCGGCTCCTGTCCCCAGACGAGGGCAGTCGTCTCGCCGTGTTGCCTGATACCTTCCTCGCGCATCACTTTGGTAATGGCCAGAACATCGTCCGTCACGTCGTGCGAGCCCGCTTCGACCAGCCCACGGGCGGCGGCGACATGAGTCGTCCAGTGTGTAAGCACGGACTTGCGAGCGAATTCATCGGCGAGGAACGGCAGCGCCACCTCGTAGGCGCGCCGGAGCTTTTGCTCGTGCGTGAGCTCCGGCAGGCGCGGCCCGCACAGCTCGAGTGTTGCCGGAGTCTCCCAGCCCGACTCTTTGGCCTGCCTGCGCCAGTCTGCGAAGTCGGCGATGTCATCCTTCTGCCCCCTGGCCTGCTGCCCCGGGACATCCTGCGTGTAGCGCTTGACCCTCTGTTCCTGTTGCTCCCTGGAGAGATCGTCCCACTCGACGCCTTCCTTCGCCGCCATGAGACGCGCCCATTGCTCGCCGGCTTTCGACCGTTTCGAGAACAGGGCACAGACGTCCTCGGGGATCGCGGTCATGCGGGCCGCGCCGGTTCGGTCGTCGAGCGCGATATCGAAACCGGCGTTCCGCAGCTTCTGTGCCAGCCGCGCGTGATATTCGGCGTCGGCCTTGAAGATCATGCCGGCGATCGCAGCCGTGTCGAGCGACCCCACCCGACCGCTCTCGCAGAACACCGCGTTGGGGATCAGAAAGTGCGTGTGCAGATCGGGGTCACCTGGTGCGGTACTTTCCCGCTTCAGCTCCGCAACTTCGCCGTCCCTGATGCTGACCATGACGCGGCGCGCCGTGTGATGGGTGAATTCCAGCCACGCCACATGGCCGGGTTCGGCCCCCTCCTCACCGTTGCGCCCGACACGGGCCTGCCCAACATAGCCGGCAATCGTCGCCACGGCCTCGCGCGCGGCCTCGATGTGAGCATGGAAAATCTTCGCCTGTTCGACTGGGTTGGCGAAGGCCCATGCGACTGACACCGACTTGTCGGGCGTGGGGCAGAAATCATACGAGCCGATTGGGTAGCTGAGGTTTCGCTCGCCCGTCTTCGGGTTCACCGGCAGGCGTCGCACCTTGGCGTAGTGCTTGCCTGCGATCAGCGCGCCGTCGGCGCGCCGTCCGGCAAGCAGGGCACTGATCTGTTCCCTGGAATGAATGTCGTCAGCGTCGATCCCGAGACCGGAAGCGGCGAGGGGATGAAGATCCGGCCTGATCACGGCGACGGGCGCGTTCTCCAGCCCCTCCTGGATGCGCATAGCCAGATCGGCCAAGCGTTTGGCCAGCCTGTCCTCGGCCGCATCGAGGGTGTCGAGGTCGCCTCCCGCACCGAGGTACTCTGACATCGCGGTGCCGATGGCCTCGGAGAACGTGAGGGTGCCGTCGGCCACGACTCTCGCGAGTTCCCTCAAGGGGTCGTTTCTGACCTGTCCACGCCCGTAATAGAGGGCGAGACGCTCGTCCTCCGGGCTAAGTGCAAGGGTCTTGTTCATCAGGTGGTCTGTCATCCCCCCGACTGAGGACGGCTTGCCCCCTATGATCTGGGCAAACCCGATCACCCGACCTCGCCCGTGTGCATGGCCCGTACGATTACCGCCGGGAGGGCGTCGATCTTGCCGCCGATCTGAACAATTTCCTCGCTGAGGGTCTCGGAACGAAGGACTAGCGCCTTGAGCAGGTCAGGGAGGTCGTTGGAGGCGGGCTGCTTCAGCCAAGCTGCAAGCTCGCCGATCATGTCGCGAATGACCTCCATTGTGTCGACCATGCGGTTCATCGAGGCGATGATGACTTCCTGGCGTTGTTCCCAGTGCGTGATGCGTTCCTCTGGCGTCGGCATGTGTCCTCAGCAGTTCTCGATGTCGGATCGCGCGAGACCGGACATGGCGCGTGGAACCTTGCGGACGATCTGCGTGCTGCCGTCGTCGAGGGCAATGTCGACCAGCAGGGTGGGGACCTCCGGCGGGTCAAGCTGACGTTCGGCAATCTCGTGCTCGCTCCACCACTGGATCTTGCGCGCACGGATGGGCCGCATGCCGGGGCGCAAGATGATCAGTTCCCCTGCCGGCATTTGGAGTATTTCCTGTGCCAGCAGGAGTGGTCTCCTGTGCGGATGCTCGGCGTCGGTCTGCCGTGCGAGGTTGAACCACGAGAACCAACGCGGGCGGTTTTGGGTAATGACGTTCACCGTCGCGTCCCCGAGACGCTTTTCCAGTTCCTGCGCAAGCTCCAGGTCGCCGGTGCCGAACACGACCTCCGCGCCGAGGTTGTCGAAAATGTCCGCCGCGCCGTGCTGGCCATAGAGCTCCCTCAGCTGGGCCTTGTTCTGCACCACAAAGGCGAGCCGCATGCCGTAGCCGCGGACGAACTGGGCGGCATGAGAAAGACAGTCGACTCGACCAAGGCGGGCAAACTCGTCCAACAGCACGAGGGTCTGCACGCTCATGGTGCGGTCCTGCTGCGGTGTCTTGACAGTGTTGAGGTTGATGAGCTGATCGAAGAACAGGCGGAGTAGGGGAGCCATGCGTGGTATATCGCCGGGCGCGACCGCCACGTAGATTGTCATAGATTGCCGACGCAGGTCCCGCACGTCGAAGTCGGTGGACTCAGTGGCCGCGGCGATCCTGGGATTGTGCCAGACCTGCAGGCGGGTGGTGACGGTCTTGCGGATACCGTCCACCTGCCTGATATCGCCGTTGATGTAATCGCTGACGCCATCAGCTACGATCCGGCTATAATGCCGGTTCGTGTTTCGGCGCATCTCGATCTTGCGTGCCAGCCATTCGATCCCGTCGCCGCGGGTAAAGACGCGCAGCACGTTGGTCATGGTGAGCGCCTCGTCCGGCGTCTCGGACAGAAGCGTGGCCACCGCAACGAAGGCGGCCCGGCCCGCCGGTTCCCAAAACCTGTCGGCGCTTGCGTTGCCAGGCCCCGCGTAGTGTTCCGGGAAGAGCTGAAAGCCCATGCGCGCGATTTGGTCGAAGCGTTCCGGTGACTCCCGCCGGATGGCCGCGAACGGGTCCCATCGGTGCGACCGGCCATCCTCGGCGGCCGGGTCGAACAGAAAGATCCTTTGGCCCATCGCGGCGCGATGGCCTGCCGTGGCGTTGAACGCCTCGCGCTTGACGTCGAGGACGACCAGCGAGCCCTGCCACGCGAAACAGTTCGGGATGGTGAAGCTGCTGGTCTTCCCCGCCCCGGAGCGGGCATGCAGAGCCACATGTTCACTGCCGCCAAAGCGCAGGAACTCGCCCCGCCGGGATTTGCCGAGAACAATCTCGTATTCCAGCATCAGAAGAACACTCCTGATGACCGGATGCCGCCGGAGCGCATCTCCGCATCCGTCGCCCATGCACTGTTGCCGTAGAGCGGTCGGCGCAGCCGGACGCCAAGGCCACGCCACAACGCGGTAAGGACCGCACAAGCCGCAAGAGCTGGGATGATGGCCGATACGGCAAGCAAGCACAGCGTCCAGAGATCGGGCTGGTCGGTTGCGTAGAGCCACCACGCAAGCCATGGCTGATCGATGTCGAGCCTGCCGAGTGCCACGAAGACGTAGGAGGCTGCCACAAGCCATGCGACCATCGCTACGGCTACAGCAGATAAGGCAGCGGCGCTCGTACGCATCACGACTGGCATCCTTGGAACCAGACTTCGTCGACCATGAAGGTGTTTCCGTCGCGTGCGGCATGGACGATCACATCGATCAAGGAGCGAAGCTGCGAGGTGATGTCCGCGTCGGAGACCGCCGCTCCACCCGGTGTTTGCTTGATCAGCACCCGCAGGCGATCGAACACCGCATTGCAGTCGCTGGCGTGGATCGTCGTGATGCCCCCCTGATGACCGGTCTGCAGGGCGATGAGGAAGGCGATCGCGGCGGCGCCGTCACGGATCTCCTGCAGGAACAGCCTGCCGATGCGCATGCGCAGGGCGGCCTCGACCAGTTCGCTGGCCGTGATCGCCCCATCTTCCGCGTCCTTGTCGTAGTAGAGATTGACCGTGTTCGGATGTGGGAGTCCGCGAAGTTCCGGCGCGTCCTCGATGGTGATAAGGCGTTCATGCAGCGGCACCTCGCCAAGAGCCGCTTTTGAGAGATGCGTCTTTCCGCTCGCGTTGGTGCCGCAAACAATTATCGTCTTCTGCCGGCGGACTGCCTCACCAATGAACCGATGCCATGCGCCTGCGCGGTAGAGGGCGCGGAGGTCATCGTCATTGGCCGTGTTCTTGACAGTGCGTGTCGTCCTGAACAGGCCCCCTGCGGCCAGCTGTTCCAGCGTCGGCCAGGCAACCGAGCCGCGTCGGATGGTGAGACTGGGCAGTCCTTCCGCCACGCATGGATAGAGCACGGCCTGAAGTCGGCCACGCCCGACAAGATCGGTGGCGAGCAGAGGGCGTCTGCGCCCGACATCCTGCTGGCGCTGAGCGGCCGCCACAATCGCGATGTCCTCGATCTCGTCGGCGTCGAGCCGCACGTCGTGTCGCGCGAACTGGCCTGTTGAATACACCCAGCATTCACCCGGCCTCTGGATGCACACCTCTTCGACGGCAGGATCATCCAGCCAGTGTGCTATCGGCTCGAGAAGATGATCGAGCGTGACGCTCATGGCCGATACCTCTGCGTCAGTTGGTAAGCACCGCGCATGTCGAGGTCACGCACGATGTAGATTCCGCACGCGAGGCCCTGGTTGCGATGCATGACGTCCGGTATGGCGATCCAGCTCTCCAGTAGCGAATTGGCGGCCTGATTACCGCCACTCTGGAAGCTGTCGAGGTTGATGGTCGTCCCGTCGGTGTTTTTCTGTGCGCTCTGAACGCCATACTGTATGGCGCCCTGAATGAGTGACAGGCCGAGGATGCCGCCGATCTTTTGCAGATAATGGTGGTCGACGTCGCCGGCGACGCCGGTCTCGCCCAGTTCGCTGGCTGCCGGCGAATTCACCGTGACGCGGAACTGGTGAGGCATTCCGCGGTTGTCATACAGCACCGGCGTCGTGATGTTCTGCCAAAGCACGGCAAGCCGGTCGAGGCCATTGGTCAAGGCGTGCTGGATGGTGCCGAAGACGCGTGCGCCCTTGGGCAGCACGACGACGTCGCCGGTCTCGCCCCGGATGCCCTCGGGAATAATGGCCGTCACGGCTCCGGGAAGCGTGCTGTCTATCCTGGTCTGCTGCGTGCATGGCAGGACGCGCCCTTGCTCGATCAGCCAGCGCGGATCCGGCAGTTCTGCAACGCGGGTGCCCTCCATCCTGGTGGGCTGGAGTGACGCCTCGAGTGCGTCCGCGCGGCTGCTGGCAGGAAGGTCGTCCGGGTCATTTGTGGCAGCCTTGGCGGCTGGCGCATTGCCGGTGCTGGCTCCGAGCGAATAGGCGCTGAGAGGCGCTTCGGCAGCCTTACGGGCATCATCATCGCTACCACCGGTGATAACCCGCGCCTGTGTCAGTATGGCTGGCCGGGCAGGGGCCGGCAGATGTTGCTCGACCGGCTTGTCAAGCTTGGTGATGGGTCCGTTCATCTGAACTTCGATCGGGCGTTCTTGCTGGGGTTGGCGATGCAGGAAGGGCAGTCTGCCGCTGGAAGAGAACACGAAAACGAGCCCGATGCCGCCGATAACCCCGCCATAGATCAGGACCTTGCGCCACGGCCCCGCTGTGACAGTCGGCGTGATGACGGTATCCGTTGTGGAGGGCGCCGAACCGCTCATCTTGTCCTGACAGTCCGATCCATCGTCGGGCTGGTGGTGCCGGTACCGGGATCGGCCCCGATGGGACTGTACGCCCGGTTGAAGATGCACAGCACGAGGTTGCCCTCGCGCAGGCGCAGCATGGGCATGACTCCATGGAGCTTCACGACGCCGTTGTCCTCCGCCGTGATGCCGGTAACTTCGCTCTCCTTGCCATCCCCTGCGACGGTCAGGATAACGGGAATCCGCATGTTGCCGGGGAAGTGCAACTGCGTCGTATAGCCGTCATCGAAGATTTCGGTCGGCGCGATGGAGGCGTCGCCCATGGCGACGTACCGGACATTGTGCACGGCATCCATCTGCTGCTTGCGGAGTGCGATCTCCTGCTTCTCGGCCTGGCGCCTGGCCCATGCTGCCCCGGCGGCCTTGTCTTTCGCAGCGCGCTCATCAGCGGGATACTGATAGCGGATCACGTAGCAGGGTGGCTGATCCGCTGAGACCTCAGGGATGTTCGGGCCGTCGGAGGCCAGCGCAACGTTCGACGGCGCATTCGGCTTGGTTGCGGTCCATTGCAGTGGGTAATCGCGCGGCGTGCCGTCTTCCTGCAGCGTCCGGACACTGAGTGGTTGTGGTGGCATGGCTTCCGTCGCCTTGAGCCACAGGACATTGCTGCCTTTCGTGATGGCCCATTTGAGGTGAGCCGTGTCGGAAGCCGCGACATCGGAGATGCGCTCGGACGTCCGGAAAATGATGGTAATCTCGGCTCCGGCCGGCGCCGTGGCCTCAACTATGTCATTGGGGTCATAGACGACGTCGCAAACCCTGCGGTCGCGGTTCTTCTCGCCACTGGGATGCTCCAGGGCGAGGGCAGGGGAGGTGACCGCCAGGAGGACCACTATCGTCGTTAGCTTCATGGTTCGCTGCTCGGCTGGGCGGGGAGAGGAAGCGCGCCGGGATAGCTGGTGATAACGATCCGCGACGGGTTGAAGGCAAGGATGTCGCGGATATTGAGGCCGGAGCCGTAGCCGGCGAGGTATTCCAGCGTCACCGTCCAGGTTTCCGGGGGAGAGCGCTTCTCATCCTCGCATGAGACCACGCGGTCAAAGTGCAGCGTGAACTTCCCGGGCATCGTCGATGTTGCCCGACGAAACTCGGTGACTTCGCGGGGGGCCACGCGGATCACACAGTGGCGTCCGAGCTTGTTGAGGTAGCTGTCCTTGTTCTTGCCGCTGATCCATCGGTCATACGCTTCGCGGACGGGCACGTCGGACATGGCTTCGACAACGTAGTGGTTGTAATCGGCCTCAACCCACGAGTAGCTCTCGCGGTGCATGACGTATTGCCACAGCCACGCCTTGATCGAGGCATCGGAGAGGTCGGCAGGAAGGCTGTCGGTCGTGACCGCTGCCCCAGTGACACCATCCGGGCTTGTCCAGAGGAGCACGGGCAAAAGGCGTATACCGGGTATGGTGTAGTTCAGCGCGGCTACGCTCATCGCCAACAGGACAGTGACAAGCAGGCTGTAGGCACGCCACCCGTTCCTGCTGCGCCGGTCGCGCTTCGCCTCGGTCTGCAGCCACTTCTCGGTGGCGGCGGCCTGCTTGACGATATCGGCTGCATAGACAAAGCCCGGTATGGCCTCAGCGGTCATGGAGCTACCTGCAGGTCGGCCTGCGTCGGCTGCCATTGACCCGCGTTAAGGCCTACGACGGACCCATGGCACGATGGCGGGGCCGGCGGAGCGCAGGCGGAAAGCGCGGCGACAACAGCGAGCAAGGTGCAGAGCTTCAGGGCCATAGCGAGACGCTCCACTTCAGCCATGCGACACGCAGCGCGGAGAGGACGGCCGCTATGGCGATCAGCACGAACATGGCAGCAGCGATGTCGTTTGCGGGTGGCTGCATCGAGTATCGTGCGGCCACCATGCAAGCGACCGCGAGAAGCAGCCTGCGCCGAACTGTAAGGCGCACGATGACGTAACTCATGGGCGCCGCCTGCCAAGGATGCGGTTTGCGCCCGCCGTGGCGACAGTCATTATGAAGTTCGCCGCAGGGGCGGCGCTGAAACCGCTGCTGCCGCCGATGTAGAGCGCTATGCCAACCATGATGGCCAGGATGAACGCGCCGAAGGCGCAAACCAAGGCCACATTCCATAGTGCGTTGATCGACGCGGCCACGTTCGCTGTTTGCTGCTGAGCCTGTGCCTGCGTGGGCGCGGCACCAACCGCGGGCCCTGCCAGCCCTTCGCCAAAGCTGGTGAACGCCAGGTCGCCGGCGTTCATGCTGAACCCTGGATCAGCAGCCTGCCCCGGGATAGACTTGGCAAACTGCTGCATGTATTTACTGTCGAGTGTCACCACGAATTTGCCAAGCATTAGGCTGACGATAAGGACCAGGAAGAGCGCTAATAGTTTGCCTACCCAGCGCATGGTGAACTCTCTTGTCGCATCGAAGAGGTAGAATGGGATCACAAATGCTCCGACCGGCACGACGAAGGCGATTGCCGCCTGAGCCAAGATCCAGACAAATAAGCAGCACACGACCATGAGGCTAGCGGTGCTCTGCGCAAACCAGACGGTTATCCGCTCGGCTATGTAGAAAATGCCGGTGGCCTGGGCGTCTATCTGTGCGGCAAAGTTGGTAATCTGGTTCAGCAGGGCGTCGAACCCCTGGGCGCCGGATATGTTGGACTGACCATTCACAGCGCTTGCCAATGCGTCCGGGATTGTCTCCGTCGCTGCCGTTGTTATATACTGGTTGAAGTTGGCTGGCGTCAGCAGGAAACAGATAATCACTGCCCTCACGACGACGGTAACTTCGCGGTCGAACGAAGTACCATTTGTCAACATCCGCTTGCCGGCAAGGATGACGTACATGCCAAGTGCTACCTGCATCCATGGCACAACTGCCTGCAGGATCGTGTTGACCATTTCCGTAGCGGTTTGAGCAAGGGTCTGCGCATAACCGTTCCAAATGAACTGCGCGATTGTAGAGCCACCCATGCCATCACTTGCCGACAGAAGAGCCGGTCGAAATTCGGCTAGCTTCGAGCGCCGCAAGGCACCAGGCACGAGGCGGTGGGAAAGCCGAGCGACACTCCATCAGCGTTGCCTGCCTGTCGAACTTGTTGTCCATAAACCACCGGACCGTGCCAACCGGGGCCGAGAAGTCAGACATCTTGCAGCGCGGATCATACGGATCGTGTGTCGGGCAGAAGGCCATTGCCTGCACGCTGATCAGCGTGGCAGCGATAATTGAAGCGCAACGCTTCATGATTGTTCTCCCATGTTAAGTGCCGCGCCGAGAGGGTAATCGAAGCAGTTGGAACGCTCGCGCACGAGCTCGACGCAACCTGCGTGGAGAACTGCGCGTTGATCTGTCCGCAAGGGCGGCTCGGCTTGCCGCGCCTGCGCTAGCGTGGCAGTCAGGACATCAGAAGTCGCGCTCTTCGGGGAGAGGGAGGCTCGCATCACCCTATCCACCGAAGTTGGTGGCGTTAAAGGTTGGCACTGCCGAACTAGCGGCAGGCGGCACCGGGGCGCCGACATTGCCGCCCGATCCATTGATGATTGCTTGGTAGTCCTGGCGCTGCTTCTGCATGATCTGATCCTCGGCCGTCCAACGCTGAAGCTGTCCCTGCATCATCACGAGCTGTGCCTGCTGCTGCTGCGTGTTGATGGTGGCCGTCTCCAGTTGAATGCGAGCAGTGAGCGCTGTGGCGCAGGCCTGATCGTGGCACGATTGGACTTCGTCGAGCAGTCCCGGCATCTCATTCAGGCGGTCCTGCGTTGCCTGCATCATCTGCCGCGTGCATGCCTGCAGGCCTGCGGTGATCGAGGCGCCGCCATTCAACCACGCCCCGGCGAAGTCTGAACCGCTGGCGCGGGCGTACTGGTTTATTGTCAGGAGGTTGCTGGCACCGGAACAGGTTCCGACGCCCGAACCGTTCATCAGCGTCGAGAGATTGCCTGTGATGTTCTGTAGCGGATTCTGGACGCCGACCTGCAGAAGCCCGGCAACCTGACCAATGAGGTTCTGCGGAATATCCTCGATGTCGTGGACCGTCTGCGTGAGCTGCGAGATCTGCTGCAACTGGTTCGTGATCATTTGGGCATCGGACTGCAACTCTTTGGCCCACTGTCCCAGCGCAGAGAAGTCAACGACAGGTAGATCGGCACGAGCCGGCGCCGCGAACATGATGCCGGTTGCGACCGTTGTGACGACGGCAAGACGCGTCATGCGGCGGCCCTCCTGGTATTCTCGAGCCGTTGATAGAACTCTTCCAACAACTCGCCTTGCTGCAGCTCGGGGCGATCCGCCCAGATGCGCTCCATTAACCTGATGGTTCCGGGGCGGCCTGAGAGGATTGGTAGTTGCGGCAAGCCAGTTAGATCGAACTCGACGATCACCGGCTCGCCAGACCGCCATAGCAGGAAGCGTCGCGCATTGCCGACGGTCATGTCCTGTTTGATCTGGCGTATGGCAGGCTCAGACAGTTTCAGCTTGCGCAGGTCATCATCGTCATAGTTCGGATCCGGGAAGATGATCTTGGTGCGGCATTGCGCCACCAGGCTCATGCCGATGTCGCTGTCCGTGAAATGCGTCGGCTGTTGTGCGACAAGCCAGCACATCAGCTCCTTCTTGCGTCCGGTGAGAGTGTAGTCATCGATCATCCGCTTGAGTGGCTCCATGTAGAAGCGGCACTCGTCGAATAATGCGGCGATGCGACGTCCGTCCATGAGACCGGAGAGCTGGTGCATGATGACTGCCGCCGCGACCGTGCAGGCGCCGTCGTCGGTCTGGCCCTCACGCGGGATGATGTCGGTGAAGTCAAAGCCGAATATGCCGGGGCCGATGTCGACGAGGTGTTCTCGGTTATCGAGCAGCCATCCCATGCTGCCGCCGGCGCAATACCGCTCAAAACGCGCTCCCGCGCCGTTCTCCGCGTCGGCGTATCCGAGGAATTCCCGGACGCCACCCATGCTGCGCTTGTTCGGTGGCATTTGCAGTTGCCGGGCAATGCCGCGCGCGAGCCGGGCGTCCTCGTCGCTTGTGAGGGGTCTGCGGCCGTCAAACTGGATCAGGAATGTGTACAGTCCGTGTAGGAAGGCTCGTGAGCTCGGGCTGTCATCGAGTGCCACGAGGGGAGCAAGGCCACTTGCTTCGTTCCGCCGGATTGGTCGGTGGACCCCGCCGCAGGCTTCGATCAGGAGCTTGTTGCTCGCATCTTTGTCGATAACGAGCCGGATCCCATCATCGCCCATGACGGGTTCCAGCGCGGCAGCGATCAGGCCCAGAAGAACGGTTTTGCCACGTCCGTTCGGGCCCACGCCGAGTGTGTGTCCCACATCCTCGTCGTGCGAGATGTAGTCAAAAGCCGTGAGGCCATTGGTCTTGAACCGGATGAATGACCGCCCCCAATACCCGCTTGCCTGACCGGTCGGGAAGTTGTCGAGCGAGGCCATGTCGGCGAGGTCGAGGGTCGAGATGTCGCCGGGGCGCGGCTTGAAGAGCGGCGAGCCGGGGAGCTGCGCGTAGTAGGCAGTCTCCATCGCGCCGGAATACCAGAGGTTGAGTTCGCGGATGGGGGTGGCACCGCCGAACAGCGACAGCGTCTTAGATGCGTCGGCAACGATGCCGTCGAGTTCGGCAAGGTTGTCAGCATACACTGCCAGGGAAAAGTGGTGTCGGCCGGTTGCGTTCTTCAGGCTTGCCGTCTGGTTTGCGGCTTCATTGAGGCCTGCCATGAGGTCTGTGGCGGCATCGCCGGAGTTTTCCATTTGCTGGCGGATCAACCGCATGGCCGATACGGCGCCGCCGGAAGACTTGAACCGGAAGATATGCGTCATCACCAGGGGGTAAGGCGCGGAGAGCAGGCGGTTGAACATGCCGACGCGAGGGCGGGCAGGGTAGTTGTTGAAGCCGATAATGGCGCCTACGCGCGTAAGCCCTGGCTTGTTCAAGCTGAATGCGAGCGGGCCGAAAACGACCGGTTCTGTGTATATGGCCGCGGACAGGGGGCCGAAAGTGTGCGGTATATGCTGATCGATGGCGGTGCGGATGAGATGAAGCGCGGAGCCCATCTCGGTCACTGGCAGGGTGAGGCCGTCAATATCCGTTGTGAGCTCGGCGCTGCCGAGTCGTCTTGGCTGGTATTCGGCAAGCGTGCTTTCGATCAGGTAGACCACGTCTTCCAGACGGCGCAGCTGCCGCTCTGTGGAGTAGAGCGGCCTCGTCGTCCGGCCTCCCGAGAGCCATGACAGCAGTGACGACCCAGGGCGCCGGTCAGGATGGATGATGATGGAGATGATCCATTGGTTGATGTAAAGGCCGGTAAGCGCGATGTGCTCGTAGTCGTCCATCATCGTCTGGATGAAGGCGCTTTTTGCTCGGGGCTGCGGCGCAGGAGGCGCACCCTTATACCTGACGAGGTGAAGGCCGATGGTAGTGTCGACGTCTCCGATGGTGCGTAGCAGCGTATTGATGCGGTCGCGCTGCGCGTTGCGAACCGACGGGGCAGTCAGCTCGAATGGGGTGCCGTGTAAGACAAGCATGGCCATGACTGAGGCATCGGTATTCATGACGACATTCGGCGCGATGTGACCCGCGTAGGGGATGAAGCGCCTTTGGTCAGCCTCGAACTGCTCGGCAAGCCAACGGGGGACATTAATTGGCATGGTAGATACCACGGAAGATCCGCCGGTCGGCCCCGGGGCTGATAAACGTGCCGCCGAAAACGTTCCCCGCCATGTGGCGGCCCGACGTCTGAAGCCAACAGACGAAGCAACGCCCGGCGTTATAGTCCTTCCGATAGAGACGCAGGCTGAGCAGGAAGACGAGGCCAATAGGGATGAGAAGCGCCATACGGAACATGAGCGCTTCGATTGCCGCCATCAGGAAGACCACGAAGTCGGGCCACGGAATGCCGACATATGGCATCAGTGCTGGCCGGGTGGCGCCAATGGCGAGCTCGTGCTCAGCGAGTTCCACGTCTTCCATGGTCCGTCAGCCGCCGATGCCAAAGAAGGCGGCGATGGTCTGGTACTGAGAGATCACGATTGCGCCGATGACCATGACAGCCACGCCCGCAAGCGTGTGCCGGCCGAAGAGCAGCAGGCACCCCACGAAGATCACTCCCGCGGCGATAAGGCCGCCGATTATGTTGGTGGCAACCCAGTTGATGACCTGCGAGAGCAGGCCAGCGTTGCCTCCTCCTCCCGCAATCTGTGCGAACGCAGGTGCAGCCACTCCCGTCAGTGCAACGGCCAACGCCATGCGGTAGCGAATTGGCCTGCTCATGAGGCGCAACTGTTGTGTGACGACGGTCATCGCTCCTGGTCTCCTTCCGGTTTTGGGGACTCACACCCATCGCGCTCCCAGACGTCTTCCGGCCGCGCGTTACAGGATTGCTGCTGCTGCGGGATCTCGGTAACGGACGTCTGGTCCGCCGCGGCAACAGGCTCGTCGTCAGCGCGCAGACCGTGCATAGTCGCCATGACGCGTATGGCGTATCCGATGCCTCGCGTTGGCGAGCCGGTGTTGTATTTCGAGAACAGCGCGAGAAGGCGTGCAGCGGCTTCCATCGATTTGCAGGCCGTGAATGCGTCGCCGAGAGTCAGGCCAAGCAGGTCAAGGTTACCGCTATTGATCTGCATAAGGCCGAGGTCGACGGAGTGTCCGGCCGCAATACGCTGGGCCGCGGCTATGACCACGCCTTCACCATGCAGTACCTGTCGCGTGGTATTGTCATGAATGGTGAGCGGCTCGAGCACGGACTCACGGTGGCCTATCGCAACGATGACGTGCGGGTCGACCGAGGGCGCGCACTTCATTGCCAGAGCCAATGCCGCTTGCACTGTAAGGCTCATGCGGTTGCGGCCTGGGGCTGGCTTGTGGGCAGGAACCGGCTCAGTGCATCGCGCCACACCAACGCCTGAGGGTGGCCCAGTATTGTTGCTCCGTAACCGGGGCGCTCGAGACCGTCGATACCACGCTCGCCGCCGCCCGGAACGTCGATCAGCAAATGATTTCCCGTGACAACGAATTGGGCGAACAAGGTCATGGCGCCTACTGTGCGACGAGGAAGACGGCGACAACGGCGCCCGCTCCCGCCATCGCGAGGCCGCGGCGCGTGTCAGTCCGGCTGGTCGTCCCAGCTGGCCGGGCCGGGCTCAGCGGCACGACCAGCGTTGCTATCGGAGGGCCCGAGGGATACTGTGCCACCTTCCGCTGCAAGCGCGCCCCGTTCGGCGGGCAGCAACGTCTTGAAGCGCCGCAGGGCCTTGTCGCCTGCCAGAAAGATCGAGACTTCCCCCGTATATCCGAAGTCATCCCGGATAAGGCCGAGCAGCGAATCGACAGATTTATAGACGCGCTCCGACTTGCCCCGGAACGATTTGAACGGGAGAAAGCCACGCCCAAAATCGGTGCGGAAATAGGCCACATGCCCGACACCATCCGCCGTCCGCCGGGACACGATGAAGATGCCGAGGATCCTGCCGCCCGCGGCCAGGGCGGCCTTGATGTCGGCGGACTCGTAGCTTTTTGCCGCCACCGGCGCTGCACCCCGAATCGTTCCGTGCGGGTTTTAGCGGCTGGCAACGAGAGCTGGAACTGCCCGCGTCGGGTTGGCAGACGACCAACCTTTCGAGCCGATACGGACCTAGACGAGTGTCTCGAAACTGAGGTGTAGGACCCTACATCCGCATGGTGGGACAAACGGCTTAGGCTCCAACTTCGGTAGTGTGAGGAATTCCCGTAATTTCTCATCGAATCGGCCCGCATGATTTCGGGGAGCATTCACGGCTGTTGCCGCTTTGGCAAGGCATGAGTCCTGGTAAATCGCACCTTTCTTGGTTCACGAAATTGCGATGTTAGGTTCGGTGGTCGTGCTATACGTTCGTTAACCGACCCGTCTGTCAACACTTGTCAATAGATTATGTTGCGCTTGTGGACACAAGAATGCTGGAAGGCCCGCCTCCGATCTATGAGGAATTCCGGGAATCCCTCACACTGCCGGAAACAGCCTGCCGGCCCAGAGCCACATCGATACCGACCCCGCCGATAAGCCGATCAGCCGAAGGCACTCGGAGGAACCGGCGCGGAGGGACCTGCGGCACCTAATCGACCACTTGTCATTCCTCACGATCCGGACCCGGTGCGTCACCCCCAGCCTAGCCGGGCCAATTTCGCGACGGGGCAGCAAGGCGGCTGGCTTGTCGCAAAGACAGCATGCCACCCGGTGCAGGTTTGCGGTGACTCCCGGCCGGATGGAGCCAGGATGACCCTACCAACGACAGCTGCTTGGCGACCACGCGGCCTGGCCGTGCGTTTTGCTTTCGGAAGTCGATTTGCACTGCCGGGCGATCCGCGGTGTCGCCAATGCATCGTACCGAATTGCGGGCAATTAATTCAGGCAACAACCTTCCAGTAAAGGAAAAACGACCACATCGCACTCCTAGGAACGGTTTCAAAGAGATAGGATTTGTTTTGCGGACGTTAATGAGCAGCGATGAGTTTGATGCACTTCAGCCTCGTCTCCACCGGTTTGCTCCGGAGACGGTCGCGATCGCCAGGGCTGTCCTGGTGGATGGTGAGAGCCAATCCTTCGCGGCCGAGCGCTTCGGCACTACACGGCAACGGGTGCATGGGATTGTGCAACGGGTGGAGGCGGCCGCGAACAACGTGCCAGCAGGTTGGCGAAAGGTCGAATGCTGGCTGCCACCCAAGGTGGCCCGCTGTATCGAGATGATAGTCGCGAAGAGGTTGGCCGATTTGAAGCAAGGCCCAAATGGCGATGAACTGGATTTAACGTCGTGCTGATCGGACGACGCAAGGCGCGCTGGCGGAAGCCATCAAGAACCATCTGCACGATCTACTATTGGTTGCCCGTCCTGGATGCGGGGACGTAAGTACCAAGGTAGATAGCTATCAGCCCACTTTCCGGTGGCTTGCGATTTTGTACTTGACTATCTATCTTCCGGATAGTCCCCAACATCAGGGATGGGAAACAGACAGGAGTCATCGCCTTGCCTCGTAAAGTTAGCTTGAGCCAACATCTCCGTAACGGACGTCTGGCACGCCGTCTGTCCGTTGCCGATGTTGCTTCGCAGGTTGGCGTTACTGCCCCTTGCGTGTATTTCTGGGAGATGGGTCGGACCCGGCCTCGCGCGGAAAACTTGAAGGCGCTCTGCAAAGTTCTGAAACTGCCGGTGCGAGCGACGCGCGAAATCGCCGCGGCGTGAGCGCAGCCGCAGTTCGAAGCGGCAGGTCGATAGCCACTAACTGAACATGTGGGCGGCGGTTTCGGCCCGCTGTCCGCGTCCCATTTCGTCGCCGATGGTCTGATGTGACTCCGGACCGAGTTGAACCATCGGTTTGCAATTCGATTGGCACGTCATCAAGAAAAACCGGCTTGGCCTGGGTGTCTACCTCGATACCCGCTGTATCCAGTGATTTGGAGAGCGCATCCGCGGATAAGCGTAAGTAGCGGATGAGCAGCTGGATATACAGTCCCATGAAGGCGGGCCCGTGACCATCCGATCGGTACGCTCTCGAATTCGAAGGCATCAAGGAAGACAGGCGACCAGCGTCGGATACCGGCATAGTGCGTAAGAGGGGCAAAAGTGTGGGCACGGTTTGATTTTTCGCTTGCTCCGGCTCGGGGTGGTCGACTCTCTACGGGGATGTGCCGTCCCCGCCCCATCTTTCCGGTCTGAGCCGTCCTGAGCTTGAAGCTCTGCTGGTTGAACTGTTTGTCGAAGTCGCCGCGTTGAAACAGCAGAACAGCGAGCAGCGCGAGGAGATCGCGCGTCTGAAAGGTCTGAAGGGCCGCCCGAAGATCGGGCCGAGTGGCATGGACAAGGGCACGGACCCAGGCAAGCGCGAGAAGCTGCTGAAGCGGCGTGGCCGTGGCAAGGTCACGCCGCGGGTGACCGTTGAAGATCAGGTGATCACGGCCGCGGTACCGCCCGGCTCGCGGTTCAAGGGCCACGAGCCTTTCCTGGTTCAGGACCTCGTCATTTCGGTTCGCGCGACCTGCTACCAGCGTGAGCGCTGGATCGCGCCCGATGGACGGACGATCCTCGCGCCGCTGCCCGAAGGGATCGAAGGTCATTTTGGGCCCGAACTTCGTCGTTTCGTTCTGATGCAATACCACCAAGGTCAGTCGACACTGCCCCGGCTGCTGGCGTTGTTACGCTCGGTGGGTGTGTCGATTTCGAAGCGGCAATTGCAACGTCTGCTGACGGACAACAAGGATGCGTTCGTGGCCGAGGCCCAGGATGTTCTGCGCGCCGGTCTGGAGACATCACCCTGGGTGTCGGTTGACGACACCGGCGCACGTCACGCGGGCAAGAATGGATTTTGCACACAAATCGGCAATGATTGGTTCACCTGGTTCGGCACACGGTCCTCGAAGAGCCGGTTGAACTTTCTTGATCTGCTCCGCGCGGGCTACACCGACTACGTGCTCGATGACGCCGCCTACGCCTACATGCGCGATCACGGCCTGCCCGCGGCGCTGATCGGCCGGCTGAGGGATCAGCCGGAGACCTGTTTTGCCAATCACGGCGCGTGGCGGGAGCACCTCGAATTGCTCGGCTTCACAGCGCTGAGCACCACGCCTGACCCGGTTCAGGTCGCCACCGAGGGTGCGCTCTGGGCCAGTATTCAGGCGCATCAATTCCTGTGCGACGCGGTGGTTCTGAGCGACGATGCCGGGCAGTTCGCCATTGGAAAGCACGCGCTGTGCTGGGTTCACGCGGAACGCCTCGTGCACAAACTGGACACGTTCACCGACAAGCACCGTGCGGCTCAGAAACGCGTTCGTGGCCTGATCTGGAACTTCTACGCCGATCTCAAGATGTACCAGAGGAAACCCAGCCAACGCCGGGCCCTCTCGCTGCGTGCCCGCTTCGACCGCATCTTCCGCAGCCGCACCGGCTTCGCCACGCTGGACCGCCTGCTGGCCCGGCTGCATGCGAACAAGGCTGAATTACTGATGGTGCTGGACCGGCCGGAAATCCCGCTCCACACCAACGGCTCGGAGAACGACATTCGCTGTTACGTCACCCGACGGAAGGTCGGCGCCGGAACACGCAGCGAGATCGGCCGTGATTGCCGCGACGCGTTCCTCAGTATTACCAAGACATGTGACAAGGTTGGCATCGCGGTCTGGGATTATCTGGGCAGCAGACTCAGGGTGGTCGGACACACTCTCATCAAGCCGCTCGATCATTACGTCAGGTCACAAATCAGGCTCGCCTGATGAACGGACGTGCCCACACTTTTGCCCCTGTTACACCACCTCTGGGACTGTCCAGACTTTGGGGGTTATGGCTGGGTACGGGTTCCCGAAGAGTCGCCGGCACTCCAGGCATTCCAGCGCTGACCGGGTCGCCAGCGGGCCCCGGAAACGTTCCGACCCCCAATGTCTGGACACTC
>Ga0209040_10000863_pt1 | contig 23617 bp, 25 predicted proteins | sample BogFormECP12_OM3_FD_188240 | JGI IMG/M metagenome (GOLD analysis project Ga0209040, IMG submission 188240) | Bog forest soil microbial communities from Calvert Island, British Columbia, Canada - ECP12_OM3 (SPAdes) (version 2) | ecosystem: Environmental > Aquatic > Freshwater > Wetlands > Bog ... | reverse complement strand
CCGCGACACCCTGACTGGGCTCAAAAATCCAACTCGTATCTCGGATGTCATCGCATCGGGCCTGGATCAATATGACGCTGTTTTCGTCCCCGGCGGCCACGGCCCGATGATGGATCTGCTCGATGATCCCGACGCCGGCACCGTGATGAGACACTTTCATAAAACATCCAAACCTACGGCAGTGCTCTGCCATGGCCCGATTTCACTTCTCTCGGCGCTTCCGAATTCGACGGAGGTGGTCGCCGCGCTGGCGGCGGGCGATGCCGCCGGTGCACACGCAAAGGCTCAAGGCTGGATCTATTCTGGATATAAGATGACCATCTTTTCGACAGCGGAAGAGCAGCAGCGGGAGCCACTTGAGATTGGTGGCAAGGTGCTCTTCTATCCGGACTTCGCCTTGAGTACGGCGGGGGGTGACGTAAGTGTGCTCGCCCCATGGACGAGCTATGTCGTACAAGATCGCGAGCTGATCTCAGGTCAGAACCCGTTCTCTGATCAAGCGCTTCTGAACCTTCTTCTACCGGCACTCGATGGGAAGAAGAAGTCGGTTTCAGCGGCATAAGAATCGGGGACGCCCAGAAGGAGCTAATTGAGAAAGGGACGACACTTGGAGGGCGTAAATATCGATGAAAAACTACGTTCGGCGGTTTTTCGCTGATGCCGCCTGAAAATCAGGCAAGAATGAGCAGCGTACGTTGTCGAGGTCGGACAAAGCATCGACCTCACGTAAGGCTGACATTGGCGCGGTTGCCGGGGCAAGTCGGTGTGACACCGGGTATCGTCACAGCGCTTCCCTTGGATGGAGACACAAGAGATGGAGTGGAAACGGTTGGTCCAGTTTGCGCTGCAGGGTAGCAGTGATTTGGAACAATATGCCATCCTGGTGATACGCGTTTCGATCGGGCTGTTCTTCGCCATCTCCGGGGCAAACAAATTGTTTGTCGCCGCCGGCACGAAACCTGTTTACGACACGCTCGTTCAGGCCAAAGTCCCGTTTCCCCACCAGGTGGCTTATTTCGTCGCGGGTGTCGAGTTCGTTGGCGGGTCCTTGTTAACCGTGGGGTTTCTTTCGAGCGCAGCCTGTGTGGCTTTATTGATCGATATGACAGTCGCCACCCTGACCAGCGCGGTTGCCACCCTGCCTAAGGGACTTTCTCCACTTAACTGGCTCGACGATTTCCTTTACCTCCCGGAAGTCCTTTACGTGCTCTTCTTTATCTGGCTGATCTGCTCCGGTCCGGGAAGGTTCAGTGTCGATTACTGGCTCGCCGGAAAGTTGCTGGAGTGATCGATCGGCGAAGCATAGCCAGACGGCTGAATGAAGTGGTGAAAACTGGTACTCCGCTTTAGAGTCACGAGGCGCGAGCGCCCCATACGTATAATCCAATCGCTGCGAGGAACCATGACGAAAACGACGAGCTTTGAAGCGGACATTCGCCCGCTTTTTACGGAGCGAGACATTCGAGGCATGAGCAAAGCGTTCAACCTGGGAAGTTATGATGACGTGAAGACACACGCGGCTGCCATTTACGACCGCATTCGGGGAATCGGTGGCGCGGTAATGCCGCCCCCGCCCCCGAGAGGAGAAGGTCCCTGGCCTCAGGCTCGCATCGAGCTATTCGCAAAGTGGATGGCAGACGGGTACCAACCTTAGGCGAAGTGCAAAGTCGTTCGATTCTCGCCGGGAGTTTGTTAATTACCGTTGCCCCTGCCTTGCCCACGACTTCATCCCGGATCCTGGACTCGACATGGTGGTTGGCATTGGCGCCTCCACCCCTCCTGCAGGCCCACGAAGAAGGTAGCCATCGGCGCCCTTTGTTGCCCCATTGTTTGTAATAGGCCCGGATGTCGACTCCCGACAAGTCACAGCTTCTTTGGGTTTTGACGCAGGTTGACCCGCGCGGACCTTTTTGATTTCCGATTGTCCTTTCGTGTCGTCTGTTCGCAAAGCAATGTCAAGCCACCAGCAAGATCTTGCCGATACCGCCCTTTTCTGCCGTTGCTTGAGCCTCGGCCGCGTCACTGAGTGCCAGTTTCTGGCTAATCGGGATAACCAGCTTGCCATCGCGCACGGCTTCGGCCATGAACTCGACCGTTTTCCTGTCGAATTTCGAGAATACGTGCACCACTTTTACCGACGGGTATTTCGCGGCGTTTTGCGGCACCTCGACAACCGATGCATAGACTCCTCCCGGCTTAACCTTGGCGACCAGCTTCTCGGCGGTTCTTCCGCCGACCGTATCCGCCACCGCATCGAGCGTCGCGAGACTTGCAATCGCGGTGTCGTCCTCGGTTGCGACTGCCTGATCTGCGCCGATGGCCTTCGCTTGATCCATCTGGGCCTTTAACACCCCCGCAATTACGATTGCTCCCCGTTGCTTCGCAGTGAATACCGCCGAACGCCCGACATTGCCTATCGCACCCACGACCAAAACCGTCTGGCCGGCTTTGATTTCCGTAGCGGAAAGGAGCTGGTTGCCGGTCGTTGTCACCAGCGGCAACGCCGCCGCCTGGATCAAGTCGAGCCCCTTCGGCACCTTCGCCAAGACTGCTGCCTTCACGACACAAAGTTCGGCGTAAGTATTGTCCGCCATCGCGAACACCCGGTCGCCGACGGAAAAGCCCTCCACTGCCGGCCCAATCTTGACGACAGTCCCCGCCATATCGACGCCTATCAGGCCTGGGAACTTCATGGGGTAAAAATCCTTCGTTAATCCGGCACGTCGCTTGTAATCGATCGGATTCACGCTCGCAGCTGCGACGCGCACCAGCACCTCGCCCGGACCGGGTACTGGATCAGGATAGTCTTCAAATTTCAGCACTTCCGGACCGCCATATTGGTGGACAACAACTGCTTTCATATTTCATCTCCATTGTGTGCGGTAGGCGAACGGTCACTAACAAACAGTTAGATGGAATGAATGTCGAGTTGGTCGCCGCCATAGCCCGCCAGAAATTCGGAAACTGGAAAGCCCCCGGAATGGGCGCGGCGAATAATTTAGCGAGAAACGACGAACCGATTCTGGTGCTCAACATGGCTCGTCTCTGCTGAAGTTCGGCATTTCGCCCACTTCAGCACATCCCAGATCTCGCACTGCAAGTAAAAGCCTGATGAGATGCAAGGCGCTATCACTCGTTGGCTAACGGCATCATGAACCAGCTCGTATGCTGCTTCGTAACCCGGGATCTGCACTCGCTTGGCGAGTTCGATCAGTTCCTGCAGCGGAAGTTCGCGTTCAGCAATCATCGAAAGCAGCAACATAAGCCCGTCGGGACCCGAGAACCGGTCAAGAGCTAACCCCTCTACGATGCCCCGGTTTTTTCTGAATTCGTCTCGCGGATTGTAGCGACATCCGCATTCCTCTGGCGATCTTCCGCTGGTGTTGCGACGGTGCACTAACCGTAAACCGCTTACTTTTGGTTTTCCCCTGGTGTCCTCCGCCGCAAGCCACTCCACCCAGCCTGCCTGCAGATCTGGCACACGCTCGCCGCAACTATCGCATCGCCAGCCGGATCGAATGGATTTATCTCTCGGCATAACCCTCACAGTCATCCTTCCATGCGAACTAGCGTGAGGCGAGGTTCCACGAACGAGTTGAGGCTCACCTCACGATGCGTTCAACGGGTCACCGCTTTCTTTTGAGGATGAATGCCCAGTTCGTGCCACGACGTTTCCGCGAGGTTCACGTCGTAGTAGCCTGCAGCTTTCTCGATGTTGGCGAACGCCAAAGCGCGATCAGCATCGGAAACGTCGATGACTTGATCGAATCGCGCGACCGCATTACGGACATGTTGTGCGTCGGTCAGTGGTTCTTTGCGCTGCTTCGGAAATGCGTACACGCTGTCGGGCAAGTCGCTTTGCGTCGTCAGCCGTCCATGTTTCTCGTAAGGCTTCCAAGTTGCTTCCGGCATGTTTCTACCATCCTTTCTCTAAATACTTAGCAGAGGGCGAGCGGAGCGTATACCCGACCTGCATTTAGTTGTCCGACGATCGTCAGGCAGCGCGCTCTTCTTCAAGTGGTTTAACTTCGCTCAGTCTCCCGGTGTCCACGTTGAAAATAAAGCCGCGCGCCGGGACCTATGCTCATGGTTTTTCTCCTGACAGGCGAGTGGTGCGGCCAAGCCCGTTTTTCTAAGCGTCGCTCTGCCGACCGAATCGGATGCGATGGGGCGATTACACCCGAGGTGCTGCGGCGAATCAATTGGACGATGGTATCGGCGATACCTTTGTATTGGGCCCCGTGGAATGAAGTGCGCCCGAGTCTGTTTCCGTATCCCTAATTCGTACTTTTGTCGTGGTCGATACGCGGTTGGTACACCCTCACGCTTGGGTGTCTCCGCTAGTGGTTGTGAAACGATGTGGCGATCGCGATCGGAAAACACGCCGCCACTTGTGTCAGGAGTTTGCCGAGAACCCTTCCTTATGAGGCCAGTGACAAAAAACCGCGACGACCCAATTGACCCGCAAACCCGTACGTCGCATTCATTTTATGCCTCACAATCAAAGGAGTGGGGAACTCTCACTCCCGGTGAAGTGCCGAATTAACCGCCTCGAGCAGGGCTGTGTCGCTAAATGGCTTGAACAGGCACTCGACCGCACCTTGTTCGAGTAGCCGCTGGCGAATGATCATATCTCTATCAGCCGTAATGAAGATGATCGGAATCGCTTGTCGCTGTCGTATCAGTTCCTGTTGAAGATCAGGCCCGGTCATTCCAGGCATAGCGACATCGAGGAGCAGGCATCTGGTCTGGTCGATCCAATCAGACGCGAGGAACTCTTCCGCCGACGAGAACGCGCGGGCTGCAAAACCGAACTGCTTCAATAGGTCAGGCAACGACTCGCGGACGGATCTATCGTCGTCGACTACGGACACAAGTAAGCGGTCGATGGCGCTCCTTTCTTAGCACGACTCCACGCTCACAATGCTCCACTTCCGGGGAGGGCGTCCATTATCCTTTGGTATTGGCTTGCCGCGGATGTGAGGACTAGCGCGTATCCTTCAGGCCGCAGCCGGACCGCTTACGACGGGCGCCTGAAAGTTGCGGATGCCGTCGCCGCGAGCCAAACCCTCGAACGCTCGTGGAATGGAGAACGAAAATGTGGCTCCTGGACCATCATTCAGTGCCGCCCACAGACGGCCATGATGCCTCTCGATAATGGAACGGCTGACAGATAGCCCGATTCCCATGCCGTCACCCTTGGTGGTATAGAACGCATCGAAAAGCCGGTCTGCAGCCTGGGGGTCAAACCCGACTCCCGCATCTTGCACCGTCAGACGCACCCGATCACCATCGTCTCGCTCGGTTCTGATCACCAGTTGTCTCGGACGATCTTCGACTGTGCTCATGGCGTCTGAGCCATTCCTAAGCAGGTTCAGTATGACTTGCTGAAGTTGGACACGATCGCCTGTGACTAGCGGAAGGTCGTCGGCAAGTTCGGGACGAAGCATTACACGGTTCTTCTGAAGTTCCACTAAGGACAGGGCAATCACGTCCAGAACAGCATCATTCAAGTTCACAGATTCGGTCGTGGGTTCCTTCTTACTAAAGAGTGCGCGCAACCGGGTGATCACTTCAGACATACGGTTGCCATCGCGAATCGTGCGCCGGGCGGTTTCACGAGCGCCTTCAACTTGGGGAGGATCGGTCGCCAGCATCCGCAAACAGGTGCTCGCGTTTGTGATGATGCCGGACAGCGGCTGATTGATTTCGTGCGCGATCGATGCCGTCAGCGCTCCAAGGCTTGTGACCCTGGACACGTGCGCGAGTTCGGATCGAGCCTTGTTGAGTGCTTCCTCCATCCGCCTGCGTTCTGTGATGTCCTCCGATAGCGCCATGAGGAATCGCGGCACCCGCTCCGTGCCCGGCACCAGAGAAACATTGTTGCGTACCCATATCAGGGTCCCGTTCTTCCGCCGATATTGCTTCTCGATCTGAAACTGCTGGCGCTTTCCCTCCAACAGCTCCCCGACAAGCGTCCGGTTCGATTCGAGGTACTCCTCACGGGTGACGTCTAAGAAAGAGAGCTTCTGCAATTCCTCTGCGCTGTAACCCACCATCTTCTCGTACACAGGATTCGCGGCAAGAAATCGACCGGTCAGGTCAGTGAGGGCAACCCCGATGGCTGAGTTCTCGAAAACCGAGCGCCACCGTTCCTCGGCTGCGGCAAGTTCGGCCGTTCGCTGAGCGACCTGCTGATCGAGTTCGGCAGCGATACGCTTCTGCTGGCTCCGGAGCTGTGCTTCCTGCAGCCCGATGCACGCCTGACTCGTCGCTAGGCTCAGGAGAAGTGCCTCCGTTTGCTGAGGGAAATCTGACCGCTGAGCCGCCGCAACGATCATGCCGAGTTCGCCTTGCAGCCCCAGTGGCAGAGGCACCATCGAAACGTCTCCGTCACCCATAAGGTTCCGAAGCAGCGGAGGCCATTTCCGCGAGTTGTCTCCCAAAGAGTCATTGAGCGCCTCGCAGATCTCGTGCGCCGGGGGCATCGGGCCCAGCGGTTGCGCGACCCGGACGATCTCAATGGGCGCCTCGACAACCGGAAGGTTCAGGCGCACAGAAACGAGATCCAGGCGAAGCATGCGCATGAGCGTGTTCAGCAAGGTATCAAGGACTTGGGATATATCCCCGCCGCTCCAGATGGCAGGAAGAGCAAGGAGGCTGACAAGATCGTTGATGCACCGTTGAAGGCGCTTGATCTCTCCGGCGGTTTGTTCGTATTGGACGTCCATATCAGGCAGTCCGATCTTCAATCGCCCAGTCCATGCGGCAGCAAATACGACTGAGCGGGAAGCCCCCTTTAGCATTAGCGCTCGCCATTTGCTCGAATGCTGCCAGCATCCGATCCTTATCGAAACGGCCTTCCCGAAGATAGGCTTCACTGTTGATGTGAATCTCGAGTTGTCCGCTCTGCTCGGCAGTTGCCGAGTCGATTCCGACTGCGGCCAATCGTCGCAGATGGTCATGACGTTGATCCGGAGTCACGACGTGGACCGCCTTGTCGCTACACTCGAACCCGTCCTTAATGAACGGCAGCAACGCGCGATATTCCTCATCGTCGCTATTGAAAAACGCGCAGACATGACGTACTTCGCCGAGTTGGGAGCCAAAAAGGGAAATCGGTGCTGTGGTCTTCTTCATGGTGTTCTCCTCCCATAGGGGTCACCGTAACGCAGCTTTCTATGCTGGCGGCTTACCAGCCCCTTGATCTTATCCGCCCGGTCTCAGGACGAGTTCGTCCACTACTCCGACAAACGCTTGAAGGACGGCGTCTGCAAATTCCTCGTCGTCACCAATAATTGTGACCCTGAACATGGCCATCACGCCGCCGTGATCACTGCGGGTGCGAGGCGGAGCCTCGTGGCCATTTTCACGAGGTCGGCAAGAGAGCCGGCCATCATCTTTTGCATCACTTTGCCTCGGTGTGCCTTCACCGTGATTTCGCTGATACCGAGCTCCCCACCGACCTGTTTATTTAGCAGGCCTGAAACCACCAAGGCCATTACCTGTCGTTCGCGCTGGGAAAGCGAGGCGTAACGGTCCCGGAGCACCCGCATCTCCCCCTCCAGGCTAAGAGCAACTCGGCTACGTTCGAGGGCTGCCCGGATGGCGGTCAACAGCACGTCGTCGTTGAACGGCTTCGTCAAGAACTCGACAGCACCAGCCTTCATGGCTTGGACTGTCATGTGCACGTCCCTGTAGCCGGTGATGAAGATGATCGGCATGTCAGTTCGTTCGACAGCGATGCGCTTCTGCAACTCGAGACCGTTGAGTCCTGGAAGAGAAAAATCCAGCACCAAACAGCTCGGAACGCGAGCTCGTGGACGGGCAAGGAATTCTTGGCCGGAAGAGAAGGTCTCCGGATGCCAGCCTTCGCAGCGGATCAATAATTCCAGCGATTCACGCACGGAGATGTCATCGTCGACCACGAATACGATTGGTCCCATGCCCAACCTGGGTGGTGCGCCTGATTCGTGGCAAATTGCGTGACTTAAACTCATGTCTCACTCCTGAATTTGCCCTCAGCAATCGTTCCGCTGAAAGAACTTTAAGGCTGAACGAATGATTTGGAGAAGCTGTTCGTCGCTAAAAGGCTTGCCCAGGAAAGCGGCAGCGCCGGCTTGCATCGCTCGCTGACGAGAATCGTTGTTCTCGTAAGCGGTGATGAAGATGATAGGAATGCCACAGCCTGCGGCAGCGAGGTGACTTTGAAGCTGTAATCCATTCATGCCTGGCATCTGCACATCTACGATGAGACACGAGGTATCGTGCAAATGCCCGGATCTCAGGAAAGTTTCGGCAGATTCAAAAGCTGCCGCCCGAAAGCCGAAGGACTCGATGAGTAGCGTGGTGGTCCTGCGAACTGACTCATCGTCGTCAACTATCGAGATCAGATTCTCTGTCACTCAAAATCCCTCACCGATCTCAAAGTATTCGCAGAGGGAGAAAGAATCTATTGGGCGTTGGTAGATCTAGGTCCTAAAAAGGATGATGCGGGTAAGCTTTCGCTTACGAGGCTTTTTCCGAGGGGCCTTTGAGCTTCTCGATCATTCTTACCAGGTCGACAAGGGATTCCGCGCGCATCTTCTCCATCGCCCTGCTGCGCTGGACCTTCACGGTACTTTCCGCAGTGCCGAGCTGACCAGCAATTTGTTTATTGAGCATGCCCGAGACAAGCATCGAGATCACCTGCTGCTCGCGGGTAGTCAACGAGCTGAAGCGTTGTTGGAGGTCCGTAACTTCCTTCTCGTTTTCACGCCTCGCACGATCTTGCTCCAGTGCTACTCGAACCGCGTCCAGCAAATCCTGGTCGCGGACCGGCTTGGTGAGGAATTCGACCGCCCCAGCCTTCATGGCGCGAACACTCATCGGAATATCGCCGTGACCGGTGAGAAAGATTGTGGGGATACGAATATTTCTCGCTGCCAGCTCACGCTGAATATCGATGCCACTCAATCCGGGCAGTCTGACGTCCAGCACAAGGCAAGTCGGTGCATCTGGTAGTTTCTTATGCAAGAAGGTATCGGCCGAGTCAAAGCTTTCAACCTGCAGCCCCACAGTGCTTAAGAGGAATTTGAGCGAAGAACGTACCGATGCGTCGTCATCGACCACAAAGACGATGGAAGCAATAGTCACGCTGGACTCCCGGTACTTACTGGCAGCGTGAAGGAAAACACAGCACCTATTGGAGAATTCGGCATGGCCCAGAGCCGCCCTCCATGGTTTTCAACCAGTGACCGGCTGATCGACAGACCCATTCCCATGCCGTTCGCTTTGGTTGTAAAGAAGGGCGTGAAGACGCGATCTGCTGCTGATCCAAGGCCAGTGCCCGAGTCGCGTACCGCAACTAGTATGTCGCCAGATTCGTCAACCCGGGATTCCACCCAAAGCGAGCGAGGTTGATCTGTAACCGGGATCATGGCTTCGATGCCATTCATGATCAAGTTCAGCAGGACCTGTTGCATCTGAACCCGATCCGCCAACACCAGTGGGAGGGCCTTCGTCAATTGGCGTTCGAGCCGAACTCGATTCTCAAAAAGCTCACGGTCAGCCAGAGCCAACACCTCTTGAATCACGTCATTCATGTCCAGCCTGTTCTTTTCGACCGGCTCCTTCTTTATGAATCCGCGGATTCGAGCAACAACGGCGCTCGCTCGATTGCCGTCCGCAACGATTTCCTCAAGAGCTCGATGCAGAGTCTCAGGTTTGAGGTTACCAGCGGCGAGGAGCCTCAGGCACGCGCTACTGTTATTGGTTACAGCGGTGAGAGGTTGGTTAACTTCATGGGCGATGGACGCAGCCAGTTCGCCCATGGTTGTCAGCCTGGAAACGCGGGCAAGCTCTGTTTGCGCCGTCTGCAAAGCTTGTTGTGCCTGCTTTCTTTCGCTGATATCGCGGAGAAAGCCGGTAAATACCTTATGCCCGTCTCTAGATAGTTCTCCAAACGAGATTTCCACGGGAAATTCTTGGCCATTCTTGCGCAGCGCAATCAGTTCAGTGCCTTGCCAGTTGATGTGCCGCTGGCCGGTAGCCAAATAACGGCCGAATCCTTTCTCGTGCAATTTCCGCAGGAATTCCGGCATTAGGATGGTCAACGGCTTCCCGATCAACTCCGTCGGATCATAACCAAAGATTCTCATAGTGGCGGGGTTGGCAAACAGAATTGCACCGCGCTCGTCAATGCTGATCACGGCATCAGGGGCCGTTTCGACCACGAGCCGATAGTTCTCTTCGCTGTAGCGGAGGGCAGATTCCTCCCGTTTACGGTCGGTAATATCGGTAACCGCCCCGCCGATGGCGTAGATTTCGCCTTCTGAATTGAATAACGGAAACTTCTGGACGATCCTGGTGTGGGGTCCATCTTCGTAGCGAGCCACGTCTTCAAGCTTCACCGGCTGGCCGGTCTGCAATACCTGCCGGTCAACGGCTTGAAAGGCAGCAGCTTGTTCCGCTGGAAATAGCTCGTCGTCGGCCTTGCCTGTGACTTCGCCGGAGATATGAAAGGCCTTCTTGAACTGCTTGTTGGCATAGATGTACCGGCTCTGCCCATCTTTCACAAAAACCAAGTTTGGACTGTTTTCAAAGAATGCCTGCAGCAGTCCCTCGCCCTTTTGCCGCTTGGCCTCAGCCTGTCTACGTTCATGAATGTCCTCGCAAGCGATCAACGTTCGCAAGGATAATTCGCGGCCGCGGGCCGGGGTAACGGCCAAGACCTTCCTGATCAAGAACCAGAGGTATTGGCCATCCGCCCGCCGGATGCGTGCCTCAGTTTGGAATGGTCTCCTGCCGGCCAAAGCCGCGGTTAATTCGTCAGTGAACTTGGCAGCATCATCTGGGTGAATCGTTGTTTGCCAGACCCACCGATTTAATTGTTGTGTTGGGCAACCCGTATATTCCTGCCACTCACGGTTCACGAACTCAACAGATCCGTCGGGCAACGCCCACACCGCGGGCGTCGGCATCGTTTCGATAAGATTCCGAAGATCTAGCGGATCGATGGTTTGTGCACGTTGTGCTTCAGTGGTCATGTCTTGTGAACTTTACGCCGCTCTTATCGCTGCGGGGGCGGGGCGGAGCCTCGCAGCCATTTTCACCAAGTCAGCAAGAGAATGGTCCTTCATCGTTTGCATCGCCTTGCCTCAGTGTGCCTTCACCGTGATCCCGCTGCAGAGTCCCGGCTTTGATGGCTTGGACCCTCATGGGTACATCCGCCGTGGCCCGTGATGAGAATGACTGGCATATCCGTCCGGTCGACGGCGAGAAGCCTTTGCAGGTCTAAACCAGTGAGCCCTGGAAGAGAAATATCGAGAATGAGACAGCTTGGAACGGGCGCTCGTGGATGGTCGAGGAACTCTTGCGCCGAAGCGAAGGTCTCCGGCTGCCAGCCTTCACAGCGGATCAGCAATTCCGGCGACTCGCGTACGCACACGTCATCGTCGGCAACGAAGACGATTGGTGTGACTTGCAACATGGGCGGTCCCCCATTTCATGGCCAAGTGTGTGCACCTAAACTCCTGCTTCACTGTGCACACTTGACTGATGCCGCCCCACTCTTGAAGGAATTCTACAACGACAACCCAATGGAAATCAACGAGATGAGGATCGTGTTGCGTTCCACAGCACATGGGTGCGCGAGGTCTGTTCTCGTAATGGCCTCTCAGCCCATGAAAGTCGCGCGAACTGTGTCTCTCCTACCAAAGTATCGGCGATACCATCGTCTAATTGTTCATGTCCTAAGCATCTGTTCTCATGGCGCGTGGACCGATTCAATCGGGATGCGAACGACCAAGAGCACAAGGAGAATGAAACATGAAAATATTGATGGTCCTCACCAGAGAAAGCATCGATAAATAAGCATTTTGGAAAAGAGCACATCGTATGAAAGGATTTGCTTACCTCTTGGTTGCAGTTGTAGCGCTAACTGGCGTCGTCTACATGGCTCAAGCCTCGGGACGCTCCGATGGAGAGGCTGACCCGGTTTTCGGAATCACAATTCCTCAAGGATACCGCGACTGGAAGCTGATCTCTGTGGCCCACGAGGAAGGCAACCTCAACGATCTTCGCGCCCTGCTCGGCAACGATGTAGCGATCAAGGCATACCGGGATGGGAAGTTGCCGTTCCCCGAGCGCACAATCATTGCGCGCCTAGCCTGGAGTTACGTTCCGTCCGAGGAAAACAACAAAGTCTTTGGCCGCTCCCAATCTTTCGTGGCCGGACCCGCCACGAACGTTCAGTTTATGGTCAAAGACTCGAAAAAATATGCTGCGACCGGTGGCTGGGGCTTTGCTCAATTCAAAGACGGCAAACCTGCGGACGCGGCGCTGCTCAAAACCTGCTTTCCCTGCCACGAGCCTGTCAAAGCTCGCGACTTTGTCTTCACTCGTTATGCACCGTGAGTACGGGGGAGATCCCATGAACGAGGATGAATCGTTTGACAGTTTGACTTATGCAAACCAAGTACATTTCGCAGAGCGTGAGTTGGGATCATTCATCGGCGCTATTGGTGTCTTTCTTTCCATTCTTACAAATGGGGAGGTGATGCGAGATAACGCAGGACCGCACGCAGACCTGCTCGCCTCCTTTCCTTACGTTGGCTCGCCGCATAAGATTCGATCCGCGGAACGGGTGGCCGCCTAAGCATGCACGGAGGCAGGTTTAGAATTTCCGCATCCCCACGCTGCCTTCAGTCCTTGCATTCTCCCCGCCTGCTACTGACGATTTCTGTCATGCTCGCATCCTTGCAACTGCTTGCCCAAGTCCAAGAACCCCAAGTCCAGAAGCGACGAGAGGAACAAACCATGAAGTATCCGACTTTTTATCGCACAGCACAGATCGATGGGCTGTCAATTTTCTACCGGGAGTCTGGTCCGAAAGATGCACCGACGATTCTCCTGCTGCACGGTTTGCCGTCTTCGTCGCGAATGTTCGAGCCTCTCTTCACCCGTCTTTCCGATCGCTATCACCTTGTCGCGCCCGATTACCCGGGCTTCGGTCACAGCGACTGGCCGGACCCGAAAACATTCGCCTACACCTTCGATCACATCGCGCAAATCATGAATCACTTCACCGAAGCGCTCGGTCTCTCCCACTTCACGCTCTACATGCAGGATTACGGTGGCCCCGTCGGCTTTCGCATGATCTTGGCTCACCCGGACCGAGTCGAAGCTCTCATCGTCCAGGACGCAGTAGCGCACAACACTGGTCTCGGCGAGAACTGGAAAACGCGGCGCGCCTTTTGGGCCGATCGCGCTGCCAACGAAAGCGCGCTGCGCACAAATCTCCTGTCGCTTGCAACCACGAAGTCCCGGCATGCCGGCAACGATCCCAACGTGGAACGCCATAACCCCGACCTCTGGACCGACGAATTTTATTTTCTAAATCAGCCCGGACAGGCTGAAATTCAAAGCGACCTCTTCTACGACTACCGCACCAACGTCGATTCCTACCCGAAATGGCAAGCATGGATGCGCGAGAAGCAGCCGCGCCTGCTGGTGATCTGGGGCAAGTATGAGTCTTCGTTCGACCCCTCCGAGCCAGAGTCCTATCGCCGCGATGTCCCGAAAGCCGAAGTCCACATCGTCGATGGCGGCCACTTCGCCTTGGACACCGCCGCAGACGAAATCGCCGCACTCGTCCAAGAATTCGTCGGTTCTTCACGCCAGGGCTCTGCGGCGCGGCAAGCAGGGTGAAGCCGCTCTCGAGAGGGACAGTGCCCAGCGGTGTATTGGATTCGAACCTTTAAACCGAAAGGTTGTTTATGTCGGGTCAAGGATATCGTCGATGCGGTGCTTTACTTGGCACAGGCAGGCCATGTGAGCGGAGAGATACTCCATGTGGATGGTGCCGCTCCAGCTAGTCGTTGGTAAAAAACAAAAGGACTCTAACCAGACGCTGGACTTCGACGAGGTACGCATGCCCAGATTGCTTTCAGTAAATGTCGGTCTTCCGCGCGACGTGACATGGAACGGCAAGACGGTTCGAACGTCTGTCTGGAAGTCTCCAGTTGATGGACGGCGAATGGTGCGCAAACTCGATATCGATGGCGATGCGCAAGCCGATCTCGCAGGTCACGGAGGGGAGCATCGCGCCGTATTCGTCTACCAGATGGATTCTTACCATTACTGGGAGAGCCTTCTGGGCCGCAACGATTTTACTTTCGGCCAATTCGGAGAAAACTTCACCGTCGAGGGGCTTCCTGATGACGAGGTCTGCATTGGTGATCGATACCGGATCGGTGGTGCGATATTTGAAGTAACGCAGCCACGCGTGACGTGCTACCGCGTCGGCATCCGCATGAATGAGCCTCGTATGCCAGCGCTTCTCGTCGCGCATCACAGGCCAGGATTCTACTTTCGCGTGTTGCAGGAGGGAGAAGTTGGTGCAGGGGATGACATTGTAAAAATTGCTGACGGTCCAGAGCGAATCAGCGTGGCCGACGTTGACGCCCTCTTGTATTTGCCAGGACATTCCGGCGAGCAACTGCAACGCGCGTTACGGATTCCTGCACTCAGCAGGGGTTGGCAGAGTTCGTTCCAGGCGATGCTCCAACAAGATTCGAGCTCCAAAACTGTGGCAGGGAATCCGGGACTCGCCAATGAGGAACAACCGCCAGCATGGCCCGGATTTCGACAGATGCGAGTCGCGAGTATTCACAAGGAGAGCGATAGCGTCACTTCCTTCTTTCTGGAGCCAGTCGATGGGCAGCTTCTTCCTCTCTGCCAGGCGGGTCAGTTTGTCGTTTTGCGCTTGCATCTCGACCCGGACAACCCCCCGGTCCTTCGCAGCTATTCGTTGTCTGATGCGCCTGCAGCCGACCATTTCCGCATCAGCGTCAAAAACGAATTGAACGGGATTGGAAGTTCATTTCTGTGCAAACGTGCGCGCGAAGGCGATGTATTGGATGTGAGTGCACCGCGAGGAAGCTTCACTCTCCGTCCGAGCCAAAATCCTGTGGTTCTGCTGAGCGCTGGAGTGGGCGCTACGCCCGCGATGTCGATGCTGCACTCACTCGCCGCTGAAAAATCGCAACGAGAGATCTGGTGGGTCTATGGGGCGAGCAATCGCATCGAACATCCATTTGCGGAAGAATCGCGTTCATTACTGAAACAGCTCTCTCGCGGAAGAAGATACATCGTGTACAGCAGGCCCGCTGCAACCGACCAAGTCGGGGCAGACTTCGATGCTCCGGGGCACATCGACGCAGCTTTGCTGGAGAGGATCGGAGTGTTACGGAATAGTGACTTCTATCTGTGTGGTCCCACTTCATTCCTGCAGAACATGCGCGATGGGCTGCGAAACTGGGGCGTGCCCGGCGAGAATGTGCACACGGAAATCTTCGGTTCTCTCGAGGCTATTACCCCTGGGATGGCGCAGGTTGTTCACACTCCTCACCTGCCACCAGGCCCGCCCGGCTCCGGTCCCCCAGTCTCCTTCGCGCGCAGCGGGATTACCACCGCTTGGGATCAGAAGTTTGCCAGTTTGCTTGAACTGGCGGAAGCGTGTGATGTTCCGGTCAGATGGTCGTGCCGGAGTGGAGTCTGTCATACGTGCATGACTGGTCTGATTGCAGGATCCGTTATTTACAACCCTGAGCCGCTGGAGAGGCCCGCTGCCGGGAACGTGCTCGTATGCTGCTCTCAGCCAAAGGCGAGTGTCACTCTGGATCTCTAAAAGAAGATCTTTGAGAGAAATGGAAGGAGTCCAATCATGCGTTTTGATATTGTGCCCGGAGGCATTTTCCCCAACTACGAACTGCCCGATCACACGGGCACGCTGCGCAAGCTCGGCGAGCTACAGGGCGACGATCCGCTAATCCTCACGCTTGCGCGCGGCCACTATTGCCCAAAGGAGCACCAGCAGCATTTGGAACTCGCAGCGTTCTACCCGAAGATCGCTGTGGCATACACTCAGATCGCCACGATCGCCACCGACGATCACCATACTCTTCAGGAGTTCCGTGCGTCAGTCGGAGCCCAGTGGCCATTCCTTTCGGACCCAGACCGAACGGTTCAGAAGGATCTCGACATCCAGGAGTACACCGACCCCGAGCATAATCCGATGATCCCGCACACTCTCGTGCTCAAGCCGGGCCTCGTGATTCACAGCATCTATATCGGCTACTGGTTCTGGGGGCGTCCATCGGTCATCGATCTTTGGCACGACCTGCGCGCCGTGACCAGTGAAATCCGCCCAGACTGGGATCTGAGCGCTCCTGGACTCCGCGAAGCATGGAACGCGGGTGACCTCTCGCGTTTCCACGGCTGGAACAAGCGCGGAGAGAAATGAGGCCGACTGCTTCCCCAAGTCCGTGGCGACCGCTTCGAGTAACGGTTTTTCGCAATCTGCTGGTCGCGGACGTCATTTCGGACGCTGGCGCTTTCATGCAGAACGTCAGCGCTGCATGATTAATGGTCTCACTCTGCGCCGGGCCGATCTATGTTGCGCTGACTCAGACTGCCGCTTCCGTGCCATATTTTCTGCTGGCCCTTCCAGCTGGCTCCGCTGGCGCACTTGGCCTGTCCACCTCTAAGACAACTTTTAGTCCGGATGGCACGGAAGTGTATTCGTGGGACAGCGCGACGAACACGATCTCGAGCTTCGGTTTCAACGCCTCGATCGCTGCCATTACTAACGGTGGATCGGTTACCGAATCGACCATCGTTTCGATATTACCTACAGAAAGGCGTTGGCTGCGCAGCATGTTGCCTGGTCCGAAGCCCGGCTGCGCACTAAACTATGAGCCCGGTTTCTGCTGGCGGCGGCCGGGATGGTTGGGGTCGGTGAATTCGAGCGGTTCGATGGGCGCGCCGTTTTCGACTATGAACGCGACGCGGACTCCGTCGGATGGTCGGTGTGTTTTGGTAATAGAAGATAAGGGGATGGGTATCCCTTCAGAGTTGCTGGACCGGTTGGGTAAAGACTGGATAGCCGCTCCGGGAGTGGGATTGCGCGGCATGAATGAACGTATGCGACAGCTTGGCGGCGAACTGGAGATAGTCTCGAGCAAAGGCGGCACCACGGTTCGAGCAATGCTTCCTATGGAGGATCACCGCCGGTGACGCCGGTCTGAAGTTACGACGCAGCGGACGAACTGCCTCGAAGCGACTCTTTCAAATTGGGCCTGCCTACTGAAGTTTGACAAAACGGCGCCCAGGTTTTCTTCTATCCTGCTGTGCATCCAAGAGGGGGCGGCGTGAATCTCACGGATAGCACAATGTTAGACTGCGATTATGGCGAACAAGAAATCTAAGAAGAAGAACAAAAAGCTTAAGAAAACTGGCGCAAGCAAGAAGAGCGCGGCTAAGAAGGCGGCGAAGAAGAAGTTGGTAAAGAAAAAATCCGCCCCAAAAAAAGCTGAGCGGGAAACGAAGACTGTCCGCAGCAAGCCAGTCAGCTCGAAGACTGCCGGTGCGCCCAAGAAACGAATTGCGACGAGAGGGAGGAGTTCGGACCCGGAGCCGTATGAACTTCAAGAAATGAGGTCACGATCGGCGGGGCAGTCTGGAGATTTGCAGGGACTATCCAACACCGAATCTGCGGATTCCGAGAGCGTGGACGAGTTAATCGAAGAGGGTAATGCGTTCGAGGCTGACGTTGTGTCTGGAGTGGAAAGCGCCGGGGACGATGACGAGAAGGAAGTTCGCACGCATGAGGTGCCCGAGGACGACGTTCCAGGCGAATATCTGGACGAGGAATAAGCGCAGCTATTTACCCGATTTTTGACCGGATGCTGAAGTCAGTGGGGCTGTCGCGGCCGACGCTGGTGAGTCCGGAACGAGAACCTTCTTCACTGACTCAGGAACTTCATTGGCATGCGCGAGCAACTGGCTGACCTGCCACAGCTGCGTGTCGGTTAGCTTGGTCTTGAAGGATGGCATTCCCGAGAGACGAATTCCGTTGGCCGCCTTCCAGTAGGTTTCTGATGCAGGGTCATCGGTCACACCCGTGCCGCGGAACAATTGCGGCGGTTTCGGAAACATCGTGGTCTCGTAGTCCAAAGGCGGTTGCCCTGGCAGTCCATGGCAGAGCGCGCAGTGTTGTTTGTAGACGCTTGCCCCGGCGAGGAAATTGGGCTCGTCCGCGGGGACAGGGGATGGGGGAATGTGTTGCTTCTCGATATGAGCATCGAGAGCCATATTCGCCAGCTTCTTCTCAAACGGCATCGGCGGGTCGGCGGTTGCTACCGGCGCCATGCCAGTAGAAAAGTAGAAAAAAACGCCAGCCACTGAAATTGCAATGGCCAGAATGAGACCGATCACGATACCCTTTATCACCCGTGCTCCGTTCTGGATCAGAAGTTAAAGCGATAGCCCAAAATCATCTTAGCAATCAAATGGTCGGTCGCGCCTGTAACGCCGACGCCGAGGCCGAAGTTAATCTCCCACTGCGGTGCGACGTTCAAATCAATTGCAGGGAAGATTTGATGCTGTTGTTGTGAGACCGCATCGAATCCCGTGACCGGGCCGACCGAACCGTAATATTCCAGACCGCCGGCGATTTTCGGATTGAAATCGTAACTGAATTTGAAGTTTGGCGAAAAAACGACGCCCTGATTCACGCTCGGGCCGTGGAAAGACCGGTCCAGCGTCGGATTCAGGGCCCAATACCAGCGGCCGACTTTCTGGTCCACGATGGGACGGATTTCCCACGTCCAGGTATCGACGGAATATTGCCGCCTCTGGTAGCCGATTTCGTTGGAGATGCTAGCGCCCACGGGCCAATGCCATTTCTTCGGAACGGCGACGCGGGGCCGGATGTGATCGCCAACCCACTGCCAGCTCTGGCCTTCGGTGATCGAAGTGAAAATGTAAAAGCCGCACTCGAACCAGTCGTTGAAGCCGTGCGTGATCTCGACCGTCTCATGCTCGGCGTGATTGGTGGGATAGAGGCCGTCCACGGCCGTTTTCGAGCCGTCAATGGTGAAGTTGCTATGGAGTTCAAACATGGTGTGTCCGGGATCGACCAGGTCGGATCCGTACACCTGGATTTCATAGTTGTCTTGAGCGCGAGCGAGAGATACGGCGAAGATGAGGACCAAGAACGAGGTCGCAAGACACCGGTAACGCATTGGCCGATCAGAGTCACCAAGTCCCATGAGAAAGATTATCAGCTAGAGAATGAATTCTGAGTGAAGAACAGATGACAAGTTATTCATGTTCCGCCGCCGTGAGGATTACCTGCAGACGAAGTTGGCCGCATCGTTGGTATTGCCGCTGCCCTCGTACACCGCCTCCTTGGGATAGGTGCACAGAGGACGCGTAAAGGCGACACCTTGCGCGACCGTGTTGTTGACATAGTGGGTAGCAATGACGCTCTCTGGTGCAATACCCTGCTCAACCCACTGAACCAGCGGAGTTAGCATGTCGAACACATTTGCGCCGGGGCCTCCGCTGCAATGGTTCATCCCCGGCACCATGAAAAGACGGTAAGAGTCCTCGGTCTGTTCCAGCGAACCGTCAGAAAAGTTCACGACATCTTCGAAGTAGTTGATGCTGGTGAGCGGCGGCACTTCGGGATCACTAAAGCCATGGTATTGGATGAGCTTGCCACCCTGCGCGCGGAACGGTTCCAGATTGGGGTCAATTGAGTTCAGCACCGACGCCAAGGTTTGACCGGGAACTACCACTTTGTGGTCGACGTAGGCTGGGTCGGAGCTCCAGTTAAAGGTGCGAAAATTCCAGCCCGGATCGTCGAAGACGAAATACCGGAAGAAGGGAATGCCAATCGCGGCGTGAGAGTCGGTTTGCGGCGCAGGCGGCGGGGGCGGAGAAATATGGGAAGGCCAGCCATCGGCTTCGCCGCCCCGCTCAAAGGGCGGGTAATAGCCCTGCTGGTGCACGATCTGATCAGGACCGGTCCAAAGATTTCTGACCGCTTGCACCTGTTCGGCGGCAAGGCAGCTCGGAGGTGCTTGGGAGCCCTGGCACAGAAGCGCCTCGGGATTGAAGTGACAGCGCCGGGGGTCATTCAGGACACCATCCACTAGGCCATCAAGGGCATCGCACGCGGCGTTGACCGCGTTCCCGAGGAGTGTATCTTCAGTAGTGAAAACTGTACTTGCGCGGTGGTCGAACATCTGCCGAACGACCCACAGATTCGCGCCGACATGATGGTGAGTGTAGAAAGCCACCGGATCGCCGGCGACAATTCCGTCGTAATCGCTGGAGAAGCGCTGCGCTTCCATCAGTGCCTGCCGTCCTCCCGTTGAACACCCGGTGAAGTATGCATGCTGCGGATTCTCGCCATAAAAGGCGGCAGTAATCTGCTTGCCGATCACAGTCATCAGATGAATCGAGCGATATCCAAAATCGATGATCTTCTGAGGGTGTCCAAGGGCAAAGGATCCATCGGTGGAGAACCCGACATGGCCAGTATCGGTACTGGAGGTGGCGTACCCAAGCGAGACGCCGGGAGCCAGCGCACTGTACTGGATCTCCCCGGCAAAGCCGCCGTTCCCGACACCCTCGAACTTCCCATTCCAGCCAGAGGCCGGCATCCAGATTTCGATTCTGATGTCGGAATCGCTGGTCGGCTTCAATCTGGCCGCTACGCGGCAGAACGCCGGCATGCTCGTGAAAGTCTCACCATTCGGTGCCTTATAGGTGCCTGCCGGGATCGATTGTGCCGCCGTAATCGTGGTTTCGGGCAAAGTGAGGGACGACAAACTTTCGCAGGTAGCGGCGGCAGCGTGATCAACCGCGCAACTGGCAATGGCGAGTGCCGCTGCTAGCCAAGGCAAGAAGGTTCGCCTCCATTCCAGTGCCGAGGAACCACTCTCCTCGAACCCTTTCAGCGGCGATGTGAGCACCTGGGTCCCCCTATTTGGCGCACTATCAGGCTAAGGCAGGAAGCAACGATATGGCAAACCTCGCCTGAAAACTTTCTTTAAGTTCAAGCCGAAGTCGGCAAAGGCGGAGCAATTAGCAGCTCAAGTACAGAACCGCTGCGGTCATTGGATAGCTGCTTTTCTGTGCGTGCACCGGGTACCCGGCTGTGGCTGTTCAATGTCATCGTGCTTCCGATCTGCCGGAAAGCGCGAGCTCGCGCGGCGACCACATCTCTCCGCGAGCAGCTCAGGAGAACAGAACAATCTTGATCGGAGTGGCGTTCGAGCACCGACATTACGTACACAAAGCGCTCGAACGCTCCCAATCCAAGAACTGCGGCAATCTCTGGCCGTTCGGCCGCCCCGATCATCTCGCTGCGATGGGCCGAGCTCGAACGAGCGTTTCCGTCCGTCGGCTGCGGTTTGACGAGCCTAACGGCGTTTTGAATGATCGCCCGCCGAGCCCAGGAGCGCGCCCATTCCTTGAAAACGGGACTGGCATCGACAGAGTCCTCCAGGCCGGAGACGAAGCACTGCTCAGCCTTCTCACGGTCCGCAGTCAGCAGAAATGACAACAAATACAGACCGTTCATGTCTTCCTCGAAAATTCGGCAGAAATTCGCGCTGGTTGCATAGGGCGTGGATTTCCGGTCTACGATTTGCTTTGTGCCCAGCATCTTGCCTCCTTACAACGAGTAGTCGTTCGAACCTGGTGGAATAGACAAATAAATCGCGTTTTAATTCGCGCGAAGGCGATTTATGGCTAGTGCCGGCATCTTCGCGCGAGTCGCTTCAACACATGTCGAGTGAGGACGCCCCCGCAGGAGAACTTCGCGCCCTCTTTCATCAGATCGAAGATGGCGTCTTCTCCCTCGCGGCCGATAACGGTAAGGCTGCCTACATCAATAACCAGTCTGCGCCCTTCCAGGTTACGGCTAGCGTTCTTCCACGTCGTGCGGAGCTCGTCTACCCACGGCTCGATCAGCCTTCCTTCCACAAGCAGCTTGCGTTGAGACCGGTTATCGATGATGGAAATCTTGAACATGTTGATTCTCGCGACGGGTGGGTAAGCGCAACACAGTGGCCAAAGGGCGCCCCGGCCAAATGGCTGAAAGCATTGGTGGAAACGAAGCCGCCGCGGCTGGGTGTCGAAAAATGTCGAAATCGATATCGACATTTGTCGAGGCGGGAAGGAATAAGGGCGGAAGTCGAGACCTGAACCGAAGATGGATTGGAAACCTAGGTTGGGAGAGAATTCACGGGCAAGAGGTGTGCGCGCTTAAGCCGCCCGGTCCAAGCGCGTGGAACTCTGCTCAATGGAAACAGGAGCGGCGGCGGCCACTTTGCCTTTGACGATCAGCCGAGAGCGAGATCGCATCACCTCTCTGAGAAGAGCGCGAAGAAATAACAACATGAAGGAAACAGCAGTTCCACAGAGCCCCGCCAATGCGAATGATCCCATCATGTCTAAGATCGAGAGCAATGCAAGGGCCAAGTTACTAAGAGCATCTGCTGGATGTTGTTCAGCAGTGATGCCAAAGACGTTCGACAATTGTCGAACTCATGACACTCTTCGCGGGTCGATCCCCAGCTTCTTCATGCGAGAAATCAGGGTTGTGCGTTTGATGCCCATGCGCGCGGCAGCCCCGTCGGCACCCGCGACTCGCCCGTTGGTGATTTTCAAGATGCGCACGATCTCGTCGCGCTCGGTGGCTTCGCGTGTTCCCATTACCGGTGTTGTACTGCCGTTGCTGCCCAGTTCACTAATCGGAGCTTGCAAGGCCGTGCCGTGGGTAAGGATTACCGAGCGCTCGATGAAATTTTCCAGCTCACGAATGTTCCCTGGCCAATGCCAACTCGCGAGCTTCTTCATCGCCGCCGCAGGAATCGACTCGATCTTCTTTTCCATGCGGCGGCCGTACTTCTGGGCGAAGTAGCGGACGAGCAGAGGAATATCCTCGGGACGTTCGCGCAAAGGCGGAATGCGGATGGGGAAAACGTTCAGACGGTAATACAAGTCGCTGCGGAACTCGCGATTCTCGATCATTTTTTCCAGATCGCGATTCGTGGCCGCCACCAGCCGTACATCGACTTTTTTGGTCCGAGTGCTGCCCAGCCGCTCGAACTCACGTTCCTGCAAAGCTCGCAGCAATTTCGGCTGGATTTCGATGGGAATGTCCCCGACTTCGTCCAGGAAGAGCGAGCCTTGGTCGGCCAGTTCGAGCCGGCCAACTTTTTGGGAGATCGCGCCCGTAAACGCACCGCGCTCATGGCCAAACAGTTCACTCTCGAGCAGTCCGGTTGGAATTGCGGCGCAGTTCAGCTTCACAAAGGTCCGATCCTTGCGCCGGCTGCGTTCATGGATTGCGCGCGCAATCAGTTCCTTCCCCGTACCGGTTTCGCCCAGGAGCAGAACAGTCGAATCGCTGGGAGCTACGGTTTCCACGAGATCCAAAACATGGCGGAGCGCGGAGCTTTGCCCCACAATTCCTTCAAAGTCCAAATCGCCACGGAGTTCATCTTCCAGATACAGCTTTTCCTGCGTCAGCTTGTCCTTCAGATCGGCGATTTCACCGAATGCCAGGGCGTTCTCCACACCGATCGCCACCTGCTGCGCAACCTGAGACAGGAATGCCACGGCCTCCGGATCGAAGGCATTCTCCTCCCGACTCGCCAGTCCAAGCACGCCCAGCAAGCGATCCCGGCTGATAAGAGCCACATCGCAGAACGAATTCATGCCCTCGGCAGTCGCCTTGGCATACATCTCCTGGGACACTTGAGCGGGATCAAGA
>Ga0209040_10000862_pt1 | contig 23617 bp, 22 predicted proteins | sample BogFormECP12_OM3_FD_188240 | JGI IMG/M metagenome (GOLD analysis project Ga0209040, IMG submission 188240) | Bog forest soil microbial communities from Calvert Island, British Columbia, Canada - ECP12_OM3 (SPAdes) (version 2) | ecosystem: Environmental > Aquatic > Freshwater > Wetlands > Bog ... | reverse complement strand
TCATTCTTACCCAAACCTCGACGCTGCCGTCGCCCGCATGAAAGAAGCCAATCCGCATCTGTCCGACGAGGTGGCCCGCCACCTGACGCTGCATGGCACCAACTGGAATTCCGATGGATCGCTGATTTGGAAGTTTGACAATTATGTCCGGAACTTTGCTCCTTATGGGCAGAATCTTCAGGAATTACGCGAGATTCTCGGCAACATTGCCTGTCCGGTGCAATTGTTTTGGGGCCTGGAGAGCTGGGCGCCCGATCCGGAAGCCGACGGCCGGATCTGCAGCATCAAGGATTATCGCCTGGTGAAAGTGCCCGGCGCGGGGCACTGGGTGCATCACGATCAGCTTCAGGTTTTTCTCAACGAAGCCACCCGGTTTTTACTCGAATAACATGTCCTACGGGTACCTTCCGATCACCGCTGAACTCGACGGGTATATCCGCTCCGTGTCGCTGCGCGAGAACGCCATTCTGCAACGGTTGCGCGAAGAGACCGAACAACTGCCTGAGAACTCCATGCTGACCATGGCCGAGCAATGCCAGTTGATGGCGCTGCTGGCAACGGCCATCGGCGCGCGTAGAACCATTGAGGTGGGCGTTTTCACCGGATACAACACGCTTTGGACGGCCTTGGCGCTGCCGGCCGACGGCCGCATTTTGGCTTGCGACATGAGCGAACAATGGACGTCGATCGCGCGCCGTTATTGGCGCGAAGCCCAAGTGGAACACAAGATCGACCTGCGCCTGGCCCCGGCTCTGCAGACGCTGGATGAGGTCCTCGGCCAGGGCGGCCAAGGTTCGTTCGATTTGGTCTACATCGACGCCGACAAAGAGAACTACGAGAATTACTATGAGCGAGGGCTTGCGCTGTTGCGTCCACGCGGCTTGGTCTTGATCGATAACGTACTCTGGAGCGGCAAGGTCGCCGATAGGAGTATCGACGACATTCAAGACCCGGACACTGCCGCTCTGCGCTCCTTCAACGCAAAACTCGTGACCGATGGCCGAATCGACTTGAGCATGCTCACCATCGGAGACGGTCTGACGGTGGCGTGCAAGCGCTAGCGCGATAACCGGCCTGTCAAGCGCCGGCTCCGACCGAAGCGGTCTGCGACAAGTAGTCCCGCACCAGGCGTAATCGAACCTCACTCTCGGCCCGGCTCCAATCATCCCGCTCGGAGCCGCCTTGAAAGTTTCTCGCCGCGGCGTAACCGTGCGCGATTTTGGTCACTTCGTCGTGCGGCAGCGGTTCCTGAAGCAATGCGCCGATTTGGCGCAGCCGGGCGATCTCGGTCATCGCCGCGGAAAGCGCCGAACCATGTTCTCTGGATGCGGCCGCCAGCGTGGCGCTGGCCGCCGCCAACCGGGTCTGCATGCGAGCGATCTCGCCGTCCTTTTCAGAGATCGTCCCGCGCAGTTTCTCTTGCCCGCCCGCCAAAACTTGATGTTGCGCAAACAAGCTTTCGATCTTCTTCTCCAAATCCGAGACGGCCTCATGGTAGCGCGCGTCCTGTTCCATGAGCTTGCTTGAGAGTTCGGCAATCATGCTGTCCTTGTCCGCCATCGCCGGTTCCCACTCGCGAGCGCGAGCCGACAGCGCTTGATCGTGAGCTTCCGAGGCCGCGAGGCGCGCCCGAAGCTCGATAATGCTCTGATCGCGCTCTTCCACCAGCGCCAGCGTCCCCCGCTGTTGATCCCGGAGCTGAGTGATCACGGCGTCTTTCTCCGCGAGCACGGCCTGTATTTTGTCATCCAGTTCGTGGGCCGACAGCACCGGCTCCAACACCCGCTTGCGAAGACCCGCGATCTCGCTTTCACGATCCAGAATCTTCTTCTCGAACGCGTCTCTTTCAGAGAGCGTCGCCCAATGCCGCACTTCTAAATCCGCGAGTTTGCTCTGCGACGCGGCGGCCTCCGTCCGGATGCGGCGCGCCAGTTCTCCCCACAGCAACCAGCCGATCGAAAGGCCAATCAATGCTGCCAGCACCAGGAACATCGAGATCTGCGCGATGAGATAGACCATGTTTACTTTCCTCCGCCGGCAGTAAGCTCGATCGAACGGCTGCCCGGTACGCCGGTCGTGCTCAAACGGCCCGGCGCGATTCCTTTCGAGATCAGGTAGGTCTTGACGGCCGCCGACCGGGAAACCGCGCGGCCCCGGATCTCGATGGCTACCTCCGGTGAAGCGGCCAGAATGGGGACGATGCCGTCCAGCACGGCCTTACTCGCTGGCGTAAGCGCGGCGCTTTCGCCGGCGAACTGGACAACCCGGTCCTTGAGCGCCTCATCCAGTTTAGCTTGAACGGCGTCCACCGCCGAAACGGGCTCGATCGTGCCAGGAACGAACTCGGTCTGCACTATCCGCACTCCCGTTACATCGTTCAACAACCGCTGCGCGGCGTCGCCGACCGCAGGCGAGCCTTTCACGCCCTTCAACAGCGCATCGCGGCCACTAAATGTCAAACCTCCGCTGGGAATCTGATTTTCCCGAAGCACCGCGGCGGACCGGGTGAGAAGATCTTGCTCAATCTCCGGTGTCCTCATGCGAACACAGAGAAACTCCAGGATGCCGAGCGCAAGCAGTCCCAAAACGAGCACCAAGCGATTGTCCATAGATGCTGGCTATTCCGTTCGAAGCGCGGTTACGGGATCGATCCGCGTGGCGCGAAGCGCAGGCACATAGCTGGCGATCAATGTGACGAGCAGGATGACCGCGGCGGTCCCTAGAAATGTGATCGGGTCGGCTAGCGAGACGCCAAACAGGAATTTCGAAAGCCCCCTGCCAACGATTAATGCCAGCACCAAACCGATGCCAATGCCGATAGCCGCCAGCCGCGCGGCCTGCCCAACCACCAGTTTCAACAGGTCCTCTGGCGTGGCGCCCATGGCCGATCGCACACCCAGCTCATTGGTTCTCTGCGTGACCGAATAGGAAATCACTCCATACAATCCGACCGCCGCAAGAATCAGAGCCAGGGCGGCGAACACTCCCAGCAACAGCGTGCGGAAGCGCGGCTGCGCGACCGAGCCATGCACTACGTTCTCCATGGTCTTCACGTTAAAGATCGGGAGGTCGGGGTCGAGAGAATGCACTTCATTGCGGATTGCGCCGGCCAGGGTCGCGGGATCGGCGTTCGTGCGGACCACCAGCGACATGGTGCCTTCAATAGCGCCCATCTGTTCAGGCGGAAGCTGCAGGTAGTCATAATAGGTTTCCGGATTGGTTACCGCGTCGAGTCCGCTATGCTTCACGTTGCCGACCACGCCGATGATAGTGGACCAAGGATTCCCAACGGTTTCCTCGTCCACGCCGGACATAATGCGCTTCCCAACGGGGTCTTCATTGGGCCAATAGAGACGCGCCGCAGTCTCGTTCAGAAGCACCACCTTGGGTGTGCGGTCACTGTCGGTGCGGGCGAGCATGCGCCCCTTCAACAATGGAATCCCCATGGCGCTAAAGTAGCCGGGGCTTACGCTGCGGTACTTCGCGCGCGGCTGTTCGGCTGTGGACTTGGGAGCGCGGCCATCGATTTGAAAATTGAGACTGGCGTCGGCGCCGGAGAGGGGCAGAAACCGGCACATCCCGGCGCCCAGCACGCCGGGCAGTTGTTCCGTGCGATCCACCAGTTGCTGGTAAAACTGGGCAACCTTCAACCCGGGATAGCGCGGCGCAGGCAGAGACAACTGCAGGGTCAAGATGTGATCGGTGCGAAAACCCGGATTCACCTGGCTCAGTTTAACGAAGCTGCGCAGCAGGAGCCCCGCGCCGATGAGCAGCACGACGCATGCCGAAATTTCCGAGATAACCAGCAGGTTGCGCATGCGGCTGCGGCCCCGGTTTCCAGTGGTGCTGCGGCCGCTGGTTTTCAAGGTCGAGTTTAGATCGTGGCCCACAGCCGACAGCGCGGGCGCCAAGCCGAACAAGACGCCGGTGGCGATGGAAATTACGAACGTGAAAGCCAACACCCGCCAATCGAGAGAGATCTCTCCGGACTTAGGCAGTCCCGCTGGCGCTGCGTGCGCCAGCGCCGTCACTCCCCAAAACGCCAGCAGCAGGCCAAACAAACCTCCTAGCAGCGATAAGAGCACGCTCTCCGTCAGCAATTGCCGAACCAGGCGGAACGGATTGGCGCCGAGCGAAGTTCGCACCGCGATTTCCTTTTCGCGCGTGCCGGCGCGCGCCAGCAAAAGGTTCGCGACATTGGCGCAAGCGATCAGCAACACAAATGCCACCGCGCCAATCAGCGTCCACAAAGTCGTGCGAACGTCGCCGACTAACTGTTCGCGCAGCCCGACCACTTCCGCGCTGCAGTCGCCATTCGTCTCCGGGCTGACTTCGGCGATGTAACGGGCGACCGCTTGCACCGCGCTTCCGGCTTGCTCCACCGAAACGCCTGGCCGCAGCCGGCCAATAACAGTGAGCGCGCGATGGCCGCGCGCGCCATTTACCAGTTCCTTGGGATCGGGCGTGTAGGGAATCCACAGCTCAGAAGGCGTATCGAGCAAATGAAAACCCGGCGGTGCGATGCCGACGATCTGATATGGATTTCCGTCGAGGATGAGAACCGCGCCGGTGATATTGGGATCGGCGCCAAAGCGGCGCCGCCACAATCCATCGCCAATCACGGCCACGCGGTTCTTGCCGGGCTCGCTCTCATCTAGCGCAAAACCACGGCCCTGCGCGGGCCGCATGCCGAGCATGTTCATCAGCGCCGGAGACACAGCGGCGCTCTCCACTTGCTCCGGGAGATCTTTGCCGGTAAGCACAGCCGGTTTTGCGCGGAAAGCGCCCAATTGATCGAAGACTTCGGCTCGCTTCCGATAGTCTTCATAATCGGCCTCGGAGATCTTTTGGCGATTGAGATTGCTTTGCTTCCGGTTGGAAAAAACCACCACCAGGCGGTCCGCGTCAGGATAGGGAAGAGGCCGGATGAGGACCGCATTGATGACACTGAAAATAGCGGTATTGGCGCCGATCCCGAGCCCGAGCGCGAGTATGGCGATTAGCGTTGAACCTGGATTCTTGCGAAGGGTCCGGAACCCATAACGGATGTCTTGCCACAAAACCTGCATGAAGGTATCAGTGTACCGCCATGGAATCCCATTCACATTCCTACGAGATTGGTCTCTTGTTTGACGTAGCCGCTGTCTTCGGCCCAAAGGGCGAGCGACAGGGCCGCGATTTCGTCCACTACCGGAACCGCATGCCCATTCTTGGTGAGATCCACCGCTTTGAGGTAAGTCTTACAGACGTCGCACGCATCCACCCGGATGTAGTCCAAATCGCTGGCCAAATATACCGGAAGCTGATCTTTGTTCTCAGCGCCGCAGTTGGGACAAACTACGCGGCGGTATTGCCATTCCGTCGCGCACAACGAGCAAATCAGGCTGCGTTTAGCGCCTTCGCCTTCGCCTCGCAAGACGGCGGCTACGGGCCGGGCGTCGCAAAATGGGCAAGCCGATCCCGTAGCCTCCGTATCCGGCCTACCCCGGCTGGCCAGCGATTCGGCAAACGGTTGCAGCAAGGCGCGGGCGAAGAATTTGGCGGGTTCCGAATCGAAGTGGCCGCCTTCCCACAGGGTCCGGAGACCGGCCTCTTGGGCTGTGGCCGTGGACAATTCCTGCCGGGCGTAAGCGGCCAGAACGGGAGGTCCGTGGCGATCCGCCAGTTTGAATAACGCTGGGTAATAGGGCAGCAACACACCGGCGTCCGCTTCCGGATGGGAGTTGAGTTGTTCAAAAATGGCTTTTTGAAAATGAGCCACGTGCCCATAGAAGCTCAGCACGCTGGCGCTCTCGGGAAAACGGGTTGTCAGTTCATCTGCCCGAGCGATCCGGCGTTCCCAGGACCAACTCATCCTTTGGGAGCCGGAGTACGCGCCGCCGTCGAAGACCGGCCCATGATCTGGTCATACCAGAGCCGGTGATGCGTCGCAGCCCAATCCCGCGATACATAACCGGTCAGCATCGCCGTCAGGCTTCCGGGAACGGTGAAGAGACTCATATAGACATGGATAATGAACGCTCCGATGGTGATCAGGGCCGCGCATTCGTGCAGGATCACCGCAATCGGACGGATCCAGCGCAGACTGAATGGGATAAGCTCGGGGAACCACATGAAAAGCCCGGACAGCAAGAGCAGAAAGGCTCCGTAATACATCGCCCAATAGTACATTTTCTGACCCGCGTTGAACTTATTCTGTGGCGGGACTAAGTTGTCTTGATTGGTGACATAGTTACTCGACTTGTCGAGCCATTCGCGGTCGGCTTCGGTCATCTCCACATCCCGCCGCCAGAGGCGATGCATCCAGATGGCGGCGACAAAGAATTCCAGTCCGATGAACGGATGCCAATAGCGTGACGTCGCTCCGCCGCCCAGCGCCAACGCAAGCCAGAACAGATAGGGCGTGTAGAACGCCAAGCCGGTCAACAGACAGTAGAGGTAAGAAAATCCTGTCAGCCAGTGGCAGATTCTTTCTTTGAACGTGTAGCGCTCAATCTGTTCGCTACGATGCTGTGTTAACGGGAGGGAAGTTGTGCTCATTTGGATTTCGCAACCTCATCGCTGGACTTCTCCACTTCCTTGGGGCCGAATCTCAGGTAATGCACGGCGACTCCGAGAACTCCGCCGATCATTGCTATATTCCCCAGCCACTTCAGCGGCCCTTTCCAAATGCGCACCAGCAGCGGGATGTGCGGATCCTTGGGCAAGCCGCCGTACTTTTCCGGATTCTCGATATCGTGCAGTACATACATCACATGCGTGCCGCCGACGCCGGCCGGATCGTAAAGGCCGGCGTTCTTATGCGAGGTGTGTTCCTTCAATTGCTTTATCCGTTTGTCGGCGAGATCGAGCATGTCCTCTTTACTGCCGAAGTGCAGGCAACCCGTGGGGCAGGCCTTAATACAAGCCGGTTCGAGGCCGGCGCCTACCCGATCGGAGCACAGCGTGCACTTATGAACCTTCTTGGTTTCCGAGTTGAATTTCGGGATGTTAAATGGGCAGCCAGTTACGCAATATTGGCAGCCGATACAGTTATCTTGCTGGAAATCGACAATGCCGTTGGCATATTGGACGATGGCGCCGTCCGCCGGACAAGCGCGCAGGCAGCCGGGGTCGGCGCAATGCAGACAGCCGTCCTTGCGCATCAGCCAACTCAGAGTGCCATCCGGCGCGACATCCTCGTTAAACCGAATCAGGTTGTAGTAATTCCATGCCAAGTCGGGCATGGTCTGATAGGTATTGTCGAAAAAAGTCTCGCGGAAAGGGTAACCGTTCCATTCGAGGCATGCGACTTCGCAGGCTTTGCAGCCGATGCAGGTAGTTACGTCGATCAGTTTGGCGACCGGGTAGTCCCGCGAGGCATCGCGGCCGGGAACGGTGCCGGTGTGTCCGGAGATGGCTTTGATTTCCAGCGGTCCGTTGCTCATTTCTTGTTCACCTTCGCGATGCTCATGCTTTCTCCAGTTTCACCAGAAAGCCCTTGAACTCCGGCGTGTAAGCATTCGGGTCTGTGGCCGTTACGCTCAACGCGTTCGTGAGATCGCGATCCGTTCTGCCGGCATCTTCCTGAATCCCGCGATAACCGAAGTGAATGGGGATGCCGATCTGGTACATTTTCTTGCCATCGATCGTCATGGGCCGGATGCGTTGAGTTACCATCGCCTTTGCGCGGTAACTGGCGCGCGCGCTACTTACCTTAACTTTGTCACCACCTTTAATGCCGAGGTTGGCGGCTAACTCAGCGGGTATCTCCACAAACGGCTCGGGAATCAGTTGCACGTTCATCGGGTTATTCTTGGTCCAGTAATGATAGTGCTCAGTCAAACGATATGTAGTGCAGATCACTGTGAATCCCTGCTCCGGCGTGCCGTATTTGTCCATGGCGGTGGAGTATCGCTTCACCACCGGGTTCTGCGATCGTTGGGGATGGAGCGGATTGGCGATGGGGCTCTCCATCGGCTCATAATACTCAGGGAACGGGCCGTCGGCGAACGCGCTAAGCGGGCCGAAGATGCGCCCGACGCCTTCCGGGTTCATGATGAACGGCCCCATGTGGTCTTTGGGATTGGAGTCTCCCTTGAAGTCCGGGACGTCGTTGCCAGCCCATTTCTTGGCGGCTTCATTCCACCAAACCTGCTTCCTGTCGGGGTCCCAGGGTTTGCCGGACACATCGCAGGAGGCGCGGTTATAAAGGACGCGCCGATTCATCGGCCACGACCACGCCCAATTGGGATAAATGCCCTGCCCTGACGGGTCTTCGGTGCCGCGGCGCTGCGTCAGTGCCCCGGCCTCGGTCCAGGACCCGCACCAGATCCAGTTTCCGCATAGTGTGGATCCGTCGTCCCGCAGGAACGCAAAGCCGGGCAGTTGCTGGCCAGCCTTGAAGGTCTGTCCCGTGGCTTTGTCTTCGACCTCAGCCAGAGCGCGGCCATTCAGTTCCTTGGCAACTTCCGATAGCGAAGGATTTCCGGGAATGGTGTAGTTCCAGGATAAATTCAGAATCGGATCGGGAAACTTTCCGCCCTCTTTACGGTACAGATCGCGAACTTTCAAGAAGATCCTAGCCAGGATTTCCTGATCGAGTTTGGCATCGCCTGGAGGCGGAACGGCCGCCCACTTCCATTGCAGCCAGCGCGCGGAGTTGACGAATGTTCCGTCTTTCTCGGCAAAGCCGGCGCCCGGCAGACGGTAAACCTCGGTCTGGATGTTCTTCTTTTCTTCGTCGGTGATGCCGGGAGATCGCCAGAAATCGCTGGTTTCATCCGGATAAATGTCACAAACCACCAGGAAATCGGCTTTCTTGAGAGCATCGATGTTCTTCGACGAGTCAGGCCCGATGGCTACTCCATTCATCCCGAACGCGAGCAGGCCTTTGACCTTGCCTCGATACATGTCATCCCAGATATGCGTCCACGAATACTCGCGGTCGATCTTGGGGAGATAATCGTAGGCCCAGCCGTTCTCCTTCTTGGCCGCGTCGCCGTACATCGACTTCAGCAAAGAAACCACAAAGCGCGGCGTATTGGACCAATAGTTGAACGAGTCCCACTCACTTGGCTTGGAGGGTTTCGGCGTAATCCGATTCATCCATCCGGTGAAATCTTTATCGGCCGGATTGGGCACTTTCAAATAACCGGGTAGAACGTCGAAAATACCGGCTACGTCGGTGGCGCCTTGAATGTTGGAATGGCCGCGCAGCGCATTGACGCCGCCGCCGGCGCGGCCCACGTTCCCTAGAATTAACTGCAAAATCGCCGCGGACCGGATGATTTGGGTGCCAGAAGTGTGCTGTGTCCAACCCACCGCATAGATGATGGTGGCGACTTTTTTCACGTCGCCGTCCTTGCGGATGGAAGTGAACAGGTCGGCTGCCTTGAGAAATTGATCTTTGGGTATACCCGTAATCCGCTCCACCATCTCCGGCGTGTAGCGTGAATACTGTTTCTTCAGCAACTGGTACACGCAGCGCGGGTTCTCGAGCGATATATCGAAGGCGACGTTCGGAGGCAGCGAGGCAGGAGCGCCGGCCGCGGCGCCGGCCGCTCCGGCTGCTTCATAATTCCAAGAGGACCGGTCGTAGGTTTTGGTCTCTTCGTTGAACCCGGAATACAGGCCATCCTCCGGCAACTGGAATCCTTCTTTGACGATGAACGCCGCGTTGGTGAAATTCACCAGATATTCGCGCGCAATGCGCTGATTCTCGATGGCGTGGTGAATCACTCCGCCGAGAAACGCGATATCGGCGCCGGCGCGAATCTGGAGAAAAAGGTCCGACGTCGCCGCCGTCCGCGTATACCGCGGATCCACCACGATCATCTTGGCGTTGCGCTGGCGTTTGGCTTCAATCGCCCATTTGAATCCGCACGGATGGTTTTCCGCCGGATTGCCGCCCATGATCAACATCATGTCTGTGTTCTTGATGTCGATCCAGCCATTCGTCATGGCGCCGCGTCCGAATGTGGGCCCCAAACTGGAGACCGTGGGACCGTGTCAAACCCTGGCCTGGTTTTCGAGATAACAGAGCCCCAGGCTACGCATCGTTTTCACCACCAGGTAGTTGAACTCGTTGGTGTCCGTGCAACCGCCGTTCCAGGCGATACTCTCGCAACGGTTCACCGTGCGGCCCTGCGCGTCGGTGGTGATAAAGGTTTCGTCGCGAGTCTTTTTGATGTGGCGCGCGACCTCTTCAATCGCCTGGTCCCAGCCGATGTCTTCCCATTTCGTCGAGCCCGGCCGGCGCACTTGTGGCTTCAGCACGCGGCGATCGTTCAGAATGTCGTGATATAACGACGAACCCTTGGGGCACAGCGTGCCCCGGTTGATGGGATGATCCGGATCGCCCTCGACATGCACCACTTGCGCGGTGACGTTTTTTGCCTTGTCCCCGATAGTGTGGATGATCACTCCACAGCTGACGGAGCAATAGGGGCACGTCGACCTCGTCTCGGTAGTGCGCGCGATCTTGAGTTCCCTCGATTGCGCGTAAGCCGGCCGGACATCAAAACCAAGCGCGGAGGCAACGATCGCGCCGCTTCCCGCGCGGATGAATAGTCTTCTGGTGATTTCCATTGGAATCAGTCTCAGTGTTACGCACAAATCGTATCAAGCCTTTACAAGATAGTAAAGGGGCACGCTGAAATTATAGAAGGGCCGGCTGTTTACCGCTCAGGCGGGCTGGGCGATCTTCGAGGGAACTTCAAACGTCCCATCTACGGCCTCGACGAAGTTCCGCTCTTCGCGCAGGATGAAGCGTTTGGTCTGCGCCATGCGGAAGTTCGCTATCGCCTCCGGATCCGTCCTTAAGCGCGCCCGGTAGCTTTCATAGGACGCAAGACTATCAAAGGCAATCAATCCCCACGCGATATCGTTGGTGCCTTCGTATGGAAGAAAATAGCCAAGCAGGTGGCCGCCACACCGGGGGATGATGCGGCCCCAGTTCTCAGCGTACTTTTTGAACTCGTCGCGCTGAAATGGGTCGATCTGATAGCGAATGAAGCAGGTAATCGTCATGGGTGTTGTCGTGGCGGCAAGACCGGCGCCGATGGTCGAAAAAGCGCCGATCGCTGCGCGGCGATTGATTGTGCTGTCTGCGCGGTCGGACTTACTCATAGCCGCCAGTATAGCGATTGCCGGACAAGCACAATTCGTTTACCATCAAACTATGCATGTCGAACACGAAGACGCCGTTTCGTTCATTGCGGCCGCTATCGGGGAACCCGCCCGAGCGCGCATACTTTTCTGTCTGATGGACGGCCGCGCCCGGACGAGTACGGAACTTGCGGTGGTGGCGCAGGTGACTCCTTCTACGGCGAGCGCCCATCTGAATCGGCTGAAGAAGGAGCATCTTGTCAAAGTGCTGGTGCAAGGCAAGCATCGCTATTACAGTCTGGAGAGCGCGAACGTGGCCAGCGCGCTGGAACGGCTGAGTATCCTGGCGGGCGGTAACCGTGGCCAGTTCGTGCCCAACACACCAAACCGGCTGCGGGCCGCGAGAACGTGCTACGACCACATCGCGGGCACTCTGGGAGTGTCGCTCCATGACCGTTTCCGCGGCCTGGAGTGGATCCGGGATACCAGCGGCGATTCATACGACGTGACAAGCAGAGGGATTCAGGCGTTCGAAGGTCTGGGAATTGACGTAGAAGAAATCCGCGCCCTGCGCCGCCGGTTCGCTTTCCCGTGCCTGGACTGGAGTGAGCGCCGGTCTCACATTGGCGGCGCGCTAGGCGCCGCAATCCTGAAACTCGCACTGAAGCGTAGATGGGTCGCTCAGGATCTGGACAGCCGCACGCTCGAAATCACCAATCTTGGCCGCAGGGAGATGCTGGCGAAGTTCGGAGTCCGTCTGGTTTGATGCACACACCGGTCGCAGATGGCATTCGCCATCCCGCGGCGACAAACGGCGGAGAAACGTTCTGTTGCTCTATCCAATTGAGCTACCGTGCAGTCGGTCAGGCACGGCCCGGATTTGAACCGGGAACCCACCGATTATGTAGTTCCTCCTGCATTCGCCGCGGATACTTTACGACTGGCGACAAGTATGGACGAGAGCTTCCTGAAGTGCTCTTTTGAAACAAACCAGGAGCGGGTGTTTGAAGCCCGCCGTACCAATGTACTCCCGGCCGGCCTTCGCCAGCGATTTCCCAAGGAAGGCCGACCATAATTGAACCGGGACGTCAACGGTGCGAGTGATGTAGTCCCGGCCGGCATTCGGCCTTCCATTGCTGGCGACAACGGTTGACGAGATTTCTTCCCAACAGGCGTGAACCCGATTGGGCCCAGATGTAATCCCGCCGGCATTCGCCAGCTCAATATGAAAGGGCCGACAAGTGAATGGTCGAGACGGAGACATTGTCAAGTGTAGTCCCGCCAGCATTCGGCCCCTCTGTCTTACACGCCAACCGCTTCGATCCGCGCGATCCAGTGATCGGCAGCCTCAAGCTGCCCAGCAGCGAATGCCGAGATCACTTCGAACACCTGATCGGAGAAGCCCCCGATGTTCAGAATGTCCGCGCGCTCGGCAGCCTGCGTCGTTTGGTTCGGCTGGATGTCCAGACAAACCAGTCGAGCCTGCGGATTCCGCTGCCGGAATTCCGACCACTCGGCCAACAACGCAGTCCCGCGGCCCGGGCCCTTATCAACCCAGGACTCGTTATCCGAAACAAAGAGGATCAGGTCCGCCTTCGCCTTCCGCTGATTCAGAAGGCGAACTGGAGCGCTGCAGTTGGTGCCGCCTCCGCCGATGGAAGCCAACCGTCCGGCGTTCGTCATCACGCTGTCGCGCGAATTCAGATCGACCGGAACCACCGCCTGTTCGAACGGCAGCACGGTCGCGGTTGGATTCTTGCGCAACACCGCCGCCGCCGCCAGCGCCGCAACATCGACACAGCGGACACTGGTTGTCGAACCAGCCCGATGGCCCGTGATGGGGCTCGACATGGAGCCCGAAACATCCGGACAGACCACGACGTCCCCAGCGATCTGCGGTACGTTTGCGATCGCCAGTTCTAGCGCGTCCTGCAAAGCGTTCCGCACTTCCGGCGGAACTGCCGCATCGCAGTTCTTATGCGCCGTCAGCAGTTGGTACGGAAGCACGCGTGCCCGTTGAATCTCGCTCGCATCGCGCAAACGCGCCGCGATCAGGCCCGCCAAACCAGGATCTTCGAACACTCCATGCCGGGCGAACGTGTTCAGGTTCATTCGAGTGGTCTGCCACGAAGCGTTCTTCGCGATCTCCACCCATGCCTGCCGGGAAAGCGAAAGCGCCGACAACAGCATGAACGGAAGGTCCGGCGCCTCCACTTGCTCGCCTGCCTTGAACTGCTCGAACTGCATCACCAGTTTCGGCAATGCATTCGCATCGTAAGACCGGCCGAGCATGTAGCCGTAGAAGGCCTCCCGTTGGTGCGCAGCCGGCTTGGGGTGCACCATCTTGATGATGTCCGCAAGCGACGGGCTCTGCCCAGCGCTGGAGCGGAATAGAACATCCTCGCCGTTGTTGGCCAGCCACTCCCGCACCAGCCGTTTGGGAGCGCTTCCCAGCGACTTGCGGCCAACCACGCCCGAACGCAAGATCTGCACATAGGTTCGCAGCATGCGCGCGTTGTCGATCACCCGCGCAAATACCGCCTCATGCAACCGCGCGTCGCGAGTAGAGAGCCACGCGCACAACAACACCGGCATGTCCTTCATAAACGATTGTGTCCGGCTGTAAATGGCTACTTTGGCGATGAACACCGGATCGGCCGCGTCGCAGAGCTCCAGTACGCGCGCGAGTTGCTCATTGGCTGTTGCATAGAACGTTCGGCCAAAACAACCGGTGGCGGCGTATTGCGCCAGCGCTTGCTTGGGAGCAAGCGCGTAGGCCGGCGCATTTTCAGAGTTCACCGTGTCGGTTTGCGGAATCAACGCGTCCCGCAAGCTTGCGAATAGTGTCTTGTTAGCCATATTCAATGCCGCGCTCTAACTGAACCCCGAACGTCAATCCCCTCACCTCTCAGGCACACATTTACTGTCCCGCTTCACACCAGAAACGGGTTAGACAAAAACAACCAAAATAATCGCGATAAGCAAAAAAGAGGGCGGCCCTTTTTGGTGGCCGCCCTCTTCCTGAAACCAGTTACGCTATTCCAAGACGGTCAGGTCACCTCGCGCACGCAATCATTCGCGTACGGCCTCAGGCTACCGTTGACTCCGGTTCCGGATTGGATAACGTTTTTCACGCAATTAAATCCTACCTTGCTCCTCGAAAAATTGCAAGCGCTTTAATCTACTTTCATGCCGCGCGCTATCTTGAGGACATCACGAACTGATTACCGTCGGGGTCGTGAAACAAAGCGAAGTGCCCCCAGGGCTGCTTGGCCGGCGGCGCATCGAACTCCACGCCGCGGTCAGTCAGTTCCTTGTAGGTGCGCTCCACATCGTCGCAGTAGAACGTAGCCGGAGAAAAGCCGCCGATCCGGTTGGCGTGACCGTCCGGAGTGAAAAGAACCACCAGCGTGTCGGCGCCCGGTATCGACAGCTCGATCCAGCGCTGTTTGTCGTTGAAAGGTTGGTCGGTGTGGATTCGGAAGCCGAGCTTGTCCGTATAAAAAGCCAATGCCCGATCCTGATCCGTTACGGGAATGCTGACGAACTTAACGCCCTTGATCATGAGATCGAGAATACAAGATCGGCGCGAAGCGCGTCAATCTCGTTTTAGACGCTATATGTTACGATGCTATAGTGATGAAAGAGATAGCCATCGATGAGTACGTGATCTCCGTGCTGATGCGGGACTTGGTGGGACATGACCGTTGCCCTTCAGCGTTCCTGGTTTACTTGCACCTCTGGGGCGAGTGCGAGCGCCAGGCGAAACCCAGCGTCCAGGCCAGCCACCAGACCATGGCGGAAGCCACCGGGCTTTCGAAAAGCGCCGTTCAAAAGGGAATCCGGTGCCTGGTGGGCAGAAAGTTGTTGCGGGCTCACAAGGCGTCCGCCACGGCGACTCCTGAATATCGGGTCCTGCGAACCTGGCGCCGCTAGAGGTCATTCGAGCGTAAGGCGGCGATGTTACTCGTAGCGTAAGGCTACGAGCGGGTCGACCTTGGTGGCTCGCATTGCCGGCACGTAGCTTGCGACAAACGCCACCACTGCCAGCAAAAACGCAACCACCGAGAACGTCAGGATATCAGTCGCGCTGGTGCCATAGAGAAGGCTCGCCATCAATCGGGTCAAGAGCGCGGCGCCCGCCAATCCCGCCAGAATGCCGGCCGCCGCCAGCCCCATGCCCTGCCGGATGACCATGCCCCGAATACGGCCGGGCGTGGCCCCAAGGGCGAGACGAATCCCAATGTCGCGCGTGGCCTGAGTCACCAGGTAGGAAATTACGCCGTAGATTCCGATAATCGCGAGAATCAGCGCGAAGCCCGCAAAGGCGGCCAGCATGGTCATCGAAAAACGCCTGCGCGCCAGAGACTGGTGCAAACGATCGTCCATCGTCGCGATGTCATATACCGCCACTTCAGGATCGAGCGTATGAATCTCATTCACGATTGCGCTCGTCATCGCTGCCGGATCTCCAGCAGTTCGCGCGACCATAAACAAGCCCCCCATCGATACTTGCTTCTCCGGCAGATACACGGCCATTTTGCCGTCGATGTCCAGTCCATATTGCCGGACCGTTCCTACTACTCCAACAATCGTCATCCAAGGGTTCTTGGAATCCGCCCGGCCGAATTTCACACGCTTGCCAACCGGTCCTTCCCGAGGCCAGAACATCTGCGCCATTTTCCGATCGACCATCAGCACCGGTTGCGCGTCCGGGCCGTCATGAGCCGAGAAAAATCGGCCGGCGTGGAGCGGAATCGCCATGGTCCGGAAATAGTCTGGCGTGGCGGCCCGGATATCCACTTGCAACTCCGGCTTATCCGCGGGCGGGACGTAGCCTTCGATGCTGATCCCGCCCCACCCAATGCTCGGCGTGAGTGGGAGCGTCGAAGTTGCTCCCTGTCCCTCTATTCCTGGCAGGCGGCTGATCCGCTCTCCTGCCTGCTCGTAAAACTGCGTTGTTGCTCCCTTCACCCGGTACCTTGGTCCGCCTGGCGAGACGCGCATGGATATCACGTGGCCGGTGTTGAACCCCGGCCCCACGCTGCTTAGACTTACAAAACTCCGAACCAACAGTCCCGCGCCAATCAGTAGCATCAGAGAGAAAGCTAACTCGGTAACGACCAGCAGGCCGCGCAAGCGGCACCGGCCGGTGTCGAAGCCCGCTTCGCTCTGACCGCTCCTGCCTCCGGCTTTGAGGGTTGTGTTCAGATCCACACCCGACACCCGTAGCGCCGGAACCAAACCGAAAAGCAGGCTGGTGAGAAGCGAAATCGCGAACGTGAACGCCACCACGCGGCCGTCGATTTGGATTGCTTCCAGGCGTGGAATATTGCCTGGATTGATGCTTCGCAGCAAATACAGGAAGCAATACGCGGTGAACAGTCCGGTCGATCCACCCAGGATCCCGAGCAGCGTGCTCTCCGCGAGCATCTGACGAATCAGCCCCATTTTGCCGGCGCCCAGAGCGGCGCGAATGGCGATCTCTTTTTCCCGCGAGGTGGCGCGCGCCAGAAGCAGATTGGCGACATTGGCGCAGGCGATCAGTAGCACCAGCGTGACGGAGCCAAGCAACACCAGCACCGCGCGGCGCACGTCGCCGACTACCTGCTCCCGCAGCGGAACCACACTGATAGTGAACGTCGGATCGCGTTTGTCCAAAGTGCGAATGCGGCCGGCGATGATGTCAATGTCGGCCTGGGCCTGGGCCAGCGAAACGCCACGCTTTAGGCGGCCCATGATGTTGAAGTTTTCGTCGAAGCGGTTTTTCACTGCGTCCGCTCCCAGCGGCAAAGGCATAAAGAGGTCGGCTTGCTCCACGCCACCGATGGTCGGAAGAACCTCGCGGTTCAGCGAGAAGTCATGGGCCAACACGCCAACCACGCTGACTAGTTTTCCGTCCAGCGTCAGGCTTCGTCCCACGACGTGCGGATCGGCGCCGAACCTGCGCTTCCAGAATCCGTTGGTCAAAACTGCCGTGTCGGGTTTGCCGGGCGCATCTTCCTCCGGAAGGATAATCCGACCCAGCAGCGCCTTGGCGCCCAGCATTGGCAGCAAAGCGGAGGAGGCATGAATCACGCTCACGCGCTCCGGCTGCGCAAGCCCGGTGAGGTTCCCGCTGTCGTCTTGCGCAATGGCCAGTTCTTCAAAAACGTGGTTCTGCGTTCGGATATCCATGTACTCGCCGGGCGACGGCCAGTCCTGTGGAATATTTAGGCCGGGAGATCGCAGCCATAGGTTCGCAAGCCGGTCCGCATCCGGATAGGGCAACGGACGAAGAAGCAGGCCGTTGACCACACTGAATATCGCGGTGTTGGCTCCGATACCGATTGCCAGCGAGAGCACGATGACCAACGTCAAGCCAGGGCTCTTGCCCAGCATCCGAATCCCATAACGAAAATCCTGAACCAGACGCATGCTTCATTTTGCCAGATAGGCGAACGTGCCTGGCCCACGAAATGCCACCGACCCGTCTAGCCCCGAACGTAAGTGGTTTCGCACCCAGCATGCCGGCCCGGTGCTCAGCGTGCGCAACGGAGGCGGCATGGCGCCGGGCATGGAAGTAAGTGAGGGGATCGGCGCTCTTCCTCCGCGGCGGACTCTTCCGGCGGGTCTTTTTCCAGGCTTGGCCGGTGGGTTGCCAAGCAGCCTGCAGCTTCCTAGCTGGCAACTTCGCCGGATTGCACCGCGCGATTCGGGAGCGGAAACTCGCGGCTTGGAGCGCTTTGCGAGGCAGCCGCGAGCGAGACTTCAATTCGCCTGGCCTCGATCCAGTTCCACAGTTCATTTCCGCAAAGCGACGCCAGCCACGCCAGCACGGCGCACAGCACAGTCCAGTCATAGTTCACTAAGAGCGGCGCGTCGCTTTGCCACAGATAGAGAAGGCAAACCACTTGCGAAATGCCCGGCAGGAACATGGCGGTGATCAACCCCAGCAGGCCAAAGGTATGCCAGCCCGCATAGGCGGTCCAGACATAAACAAGCAGCAGTAACGGGCGCCAAGTGGCGTCACCCAGCACGCTCACGGTTGCCGACAGCATCTTGAGAAGGAACATCGTAGTGAATGTGGCGTTCCCGGCTAGTTTTTCTCAGACTTCCTGTATGCAGGAGTCACGGCCGATTCGTGACCCTGCCCGACTCTTGAGCGATGGAGGGCACCGGGGCACAAGCCCGTCCCGCGGCGCACGCCTCCACAAACCTCCGCGCACCAAACGATCGATTCGTCGCAAAAAGACTTGATCGCGACCGTTGTCTCGTTAAATCGATCATACACGAAAACGGTCGAAAATGTTTTAGAAAGTTTTCCGCGCCGGCGAGCCTCGATGCCGCCGGCGGCGCTACCATGAAGACGCTGCTTGCAACCCATGGCCTTCGGTCTGGATTTCGGCACCACCAACAGCTCCCTGGCCGCGCTTCTGCCGGACGGAGCCGTTCGTCTCGCTCGCTTTCACCAAGGCGCGGGCTTCACCGACGCTTTTCGATCGCTCTTGTACCTGGAGCAGATAGTCAGCGCAGGGCGCAAGGCCACCAAATCCTGGACCGGTCCTCAGGGCATCGAACGATACTTGGCGGCCGAGCACAAAGGGCGCTTGATCCAATCGCTGAAGTCGTTCTTGAGCAGCCGTAGTCTCAAGAACACCGAGATCTTCGGGCGCAGGGCCGCGCTGGAAGATCTGGTCGCCTTTATCGCGCGCGACCTGCGATTGGAAGCCGAGAAGCAGTTCGGCGTGCCCATCCGCCGCGTGGTGAGCGGCCGCCCGGTGCGCTTTGTAGGTTCGGAAACACCGGAAGACGACGACTACGCGCAGGCGCGGTTGGAAATCTCCCTGCGTAAGGCCGGCTTCGAAGAGATCGCCTTTGAGTTTGAGCCGATCGGCGCGGCCTATTTTTATGAGTCCACGCTGGACCACGACGAGTTGATTCTGATCGGCGATTTCGGCGGAGGCACCAGCGATTTTTCGGTGCTGCGCGTAGGTCCGGAAGTCCGCAAACATGGCCGCAAGCCGGAACACCTGTTGGCCAATGAGGGCCTGGGACTGGCCGGCGATTCCTTCGACGCCAAAATCGTTCGGCATCTAGTCGCGCCCGCGCTGGGCGCCGGCACCTCGCTCAACTCCGCCGGAAAAATTCTGCCCGTCCCCAATTGGGTTTACTTCAAACTCGAGCGCTGGCACCATCTGTCATTACTGCGGTCCAGCGAAACGCTGAATATGTTGCGCAGCGTGGAGCGCCAGGCGTTGGCGCCGGAGCGGATCGCGGCGCTGCTTTTTCTGGTCGAGAACGACCTCGGATACCATTTGCACCGCGCCGTTCAGGACTTGAAGTGCGCCCTGTCGGAGAACGAAACCGCCACCTTCCGTTTTGAAGATGGTGACGTCTCCATCGAAGCCGAGGTCGCACGCGCCGAATTCGAAAGCTGGATCGCCGATGAGCTTGCCGCGATAGAAACCAGCGTCAGCCAGGTACTGGCCAAGGCTCATGTCCACGCCCGCGACATCGATCGCGTCTTCCTCACCGGCGGCTCTTCGTTCGTTCCCTCGGTGCGGCGTATTTTCGACACGCGCTTCGGCGCCGGCCGAATCAGTTCCGGAAACGAGTTTACGTCCGTCGCGCGTGGTTTGGCGCTACGCGGGGCTGGTGGTTGACCCATTCGCACAGACTGAAGCCTGTGCCACCAGCCGGGGTCGCTCCCGATCGACCAGGGTGCTCGCCGAGGCCCCTGCGCGGCGTTCGCACTGCGGCCGGCGCAGGTAAGTAACCCGCGGCAGAATGATAATCTGCCCCACATCCACGCCCAGTTTCTGATACTTGTGACGGACCCGTCCTTGCTACAGCGGAAGCTGCTCGACAATATGTATTCCATACGCATCCAGCCCCACCACCTTGCGTGGATGGTTGGTCAGCAAACGAATGCTGTGCAGACCCAGATCGGAAAGAATTTGCGCGCCAATTCCGTTCTCATGTTGCAGCGCCTGCTGGCCGCTGGGCGAGGCTGGCAGCCGATGATCCCGGAAGCCGGGTCCACTCTGGTGCAGGTACACCAGCACGCCGGCGCCTTCTTGTGCGATCCGCTCCATCGACCGGCGGATCATCTCGCCGCACTCGCACTCGGTGGAGCTAAACACGTCGCCGTAAGTGCAGCGGGAATGCATCCGCACCAGCACGTTCTCCCGCCCCTTTAGATCGCCATGCACCAGCGCCAGGTGCATTTCCGGCAGAATCGAACTCGCATACACGATAGAGCGGAAATCGCCGAAAGCCGTGCGCAGGCAGCTTTCCGATTGGCGTTGAATGAAGCGCTCATGGTGCAAGCGGTAGCGAATCAGGTCGGCGACCGAAATCAAGCGCAGGCCGTGCCGATCGCAGAAGGCTTCCAACTGCGGCACGCGCGCCATGGTTCCGTCGTCGTTCATGATCTCGCAGATCACGCCGCCGGGACGCAGGCCCGCCAGTCGCGCCAGGTCGACCACGGCTTCGGTTTGGCCCGCGCGTACTAAAACGCCGCCTTCTTTGGCGCGCAGCGGAAATACGTGGCCCGGCCGCGCCAGATCCCGCGGAGTGGACGACGGATCGATGGCCACGCGAATGGTGCGCGCGCGATCGGCGGCCGAAATTCCCGTAGTGACACCCTCGGCCGCTTCAATCGATTCACAAAACGCCGTGCCGAATCGCGAGGTGTTGCGTGACGACATCGGCGGCAGATGCAGGGCATCGCAAATTTCCGCGCTGAGCGACAGACAGATCAGCCCGCGCGCGTGCTTGGCCATGAAGTTGATCACTTCGGGCGTGACAAACTGCGCGGCGATGCAGAGATCGCCTTCGTTCTCGCGGTCTTCATCGTCGGCGATCACCACCATGCGGCCCGCGCAAAAATTCTCGATCGCCTCCGGGATGGGTGAAAAGGGCATGTAAACTCCAGAATACCTGTTACAATGCGATGCTATGTTTTGTCCAGCCTGCGCTGCCGCCGTCGAACCGGGGGCAGCGTCTTGCCCTAACTGCGGAGAGGCGTTGCATGTGGCGCCAGTCGTGGCGCCTGCTGCGCCGATGGTCGCTGTTCCATCGCAGCCATCTGCCCAGCCCGCGGTGGTCCGCCGAGCAGTGACATTGCTCTGGGTGAGCTTTGCCATCGGCGTTCTCACTCTGATCGTCAGCCTCGTCACGCTGATTGGCCGGTTGCACTCGGTTGGGTTTGCCGGACGTCTCTTGCTGTTCCCGATTTTCTGGGTGGTGGCTATCTATTTCACCATGCGCCGAAACAATCTGGGGCGCATTGCTGTTATCCTGCTGGTCGCCTATGCGGCCTTCAATTTGCTGTTTCGGTTTCGCCTGCTGGTCCTGTCGGCCAACCCCGGCGCAATCGTCTCGCTGGTCGAACTCGCGTTGCGTGGTTATGCGGTCTATCTGCTGCTGCTTCCCGAAAGCAACGCGTGGTTCACGGGACAGAACCGGGGAACGTGACGTCCGTCCCCGGGTCTTAGCGGGTAAATAACCCGCCGCACTCTCGAAAACCTGTGTTCAGGCCATGCGCCAGGGGGACACAGCTACGATAAATTTCGACCGAAGGAGTTCGGAATCGAGCCCGCTGTGTCCCCATCCGCGTCGCGAACTCGTGGGTTTTCATGGTTCCTCCTCTGCGCCCGGCGCTCATCCGAAACAGGTTGGCAACCTGCCCCACTTAGCTGGCGCGGGCGGACTTCTTTTTCGCCGGCGGGATTTTTGGCACCATCGAATTGCGCCATTGCTGCCAATCGTGCGTTACGTCTTCCACCATCTTGGCCGCGGCCTCATGCAGCCAGTGGACCGGCCGGCCCTTAAGGTCCTTCAGAACGGCCGGGATGGCTTTCGGCGTACCCAGATGGACGTTGGCGGTCTCGAATCCCATGGCGTGCAGCAGTCTGGTTTCATCGCGGCGCGCGGCCAGAGACGACAACTCCACGCGCGAGCAGTCCGGGCTCAGACGGCGCACAATCCATGCGCCCCTTAACTGGACAAAGGGATCGATGGCCCGAACGGACCGGTCCAGGATCTCCTGGTAATGAATGGCGTCGTTTTTCAAGCCTTGTGCGAAAACACAGGCCGACGGCGCCAGCGCTTTGGCTTCGCGGGCGATGCGGGCGCCGCGGTATTCGGCAACCGCCAAAAACCGCTGCCGCCCCAGGCTTCCCAACCCGGCTACGCGGTGCATGAGCTGGTAGGAAATGCCCGGCTCCGGAGACATTTTCTCGATGGCCCGCCGCGCGCGCTTCGGCACGGATTCCGTGATCTCGGTGAGGCCTTCGAACTTCTTCCAAAATTGCACCGGATCGCGCAGGCTGGTCATCACGGTATCGTGCAGCCACTGATGTTCCTCCGCCAGAACGATGGCCCGCCCGCCCGCTGCCAGCGCTTTTCGATAGCCATCCAGGATCGCAACGCAGGCGTCTCTGGCGCCGATGGTCAAATGCGCCTCCCGCACGGCGATATGGGCGCTGACGGCCAACCGAACCAGATCGATGGTATAGGGCATCGAGTCGGCTTCGTCAAAATCGTTAATGCCCCAAACCAGGCGCCCTTCCACGTCGCGCCAGGTGCCGAAATTTTCGACATGGAGGTCGCCGACAGCTAGAAGTTGTGGCGCTTTTGCCTCGCTCGGGCAGACCTTGGGCCAGCGTTGCATCCAGCGGTAGAACGTCGCCCGCAAGAACGGGAACACGCCTTCCGCCATGGCCTTGTGTTTCAACTCGAGATCGGCTGGCAATAAGGTTAAGTACTTGCCGATCCATTTCTCATACGCCAGCGTGGCTTCTTGAATAGTGTCAGTTGGTGATTTCGCTTTCGTCGGCATCGATCTCCATTTGTAGCAGTGCGGCTCCCATGGTCTTACCCTGCGGGTCTGTCCGCAAGGACAGAGTTCCGCCGCCGCCCAGCGCTTCATGCAAGAGAAAATTGAGTGCTCCCAGATTAGGAAGCTCGAAGCGCTCCACCTTTCCTTTTACAAAATCGCCAAAGAATGTTTTTACGCGCTCGGCGGTCACCTCGCGCACCAGGATCGGATAATGCCGCTCATGATAGGCGATGATGCCGATGTTGGAGGTGTCGCCTTTGTCGCCGGAGCGCGAGTGGGCGATGCGATGGAGCGCGATCTTCACTATTCGATGACCTCAACTCGCGTCTGAATCAGCTCGCGGGGGATCAGGGCCGGCCAGAAGGCTACGACTTCACGAACCGGCGGCCGTCCTTCACCAAAGCCAGTCCCGGTGGGCGGCCCGCTCAAAGCCAAGGGCGCCAGTTCGCGCGTGAAACGCTCCAGGGCCTTGCGATCCTGCCCGCGCACGCCCATGCGCAACTGGACTTCGGGCGGCGTCGGATTGGGCGCAGCCACCGGTCCATGGCAGGCATTGACGCCGAAAAACTCGGTGTGGATTTCGTCAAAGTGCAGATCGAGCTGCTTCAAGCGGTCGCGTACAATCGCATCCGCGGCCCGCGCTTTTTCGAGCGCTTGGGGCGCTGAATAGACCAATGACCCAACCGTGCGGTAACCATCGGC
>Ga0209040_10000860_pt1 | contig 23644 bp, 11 predicted proteins | sample BogFormECP12_OM3_FD_188240 | JGI IMG/M metagenome (GOLD analysis project Ga0209040, IMG submission 188240) | Bog forest soil microbial communities from Calvert Island, British Columbia, Canada - ECP12_OM3 (SPAdes) (version 2) | ecosystem: Environmental > Aquatic > Freshwater > Wetlands > Bog ... | reverse complement strand
CCCTAACAACCGCGCAGCTCCTTCACCCGAATACTCTTCGCCGAAATCTTCGAAGTACCGCTGGGTTCCGAAGAACGAAAATACTTCGTCTTTCAAAAGATACCTATCTTTTAGATGGCTCATCGCTCATTTAATTCCGCGCGCCGTTCGGCGGTACACCCTTAACGCAAGGATAAGAACAAATGAAGGACACCGGCGACGCGTAGAGCGCAAGCTCAACACAACGTATTAAGCGATCACGCGAGATTTATAAAGCTATTGCGGCGGACGCTGGCGCCTGCGGCATGACTCCGAAACAATTTGCGGAACGCTTCATGGAGCAGGGCGTCCGGGAATTGCGAAAGCTCAGCTGGATATCTAGGAGAGCTGCGAGATAGCGGAGCCTCCTCCAAACGAAGAGTCGGGAAATGGAGCATCTGAAGCACCGGCTCTCCCATTAAGAAGCGATGATTCAAAACGGGTTTCCCGCGCATCGGGCTGTCGTGAACGAGCTAATCACACATATCGGAAAATAGCTGGACCCGTGGCAGCATGTTCGTAACATACGCTTTAACGCGAGAAGAAGAGCAGCAACCCAGCTAAAAGCGGTCCACAATGAGTCTACGCTTTTTTTGGGGCGTCGGCGAAACACTCTCGTGGAGAACGATTCTCATACAGTGCAAAGTCTCCTAATTAAGTGCAAGCATACTAGGACCTTTGCTACCATAGTCCCCTAATTTCGTGAAGCGTGACAACGGACCCTAATCAGAGAACTTAAGAGTGGGATCATGCGCTAAGTTATAGAGTTTCGAAAAGTTACGAAAAATTCGCAAATTTTCGGAGATTCGGATTGAAAGCTGCCAGTACGCCCACTTAGAATCAATGCTCAAAGCTGAAATCGAGAAGGTGCCTTAATTGGCCGACGTGATTTCAATGAAGTGCCTGATATCACAACCGGGAGGTGGCATATGCAGAAATTAAGCGTTTTGGTTGAACTGGAAAGTCCGCAGACTGACGCGTTTGAAACACACGCAGCGGCGTTAACGTCCGCGAGCGAGTCAAATCGGCAGGCGGAACGGCTGGTGAATGACCTGGCTGGCCTTGGCTTGGAGGTAGTGGGGGATTATGCGCCGGTGCCCTTGTTCTCGAAAGCGACAGTGCGCTCCGAAACCATGGGTTTCGCCGTATTCGCAAGCCCGACGACGAATTCTGACGTGTCCTCAGCGACCATGGTGGTAGCCGCCCGGGTCGACCGAGACAAGATCGAGACGCTCAAGGCGAAACCGGGAGTGAAGGTATGGCCGAACTCGACCCTGCGCCTCCTCGATCAAGCGGCCGCTCCCGGCGTCGATTGCCGTCCATTCCTTCCGCCGGTATCGGCGGTCGCCATTAGGGATGTGATGGACGTAAGGACGATCTGGCAGGGCGGATTCCGCGGGCAGGAGATCGTGGTCGGGATCATTGATGAAGGCGTGAATGGAGAATTCTACCCGGTGACCGGGGGCTTTTCCCGTCCCGACGCCCAGGCGCCCGGTACCGCACCGATTACGAGTCATGGTTCCATGTGCGCCGCCGACGTTCTGATCGCCGCCCCGTGGGCAACGATCTATGATTACCCGTTCCTCGGCATACTGAACTCCGGGGGCGTGCTCATCATGTTTCAGGCGGTCCTGGATCAGCGCCGCCGCGATGGCACACCTCACCTGACGAGCAACAGCTATGGGTTTGTGGGCGTGCCGCCGCGCGAAACGAACCCGAACCATGAAATCTGGGACATCAATCATCCGGTGCACCGGAAGATCCTGGAGGTGATTGAGTCGGGCGCTCCGGCGTTCTTTGCAGCCGGAAATTGCGGGCAGGATTGCCCCAGCGGCAACTGCCAGCCGAGCGGGATCGGACCCGGCAGATCGATTCATGCTTCCAACAGCCTCAGCGAGGTGATCACGGTGGCGGCAGTGAACAGTCAAAACCAGCGTATCGGCTATTCTTCGCAGGGTCCGGGAATGTTCGAACCCCACAAGCCGGACATCTCCTGTTACTCGCATTTCTTTGGAAATTTCGGCCCGGGCAGGCCGGGCGGCGCGGATCATGCCGCATTTGACAACGGCACGTCGGCGGCAACGCCCGTGGCCGCTGGTGTTGGTGCGCTGTTGATGAGCGCGCTGGGGCCGATTTCTCCAGCGTTGCTGCAGGAGGCACTGATCGCTGGGGCGACCGATTTAGGGCTGCCCGGCTGGGACGAAGATACCGGCCACGGCGTTTTGAACGCGGCTGCCTCATACCGGTATCTGCTGGCGCAGTTGAGTTCCGAATCCGCTGCCCCGAAAGCTGCAGCCGCGCTCGCAGAGTTTGCACCGGTATGAACTGGCTAATTACCGTGGATGCGAAGGCCGACTTGGCATTTCTTTTGGGCAAGCTTGCAGAACTGGGTTGCGAGGGCCTGGAAAACGTGACGCCAATTTCTCTGGACCCGAACGAGCAAGTGATCCAGGTCTCTGGACCGGATAACCTTCCGGAACGAGCGAAAGGGGTTCACGGTGTTCGCAAGGTTAGCCCGAGTTCGGAAATGACACTCTATTAGTGCAGGGGAGGGAAGATGGCGGCTCACGCGAAGCGCATTCTGCTTGCGGCGTTCGGCTCTCTGGGGGACCTGTATCCGATCCTTGCGATTGCTCGCGAACTGCGCGCGCGACACCACGAAGTGGGGATTGCCACAGGGGAAGAACACCGCGCCAGCGTGGAAGCCGCCGGCTTGCGCATCCATCCGGTCCGGCCGAGCTGGCATCCGAAGCACCTCAACGCGCTGGGACTTTTTCCCCGTCTGCGAGGCAGCTTCGAAGACCTCATGAACGCGGTGCCGGTAGAGCGAATTGCGGTGTTGCGCCTGGATGGCGACATGTACGAATCTACAATCGTCGCTCTGCGCAGTCTTTATGGGAACATTTCGCTAGGTGGTTATCTCATTGTGGATGATTACAGCGCAATTCCCGCCTGCCGGCAGGCTGTAAATGACTTTCGCAGAGAGCGCTGGATCCGGGAAATCGTACACCCGATCGACTGGACGGGCATATTTTGGCAGATCGTTTAAATCGAATTAGAGAGCTCCGGAGTCCGATCGTGCGCTAAATTATATAATTTCAAAAAGATTGCAGTAAACCTAGAAATAGCTTAGCATTTCAATCGCAGGGACGAGGATGCCTTAGTTACACTCGGCACCGAAACCTTAGATCGAGAAGATGACTTTATGGCTGACGAAACGGAAATAGGCGGGGCGCCGATCAACGAGACCGCGCCAAGTACCGCACCGGAGGCCGCGACTCCGGAGGCGGCTGCGGTGGAGGATCAGGAGGAGTGGATCTTCACCCTAAGCCGCCTGACCGGCGATGTTCTGAAAGTGGAAAGGGTCGATCCCGCCTCCGGCGAAAGGCGCGAACTCTCGCTGGATGAATATGCGGCCTTGCGTGGGGAGGAGGTCGAGGGGGAGGGGGTCGTCGTGGCTGAGGACTACAGTGCCTACGGCTATGATCCTTATGCTGCGCATACCTACGACCCATACGGTTATGAGGAGGGCTACTACCAGGGGAAGGCCGATTTGGTCGCTTCTTTGAGCCAGCAGACCGGGAGCGGACTCACGCCCGAAGAACAGGCTTACTACCAGGGAATCGCAGACTACGCAGCCAGCGTGGGCTTAGCCTGATCGTTCACTAGTAATATTCTCAGACTGAGGGTTCTCGGCGCAGCGCCGTTGAATTCCATGCAAAAAAAATAGAAAATAGAGTCAAGAAGGAGCACGAGAATATGGACGCAACCACACAGGCCTATTACCAGGGCCTAGCCGATTACGAAGCCGCTCTGACGGGGGGAGGAGAAGGAGAGCTTTCTCCGGAAGACGCGGCCTATTACCAGGGCCAGGCCGATTACGAAGCCGCTCTAACCGGGGGAGGAGAGGGAGAGCTTTCTCCGGAAGACGCGGCCTATTACCAAGGCCAGGCCGATTACGAAGCCGCTCTAACCGGGGGAGGAGAAGGAGAGCTTTCTCCGGAAGACGCGGCCTATTACCAGGGCCAGGCCGATTACGAAGCCGCTCTGACCGGGGGAGGAGAAGGAGGGCTTTCTCCGGAAGACGCGGCCTATTACCAGGGCCAGGCCGATTACGAAGCCGCTCTGACGGGGGGAGGAGAAGGAGAGCTTTCTCCGGAAGACGCGGCCTATTACCAGGGCGTGGCTGACGCGCAGGCTGCTCTTGGATAGTGAGATCCTCCGCTCGCGTCGCGCACTTGGCGGCACCGCCGGAGAATCAGGTAAGCCAGAAGTCGATGAACAGTCGGCAACCTGCTCCGCGCACGGAGCCGGAGGGGAGAAATCTGTCCATCCATTTCAAGTCGCCGAAGGCTGGAGACCAGTAAATTGGGACAACAGCGGTCCGCGGTCATGAATTCAGACGTGCAGAACGCTGCGGAGTACGAGAAATGGATATTCGCGGCTGAGGCGGGACCTGGCTCAGATGTCAGGTTACGCCTATTTTGTTTTTCTCATGCCGGCGGTGGGGCGTCGATGTTCAAGGGGTGGTCAAAAGAACTTCCGGACGGGGTGGAGATCTGTCCGGTTCAGTTGCCAGGGCGCGAGAGCCGTTGGAGCGAACCAGCTAATAGGAGCTTCGTGTTCTTGATTTCGACGCTTTCCGTGGCGCTTCGGCCGTTGTTGGACGTTCCCTTCGCGCTGTTCGGGCATAGTATGGGTGCGCTTATCGGGTTCGAGCTGGCGCGGGAGTTAAGACGGGAGGGCGTGAGTGGCCCTCGCCATTTGTTTGTGTCGGGAGCGCGTGCTCCGCAGATAGATCCGCCGGAACCGCCAATACACGACCTTCCGAATCCGGACTTTGTACAGCGGCTGCTTCGTTTTGAAGGAATCCCGGAAGAGATATTGCGGAACCGCGAGCTAATTGAAGTGTTACTGCCCGTGATACGCGCGGACTTGGCGCTGTGCGAGTCGTATGTGTATGATCTCGAAGAACCACTGGATTGCGGGATCTCGGCGTATGGTGGGCAGCGGGACCAGATGGTCCTCCCTGGCCACATAGCCGCCTGGAGGGCACAAACCCGAAGCCTGTTCGCGTCGCGAATCTTCTCTGGAGGACATTTTTTCCTGCAGACCGCTCGCCCGCATCTGCTGCGCGAAGTCGCAGCCGAATTAACCAGAATATTGAGTCGCATTTCCACCGGCTGCGCCGCAAAAGGTGAACCGTGAGCGACGGTCCGCAGAGCGTACAGAACCTTTCGGCGGAGCAAAAGCGCGCTCTGCTGGCGGAGCTGTTGAAAAAAAACACGGCGCAGAAGACGAAGGCGTTTCCATTATCGTTTGCGCAGCAGCGGCTGTGGTTTCTGGATCAGCTAGCTCCGGGCAGCCCCTTTTACAACCAGAATCTCGCCATGCGCCTCCCCATGCCCATCGACGTTGGGGCATTCGAACGCGCGCTAAACGAAATCGTCCGCAGGCACGAGGTGCTGCGCACCACATTCAAGACGGTGGATGGGCAGCCCTTGCAGGTGATCGTGCCGGCTCTCGACGTGCCGCTGCGGCTGGTGGACCTGACAAAGTTGCCGGAAGAAGAGCGCGAGGCGGAGGTAATGCGCCTGGCTACTGAAGAAGCCGCCAAGCCCTTTGACCTTACCACAGGCCCCCTGGTTCGAACAGCGCTCCTGCAACTCGGCGCGGGCGAGCATGCTTTCCTGCTGACCGTGCATCACATCATTTCGGATGGATGGTCGTTAACCGTCTTCTTCAAAGAGCTGACAGCGATTTACGCAGCCTTCCGAGAGAAGAAACCATCCCCATTGCCGGAGTTGCCGATCCAGTACGCCGATTTTGCGCTGTGGCAGCGGCAATGGTTGCAAGGCCCGGTGCTGGAAAAGCAGCTTGCCTACTGGAAGCGCCAACTGGCCGACTTACCGGCTTTGCGGCTCCCTACTGATCGCCCCCGTCCAGCGACGCCCAGCTTTAAGGGGGCATTCGAGGTTACATCGGTTTCACCTGAACTGGCGGCAGCATTGAGGGCGCTCAGTCAGCGGGAAGGGGCAACCCTGTTCATGACAATGCTGGCTGCTTTCAAAATATTGCTGCACCGTCACACTGGCCAGGACGATATCGTGCTGGGGTTGCCAATAGCGAATCGCAACCGGGCTGAACTCGAAGGATTGATCGGGTTCTTTGTAAACACGCTCGTTATGCGAACCGATCTTTCGGGAAATCCGACGTTCCGAGAGGCGCTGCGGCGCGTCAAAGAGGTCACGCTGGAAGCTGATGCTCACCAGGACCTGCCGTTCGAGAAGCTCGTGGAGGAAGTGCATCCAGAGCGCGATCTGAGCCGTAATCCGCTATTTCAGGTGACGTTTCAGTTATTCAGCGCGCCGCTAACGGGAGATCAAGTTGCGGGCACCTTGCCGGAAGCCATCCCCATTCAGAAGGGCACGTCAAACGTCGATCTGGCATTTGACCTCTTCGACAGCCTCGGGACGGTGGCTGGTCCGCTGGAATACAGCACGGATTTGTTTGATGCGGCCACGATCTCGCGCATGCTGGCGCACTATCAGGAGTTGCTGCAGGACATCGTCAAAAACCCGGACCGGCGCATTTCGGACCTCCAGATGTTTAGTCCTGAAGAAGGACAACAGTTACTGGTGGACTGGAATGCGACCGGCGTTGAATATCCCAGGCGCAAGCGCATCCACGAGCTGTTTGAGTTGCAAGTCGAGCGAACACCGGAGAACATTGCGGTGGAGTTCGAGGGCGACCGACTCACCTATCGGGAACTGAACCGGAGGGCGAACCAGCTCGCGCATCATCTGCGGCGGTTGGGGGTACGGCGAGCGTCGCTAGTGGGTGTGTGCCTGGAACGGTCGGCCGAGATGATCGTTGCTGTGCTGGGAGTGCTCAAGGCGGGTAGCGCCTACCTGCCGCTGGATGCGGGCTATCCGCAGGAGCGGCTGGCATTCATGCTAGCAGACAGCGGCGCACCGGTACTGCTGGTGCAATCGAAACTTCTGGAACGGATTCCCCCGGTGAAGGCGCGGGTGCTGTGCTTGGATGCGGATCGGGGTATGATCGCGCGGTCGGATGGTAGCAACCCCAAGAGTGCTGGCGTTTCCGACGATCTCGCGTATGTGATCTACACATCCGGCTCCACGGGCAGGCCGAAAGGCGTCATGGTCAGCCACCGGGCGCTGGTCAATCACATGCACTGGCTGCATTCTGCGTTTCCGCTGACCGAGACAGACAGCATGCCGCAGAAGTACTCATTGAGCTTCGACGTGGCCGCGCTGGAAATCTTCGTGCCGTTGCTAGCTGGCGCGTGCGTGGTGGTCGCGCGTCCTGGCGGACACTTGGACAGCTCGTACCTGGCGAGGCTTATTTCCGAGCGGAAGATCACCATCATCGACTTGGTGCCTTCGATGCTCGAGATGCTGTTGGACCGGCCTGAATTCGCTGAGTGCAAGCACCTGCGGCGCATCATCTGCGGAGGGGAGGTCCTCTCGCCGGAACTGGCCGAGAGATGTCTCGCGATGCTGCCGGTCGAACTGATCAACATGTACGGACCAACCGAGGCGACGATTAGCGCAACCTTTCACATCCTTTCAGGCAGCTGGACCGGCGGTCCCGTCCCGATCGGCCGGCCAATCGCGAATACGCGGGTTTATGTGCTCGACAAATATGGGAAGCCCGTGCCGGTTGGGGTTTATGGAGAACTCCACATCTGCGGAGATGGTTTGGCGAAGGGATATCACAACCGGCCGGAATTGACCGCCGAAAGATTCGTCGCCAATCCGTTTGGAGGCGGACGCATGTACAAGACGGGAGACTTGGTGCGTTACCTTCCCGAAGGTAGCCTGGAGTTTTCCGGACGTATCGATCAGCAGGTTAAAATCCGCGGATTCCGGATCGAGCTGGGCGAAATTGAGTACGCGCTGGCGAAGCATCCATCGGTGCAGTCGTGTGCTGTCGTGCCCTGGCAAGACCGGGTGGTTAGTTACGTTGTGCCGAAAAACGATCAGCCTGAACTCTGGCCGTCGGTCGGCGAGTACTTCATCTACGACGAATTGCTCTACTACGCGATGGCACATGACGAGCGGCGCAACCAGAAATACAGGCGGGCCATCGAGCGGACAGTGCGGGGAAAAACAGTGGTCGACCCTGGAACCGGCGCGGATGCTCTCCTGGCCAGAATGTGCGTCGATTGCGGTGCGGCCAAGGTTTATGCTATCGAAATGCTCGACGACGCATATCGCAAGGCGCGAGAGCTGGTGGCGCGGTTGGGACTGAGCGACAAAATCGTTCTCATTCACGGCGACGCCACAACCGTGGAGTTGCCAGAGAAAGCGGATGTGTGCGTGTCCGAGGTGATGGGCACCATTGCTTCCTCAGAGGGCGCCGCGGTGTTGCTGGAAAAGGTTCGGCGTTTTCTGAAGGACGGCGGGGCCATGATTCCAGTCCGAGCTGCGACACGAATTGCAGCTGCGCGGCTGCCGGAGGAATTGGCCGGCAATCCCCGTTTCTCGGAGATCTCAGGTCCGTACGCCGAGAAAATCTTCCAGACCACGGGGAAGCCGTTTGACCTCCGGGTTTGCGTGAAGAATTTCCCGCTGCGCAACCTGATTTCCGAACCGCAAACCTTTGAAGAATTGAATTTCGTCAGCTCCATCCAGCCGGAGTACTTTTTGGAAATGGAGCTGACGATCGACAAAAGCTCACGCCTGGACGGATTCTTGCTGTGGTTGAACCTGTGGCCGATTGAAGGGGAGTTGATCGATACGTTGGCAGAAGAGTATAGTTGGCTGCCCGTCTTCTTCCCGACGTTCTACCCAGGTATCGAGGTCTCTAAAGGCGATGTCATCCGGGCCGTGTGCCGTACCGCGCTAAGCGACGACAAGTTGACGCCAGATTACCGGATCAGCGGCACGCTGCTGCGCAAATCAGGCGGCACCGCAAGCTTCGAATATTGCTCTCTCCACCGGGGGAACTCTTTGGGACAGAATCCCTTCTATGCGCGCCTGTTCGCGGACGGTTGGGAGCAACGTTACAGCCGGCAGGACGGCGGCGATTCGATGGCAGGGCTCAAGAAGTATCTTGAACGTTGTCTGCCGGATTACATGCTGCCGTCGGCGTTCGTGCTGTTGAAATCGCTCCCGCTGACGCCCAACGGAAAACTAGACCGAAAGGCGCTGCCCGCGCCTGACCGGACCCGCCCCGATGTGGAGCAGACCTTTGTGGAGCCGCGAACTCAGGTGGAGAACGCTATCAGCTCAGTGTGGCGCGACCTGCTCAACCTCGACCGTGTGGGTGCGGACGACAACTTTTTCGACCTCGGCGGCCATTCGCTTCTGCTGGTGCGCGTCGCGAGCAGGTTGCGCGAACTGCTGAAGACGGAGGTCTCGATTATCGACCTTTTCCGGTATCCGACCATCAGTTCCCAGGCGGCATATCTGAAACGTGAAGTCCGCGAGCCCGACTCCTTGCAACCAGTGCAGAGCCGAGCCGAGAAACAGCGCGAAGTCATTGGCCTCCAGCAGAAATTGATGAAGGAAAGGATAACCACATCATGAGCGATCCGACGTTTCAACCTCCGGTGGAAAGCATTGCCATCATCGGCATGCGGGGCCGCTTCCCCGGAGCCAGGGACATCGAGCAGTTCTGGCAGAATCTACGAAACGGAGTCGAGGGTATCTCATTCTTTTCCGAGCAGGAAGTCGTGGCGGCCGGTGTCGACCCGTCCGTCGTCGCCATGCCGAACTTCGTCAGGGCCGGAGGGATGCTGGATGACATAGATATGTTCGACGCGCACTTTTTTGGAATGAGCGCGCGGGACGCCGAGGTCATGGATCCGCAGCACCGCTTGTTTCTCGAATGCGCTTGGCAGAGCCTAGAAAACGCGGGGTACGACGCGGAATCCTATCTCGGCTTGATCGGCGTATTCGGGGGCACCGAGATGAGTGATTACCTCATGTACTATTTGTACCCGAACGTTGACCGCCTCGGCTTCATCGATCATTTTCAAATCATCGTGGGCAACGATAAGGACCATCTGACGACCCACGCGTCCTACAAGCTGAACCTGCGGGGCCCCAGCATTGCGGTCCAGACCGCCTGCTCCACTTCCCTGGTTGCGGTATGCGTGGCTTGCCAGAGCCTCCTCTCCTACCAATGCGATATGGCGCTGGCCGGCGGCGTGGCGATCAACCTTCCGCAAAGACGCGGATACGTGTATCAGCCCGGCGGCATCGTTTCTCCCGACGGCCATTGTAGGACATTCGATGCGGAGGCGCAGGGCACGGTTGGCGGCAACGGCGTTGCAATCGTGGTGCTGAAGCGGCTATCGGAAGCGATCGCAGACGGCGACCATATCTACGCGGTCATCAAAGGCTCAGCACTGAACAATGACGGGTCACTGAAGGTAGGCTACACCGCGCCCAGTGTGGAAGGGCAGGCCCAAGTAATCGCCGTGGCGCAGGCCGTGGGCGGGGTGCATCCGGAGACGATCAACTATATCGAGGCGCACGGCACCGCCACGCCGCTCGGAGACCCTATCGAGATCGCGGCGTTGACCCAGGTGTTTCGCGCGCACACCAAGAAGAAGGCCTTTTGCGCGATTGGATCGGTGAAGAGCAACGTTGGACATCTGAATGCCGCGGCAGGGGTTACCGGCCTGATCAAAACGGTGCTGGCGCTGGAGAAAGAGGAACTTCCGCCTAGTCTGCATTACACGCAGCCCAATCCCGAGATCGATTTTCCAAACAGCCCCTTCTACGTGAATGACAAACTGCGCGAGTGGAAGCGAGGGGCCCAGCCGCGGCGCGCGGGAGTGAGCGCGTTTGGTATAGGGGGAACGAACGCGCACATAGTGGTGGAGGAGGCGCCCGCGGCCGAAGTATCGAGGCCTTCCAGGCCTTACCAGCTTCTGCTGCTTTCGGCAAAGACGGATACCGCCCTCGAGAAAACCACGGGCAATCTCGCCGCTCATCTGAAGGCCTATCCGTCCCTCAGCCTGGCCGATGTCGCCTTTACGCTGCAAGTTGGACGCAAAGCGTTCAGCCACCGCCGAATGCTCGTCTGCCAGGAGTTCGACCTCACCGACGCCGCGTCTGCGTTGGAGCGTTACGACCCGCAGCGCGTCTTTACGTCGGCGACCGACCCGAAAGAACGGCCGGTCGCGTTCATGTTTCCCGGCCAGGGGTGCCAGTACGTGAACATGTGCCTGCACCTTTACATGGGTGAGCCGACATTCCAGGTGCAGGTGGACATGTGCTCTGAGTTCCTAAAGCCGTACCTCGGCCTCGATCTTCGCGACGTCCTTTACCCCACGCCAGCTAATCGCGAACACGCAGAGCAAATGCTGATTCACACCGCCGTTACGCAACCCGCGCTGTTTGTGGTCGAGTACGCGCTGGCGAGCCTGTGGATGGAATGGGGAATCTACCCGCAGGCGATGATCGGGCACAGCATCGGCGAATACGTGGCTGCCTGCCTTGCGGGTGTCCTGTCTCCAGAAGACGCGCTCGCGCTGGTCGCGATCAGAGGCCAGTTGATGGGCCAGATGCCCGCAGGATCCATGATTGCCGTCCCCATGTCCGAGGAGGAGTTGCGTCCGCTGCTGTCGTACGATATCTGCCTGGCTGCGGTGAACGGCCCTACGATGTGCGTGCTCTCGGGCCCTTCCGACGCAGTGGATCGCATGAGCGCGCAGCTTGCGTCCCAGCGGGGGCACTCCCGCCGGCTGCACACCTCGCACGCGTTTCATTCTAACATGATGGATCCCTGCCTGCGCCCGTTCCTGCAGCAGGTGCAGGGCGCCACGCTGGCGGCTCCGGAGATCCCTTACATCTCCAACGTGACCGGCACGTGGATCACCGCCGAGCAGGCCACGGACCCGAACTACTGGGTGACCCAGCTGCGACAGACGGTGCGCTGCGGCGCCGGTTTGCAGGAGCTAATGCAGGAGCAGGACCAAATTTTGCTCGAAGTGGGGCCGGGACAAACGATGAGCACGCTGGTCCGGCAGCAGCCGCGATCCGCCGAGCGGATCGCGCTCTGCTCTGCGCGGACGGCGCAAGAAGCCCAATCAGACGAGGCGTTTCTTCTGACTACGCTCGGCCGACTGTGGCTTCTGGGAAATACCGTGAACTGGTCGGGCTTCTGTGCGCACGAGCGCCGCCGCCGCCTGCCCCTGCCGACTTATCCGTTCGAGCGCCAGAGTTACTGGATCGGAACGCCGGAACGCGTTGCGGTGGAGCAAGCCGGAGCTGCGGCCGATCTGGCGAGTTGGTTTTATACGCCCTCGTGGAAGCCAGCGCCGGTGCTACAGGCGTCGCGCGACGGTCGTCTCGCCGAGACAAAATCAAACTGGCTGGTATTTGTACATGACACAGGTCTCGGTTCGCAGGTGGTGACGCGGCTGGGCGATAGAGGACATGACGTCACCACGGCGATGCCGGGGGACCAGTTCGCCCGGCTCGACGATCACCGGTTCACCATACGTCCCGCGGAGCGCGACGATTACGAGGCGCTGCTCAAGGAACTGCGGAATGCAAACAGGGCCCCGGATGACGTGCTGCATCTTTGGGGCGTCACACGGACGGAAGCGACGGAGCCGCACGAAGAGGAAATCTATCAGGCGAGAGGTTTCTACAGCGTTGTGTCTTTTGCGCAGGCGCTCGCGAGACTGAACTTCACCAATCCGATAGAGATCGGCGTAGTGTGCAACCAGCTCCAGGCGGTCCTCGGCGACGAGCCGATCTCCCCGCTGAAGGCCACAGTGCTCGGCCCCTGCAAGGTGATTCCGCAGGAGTATCCAAATGTTCGGTGTAGAAGCATTGATGTGCTCCCCGGAGACGATGCCAAATCGAACGAGAAGCTGGTTGAGCGGCTGATCGCGGAACTGACGGTCGAACCGTTTCAGGCTGTGGTGGCTTACCGCCAGAATCGCCGCTGGATAGAGAGCTTTGAACCGTTACGATTGGATGCCGTCGAGGGTCCGTTGACGAGGCTGCGAACGAACGGGGTTTACCTGATCACCGGCGGTCTTGGAAATATCGGGCTGGCGTTGGCGGAGTATTTGGCGAAGGAGGTCCAGGCGAAGCTTGTGCTCTGCGGTCGGTCGGCATTTCCAGAGCGTTCCCAATGGGAGGACCGGCTTTCCAGTCGGGACAGCGACGGGGTGAGCCGAAAAATCCGGAGCCTGCTTGCGCTAGAGGAGCTGGGCGCGGAGGTCGTAGTGTGTAGTGCCGATTCTTCGGACCGGGATGGGATGCGCGAAGTTATCGATCGTACCTACGAGACATTCGGCGCCATTCACGGCGTGATTCACGGGGCGGGGAACACGTCGGCTGACGCGGTCACGGCTGTGGCGGACGCCGACCGGACGGCCTGCGACGCCCATTTCCAACCAAAAGTGCGCGGCATAATGGTGCTGGAAGAGTTGCTGCGGGGCAAGGAGCTGGACTTCTGCCTGCTCCTGTCGTCGCTCTCTTCGGTGCTCGGCGGTCTCGGGTTCATTGCATACTCGGCCGCGAATGCGTTTCTGGATGCGTTCGCCGCCCGGCAGAACCAGGCCGAATCGACGCCGTGGATCAGCGTGAACTGGGATGCTTGGGAGTTCCCGGGCCAGGAGGGGGTGCAGGCGGCCAGCTTCACGCAGTTCATCCGTCCCGAGGACGGCGTTGAGGCGTTTCGGCGCATTTTGGACAAGACTCCGCGACAGGTAGTGGTCTCGACCAGCGATCTGCAGGCCAGGCTCGACCAATGGATCAATCTCGAGTCCGTGAGAGAGGCTGGGGAATCGCGAAAGGAAGAACTCGTAAAGCAGCACGCGCGGCCAAACCTGAGCAGCCAGTTTGTGGCACCCAGAAATCCTGCGGAGCAGACCATCGGGGACATCTGGCAGGAGCTGCTCGGGATTTCGCCAATCGGCGTCTACGATAAATTCTTCGAGCTTGGCGGCCATTCGCTGCTCGCCATCCAGGTCGTCTCCCGCCTGCGCGCCGCTTTTCAGATGGAGTTACCGGTGCAAAGGTTGTTCGAGGCACCCACCGTCGCTCAACTGGCCGAGAGCATCGCGCGCGATCGAAAGGTGGTCCAACAGGATCAGCAGCAGATTGCGGAGCTGCTGGACCTGGTTGAGGAACTTTCCGAGAGCGAGCTGGAGGCGCTGCTCGCGGAGCAAAAGGGAGGGAACTAATGGCCGAACTCGCCAAACGGATCGCCGGGCTGGCTCCGGACAAGCGCAAGGCGTTCGAGCAGTTGCTGGCCGCTCGCAACCTTTCCACAGCCATGCTGACGACTGCTCCGGAACCTGAAGCCGCGCCTCCGCGCCTGAAGCCGGTCGAGCCTGAGCCACCCATCGAAGGCGAGAAGGGGAAGACGCGGCACTTCTACAACGAGGTGAACGAGCAGCTTAATCCCACGGAGTTTGGCAACTTCTCCTTCTTTCTGAACTACGGATACGTCGCAACCAGGGCTCCGCAGCACGCAGTGGTGGATCTGCCGGAGCAGTACCTCAACAGAAACAGCGTGAAACTAGTGTTGGAGCTGATCGGCGATTGTCCGGTCGAGGGTCGCCGCATGCTAGACGTAGGGTGCGGCCGTGGTGGCGCGCTCTATGTGCTGCGCACGTTTTTCCGGCCACGAGAAATGGTGGGGCTAGATCTATCTTCGAGCGCAATTGCGTTTTGCCGGGCAACACACACTTTTCCGGGGGTTTCCTTCATCGAAGGTGACGCCGAGAAACTGCCCTTCCTGGACGGCTCGTTCGACGTGGTTACCAACATCGAGTCGTCGCACCTGTATCCGGATGTTTCTTCGTTTTACGCCGAGGTCTTCCGGGTTTTGACTTCCTCGGGGTATTTTCTATACACGGACCTGCTGTCGGCGGAGCGCATGAGGCAAACGGCGGCTTGGCTCAAGAAGCCCGGCTTCGTCATCGAACGGGACCAGGACATAACTGCCAACGTGATGCTTTCGTGCGACCAGATCGCCGCCACGCGCCTGGAGGTGTTCGATCCCGGTAAAGCCGCTGAGATGTATGAATTTCTGGGTGCGCCGGGCTCACAGGTCTATGAGGATATGAAACACCGCCGTTGCGCCTATAGGATGTTCCGCCTGCGAAAGTCCGGATAAAGAGTCGGGAGACAATGGAGTGAAAGGAGATCCGCAATCATTGGAGGAGAGAATCGCGGGGCTTGATACGCGAAAACGCGAGCTGCTCGAGCGATTGCTGCGCGAGAAGAAGGAGGCAGCAGCTCGCGTTGCGACAATCCCGCGGAGGAAACCATCGAACACCGCGCCTCTATCATTCGCCCAGCAAAGGATCTGGTTTCTGGACCAACTGACGCCCGGCAGCTCGTTTTACAACGAAACAACGACACTTCGGCTTTCCTTCGGACTTGACGTGGCGGTACTGCAGCGGAGCGTGAAGGAAATTGTGCGCCGCCACGACGCGCTCAGGACGACGTTCCGGTCGGTAGATGGGCACCCCGTTGAGGTGATCGCGTCCGCTCTGGCGTTAGAATTGCCGCTGATCGACTTGCGCTCGCTTCCCAAAGCCTCGCGAGAGCGGGAGGCGATGCGGCTGTGCGAGAAACAGGCGGGAGAGCCGTTCGATCTAGCGAAGGGGCCGTTGCTTCGCGCGGCCGTGTTGCAGTTGGGCCGGCAAGACTACGTCTTTGTGCTGACGATGCACCACATCGTGTGCGACGGCTGGTCGATGACGGTCTTCTTTCGAGAACTGACCGTTCTTTTTGAAGCCTTCTCCGCCGGTAGCCCCTCACCCTTGCCGGAGCTTCCCATCCAGTACGCGGATTTCGCCGTATGGCAGCAGGCGAGGCTGCAGGGCGAATTGCTGGAGCGAGAGCTGGCTTATTGGAAGGCCCAACTGGCCGATCTTCCCATGCTGCAATTGGCCACGGACAAGCCGCGACCTGCCGCGCAGACCTTCCGCGGGGCGCACGAGCCCTTCACGATTCCGGAGTCCTTGGCCGGCGAGCTAAGGCGATTGAGCAGCCGCGAAGGAGTCACGCTGTTCATGACCGTGCTGGCGGCTTTCCAGTCGCTGCTATACCGCTACACGGGTCAGGAGGACATTGTCGTAGGGGCGCCCATCGCAAGCCGCACCCGCGCGGAACTCGAAGGCCTCATCGGCTTTTTCGTAAACACGCTTGTCATGCGGACTAATCTCGCCGGTGGCCCGACCTTTCGGGAATTGCTCGCGCGAGTGCAAGCTGTCGCGCTCGGCGCCTACGCACATCAGGAACTGCCTTTCGAAAAGCTGGTAGAAGAACTCCAGCCCGAGCGCGACATGAGCCGGAACCCGCTGTTTCAGGTGATCTTTCAACTGTTCAGCGACCCGGGTGCCAGCAGTGGGTCCAAAGGGGAGGCATTTCCATCACTCGAAGTGGAGGCGCACACCGCGAAATTCGACCTCCGGCTGGACCTTTGCGAGATCGGGCCCGGTCTCGAGGGCCACTTCGAGTACAGCACGGACCTGTTCGACCGGCCCACCATCTCACGTATGAGCGAGCATTTTCTGAGATTGCTCGAAGGTATCGCGGCGAATCCCGATTGTCCGATCTCCCGGCTGCCGTTGCTTACAGACCGGGAACGGCATCAGCTTATAGTGGAATGGAACGCCACGGAGACAGAGTATCCAAGAGGTAACTGTGTTCACCAGTTGTTCGAGCAGCAGGTGGAACGCCTACCCGAGGCGGTCGCGGTAATATTTGGCGATCAGAGGCAGACCTATCGGGAGCTGAATTGCCGGTCGAATCAACTGGCTCGCTTTCTGCGCTCCAAGGGTGTCGGCCCGGAAACCCTGGTGGCGATATCGATAGACCGATCCGTAGAAATGCTGATCGGGTTGCTGGGGATTTTAAAAGCCGGTGGGGCTTACGTGCCGCTCGACCTGTCCTACCCGAAGGAGCGCCTCGGGTTTCTAATGGAGGATGCAGGCATCCGGTTCGTTCTGGCCGCCAGCGCACGGCCAGGTGAGACCTTCGGGCGCGATGTGCAGGTGATTTCTCTCGACGAAGCCTCCGAGCAGATCCGGGGCCATCCCGACACGAACCCAAACAACCAGGCCGGACCCGATCACCTCTGCTACGTAATGCACACGTCAGGCTCGACAGGCAGGCCGAAGGCCGTGGCGGTTCCGCACCGTGGCGTGGTACGACTCGTTAGGAACACAAACTACGTTGCACTGCGCGAGAGCGACGTGTTTTTGCAATTCGCTCCGCTCTCGTTCGATGCCTCCACTTTCGAGATCTGGGGTTGCCTCTTAAATGGCAGCCGTCTGGTTGTATTCCCGCCGTACGTGCCCTCTCTTGGGGAGTTGGGGCAGGCGATTCGACAAAACGGTGTGACTGTGCTTTGGCTCACGTGCGCCTTGTTTCATCAAATGGTGGACCAGCACCTCGACGACCTCCGGAGCGTCCGCCAGCTCCTGGCGGGGGGCGACGTTCTCTCGGTCCCACACGTGCTGCGGGCCGTCTCGGAATTAAAGGACTGCCATGTCATCAACGGCTATGGTCCCACGGAGAACACCACGTTCACGTGCACTTTCTGGATTCAAGGCCCAGAGCAGATTGTGACCTCGGTCCCGATCGGACGGCCCATTGCGAATACGCGGGTGTACGTGCTGGACAGCCATTTCAATCCCGTTCCGATCGGCGTATCGGGCGAGTTGTTCATTGGTGGCGATGGGTTGGCCACGGGATACTTCGGGCGGTCCGACCTCACAGCTGAAAAATTCATCCGAAATCGGATTTCGACGGAGCCGGGAGACCGACTGTACAGGACCGGGGATTTGGTCCGCTATCGCCCGGACGGCAATCTGGAATTTTTGGGCCGCATCGATCAGCAGGTGAAGATCCGTGGATTCCGCATCGAGCCTGCTGAAATTGAGGGAGCCCTGAGCCAACACCCCGGCGTGCAGGAAACGGCCGTCATCGCGCGGGAAGATACGCCGGGAGACAAGCGCCTGGTAGCCTACGTCGTGCCGAATTTCGATTACGTCGGCGCGAGCAGCCGGGACGGGCGTGCCGAGCAGATCTCGCATTGGCAGCTCGTGTTCGACGACAGCCTGCGCGACGAGACACCGCAAGAAGACGCAACCTTCAACCTCAGCGGCTGGAATAGCAGCTATACCGGCTTGCCGATTCCTGCGCAGGAGATGCGGGAGCAGGTTGACCAGACAGTCGATCGTATCATGCGGTTGCGGCCAAATAGCCTGCTTGAGATCGGCTGCGGAACGGGGCTGTTGTTGTTCCGAATTGCGCCGCAGTGCTCCCGCTACGTTGGAACGGACTTTTCACCGGTCATTCTGGGACATTTGGGGCAGCAGTTGAGACGAGCGGGGCTGGACCACGTCACTCTGCTGGAACGGACGGCGGACAGCTTTGAAGACATTGAGCAGGCGGCGTTCGACGTTGTCGTCCTGAACTCGGTAGTGCAGTATTTTCCGGACGTCGAATACCTCAGCCGGGTGTTGGAAGGGGCCATTAAGGCTGTTCGCCCCGGGGGGCATGTTTTCATCGGGGACGTTCGTAATCTCGCGCTGTTGGAAGCATTCAATACTTCGGTGGAACTGTTCCGGGCGCAGCCCGCGCTTTCCGTCCGGGATTTGCGCGCCAGGATACAAAGCCAGGTAAGACACGAGCGGGAACTGCTCGTCGATCCCGCGTTTTTCGCCGTGCTGAAGCACCAGCTGCCACGGATCGGGCGGGTGTACGTTCAGCCCAAACGAGGCAGGCACAACAACGAGTTGACGCTGTTCCGGTATGACGCCATCCTCGAGGTGTGCGACGGCTCACGGGACCTGCCTGAGACGCAGTGGCTAGAATGGCCGCAGATCGGTAGTTTGGGCGCGCTGGTCCGGTTATTGGACGAATCCCGGGTGGAGGTGTTTGGAATCCGCGGAGTCCCGAGCGAGCGGCTTCGGATCGCAATGAAAGCCGTTGAGTTGCTGGCGGGTGCGATCATGTGGGAAACGGCGGGGGAACTTCGCGAGTTTCTGAAGCAAATGGACGCAAAGGGGGTGCATCCGGAAGCTCTTTGGGATTTGAGCGAGCAGTATGAGGTGGAGGTTGGATGGAACGGCTCGGGAGTGGATGGCCGCTACGACGTTTTGCTGGCGCGACGAGGCAGCGAGACAGCGCGGTCAATCGTGGGCTTTCCTGTCGCCGCACGCGCGCGCGCCAATCTCCTGACCACCTACGTGAACAATCCCATCCAGTGTGAGTTTGCTGAAAAGCTCGTGCCCGAGTTGCGCGCATTCTTGCGCGATCGGCTGCCCGAGTTCATGATTCCGACGGCTTTCGTGGTCATGGACGCGCTACCAGTGAATGCCAGCGGCAAACTGGACCGGCGCGCGCTGCCAGTGCCGAACCAGCTTCGACTGGAATTGCGGGAGGGGTTTGTAGCGCCGCGCAACCAAGTCGAGCAGGCGTTGGCGCAGATCTGGGCGGAAGTACTTGGGCTGGAACGGATCGGCGTGGAAGACAACTTCTTCGATCTGGGCGGGCATTCGCTGCTGGCGACCCAAGTCATATCACGCGTGCGCACCCAGTTCGGTGTGGAGTTGCCGTTGCGTACGCTGTTTGAGTCGCCCACCGTGGCGGGGCTGGCACGCTGCGTAGAGGAAAGGAGAATGCGGCCCCAGGATGCAACGCCTGGCGCTGCGGAATCGATATCCCCCGGTGCGATCAACCTGGACCAGCTCACGGATGAGGATGTTGACCTCATGCTAAAGGGTATGCTGGCGGGAGGTGACGGCGCATGAACAGTTACTCCACTGATCTCAAGGGGCTGACACCGGAGCAAAAGCGGGCGTTGCTGAGCCGTCTTCTGAGAGATCCGGGCGAGGTCGCCAAGACGTACCCGCTTTCCTATGCTCAGCAGAGGCTCTGGTTTCTGAATCAAATCGCGCCCGGCAGCCCCTACTATCATCAGTACCTGACGTTGCGGCTTCATAGGCCATTGCGCGTGGATCTGCTGCAGCGCGCTTTGGATGAGATCGCCCGCCGCCATGACTCGCTACGGACCACGTTCAGAGCCATCGACGGCCAGCCTGTTCAAGTTGTCGCGCCGTCGCTGGTTGTGCCGCTTGCGGAGGTGGATCTGCGGCACCTGCAAGGCGCTGCGCGTGAGGCCGAAGTCATCCGACTGGCCAGCGAAGAGATTCGCCAGCGGTTTCATCTGGCAGAAGGCCCCCTGGTGCGTAGCGCATTGCTGTTCCTCGGGGAGGAGGAATACGTTTTCGTCCTGACCATGCACCACATTGTGTCAGATGGATGGTCGCTGAATATCTTTCTAAAGGAGTTGACGGCACTCTACACGGCTTACGGTGCGGGCAAAGGGTCCCCGCTGTCGCCGCTGCGCATCCAATACTCGGATTTCGCGGTGTGGCAAAGACAGTTTCTTCAGGGTGCAGTGCTCGACAGGCAGCTTTCCTATTGGAAAGGGCAGTTAGTGAATCTTCCCGTTCTGGAAATCCCAACTGACCGGCCCCGACCTCCGCTCCCGAGCTTGCGCGGAGGCTTTCATTCCTCGAAACTCGCCGGCAGTCTGACCGCTGCCATCAAGGCCCTAAGCCAGCACGAGGGAGCGACGCGCTTTATGACGCTGCTGGCTGCGTTCCAGCTTTTGCTGTGCCGCTGGACAGGGCAGGAAGACATTGTGATCGGGGTGCCGGTGGCGAACCGTAACAGGGCTGAACTCGAGGAGCTGATCGGGTTTTTCACAAACACCCTGGTGATGCGTACCGACCTGTCGAGCAATCCCACGTTTCGCGAACTGCTCCAACGGGTCAAAGAAGTCGCGCTGGGAGCTTACGCCCATCAGGATCTGCCGTTCGAGAAGCTGGTCGAAGAGCTCCAGCCGCAAAGGGACCTGAGCCACAATCCGCTTTTTCAGGTGACCTTTCAGTTGTTCAGTTCTCCGGATTCTACGGTGACGGCGACGGGTGCCGATCATGAGCCGCTCGACGTCGGAACGGATTCCGCAATGTTCGACTTGGTCTTCAACCTGTTCGAAGGACCGGCAGGCATCGAGGTGCAGGTCGAATTCAGCCTCGACCTTTTCGACCCAGAGACAATTTCCGGTCTGACGCAGCGCTTTCGCATTTTGCTCGAGGGCATCATCGCTGATCCGGACGAGAGGATCTGGGCCCTACCGTTGCTGAGCGCGGAAGAACGCCGTCAACTGCTGACCGTGTGGAACGCGACCGTGGCTGAGTATCCCAGGGACAAACAGATCCATCAACTGGTTGAAGAGCAGGTTGCGCGAACGCCTGAAGCACTGGCGGTTATTTTCCGGACAGATCAAATGACTTATCGGGAACTGAACCGGAGAGCGAATCAACTGGCGCATAGTCTCCGCAGGCTAGGCGTAGAGCCGGAAGTTCCGGTGGGCGTTTGTATCGAGCGGTCGCCCGAGATGGTCGTGGCGTTTCTCGGCGTCCTCAAGGCAGGTGGAGCGTACGTGCCGCTGGACCCGGCGTATCCGGCCGAGCGCATGGCGTTCATTCTGGGAGACAGCGGTGCGCGGGTTTTGCTGGCGCGCCGCAGAACCGTGCAGCGGCTGCCAAACGTACCTAGCATGGTCTTGTGTCTGGACACGGACTGGCCGGCGGTCGCGCGCAGCCCGGATACGAATCTGGACATTAAGTTCGACCCCGGCAGCCTAGCGTACGTAATTTACACTTCCGGGTCCACCGGCAAGCCGAAGGGTGTGGAGGTGGGCCATCGCGGCGTGGTGAATCTGATTGCATGGCATCAACGTGCCTATCAGGTGACAAGTTCAGATCGCGCTACTCAGCTGGCGAGCCCCGCATTCGATGCTTGCGTTTGGGAGCTGTGGCCATATTTGTCGGCAGGCGCCGCGATCTACATACCCGACGAAGAAAGCCGCGCATCGCCAGCCGCCTTGATCCGATGGCTTGCCGAAATGCGGATCACCATCGCTTTCCTTGCCACGCCGCTTGCCGAGTCTGTCCTCGAAGTGCAGTTGCCCGCAGACCTGTGCCTGCGCGCTCTGTTGACGGGAGGTGACATGCTGCGCGGCAGCCCGCGCAAGGCGTTGCCCTTCGGGCTCTTCAATCATTACGGACCGACCGAGTACACGGTTGTGACCACATCCGCCGTGGTGCCGACGTGCACGAATGAAGAGATCGCCCCTCCCATCGGACGTCCCATCGCGAACACGCGCGTGTTTGTGCTGGACCGGTACGGCAACCCGGTGCCGGCTGGCGTGCCCGGGGAGTTGCACATCGCAGGCGACGGTCTGGCTCGCGGTTACCGAGGCCGGCCGGATTTGACGCGTGAGAAGTTCCTGTCCAATCCGTTTAGTGTGGGCACGGAACGAATGTATAAGACAGGGGACCTGGTGCGGTACCGTCGGGATGGCAGTCTCGAATTCCTGGGCCGCCTCGATGACCTGGTCAAGATCCGGGGTTTCCGAATCGAGCCGGTCGAAATCGAGGAGACGCTGCGTCGTCACAATGCCGTTCGCGACGCCGCCGTTGTGGCTGCGGAGAACGCACGAGGCGAGAAGACTCTGGTGGCCTATGTGGTCCCGGCTGGGCCCCGCGCGCCCGAGGAGTCGGAATTGCGCCAGTTCTTGCAGCAGCGCCTGCCAAACTACATGGTGCCTTCCCGATTGGTATGCCTGCAGATGATGCCACTCTCGCCCAACGGTAAGCTGGACCGGCGAGCACTTCCATTACCCAACTGGGCGGCGCCGGGGAAGGAAGTCGTGGCGCCGCGAACGGAGCTGGAGCGCAAAATCGCCGCAGCATGGCAGGAAGTGCTCGACCTGGAAGAGGTCGATGTCCACGAGAACTTCTTCGATGCGGGTGGGCATTCGCTTTTAATGGTGCGCCTGCAAAGTACCCTTAGGCAGTTGCTTCAGCTCGAGATCTCGGTCGTCGACTTGTTTCGGTATCCGACGGTTGCCGCGCTGGCGGAACGCCTAGGGTCTGGGGAAGCCGGCTCGCATTCGGTGTCGGACGTGCAACAGCGGGCGAGGAAGCAAAAAGAAGCGCTGAACACGTCCATGCGGCAGACTGCGACGGGAAGCGTCTGAGTCGAAGTCTGCTCAGTGCAGATTCTGCGCACCGAGCAACAGGCTGGCTTGCAGCGCCCTGGCTGGTTATGGTTACGAGCGTGTGAAGGGTGAGCAGGTTGGCAGTTCTTTGTGTTCAGAGAGCGCTGTCCAGATAGCGCGCAGCGACCAACCGTTAGCGAGTTAGGCGAGGATTTCGTCCCCGCGCACAAGGATCTCGTTGCGAAGCTGAGCCCGCTTAGCGGTGGCGCTATTCCCATATTTTTGTTTCAAGATCGCTGAAAGCTCCTTCATTGTTTGATCATTGCTTGAATGAGGCGAAATTTGCGGAACGCTTCATGGAGCAGGCCCTCCGGGAATTGCGAAAGCTCAGCTGGATATCTCTCCAGGAACTGGTGGTGGAAGCGGCTAAGCGGCAACGAGTTAGGCATAGTGTGATCGGGCCCTATATTTTAGTGTGATTAAATTACCAGTTCCTGGAGAGCCACCCACTCGGCCAAGGCGCCGTCTGTTAGGAGAAAGGAACTTTTGTTTATCGGCGTTTTGTGGCGCAATGGGGCTTCTGATA
>Ga0209040_10000859_pt1 | contig 23649 bp, 14 predicted proteins | sample BogFormECP12_OM3_FD_188240 | JGI IMG/M metagenome (GOLD analysis project Ga0209040, IMG submission 188240) | Bog forest soil microbial communities from Calvert Island, British Columbia, Canada - ECP12_OM3 (SPAdes) (version 2) | ecosystem: Environmental > Aquatic > Freshwater > Wetlands > Bog ... | reverse complement strand
GCGCCCCAGCCGGCGCTGCCCGGATCGGTCGAGGCTGCTCGGCCGCCGAACGCCGCAAAGGCGTCAACCGTAAGGGAGGACATCCATGAAAAGACGTGAGTTTCTCAAGCTCTCCGGGACAATCGCGGGCGCCGCGATGACCGTCTACCTGCCCGCCGGATGGACCCCGGCGAAGGCGGCGGCGAAGTGGAAGGTCGGCTTCAGCCAGTGCACGACGCTCGAGCCGTGGCGCGTGCAGTTCAACAAGGACATCGAAGCGGAAGCCAAGAAGCATCCGGAAGTGCAGCTCATCGTCACCGACGGACAGGACAAGACGGAAAAGCAGGTCGCCGACTGCGAGAACCTGATCGTCCAGCAAGTCGACGTGATGCTGATCTCGCCGAAGGAATCGGCGGGCCTGACCGGCGTCGTCGAAAAGGCGATCGACGCAAAGATCCCGGTGATCGTGCTCGACCGCAACGTCGACACCAAGCGCATCACCCAGTTCATCGGCGGCGACAACGTGCTCATTGGCAAGGCCGCCGGCGAATATACGGTGAAGCTGCTCGGCGGTCCGGGCAATGCGCAGGGCAATGTCGTCGAGATCTGGGGCGGCATGGGCACGGCGCCGGCGCACGATCGCCATGACGGCTTCCATGCCTTCACCGACAAAGAGCCCGGCATCAAGTACCTGCTCAACAACCAGTCCGGCGACTGGAAGCAGGACAAGGCCTACAACATCATGACGACCGCGCTCCGCAACAACGAGAAGATCGACCTCGTCTACGGCCACAACGACCCGATGGCCTACGGCGCCTATCTGGCCGCCAAGGACGCGGGGCGCGACAAGGACATCAAGTTCATCCTCGGCATCGACGCGCTTCCCGACGAGGGCGTGACGTGGGTCCACAAAGGCTACCTCACGGCGACGTTCCTCTACGCAACTCCGGGCGCCGAGGGCTTGCGTCAGGCGGTCAAGCTCCTGAACGGCGAAAAGATCCCGCCGGTCATCACCTTGCCGACCATGCTCGTCGACAAGAACAACGCCGACGACATCCTCAAGCAGAACGGCCTGCTGTGATTGCCGTGGGAGCCGGCGTCGCGACGCGCCGGCCTTCATAGCGCTCCCGCGGCTCGGTACAAAGAATTCCGCCGGCCCGTTGGTTCCTCCAACGGCCGGCGGCTGCGAATAATAGAGGCTTGGCTGCGCCGGCGCGGCGGCTACTCCGCAGCTTCCTTGGTCTTCTTGCCCTTCGGCTTCACCGCTTCGAGCGCATCGCCGGCCTTGGCGGCCTCGACCGTCGGCGCCACCATCGTCATGACCTCCGTGAGGTCGTCCTTGACGGCGGTCGGGCTCGTGTTCAGCGGGTCCTGCACCGGCGCTGGCAAGGCGAAGCCGGGCAGGCCGAGGACCGAGTGGAAACGCTGCAATAGTTGGATGGTGCCCGGCTCCATTTCCTCGACCGAGCCGGCGATGAACTCGAGCACTTGGATCGCCCGCTTGCGGTCCGCCATCTCGGGCAGCAGATCGGGCAGCGTCTTGACCGCGAGGTCGGGCTCGAACTCGGCGATGATCGACTGCTCGTGAATGAGCGCGGCGCGCTTCTCCGGCCCGAGCGAAGCGAACGGCTCGTCGTGGCCGAGCACCTTGGCCGAGCGCTCGAGCCGGTCGCGCCGCACGGTCCCGCGCGACTCCGCCATCAGGATCAGCATGCGGATGACCGCCTCCTCGAAGCCGCCGCGGTCGACGCTGAGCAGGATCTGCTGCACTTCCGGCAGGTAGCGCAGGACCTTCGGGTCCTTGCGGGTGCGTTCGAAGGCGAACGGCTGGCCGAGGCGCAGCATGAGCGGCGATCCGTAGATCCCGAAGAAGGTCGACTCGTAGACGGCGTCGCGCCAGTCGCGGAAGAGGTCGAGCGTGTTGACGACGCTCGACGCCCAAAGCTTCTCCAAAAACAGGAACGGGTTGTTCTTGTCCGCGGGTCGCCGCGCCGCGAGCGCCTCGGCCGCCTGATTTCTGACGCCTTTCATGAAGGGGTTGACGTCGCCGAACATCGCGCGGCTGACGCGGGCCGGATGCGTCTTGCGCAGAAGTTCGGCGACCTGCGGGGTGATCCAGGACTGGACCAGCGGACGCGTCCAGATCTGATAGAGCTCGGTGTTGAGCTCGGAGAACCGCTCCACCGCCGCAAAGTCCCGCTCGTCCGAGCGGTCGTTCTCGTCGATGGCGAGAATGTCGGTGAGCTTGCGCTCGTGGAAGCTGACGGTGAAATGCGCGTCGACGCCTTCGCCAATCTGCTCGTCGATCGTCATTTCGTAGAGGCCGGGCGACAAGGCCTCGATCGTCTTCATCGTCGAGGTGACTTCCGTGTGCTCCTTCTTGGCGATCGAGGAGGAGACGAAGATGCCGAGATGCCCGACCTTCTCGTGCACCATGTAGATGATGCGCTGGCCGCGAATCTTGATTTCCTGCTCGTCGGCGTAGGTGTCGACGATCCAGTTGAGCGCCTGCTGCGGCGGGGTGATGTTGTCGCCCCAGGAGGCGAAGACGATGATCGGCGAGCGGATCAACTTCAGGTCGATCGGGCGCCCCGGCTCGAGGTTCGCTTCATGGCGTGCGAGCTTGTTGCCGATGAACAGGTTCTCGACGATCCAGTGAATCTCCTGCTCGTTCATGAAGTGGAAGCCGCCCCACCACTTCTCGAATTCGAGGAAGCTCGCTCGGGATCTCTCCGGCGCGGCGAGGAGGTCGTAATACTTGCCGAAATAGTTGCGGCCCGGATTGAGCATCTCGAAGTTCGTCACGAGATGCGCCCCGTCGAACTCGCCGTCGCCGAGATCGGACAAATAGAGCGCGGGAAGCGCGCCGCCGAGCAGCCCGCCGTTGTAGCGCATCGCGTTCTCGCCGAGCCGGCCCGACCAGTAGGCGAGCGGCGCGCCGTTGATGACGAGCGGCCCGCTGATTTCGGGATTCGCGGCGGCCATGATCATCACGGCCCAGCCGCCCTGGCAGTTGCCGACGATGATGGGCTTCGGCGCGTCGGGGTGACGGCGACGGATTTCCGCGACGAATTCGGCCTCGGTGCGCATCACGTCTGCGAGAGTCTGCGTCGGCTCGGGATGCGGGCGAAAGACCACGAAATAGACCGGGTGGCCATCGCGCAGCGCGACCCCGACCTGGCTGTCCGCCTTGAAGCCGCCGATGCCGGCGCCGTGGCCGGCGCGCGGGTCGACGATCATGTAGGGGCGCTTCCAGTCCATCACCTTGACGCCGTCCGGCGGAAGGATCCTGAGCAGCACCTTGTTGGTCGGTCGCGGCAATGTCTTGCCGTCGAGGACGACTTCGTGATCGTAGATGAGGACCGGCGGCGTGCCAGCCGCCTCGTGCGCGGTGTCCTGGTCGGCCCGCTCGCGCAACACGTCGAGGGCGAGCGCAAAGCGCTGCACTGCATCCGTCGCGTAGGCCTTCGCGTCATCGGCGAAGCGGCGATCGTTCAGTGATTCCGCAAAGCGGCGCTGCGCCTCGGCCGCTTCGGTCCAGAACTCCTGAAGCCGTTTGCCATGGTCGCGGGCGACATGGTCCGCCCGCCGGCTGAAGGCGAACAGAAGCTGCTCGTACTGGTGAGCGGTCATCGCCCCGTCTTCGGTCGCCCGCTGGGGCGCGGTCAAAGAGCTGTATGTCGAAGTCATTGTGGATGCCTTTTGTTATGCTGGTACGGGTTCGCCCTCTTTGTTGGCGACTCCCGCGGTCTCGACCGTATGTTCGGCTATCATCCGCTCTTCGTCGGTCGGGATGACGAAGACGACCGTTTTGGAAGACCTCGAGCTGATAATTTGCGCGCTGGCGCGGTTCGCCTCGCTGTCGAGTTCGGCGCCCATCCAATGCATGCCTCGGAGCACGGCTTCGCGCACGCGCCAGGAATGCTCGCCGATGCCGCCAGTGAAGACGATGGCCTCGATGCCGTCGACGGTTGCGGCCAGGCCGGCGAGCTCGCGTCGGATGCGCTCGACGAAGTAGGCGATCGCATCCCGCGCCGCGGGACTGTCGGAAGCCTCGAGCTCGCGCATGTCCTGGGAAATGCCCGACATGCCCTTGAGGCCGGATTCCTTGTAAAGGAGATCGGAGATCTCATCCGCGCCCATCTTCTTCTGGGCCATCAAATAGAGCAGCACGCCCGGATCGAGCTGACCGCAACGCGTGCCCATCGGCAACCCGTCGAGCGCGGTGAATCCCATCGTCGAGGCGATCGAGCGGCCGTCGTGGATCGCGCACATCGAGGCGCCGGCGCCGAGGTGCGAAACGACGACGTCCTCTCGCGCCAGCTGCGGGGCGATGCTTCGCAGGGTCCGCATGATGTATTCGTACGAAAGCCCGTGGAAGCCGTAGCGGCGGACACCCTCGTCGTAATAGGAGCGCGGCAGGGCGAAGGCGTCGGAAACGAACGGATGGCTGCGGTGAAAGGCGGTGTCGAAGCAGGCGACCTGCGGCGTCGACGGGAAGGCCTTCATCGCCGCTTCGATCCCGGCGATGTTGTGCGGCTGGTGCAGCGGGGCGAGCGGAATGAGACGCCGGAGTTTCGCCAGCGCCGCGGGGTCGACCAGCATCGGCTCGACGAGGTCCGGCCCGCCGTGCACCACGCGATGGCCGACCGCCGCAACCGAACTATGGTGGCCCTCCGCGCGCAGCCAGCCGAGAATGGCGCCCATCGCCGCCTGATGATCGACGCGGCCGTGCGATGGTTCGAAGACGAGCTCGGTCTGTTCGCCCGTGGCCGCCTTGACGGCGCCCTTCGGCGTCGCGCCGATTCCCTCGATCTGCCCCGACGCGAGTTGATTCAGTGCGCCGCCATTGACGTTCGTGAAAGCGGCGAATCTCAGTGAGGACGAGCCGGCGTTGAGGGTCAGGACGATCGTGTTCAACCGGTCACTCCGCGGCCTTGGCGACCGCGGCCTCGCCGCGGAACGCCCGGCCTTCGCGACGATAGTACTCGTAGAGCTGGGCGAGAGCGCACGAGGCGAGCCGCGCGCGATCGTTGTCGGCGCGGCTCGTCAGCATGACTGGCGCCTTGGCCCCCAGCACCAGCCCCGCCGCTTCCGCCCGCGCGACGAAGATGAGTTCTTTCGCGAGCATGTTGCCCGCCTCGAGATTGGGCACGATCAGCACGTTGGCGCGGCCCGCGACCAGCGAGGCGATGCCCTTGGTGCGCGCCGCCTCGAGGTCGATGGCGTTGTCCATCGCCAGCGGCCCGTCGACGACGGCGCCGCGAATCTGGCCGCGCTCGGCCATCTTCGAGAGAACCGCGGCGTCCAGCGTTGAGGCGATGGCGGGGTTGATCGTCTCCACCGCCGAAAGGATGCCGACCCGCGGGGTGTCGAGGCCGCAGGCGCGGGCGAGGTCGACCGCGTTCTGGACGATGTCGACCTTGGTCATCAGGTCGGGGGCGATATTGATCGCAGCGTCCGAAATGTAGAGGATTTCGTCGAGCGACGGCACGTCGAGGGCGAACACGTGGCTGATGCGCACGTGGGTGCGCAAGCCGCCGTCCTTCTTGACCACTTCCGCCAGCAGCGCGTCGGAATGGATCGCGCCCTTCATGATCGCATTGGCCTTGCCTTCGAGAACCATAGCGACCGCGCGCGCTGCGGCGGCGTGCGGATCGGAGACGGCGACGAGCGTAAAGGGCGAAATGTCGGCCTCGAGCGCCTTCGCCGCCGCCTGGATGCGACCGGGGTCGCCGACCAGGATCGGCTCGATCAGCCGGCTCCTCGCCGACAGCAGGGCGCCGCTCAGCGAATTGTGATCCTCGGGGCAAACGACGGCGGTCTTCAGCGGCGGCAATTTGGCGGCGAGTGCGACGAGCTTCCCGAAATGATCGACAGTGTCAACAATGAGCGAGGGCAGGTCCCGCGCCTCGGTGATCTGGGTGACAGTCGGGGCGTCAATCTCGGCGGTTCCCTCGCAGACCACGTGGCCGTAGAGGTCTTCGATCTTGGTTTCGAACACCGCGATCGGTTCTTCCCGCTTTTCGCGGCAGACGACCGTAACCTTGACCTTGTCCCCGACATGGACGCGGCGCAGGAAGCGCAGGTCCTGCGACCGGTAGAGCGTCCCCGGGCCGGGAAGCAGATTGCCGAGCACCGCAGAGACGAGCGAGCCGACCCACATCGAGGGTGCGACCGGCTCGGTTTTTTCCGGCGAGCCCTCGGCTGAGGGCAGCATCAGCGGATTGACGTTTCCCGACACATGAGCGAACAGGATGAGATCCTGCAGCGAGCAGCTTCGCTCGATACTGGCGGAATCGCCGACCACGAGTTCGGCCCAGGTCTTGTTCCGGACTGCGGGTTTGACGGTCATATCGGCTTCTCCGCTACACTGACGAGCCTCAACTCATGATGTGCCGGCCGGCGTCCACGTGAAGGACGCTTCCGGTGATGTTGCGCGCGATGTCGCTGGACAGGAACGCTGCCGCCGCGCCCACATCGTCGATCGTCGCCAGGCGGCGCATAGGCGAGCGCGATATCGCTTCATTCATCAGGTCGTCGAAATTGGAGATGCCGCTCGCGGCGCGGGTCGCCATCGGTCCGGGCGACAGGGCGTTGACCGTGATATTGCGCGGTCCAAGTTCGGCGGCGAGTTCGCGGGTCGCGGCTTCCAGGGCGGCCTTGACCGGGCCCATCAGATTGTAGCTTTCGACGACCTTCTCGGCCCCGTAGAAGCTCATCGCCAGACAGGCGCCGCCGTTGGTCATCAGCGGCTCGGCTCGGCGGGCGAGACGAATGAACGAGTGGACGGAAATGTCCATCGCGGTGGCGAAACCGGATGCGCTCGAGTCGATGACCCGCCCGCGCAGATCTGTCCCGGGCGCGAAGGCTATGGAGTGGACGAGAATGTCGAGTCCGCCCCAAACTCTCATGATCTCCTCGAACAGCGGCTCTTCGTGCTCGTCCTTGGTGACGTCGAGCCCCATGATGATGGACGCGTCCACGCTTTCGGCGAGGGGACGAACGTGCGGCTCGGCCTTTTCATTGAGGTAGGTGATCGCGAGCTCGGCCCCGGCCCGATGAAGCGCCTGAGCGACCCCCCAGGCGATCGACTGGTCATTGGCGACGCCGATCACAAGAGCGCGCTTATCCGTCGGGTCGAACATACACAGCTCCAGGATTGTGCAATGCACAATGCTAGTTTCGCGCCGTGACAGTTCGATGAAGCGCCCCCGCGCGGCGGCAAGAAAATCGCCGCGATTCGCGCGGCGAATGGACGCACACGCGAGGAGTGGATTCCTTTATGCCGGCGCGCGCTCCTCTTGCGTACCAAGAGAGCCATGACTTTTGTCATGGCTCTCCTGTCTTAGCTGAAGCGGCCGATCCGGCCCGGTTTCCCCCTCGCGCCCGAGCCGCCTGGGATCAAAAAGCTCTCCCCTTGGGGGAGGGTCTGGGGTCGCGCCAGCCCGGGCGGGAGCGTGGTTGGCGGCAACCGACGTCACGCTACCCTTGCCCCAATGAGACCGGTTTGGTCGCCTGATTGCCGGCGCCCGCGGTCGCGACCGTGTGTTCGGCGATCATCCGCTCCTCGTCGGTCGGGATCACGAAGACGATGGTCGGCGACCTCTTGGCGCTGATGATCTCGGCGTTCCTGCGGTTCGCCTCGGCGTCGATTTGGATGCCCATCCACTCCATGCCGGTCAGGATCGATTCGCGCACGCGCCAGGCGTTCTCGCCGATGCCGCCGGTGAAGACCACCGCCTCGGCGCCTTCGACGGTCGCAGCCAGGGCGCCGAGCTCGCGCCGCACGCGGGCGACGAAATAGGCGATGGCGTCGCGCGCCGCGGGGCTGTCGGAGGCTTCGAGCTCGCGCATGTCCTGGGAAATTCCTGACATGCCCTTGAGGCCGGAATTCTTGTAGAGGAGGTCGGAAATCTCGTCCGCGCCCATCTTCTTCGCGGCCATCAGATAGAGCACCACACCGGGGTCGAGCTGGCCGCAGCGGGTGCCCATGGGCAGGCCGTCCATCGCGGTGAAGCCCATGGTCGAAGCGATCGAGCGGCCGTCGTGAATCGCGCACATCGAAGCGCCATTGCCGAGGTGCGCCACGATGACGTCCTCGCGCGCGACCTTCGGCGCGATCGTCCTCAGCTTGCGCATGATATATTCGTAGGAGAGCCCGTGGAATCCGTAACGGCGCACGCCCTCGTCGTAATAGGAGCGCGGCAGGGCGAAGGTGTCGGAGACGAACGGGTGGCTGCGGTGGAACGCGGTGTCAAAGCAGGCGACCTGCGGCGTCGACGGGAACGCCCTCATCGCCGCCTCGATCCCGGCGATGTTGTGTGGTTGGTGCAGCGGCGCCAGCGGGATCAGCCGCCGGAGCTTCGCCAGCACGCCCGAGTCGACGAGCATCGGGTCGACGAGGTCGGGCCCGCCGTGCACGACGCGGTGGCCGACCGCAACCACGGCGCCGGCGTCGCCGGCCTTCCTCAGCCAGCCGAGGATGGCGTCCATCGCCGCGTTATGATCGGCGGGCCCGGCCGCCGGATCGAATGTGAGGTCCTGCCGTTCGCCCGCGGCCGACTTCACGGCGCCCTTCGCGTTCGCGCCGAGCCCTTCGATCTGCCCGGACGCCAGCAGGTTCAGCTCGCCGCCAGCGCCGGCGAAGGCGGAGAACTTCAGCGAGGACGAGCCCGCGTTGAGGGTGAGAACGATTTTGGTCATTGGAATTGCTCCGCGGCTCCTGCGCTGTAAGCCCGATGCTCGGCCCTTCGCGGATGAGGATCAAGCGAAATTACACCGTTTCTCGCCTTCCCGGCGCCCTTTCGCTCGGACATTCTTCTTGATTCTGTCATCCGCATCCTGTCTTTGGTCAACCCGCCATGAGGGCGCGCCGCGCGCGCCTCGAGCCGCCCGGGGGCGACATCCATGAACTTTTTCCAGCGCTTCACCTTCCTCTTCTCCGCGCCGATGTTCGACGCCGACGATCTGGAGGGCCTCAGGGTCAACCAGATCATCGCGGCGATCGAGCGGATGGGCTTTCAGGTGATCAAGGCGCGCCGGCTCGAGGACGCGGAAATCGTCGTCCAGACCGACGCGGCGATCGGCTGCATGGTCGTCGACTGGGGCAAGAAGGGGATCGAGGGCAAGGCGGCCTCGCTGGTCAACCTCATGCGCCGGCGCGGCCTCGAAATGCCGATCGTCATTCTGGTGCGGCGCAAGCGCTTCGAGGACATTCCGGTCGAGGTCCTCGACTTCATCGACGGCTATGTGTTTCTCGCCGAGGAGACGCCCGAGTTCATCGCGAAGAACCTCGTCTCCCGCCTGAAGCAATATGCCGAAACCCTGAAGACGCCGTTCTTCGGCGCGCTCGTCGACTACGCGGAGGAGGGCAACCAGCTCTGGACCTGCCCGGGCCACAACGGCGGCATCTTCTACAGCCGCAGCCCGATCGGGCGCATCTTCATGGAGCATCTCGGCGAAGCCGTCTTCCGCGACGATCTCGACAACTCGATTCTGGAGCTCGGCGACCTGCTCACCCACGAAGGCCCGGCGCTGCAGGCGCAGAAGGAGGCGGCGGCCATCTTCGGGGCGGAGAAGACCTATTTCGTGCTGAACGGCACCTCGTCGTCGAACAAGATCGTGGCGACCAACCTCGTCGCCGAGGGCGATCTCGTCCTGTTCGACCGCAACAACCACAAGGCGGCGCACCAGGGCGCGCTGCTGATGGCCGGCGGAATTCCGATCTTTCTCTCGACCGACCGCAACGCCTATGGCCTGATCGGCCCGATCCGGCCGGAGGACCTCGACGAGACGGCGATCCGCGAACGCATCCGGACCAATCCGCTGGTGAAGGACCCGGAGGCCTGGACGCGGGAGCGCCCGTTCCGGGTCGCGGTCATCGAACAATGCACCTACGACGGCACCATTTATGACGCTCAGCGCATCGTGGAACGGATCGGCCATCTCTGCGATTACATCCTGTTCGACGAGGCCTGGGCGGGCTTCATGAAGTTCCATCCGATCTACGAGCGCCGGTTCGCCATGGGACTCAAGGGCCTTGACGAGAAGTCGCCGGGCGTGGTCGCGACGCAGTCGACCCACAAGCAGCTCGCGAGCTTTTCCCAAGCTTCGCAAATCCATTTGCGCGACCGGCACATCAGGGGACAGCGCCGGCGGGTGGAGCATCGCCGCTTCAACGAAGGATTCATGCAGCAGGCCTCGACCTCGCCTTTTTATCCGCTGTTTGCTTCGCTCGACGTCGGCGCGCAAATGATGAAGGGCCGCTCGGGCGAGGTGCTGTGGGACGACACGATCCGGCTCGGCATCGAACTGCGCAAGAAACTGCGCGCGGTTCGCCGGGAGTTCGAGGAGAAGGAGCGCGATCCTGCGCGGCGATGGTTCTTCGATCCGTTCGTGCCCGACCACGTGTCGATCCGAGACGCGGCGCAGGAAGGGGGCGCGCACGATGTGGCGTGGGAGAGCGTGTCGACCGACCTGCTCGCCCGCGACCCCCGCTATTGGGCGCTCGCGCCGGGACAGGCCTGGCACGGCTTCAGCGCGCTCGAAGAAGGCTTCGCCATCACCGATCCGGCCAAGCTCACGCTTTTGACGCCGGGCTTCGACCGCAACAGCGGAGACTATGAGGCGCACGGGATTCCGGCGCCGGTGGTGGCGCAGCATCTGCGCGAAAACCGCGTCGTCGCCGAGAAGTTCGACCTCAATTCGCTGCTGTTCCTGCTGACGCCGGGCGTCGAATCGAGCAAGGCCGGCACCCTGGTGTCGGCGCTGGTCGCGTTCAAGCGGTTGCACGACGACAACGCGCTTCTGGACGACGTGATGCCCGAATTCGTCGCCAAGCGCCCGGCGCGATACCGCGGCAGACGCCTCAGGGACCTTTGCGCGGAAATGCACGCCTTCTTCCGCGAGCACGACGTCAGCGGCCTGCAGAAGGCGCAATTCTCCATGAAGCACTTCCCGGCGATGGCGATGACGCCGCAGGAGGCGCAGCGCCAGCTGGTGCGTAACAATGTCGACTACGTCCCGCTCGAGGAGCTGGAAGGACGGATCGCCACGACGCTGTTTGTCGTCTATCCCCCGGGGATCGCGACCATCGTGCCGGGCGAACGCCTCGATCAGCGCGCCCGGCCGATGATCGACTATCTCAAGATGTTCCAGAAGAGCTCCAACGTCTTCCCGGGCTTCGAGTCGGAAGTCCAGGGACTCTACCGCGAGACAGACGCTTCGGGCGCCATTCGGTTCTATACTTATGTCGTCAGGCAGTGATTCGCCGGGTTTGGCCATGGGCGCAGAACCGAATTCCGCGGCGCCGGAGCCTCTTCCGGTTCCGGCCGACGCGAGGCCGATTTCGGTGCGAAACTCGCGCGACGGCGACGTCCCGGCGATGCTCGCCATCTATCTGCATCACATTCGCCGGGGCGTCGATCCGGGCGTCGACGACGCGTTCGAGGCGCCCGACGCCGAGGACCTCAAGCGCCGGCGCAAGTCGATGCAGAGGCGGCGGATGCCGCACATCGTCGCAGACGAGAACGGCGTCGTGGTCGGCTACGCCTACGCCGTGCCGTTCCGGAAACGACCGGCCTATCGCTATTGCGTCAAGCACTCGATTTATGTGCACAACGACCATCTTCATCGCGGCATCGGCCGAAAATTGATGGCCGCCCTCATCGACGCCTGCGCGGCGGCCGGTTTCCGCCAGATGATCGGCTATATCGACGCGGCCAACCGCGCTTCGCTCGGGCTGCACCAATCGTTCGGTTTCCGCCAGGTCGGCTATCTGCCCTCGGTCGGCTACAAGTTCGGGCACTGGACCGATACGGTGATGGTGCAACGCTCGCTCGGACCCGGGTCGACCGAGCCGCCTTGAGGGTGCTCCGCGGGCGCAGAGAACGAGCAGAGAACGAGAACGTCATTGACGCTAACCGTACAGCGCTGTACGGTTAGCGCAGATGGAGATAGAACATGACGATGCGCAAAGGCGCAGAAGAGGCTCGGAACCGGCTTCCCGAACTTCTCGAAGCGGCGGAAAAAGGTCGCTCGACGATTATCACCAAACGAGGACGCCCGGTCGCGGTTCTGGCGCCGGTTGCCGCATATAGAGCCGCCGTCCGCCAGCGCCCGCTGACGCCCGTCGTCGGATCGGGGCGGGGATTGTGGGGGACGGACAGCGCTCGCACGCTCCGCAGGCTGCGCGACGAATGGAGCCGCTAGATCTCGAAAGTCTGCCGGAAGGTGCGCTGCTGCTGATCGACTCGGCCCCGATCATTTACATGCTCGAGGGTCATCTGGCTTTCATGCCGCACTTCGAGCCGCTCTTCGAAGCGCATGCAGCCGGAAGGCTGCGCTTCGCTGTAACGACTCTCACGATTGCCGAGGTGCTGACCGGCCCACTCCAGAAAGGAGAGGAAGCGATCGCGCGACGCTACCGCGCGATCCTTGAATCATGGGGACCCGTCGCCCTGGACAGCGCGATCGCGGAAAGCGCCGCCCGGCTCCGCGCCTCGCTCAAACTGAAATTGGCCGACGCGGTTCAAGTTGCAAGCGCCCTCGCGATCGACGCCACCGCCTTGGTGACCTATGACCGCGACTTCTCACGCGTCTCTTCGCTGCGCATAATTTCCTGAGCTCCGATCGAGCGCGAGTAGCGCCCCAGCGCCTGTTCGCGGCTAGGCGCGGCCAACCGCTATGCCGGCGCAGCGGACAGAAGAGCCGCCAGATCCGCCGCCCGCGCGGCGCTGCGGGCCCTCACGATCGATTGTCGTCCGCGCACGTCGATGTCGTGGATAGGGCGATCGTCCGGCCCGAAGCCGGCCTTCACATGGACTTCCTCTGACATCAGCACTTCGCAGTCGAGCGACTTCGTCCAATCCTGCAGGCGGGCCGCGACATTGACGACGTCGCCGATCACGGTGAATTGCGCGTGGCGCTCGTATCCAATGTCGCCGGCGACGGTGAGGCCTGCGTTCAGGCCAATGCCGAAGCGAATCGGCTCGGCCGGGACGAGCGCGAGCGCGCGGTTCAGGCGATCGACGTTGGCGGCTATGGCGCCGCACGCGGCGATCGCCTGCCGGCAAGCTTTCTCCGGAGAGACCTTGAGGCCGAATACCGCGAGAAGCCCGTCGCCCAGGACCTGATTGGGCTCGCCCCCGGCGGCGATGACGGCGCCGCTGACCGCGTTGAGGAACTGGTTGATCATGAAGACTGTGTCGTATGGCAATCGACGTTCAGCGAGGCGACTCGAGTCGCGCATGTCGACGAACATGACGACCGCGTAGCGCTCCTCGCCCGTGCGCGTCGGCGCGCGCGGCGCGTCGGCGGCGGTTGTGTGCGGCGGCAGCAGCGGGACGAAGGCGAGGTCGCGCGTCGGGCGCAACTGGCAGGCGAGCCGTTCGTCGGGGCCGGCGAGGACGCGGTCCAGCACCGCCCGCTCGTCCGCGCTCGCCGGGGCCAGGTCGCTGAGATCGCCGAGAACGCGGATGCGGCAGGTGGAGCAGCGGCCGCGCCCGCCGCAGACATGCGCGTGGGGAACGCCGTTCAGGAGGCTTGCTTCGAGCACGCTCAATCCGCGCTTCACCCGGATTGCGCGGTCGGGATAGGTCATGAGGATGGAACCCGCCCACCGCTGACGCAGGCGTCGAATGGCTCGTGTGAGGAGCGCAACTGCGAGAGAGGCTGCCAGCGCCGCGACCGCGACAGACCGGACACGGAGCAGAAGCGCGACCTGGTCCCCGGTTCCAAAGCGCTGCGGCGTCAGGTGCCGCGCCTGCCACAGCGGGTCGCCGGCCGACTGCAGGATTTGTCTGCCTCCCTGATAGTAGCCGAGCAGCGCGAGCGTCGGCAAAAGCACCGCGAACGCCAGGAGAGCGTTCTTTATGCGGGGATAGGCGGGCTTCAGGCGGAGCCAATAGTGCACGCCCAAGCAACCGTGGATCCAGACCACGAGCAAGGCCGCCGCCAGCGCGACGCCGTATCCAGGGTTGGCGATCCAGTAAACGTAAAGGGCTTCCGCATAACCCTTCTCATGCCCGAACAGGCCGAGTGCGAGTCGCATTCCGATGATATGTTCGGCCAGGAGAAACGGGATGCTGAGGCCAAGAGCGAGTTGCGCCGCCTCCATCCAGGTCCAACGAAACTGGCGCCGCTGGTAGACCACCCAGAAGCCGAGGCTCATGTGGGTGAAGAGCGCAGCGTAGAGAATGATCGTGCCCGGCGGCGACTGCCAGACGAGCTTCTGGAGCACGAGGCCCCTTTCCATCGCCTCGACGGAAATGTTTCCGAGCGCATGATTCGCGAAGTGAAGCGCGACATAGGTTAACAGGACGAGCCCGGAGGCGAGCCGAATCTGGCGAAGGCTGAACCGGAACCCACGCCGCCGCTTGGCATCCTCGATCATGCCGCGCCAAAGCCTCCCCGAATCGCCTCGCTGGACTTCGCCCCGAGGGAATCGGTCGATTGCGGATGTTGCAACATACACGGCCTCGCCGACATTTAAAATCGCGCCTTCGTTCAGGCGCCGTTCAGCCGAATCAGCGCCTAAGTGAACGCGCGCTTGGGGCCGGGCCGCCGGGGGGGCGGCCGCATGGCGTCGCCATTGGCCTCAAGCGCAACCGCCGCTCGCGCACGGCGAGCTCGGGGGCCAAACTAGAAACGGCAGGCTATTTCAATGTCCACCTCCGCGCTGGTTATGCGCGAGCCGACGCTCGACCGCGATTCCCTGGCTTGCATTCGCCGGCGGGCGTCGGTGCGCCCGCCCTCCGTCCTCAGCGAAGGCTCGGCGCTGCGCTGGCGCTACGGCGAACGCCTGAACGACGTCATCGAGGAGGCCTGTCGTCGCCACGCCGGCCGGACGGCGGTGTCGATCGAGAGCGCCGACATCAGCTACGCCGAGCTGGACGCGCGGGCCAATCAGATGGCGCGGCTTTTCATCGCGCGCGGGGTGAAGCCGGGCGATCGGGTCGCCGTCCTGCTCGATCGCGGAATCGAAACCTATGTCGCGCTATTCGCTCTCCTCAAGGCGGGCGCGGCCTATGTTCCGCTCGACGCCAATCACCCGTCGGAACGCATCCGGTTCATCGTCTCGGACGCCGGCGCGTCGCTCGCGGTGGCGCATCTGCGCCTTGCCGACCGGCTTGTCGACTGCGGAGTTCCCACCCTCGTTCTGGACGGAATGCGCGCCGAGGTCGCCGCTCTCGCCGACGCGCCGCTTTCCGAGGGCGAACGCGGCCCGTACGGCGACACGCTTTGCTACGTCCTCTACACCTCCGGAACCACGCGCAATCCGAAGGGCGTCGCGGTCGCGCACCCGAGCATCTGCAATTTTGTCCGCGTGGCGGCGGAACGCTATGGCTTCGGCCCCGGCGACCGCGTCTATCAGGGCATGTCGGTCGCCTTCGATTTCTCGATCGAGGAAATCTGGGTTCCGCTCGGCGCGGGCGCGACGCTGGTCCCCAACACCGCGGCGACGAGCCTGTTCGGCGACGAGCTCGCCGACTGCCTCGAAGCGCGCGGCGTCACCTGCCTCTGCTGCGTTCCGACCCTGCTCGCGTCGATCGAGCGGGACCTGCCGAAGCTGCGCATTCTGCTCATCGGCGGCGAGGCCTGTCCGCCGGCGCTGGTCAAGCGCTGGAGCCGCCTTGGCAGGACGCTCCTCAACAGCTACGGGCCGACCGAAACGACCGTCACGGCGACGCTCGGGGTGATGACGCCGGACAGGCCGGTGACCATCGGCCGGCCGTTGCCGACCTATTCGATCGTCATCCTCGATCCCGACCGCGACGTCGCGCTGGAGATGGGCGAGGCCGGCGAGATCGGCATCGCCGGCATCGGCGTCGCGGAAGGCTATCTCAACCGGTCGGAGCTTACGCGAGCGAAGTTCATCGACGATTTCCTCGCGCTGCCGAACAATACATCCGGCCGCATCTACCGCACAGGCGACCTCGGACGAATCGCCGAGGACGGCGAGATCGAATATTTCGGCCGCATCGACACTCAGATCAAGCTGCGCGGCTACCGCATCGAACTGACGGAGATCGAGTCCGTCCTGCTCGAGATTCCGGAAATCGCCCAGGTCGTCGCGACGACGTTCGAGCCTGAGCCGGGCGCGCCGGAGCTTGTCGCCTATTACTCGGTCAAGCACGGCGCGCGCGCGCCCGACCGCAACGCGGTCGTTCAGCTGATGCGCTCGCGCCTGCCGAGCTACATGACTCCGGCCTATCTCGAGCAACTGCCGTTCATCCCGACGCTCGTCAGCAACAAGGCCGACAGGAAGCAGCTGCCCGCGCCGAAGTCGGTGCGTCTGCGCCTCGTCGAGACCCATGTTCCGCCGGAGACCTTGACGGAGATCGCACTCTGCCAGGCGCTGTCGGACGTCCTCGGTCTCGGGGATGTGTCGATCGACGGGGATTTCTTCGCCGAATACGGCGCCCACTCGCTGCTGATGGCGCGCTTCTGCGCAAGAGTCCGCCAGATCGAGCCTTTGATGCAGATCGCCATGCGCGACGTCTACGCGAATACGACGGTGCGACGCCTCGCCCGCGCGCTGGACAATGCCCGGCCCGTCGCGGCGGAAAACCTCGACCTCCTGCCCGAGCATCGAACGTCCAACCTCGCCTACTATGTCTGCGGCGCCGCGCAGGCGGCCCTGTATGCGATCGTCGGCGCATTGGGGGTCGCTGTGGGCCTGATGGCGTTCGACTGGATCTACGAGACCGCCGATTCGCCGCTGACCCTTTATGGGCGTGCGCTCGTCGTCGGCGTCGCCTGGTTCTGCGGCCACAATGCGCTCGCCGTCGCCGCGAAATGGCTGCTCATCGGCCGCGCCCGTCCCGCCGCCATTCCCTTGTGGAGCTTCGCCTACCTCCGCTTCTGGGCGGCGAAGGGCGTCGTGCGCTCCGCGCCTGCCAACGCTTTCGCGGGAACGCCGATCTACAATGCCTATCTGCGCCTGCTCGGCGCCAGGATCGGTTGCAATGCGGTCATCCTCTCGCGGGTCGTGCCGGTCACGGCGGACCTCTTCGAAGTCGGCGAGGATGCGGTCGTCATGCGCAGCGCCCTGATCCCCGGCTATTCGGCCCATGGCAATCGCATCCACACCGGCGAGATCCGCATCGGCCGCAACGCCTATGTCGGCGAGCAGAGCGTGCTCGACATCGGGTCCTCGATCGGCGATTTCGGCCAGCTCGGCCACGCGTCGTCGCTGCAGACCGGCCAGCGCGTGCCGGAAGGACAGCGCTACGCCGGCTCGCCGGGCGAAGAGACGACGACCAATTTCCGCCTCGCCGATGAGGCGTCGGTTTCGCCGCTGCGGCGATGGATTTTCACCGCGTTCCGGCTCGCCTTCATCATCGCCGTCGCCGGCGCTTTGGCCGACGCGGCGGTCATCTACGCCATGGCGGTGCTGACCGGAGGCGACGACGCCCTGGCGCTCGGCCCTTGGGATGCGACCTTCGTTGCGCTGCCGATGGCCGCGGGAGCGGCGCTGGCCGTCAGCCTCGCTGCGCTCGTTGGCGGACTTCTCATCATCTATGTTTTGCCGCGTCTGGCGAACGCGTTCCTCGTCGAGGGCCGGGTCTATCCGCTCTACAGTTTCCACCACGGGATGCAGCAGCTCGTCGAGACCTTCAGCAATTCGCGCTTCTTCAATCTGATGTTCGGCGACAGCATATTCATCGAGCCCTATCTGCGCTGGGTCGGCTGGAAGCTCGGCCTCGGCGATCGGACGGGTTCGAATTTCGGCAGCGAGCAGGGCCACGACAACCCGTTTCTGTGCTCGGTCGGCGCCAACACGGTCGCCTCCGACAGTCTGTGGCTCGGCAATGTCACGATGTCGAGTCAGGCGTTCCGGCTCGGCGCCTGCCGCATCGGCGAGCGCAACTTCCTTGGCACCATGCTCTATGTCCCGCCCGGCGCGCGGACCGGCGACAATGTTCTCCTCGCCACCAAGGTGATGGCGCCGATCGACGGGCCGGTGCGCGAGAACGTCGGCCTGCTCGGCTCGCCCGCCTTCGAGATTCCGCGCGCCGCTTCTCGCGACCTCGACCTCTTGGCCGCGATCACCCCGGCGGAGCGGGCGCGGCGCCTCACGCGCAAGACCTGGCTCAACCTGGCCTCGATCTTTTGCCTGCTCGCCTCCCGCTGGCTCATCCTCTTCCTCGCTTTCTACATCTTCGGCTGGACGACGGCGGTGTACGGCGTGAACGATACGCCGGCGATGATCGTGGCGACGGGCGTCGTGGCCGCCCTGACGATCGGCGTCTTCATTCTCCTCGAGCGGGCCTCGCTCGGCTTCGGCTCGCTGAAGCCGGAGATCGCCACTGTTTACGACCGCGCCTTCTGGCGGGTCGAGCGCCACTGGAAGCTGTCCGACTCGCCGCTCGCCGCCGCCTTCGCCGGCACGCCGATGCGCAATGCGATATCGCGCCTGCTCGGCGTCAAGGTCGGCCGAAGGGTGTTCGACGACGGCTGCGTCCTGTCCGAGCGCTCGCTGGTCGAGATCGGCGACGAGGCGAACCTCAACGAGCACAGCATCGTGCAGGCCCATTCCCTGGAAGAAGGCGTGTTCAAGTCGGATGTCGTGCGCATCGGTGCCGAGTGTTCGGTCGGGGTCGGCTGCCTCGTCCACTATGGCGTGACCATGAACGAGAAGACCCTGCTCGACGCCGACGCCTTCCTGATGAAGGGCGAGATCACGCCGCCGGGCTCGCGCTGGCGCGGCAATCCGGCGCGGCTCGTGCATCGGCGTGCGGTCGAGGCATGATGGACCCTGAAGCGCGCGAAAACCTCGATCTCGCGCCGCTCAGCGCCGCGCTCAGACCGCATGGCGTGCTCGTCGGCGCGCGGCGGATCCGACCCGGCGACGAGGCAGCGGCCGCCGTCCTGGTTTCGGGGCAAATCGCGCGACGGCGCGCGAGCGGGGCCGCCCGCATCGCCGCGCGCATCCTCTTGGGCGAACTCGGAGCCGATCCGTCGGCGCCCCTGCCGCGCGCGCCCTCCGGCGCGCCATGCTGGCCGAACGGGGTCGTAGGCTCGCTCGCCCACGACGAGGAATTCGCCGTCGCGGCGGCGGCGCGGCGCGGGCGGCTCTTAAATCTCGGGATCGACGTCGAGCCGGCCGAACCGCTGCCAGAAGACGTCGTCGAGCTGGTCTTGCGCGAGGCCGAGCAACGCGAGACCGCGGGCGACCGCGTGGCCCAGCGCCTCGTTTTCGTCGCCAAGGAGGCGGTCTACAAGGCGATCCATCCGCTCGACGGAACGCCGCTCGATTTTTCGGACATCGAGGTCCGGCTCGCGGAGGGGCAGGCCTCTCTGAGGGACGGGCGGCGGCTCGAACTCATCCTGTTCGCCGGCGAAAGGTTGATCGCTGTCGCGCTGGCGTTCCATTGCGAAACGCCGGTAGAGAATAGCGCCAATTTATCGGTGCGACTCAACAATGTCAGAGGGTTGTGACCAAGCTTAGCGTCGCGCCGTCCCGAGGATCGGGTTCGCAGTTTCGGTTCGATTGATCTTGGAATCGGTACTACGATAGCTCATAATGCGTCGATGGAGATATACGTCGCGCTACTATCGCCCCAGCTTTCCGACCAAGATGAAATCGAATTTGTGGATCGAGAAATCAAGGCCGTTGTGTTGGCTGATTCGCGGACGACGGCGGACGCCGCCTTTGAGGCGTTGAGGCCCGGTTGGATCGTGAGCGTTAAGAACGAACAACCGCCTGCTATCTACCTCGCCGCGGCAAAAGTAATCTCGGCAAGGCAATCGCATATGATTAGCGTTCGCGCGGCCCATGGCGTCGGTGTTCGCTACAGCCTCGACCAATCGACAGGGGTCCATCGACATTGTTTTATTTGCGCTGGGGCGCTGAAAGAAAGCTTGCAAAACGCGCCTTGCAAAGGATACAGCAAGTTGTAGAAGTCACTTTATTCTCGACCTCATGGAAACGATGAAATTGAATCAATTGATCTTATTAATCTTATCCTTTTTGATCACTATGCCTGCGGTCGCCGCGACTACCAAGCGCGACACGATTGGCTGTCCAAATATGGAAGACACATTTAGAACTGACCAGCTCGCGGGCGATGACGATGCGGTTGCGAAATTCGTTCATAAGCACTCTTGTTCTGTTATAACTGCCAATGTTACGGTCACCCCCGAGAAAAATTCGATTCAGGTTTCATGTGTCAGACCGAAGGGCGAGCCAGATTGCCTTTGGGTGTTTTGTCGCGATTTAAATGCCACCCAATCTGAGCTGAATATCAATTTGGGCGTTCAGTGAGTCAAAGTTGCAATTTTGTCCCACTGCCAGCGCACTTTGGGTTCGCTCACTCCACCACGATCTTGTGCTTGCGGCAGCGGCAGGCCAGCGTCGAGCGGCTGGTTGCGGGGCACGCGGCGGACACACGGAGATAGCCGTGCGCTACCCTGAGGCTGGTGGAGAACCGCGCGGACTTTCTAGGCACGCTCGTCGGCCGCATAGGCTTTTTGAGCCAAGCGCCCGCGTTCAGTCTGAGGCGGGCGCTTGGTCGGCTCTGCGTAGCCCGATGTGAAGATGACCTTGAAGTAGGGCTTTACCGGCCTCGTGCCGCGGCTGATCTTCGCGGGCAAGGAGGCGGTCTACAAGGCGATCCATCCGCTGGACGGAACGCCGCTCGATTTTCCGACATCGAGAGCCGGCTCGCGGAGAAAACGGCGGCGCTGAGGCGGGCGACGGCTTGAACTCATCCTGTTCGCCGGCGAAACGTTGATCGCGGTCGCGCTGGCGGAGGCCGACCGCATCGCTCCCCTCACAGCCGGTCGAGCCATTCCGGATAGCTGAGCCGTTCGCCCCGCAAGGGCGGGAACGGGCCGTTCGCCTGGAGAAAGGCGAAGGTCTCGGCAAGCGCGTCCGGCGCAGACTGAAGATCGCCGAACGCTTCGAAGCCGAGGGTCCACCAGGCGTCCGGGCGCCCGTCCACGTCGACCTGGGTCAGTTCGAGATTGCAGCCGACGCCGAGCGCCAGCGGCGTCTCCTCGTCGGCGTCGAGCGGCAATTCCTCGACATGGTTCGCAACCACCATGTAGGTGCGCATCCAGCGCCGCTTGCGCGTGACGACGCAGTCCGACGCCGAGACCGGCGGCGCCTTCCATTTGCACCAGATCTGGATTTGATCGAGGGGGACCGCTGCGTCTCCGGCGGGCGGAGCCGGCGGGCTGACGACAGCGACGAGGCCTTTGATCTCGACGTCGTCGGTCTGTCCCTCGCGTGCGTCGCGGACTTTGACGCCGATTTCTGTGTTGCCTCTTGCGTGAAGATAGCGGTCCACCCGCTCGCGCGATTGGCCGCCGGGCGGGATCGCCGGGGCGGTCGGTCCTTCATGAAACCACTCGCGCACCTCCGGCGGACAGGCGTCCCGCCAGAACCAGCGGACCTCGGCCGAGAGCTGCATGATCGCCTCCGCAAGGTTGTAAGCGCTTAGCGCCAGTTCAGCGGCGGGGGCCAGCTTTTTCAGGGGCTTGCGACCCCGTTTAGCGTTGAGCGGAATGGCCGCTTGTCGGCGCTGCTTCTCCGCGCAAAAAATGACATCGTATTGCAGTAGTACGGCCGCCGCTTTGGAACTCTTGCAACCAACCCGTGTTGTTTCTTGGGCCGCCGGAGGAACCCTTTCAGGCGCCGGCGGATTTCGACCAAGAGGAACACATCATGACGTCGAAACAGTCCAAGCCCGAGAAAGAGACGGTCGGACGGGTCATGCACGAGTTCAAGCATGGCGAACTGCGTTCGGGCGCGAGCGGCAAGAAGGTCAAAAACCCGCGGCAGGCGATCGCGATCGCGCTCAGCGAAGCGGGGCGCGTCGAACCAGCAGAGCCCGGAAGAAAACAAGCAGCATCTCCGCCGGGCCAAGGCCAAGGAAGCCCGCGGCGAGACCGCGCAGGCCGAGGCCGAGGGCAGGGGAGGGTCGAAGGCCCACGTCAGAAGCGGAGGCCACATCCGCGCGGACCTCTACCGCAAGGCGCGCGAGCGCGACATTCCGGGCCGGTCTAAGATGAGCAAAAGCGAACTCGAGCGCGCTGTCGGCGGGAAGTAGGGGCCTTGCAGCCGAACCCGATCCGAACCGCGGGCCGGTTCAAGCTCGCGCCGCGCTCGCGACCGCCGAGGGCCGGCTGGACCAATGAAGCCGAATATGACGCCGGTCCCGAAGGCTCTGGAAGGCGATCCGCCGCCTACCTTGATTGGGCGAACGTCGAAATTCCAGTTGCTCAGTCCTGGCGTTGGTGAAGAACCTCGCGAAGCTTTTCGGCGAGCTCGTCGGCGGTGTAGGGCTTCTTGAGCCATGCGCCCGCGATGAGTCCAAGACGGGCGATCGCGGGCTCTGCGTAGCCGGACGTGAAGAGCACCTTGAGGCCGGGCTTGACCGACAAGGCGGCCTGCGCAAGTTCGTGGCCCGTCATGCCGCCGGGCATCACCAGGTCAGTGAAGAGCATCGCCACTTCCGGCCTGCGCGCAAGCTGCGCCATGGCTTCGGCGCCGGTGTCCGCCTCGATGACCTCGTAACCCAGGCTCCTGAGCCGCTTGCTGAGCACCCTGCGCAAGCGTGGGTCGTCTTCCACCAGGAGGATGGTGTCGGAGCCTTGAGGGAGAGCCGCCTCTTTCGTCTCGACCACGGCCGTCGCCGCGCTGGTCTCGGCGTTTTCCGCGAGCGGCAGGAAAACCCGCACGCTCGTTCCTCGGCCCACTTCGCTGTAGATCTGGATGTTCCCGCCTGACTGCTTGACGAATCCGTAGACCATGCTGAGCCCGAGGCCGGTGCCGGCGCCGGTCGGCTTGGTGGTGAAAAACGGCTCGAACGCGCGCCGGCGCACCTCTTCCGACATGCCGGATCCCGTGTCGGTGACCGTGACCAGGACGTAACGGCCGGTGCGGATGTCGGGATAGGTCTGCGCATAGTCGGCGTCGAGACGCACGTGGGCGATCTCGATCGTCAGCTGCCCGCCGCGCGGCATCGCGTCCCTTGCGTTGATCGCGAGGTTCAAGAGCGCGTTCTGCAGTTGCGACGCGTCGACGACGGCGAGATGCGCGGTTCCGACCACCTCGATCCGGAGCTCGATCGCTTCGCCCAGCGTCCGCCGCAGGAGATCGGCGAAATTGACGACGAGCGGGCCGACGTCGGTCGGTCTCGGATTGAGCGATTGGCGTCGACCGAAGGCGAGGAGCTGATTCGCGAGCTTCGCGCCGTCCTGCGCCGCGTCGAGAGCCTCTTTGACCTGCTCGCGTTGGACGGGATCGCCAAGACGCGGACGGAGCATTTCGAGATTGGCGATGATCGCCGTCAGGATATTATTGAAATCGTGTGCGACGCCGCCGGTGAGCTGGCCGACCGCCTCCATCTTTTGCGACTGCCGTAGCTCCTGCTCCATCTTCTGCCGGCTCGTGAGATCGCGGACGAAGCCGGTGAAAATTCTTTGGCCGTCCGCGCACGCTTCGCCGACCGCCAGCTCCATCGGGAACTCCGCGCCGTCCCTGGTGAGGCCCTTGACCAGCCGGCCGTAGCCGATGATGCGCGCTTCGCCGGTCCTGAGATAATTGGCGATGTAGCGGTCGTGCTCCGAGCGGTAGGGCTCGGGCATCAACATCTTGACGTTCTGGCCGATCACTTCCTCGGGTCGATATCCGAACAGATGCGCGGCCGCGGCGCT
>Ga0209040_10000857_pt1 | contig 23658 bp, 26 predicted proteins | sample BogFormECP12_OM3_FD_188240 | JGI IMG/M metagenome (GOLD analysis project Ga0209040, IMG submission 188240) | Bog forest soil microbial communities from Calvert Island, British Columbia, Canada - ECP12_OM3 (SPAdes) (version 2) | ecosystem: Environmental > Aquatic > Freshwater > Wetlands > Bog ... | reverse complement strand
CGGGTTTGACCCCTCTACTTTCGGGCGCATAGACTCAAAATTGGTGAGCCAGCATTGCCCCCTATGCGGTTTCCCGACTTGATTTATGCGGCTTTCCCTTCATCTGACTCGTTTTTGCGTATCCGTGGCCGCAGTTGCACTGGCCCTTTCCTGCCCCGGCTTCGCCCAGCAACCGGCCCAGAAGCCGGCGAAGACAAAGCCCGATCAGGCTCAGGCGCCCAAAATGCCGCCTCCGCCGAAGCCTCCCGCGCTGGTGGACCCGGCGGGACCGGCGATCAGCCTGCAGACCAGCGAGGCCGTCTTCGATATTGCGGTGGCGCTCAATGCTTGCGGATACGACAACGGACTGGCGCAATCCGATCCGATACGCGAGCACATTCGCGAGCAGGTGAACCGAGCTACCGAAGAATCGCCGGACGCGCGCCAGGCACGCTACCACTTGTGCCAATACATCGATCAGCACCGGCAGGCTGAAGCGGGGCGCGACCTGGCGCAGTACATTTCACTGGCACTGTACGTGACGCCTCCCCCGGAACTTGCTCCCAGCGTGGACACAACCGATCTGCCGCCGGACTCGACGCAAGTGGAGAATGTTTTGCCGCTGCTGCGCGACTTTGCGGGGGCCATTCATCTGCATGCGATCTGGGTTGAAAACCGGCCGGCCTATGACGAGGAAGTCGCCCGGCTGCACGATCCCCTGACAAAGATGATCGTGGATACGAATATCTACCTGAAGATGCCGGCCAGCACCTATGACGGCCGCCGCTTCCTGGTGGTGCTCGAACCGATGATTTCGCCCGCGGAGACGAATGCCCGCGTCTATGGCGCCGATTATGTGGTGGTGGTGGCGCCGGTGAACGGCACGATCCACATGCAGGAAGTGCGCCACACTTATCTGCACTATGAAATTGAGCCGCTGCTGTACGCACGGGCGTCCGCGATGGATCGGCTGTTGCCTTTTCTCAAGACGGTTCGGGACGCGCCTCTGGACTTCGTGTATCGCAGCGATATTGTTTCGCTGGTGATCGAATCGATGATTCGCGCGATCGAGGCGCGCACCATGGAGACGGGCATTGCGATCCCCGCAATTCCGGCAAATACAGCTCACAGCGAACTCGATCCCGTGTATCGTGCGCATGCGGCGGCGGTGCAAAAGGACAACGCGGTCCGCGAGGAGCGCGTGGGGCACGACATGACCGAGGGTTATGTGCTGACGCAGTACTTCTACAACCAGCTGATACCATTCGAGCATTCTCCCGCGAGCTTGAAGGAGAGCATCGGCGAGATGGTGTACGGGATGGACGTGCCGCAGGAGCTGAGCCGTCTGAAGAAAATTCATTTCGCCGAAGAGGGCTCCGCGGACATTGTGCGGCGCACACCGTCGAAGCCGCATGGCCTGGACCTGGCGGAGCTTGACCTCGTGAAAGGCGATCCGAAGATGGCCGCCGATCTGTCAGAGACGGCTCTGAGGCAGCACACCGCAGAGGCCGCGCGCGCGAATTTTATCCTCGCCCGAGCCGATCTGATGAGCGGAAGGATCGACGACGCGGAAGTTGCCTTCCGCGAGACGATTCGTCTTTCCAGCGATCCGCGCATGCTGGCGTGGGCGCACATTTATCTTGGCCGCATACTGGATGTCGAGGAGAAGCGGGAAGATGCGGTGGCCGAATATAAGTCCGCGCTCAACGTGCGCGACAGCCAGCCGGATACCCGGAACGCGGCGGAAAAGGGCGTGAAGGAACCTTTCGCTTTGCCAAAGCACCAGGCTCCGGATGGAGATGACGACGCCGGGGATCCTCCGTCCAAAACACAGGCCCCGGCGGCAACACCAGCGCAACATCCGCAATAGAGCAATGCGAAGACCGCGCCCATTGAGGAGAACCCTGCAAGTTGAAAGAGCCACCGGGTCTGCCGGAACTTGAAATGCTGCTGAGGCATCGCTTTGCGCGGCCCGAGTTGCTGACGCGCGCACTGACCCATCGCTCGCTTGCATCCGAGCAGCGCCTGGCGACCCCCGAGGCCGGGACTGCTGGCGGGGCTGAAGCGGCTTCCAGCGCTGGTTCCGATCCTGACTCGGACAATGAGCAGCTTGAATTTCTGGGCGACGCGGTGGTGGGCTTTCTGGTGGCCGAAGCATTGTGCAAGCGCTATCCGGATCTTCACGAGGGCGAGCTCACCCGTCTGCGCGCCGAACTGGTGAGCCGGCGGCATCTGGGGTTGGTCGCCGCCAGGCTGAATCTGGGCAAGCATATGCTGCTGGGTCGCGGAGAAGAGCGGAGCGGCGGACGCAACAAGAACGCCCTGCTTGCAAACTGCATCGAAGCCGTGGTGGCTGCGCTCTATCTCGATGCGGGCATCGAAAACACACGAGCCTTCATCGTGCGCGAGGTGATTGAGCCGTCGGCTGCCGGGCTGCGCGACCGAATGCTGGGCGGCAGCAGCATCGGTGACCACAAATCGGCGCTGCAGGAATTACTGCAGGCGCAGAAGCAGGGTCAGCCCGAGTATGCGGTGAAAGCGGAGGGCGGACCCGATCATCGCAAGCGGTTCCTGGTGGAAGTATTTGTGGCGAAGAACGGCAGCAAGGTGAAGGCGCTGGCACGCGGTTTGGGCAACACCAAGAAAAAAGCCGAGCAGGAAGCAGCCCGCCGCGCCATTATGAAACTGGAACGCCGGAAGCCGGAGACGGGCGCTGAAGTATGAGTGAGAGGGTTCACAATCCGGAACTTTCGGCTGACGAAAACGAAGCGGAAGCGATAGCGGGGCCATCGCCGCCGAGGGCCATGCCGCCTCCGGCCCAGAAGCACTACCTCTATCCTTCGCCACTCGAGACGGTACGCTCGCTGCTCACCATCGTCGTGATGGCGCTCTTTGCCCTGACCTTCATCCTGCAGCCCTTTCGGATCCCGTCGGAATCGATGGAGCGGACTCTGCTGGTGGGCGATTTCCTGCTGGTCAACAAGAGCATCTATGGTCCCAAGGGCATCTGGGCGCACTTGCTGCCGTACCGGGATGTACAGCGCGGAGACATCATTGTCTTTCACTTTCCGCTCGATCCAGCCGAGCATGTCGTCAAGCGGGTGATCGGGGTTCCGGGCGACCGCATTCACCTGCGCGACGGGGTCGTCTATCGCAACGGCCAGCCGGTGACCGAGCCCTACGTGGTCTACGAATCGGCCTACGCGGACACCTTCCGCGACCAGTTCCCTACGGCGATGTACACCGATCCCGGAGTGGATACGCACTGGTGGCTGCAGATGCGCGGAGACGTGCAGGGCGGCGACCTGATTGTGCCGGCGGGCCAATACTTCGTTATGGGCGACAACCGCAACCACAGCCGCGATAGCCGCTACTGGGGTTTTGTTCCGCGCTCGGCGATTGTCGGACGGCCGTTTGTGATCTATTTTTCGCTGCGCCAGGTATCCACGACCGATCTGCCCGAGCTGCCGCACGTCTCCGCGCTTAATTCTTCAGGTGATAAACTCGGACACGACAATGACGCGATCGACAAGGTAATGGACTTCGCGCGGTGGGACCGCATCCTCCGCATCGTTCGCTAGCGTTCGCGTCTCTTTTGATGACGCAGGGAGACCCAAAAAGAAACATGGAGCAGACGCTCGAAAAGCAACCCGCGAAGAGCCAGCACGGCAGTGAAGAAACACCCTTGGAAGCCTTCGCCTCGATCTGCGGTGTGCTCGTCCTTGGCCTCTTCGCGCTTACCTTTATCTTCCAGAATTTCGCCATTCCGTCGTCGTCGATGGAGAAGACGCTGCTGGTCGGCGATCACGTGCTGGTCGACCGCATCACACTCGCTCCGCCCACGCATTGGGCGCCGTTCGTGCACTACCGCGATGTGCGCCGCGGCGACATCATCGTCTTCTTCAAGCCAGGCGAGCCCGATCTCTACCTGGTGAAGAGGGTGGTGGGCGTTCCCGGCGATCATATCCACCTGGTAAATGGCATCATTTATCTGAACGGGCAGGCGCAGGATGAACCGCTGGCAGCCAAGCCGACCGAAGATAATATTTACCCTTACCGCGACGACTTCCCTGCCATTGCTCCTCCGGATGGCGGCGAAGTGACGGCAACATGGTCATTGGCTCTGCCCGGATACATTCACGATGGCGATCTGGTCGTACCTCCGGGCAATTATTTCGCCATGGGCGACAACCGTACCGTCAGCCTGGACAGCCGCTATTGGGGATTCGTTCCCCGGGCGAACATTGTAGGCCGCCCGCTCTTCGTCTACTGGTCGTTTGTCACCCCGGAAAACCAGTACGAGAAGACTGGAATCGCCGATCGGGTCGGCTTCATGGGACACATCATTCTTCACTTTTTCGACCAGACGCGCTGGCGTCGAACCTTTCACCTGGTGAAGTGAAATGAGCGAACCCGCTTCGGGTATCGCGACGATTGAAGGCCATCGCAGCGGCAGGTTTCTGCGGTGGATCGTGCTGGGTTGCGCTCTGGTTTTTGTGATAGCGGCAGTGGTGTTGCCGCTGATCAACATTAATCGCTACCACCGCACTATTGCAGAAAGCCTGACTCGCAGCGTGGGCCGCCCGGTCCATCTTGGGTCAGTGCAGCTTCAGCTACTGCCTCACACAGGCCTGGCGATTACGGATTTTGTCGTCGAGGAAGATCCGGGCTCTGGCGCGGAGCCGCTGTTACGCGCTCCTTCGGTCACGGTTTCGCTGCGGCCCTCTTCCCTTTGGCGAGGACGACTGGAGGTGGGACGCATCGACCTGGACAACGCCAGCGTGAATCTGGTTCGCGACACCGGCGGCCAATGGAATTTTGGCTCCTTGCTCATTCACGCGGCGCGCACCCCGAATGCGCCCACAGCGCAGCGCCACGCGACCGCCGCGCTCCGCTTTCCTTATATTGAATTCCGCTCCGCGCGAATCAACTTCAAGACGGGCGCCGAAAAGAAATCTTTCTCCTTTCTTAATTCCGATATTTCCATCTGGCTGGCCGAACCCGACCAGTGGCGGCTGCGCTTTGAAGCCCAACCGGCACGCACCGATCTCGACCTCGATCTCGCCGATACCGGCCTGATGCGCATCGAGGGCTCGCTCAATCGCGCCTCGGCGCTGGACCAGATACAGGTAGAACTCCACGCCGAGTGGGACAAGGCGCCGCTGGGCCAGGTGAGCCGCATGATCTTCGGCAAAGACAGCGGCTGGCGGGGGCTCTTGCGCGCAGAAGCAGACTTCGCGGGCGACATGCGCAATTTGCAGATGAAAACCCGCATTCGGGTTGACGATGCGCACCGGCAGGAATTCACTCCTCTGACGCAGCTCAACGTGGATGCAAGATGTCGCGGAGTCTACCGGGGCGCGACACGCTCAGTCGATGATTTGACCTGCCTGTGGCCGGTGGGTGATGGGCATCTGCTGCTCACCGGCAGCGCGAGCAAGGCGACGCAAGCGGAGGCGCATCTCACACTCGAAATCAACCACACACCGGCCTCTTTTGCGATAAGCGCACTGGGACTTCTGCGCCGCGGATTGACGCCGACGCTCAGCTCCACCGGCTTAATCAATGGTCAATTTGTATACTCGGGCCAGTTTGCTTCGTCCAGCCGCGCGCCCGCGCTTTCCGGACAAGCCACCGTCGAGTCGCTCGCCCTTGGTTTTCCGGGACTGGAAAGGCCGGTGGCATTTCCGATTCTGCACTTCGTCACCCCGGAGCTCGTGGCTCCGCCTGCACACGCGAGAAGGGGCAAATCGAGGCAAAAGGCCAGCCTCTCCGGGGAGGCACACGGGCATCCGGCGATCCTGCTCGAAGCAGCGCCTCTGGCTCTGGGCGCGCCCAATCCCGTTGAGATATCCGGGCAATTTACCGGCGCGGGCTTTGCCGTGCACGTTGCCGGGCAGGCAGACCTTGGTCGTCTGGCGGAGTTGAGTAAATCGTCGGGCCTGCTGGGCTCATCGCTGGGCTACGTGACTCTGCCGAGAGCGGGACCCCAGCCATCCGCTGCTCTCGATCTCACGTTCGCGGGACCATGGATGACGCCGGTCAACGAGTCGGCCGGAGTGTCGACGACGCAAGGCTGGCTCCGCATTGAACATGCGCAAGCCAAACTGGACTGGCTGCCGGAGCCGGTTGAGATTGCGTCGGCCACGGCAAATTTCTCTGTGGACCAGGTGACGTGGAGCAACGCCAGCCTTACGGTCAACGGCATCTCTGCGCACGGGTCTCTTTCCTATCCCCTGCGTTGCGACGGGGCGGACGAGTGCGCGGCGCAAGGCATCGGAGAGCAAGGCAATACAGCGTCAGTCGATGCAGGACATTTCGGTCTTGAGATCGCCAACCTGGACGCAGCCGCCCTCGAATCCGCTCTGATCGGCGGAGGGCGGCACGGTGAACTGCTCAACGCTATTCTCGCGCAAGTGGGACGGAGGACGGCTCCCTGGCCGCCGCTCGATGGCACAGTCCATGTAGGCGTGCTCACCCTGGGAGGTCTGGCGCTGCACGACGCGCGCGGAACGCTGACTGTGCGCGGGAGCCGCCTGGAGATCGCCTCGCTCGACGCCGCAACATTGGGAGGTTCGGTCAACATTGCCGGAAGCATCGAGACAGCTGGAAATCGTCCCGCCTATTCGCTCGATCTCAACTGGTCAGGAGTCGGCATCGTCCAGGCTGCGGCAATCTTCCATGAAAAATGGGGCACGGGCACGGTGAACGGCAAGGCCCAGCTTTCGCTAGAGGGATACTCGGCCGCCGACCTGGTTTCCTCGGCGCGCGGCACGTTTCAGTGGGATTGGGTCAACGGGTCTCTTGCCACAAGTGCGCCGCTAGCCGCGGGCGCATCCATAGCGGCAGGAGGCCCGCTGACCGAAGAAGCATCCGCGCGTCTGGAGAAGGCGAGCTTCGCCGACGTGACTGCAGCAAAGTTTTCTCCGGCACATTTTTCCCGCTGGCCGGCGAATGGCACAATCGCCGATAGGGCTCTCAAATTCAACCCGCCGAATCTAACGAATCCCGTCACTGGAACGATCAGCTTCCAGCGGGAACTTGATCTGCTCTGGCCCGCGCGAGACGCGTCGACGCTTCGCATCCGCGGCACGCTTGCGCATCCGATGCTCGAATCGCCGCAGACGGCTTCTGAACACTGAGCTTCAACGCGCGAGGCTATCTTCACGGATGCAGCTGCATTAATTCCTTCTTGAGGGCCGCATATTCCGACTCCGCAAACGGGCCCGAGCTCTTCCAGCGAATCTTTCCATCCGGCCCTAGCAGAAACACGTATGCCCGATCGGAATCCGTAAACCCGATCCGCTGCTTCCAGACATCCTCGTCCTTCTCCATCGCGATGCACCGGTCCTGCGCCGCCTGCGACATGCCCTTCTTCGAACTGGAGATGATCATTCCCCTCACGAACTTCGGAGCCGCCTCAATCATCATCAGCGTGTAAGGATGCCCCATGGCAGGAAAATCCTTCTCCACATGATCGCTCCATAGCCCGCTATCCTTGCCGCCTGCTTTGCTGAAGGAGAAGGACACAACGGCTGGTCTACCGGCTGTGTCCCCGGGCAGCGTGAGTTGTTTCCCTGAAAGCGTCTGCCCGCCGATCTGGGGAAGCGCGTCGCCCGCATGCAAAGGCGCAGGCTCCGGCGTTGCGGCGTGTGCGAGTCCGGCAAGAAGGAAAAGGGTAATCAGCAATCTATATCGCAAGATCGTCGCAGAACTGGTCTCCATCAGTATCGGCCCTGGATGAGAGTACGCGCTTCGATGCGGCCCGGTTCCAGGCTCCTCACCCGCGTTCGCAACGTTGCTCGCCCGAATCGGGTTGACAGACCCTTAGTTCTTATCCGTGACCGCTCGTTTGTGAATGCCGGCCTGCACCTCAGGAATCGTGCCGTCGTTGACGATGACCTCTTCCGGCTCGCCCTGGGTCAGCATACGATGCACGGTCCTGGTCTTGCCCGGCAGGCGAACCCGTTCCGTCAGTGTGCTTTCGTGGGAGCGCACGGTGACCGGCACCTCGGCTTCGGCGAAGCCGTCGTTGGAGAGATCGATGGCAACCAGAAGCTGGCCTTCGTGCACCGCAGGGCTGGTATAGACTCCGGCAATCGAGAGATCGGGCAGGCCGCGATCGCGATATACCCAGTTGTCGAAGAACCACTTCAGATCCTTGCCGCTGGCACGCTCGACGAGATGCTCAAAATACTCCGGACTCGTGTCCTCGGCTGCGTTATAGGCCCGGAGTGCGGCGGCCAGTTGCTTGTCTCCGGCGATGTCGCGAAGCATCCAGAACACGTACGCCGCTTTCGTCCGGTAGTAGACGGCATCCGATGCATGCAGCAGATCTTGCCCGGGCGCAGAGCCGGGCGTTCCCGGCTCGGCGAAGGCCAGCGCTCCGCGGGATGCTTCGAGCTTTTCCAGCGCCAGATTGCGGTCGTGAATGTGCTCGATCCAAAGCGTGCCGATGAAAGTGGCCACGCCCTCGTTCAGCCATTCGCGCGGCGACTGGAAGTAAACATGGGCCAGCGCATGGCTCAAGCTGTCCGCCAGCTTCTCCGGCGGATCGGAGGCGATGCCGGTGAACAGCACTCCGCCCTGTTCATATGCCGCGTCCTCCGCCTCGGGCAAATCGACGACGGTGAGCGGCTGCTTCTGGTTCGAGCCCAGCCATTGCTCGACCAGCGGCTTGACGATGGTCACCGCGGTGAGGACTCCCTGCGCGTTCGCCATATTCTCCTCGCGAGCATAAAGACGCACCCCGTTACTCTCGCTGAGGGTTCTTGAAGCGACAAACAGCGATGGCACGGCGAAGCCCAGCTTTGTCGGCGGTAGCCCGCATGCGACAACGCCGGGATAATCCGCGGTAGGCATGGCGGTAGGTTTATCGATCTCGACTACCCGACCGTCAAGAATGGCCGCCGTGGGCGGCACGCCAAAGAACTCGACCGACAGCTTTATCGTCGCGGTGGCGTCCGACTGCCGCAGCTTCTGCGCACCGATTTCCCCGAAGACCTTCGCGCCATCGCCCAGCAAGGCCGGCACAGAGCTGACTGGATACCACACTGTGTTGCCGAATCCGCGCAGGCCGGTGAACGCCTCGGAAATGCGATCCCAATCGGAGCGCTCGGCCACATTGTCAGGCGTGCCGAGCTGAATCAGCCGCTTAGCGTCTAGTTCTATCGGGCCGCTGTACACCGTCTCCAGCTTCAATGTGGCTTTGGGCGCAAGCGGGGCGGGCAGCTCAACTACGGCTTCGTTGAGCTGGCCGGTGTGATCGACGTCGCTGTTGATAACCTGGCGGCCAAAAGCCAGCCGCTTGCCATCCAGGCTCACGTCTTCAAAATGCAGCGACGAGGAAATCTGCAGGGGGATGACTTTCAGCGGCTGCTCGCCGTCATTCTGCAGCTCGATCCGCGCGCGAACCGTCAGCGTGTGTTCTCGCGGCGCGAGATGCACGTCGAGGTCGTAGGCTGTGAAGGTGACCGCGGCCCGCTCCTGGTCTGTGGCCTTGACGGCCTCCGGAGCTTTGGCAGCATCCGGCTTCGGTGCTTCGGCCTTCGCCGGAACTTCGTCTTCATCCGACCGCGAGAAGATAACCTTCGCGTTCGGATTCGACGGCTGGGGTGCCTCCTGTCCAGTGGGTGATGACTGTTGGGTCTGGGTGGGTTGAGGTGCCGGGGCCTGCTGTTGTGCAGCGGCCCCGCATAACGCGCCGCAGACTACCACTGCGGCCATCGACTTCCAAATTGTCATGAACCCAAACCTTTTTTCTCCCTAGGGGGAGAGATGCTGACCGAGGCATTTTTCACCAGGGAATTCCCTTTTGACCGGCGCTGCCGAGCGGCCTCGAACATGACTACGGCCCCTGCCGCCGATACGTTCAGTGACGACACCTGGCCGGCCATGGGGATTTTCAACAGGTGATCGCAGGTGCGACGGACCAGATCATGCAGGCCGTCGCCTTCGCGTCCCAGAACGATCACTGTATTTGACGTGTAGTCGTATTCTTCGTAACTGGATGTGCCTCGCTCGTCGAGGCCGACGCACCAGATGTTCTTTTCCTTGAGCTGGTCAAGCGCCCGCACAAGGTTAACGACCCGCGCAATGCGGACATGCTCGGCAGCTCCTGCAGAAGCCTTGACTGCCACAGGGCTCAGCGGCGCTGCCCGGCGCTCGGTCAGCACCACGCCATCGACTCCCGAGGCATCGGCGGTGCGCAGGAGCGCGCCGAGATTCTGCGGGTCTTCGATGCCATCGAGCGCAAGTATCATACGCGGCTCCGGACCCTCGAAGAGATCCTCGAGCTCAAGGAACTCCCGGCCGCGGACTATCGCGACGATGCCTTGATGGCCGGCGGTTTTGGCCAGCCGCGTGAGCTCGTCTTTCGACTCGGAGCGCACCCGGATGCCGTTGTCGCGGCAGGCGTCAATCACCCGTTGCAGGCGCGGATCGTGGCGGTCGTGCCGTTCCCTGGCCACACAGACATGATCGAACTTCCTGCTCCCGGAGCGCAGGGCCTCCTCTACCGGATGCAGGCCGTACAAAATTTCCATCCCTTTAGTTTACCGGGACTTGTCCTCACGAGTGCATCCGCATCATAATGGAAGAGTTAGCAGACGCCTACTCCTATGCTCATGTCTGAGTTTTCATTTCGTCTTAAGGGTTACCGCATGAGCTTTGCCCGCAAGCTTGAAATTCTCGTCGAAAAGAGCGTCTTCCGTGGCCCGCTGTCCGTCTCTAAAGACGAGATGACCACGGCCACGCTAACCCTCGCCGAGCAATCGCGCGCCGAAAACATCCTGATTGCGCAGGGACTCAGGCGGCACGACGCCGAACTGCTGGATCGTCTGATCGTTCAATACCAGCACCGCCTGCTGCGCTACCTGCTCTTCCTGACCGGCAATCGCGACCTGGCCGAGGACCTGTTCCAGGAAACCTGGATGCGGGTGCTCACACGCGGCGGCCAATACAACGGCGCGGCCCGCTTCGATACCTGGCTCTTCACCATTGCGCGCAATCTGATGATCGATCTTCGCCGCAAGCGCACCATGGCCAGCCTGGAGGAGATGTGCGAAATCAATGGCGAGGAACGCCCCTTCGAAGTGCCCAGCGATGAACCAACGCCCTTCGATTTTTATCAAAGCCGCGAAAACGGACAGCGGGTTACGGCAGCTCTGCTTACGCTCGACCCATTGCACCGCGAGGTGCTCGTGCTGCGCTTCCACGAAGAGCTTTCCCTCGAAGAAATCTCACACGTAACGCGCGCCCCTCTCTCGACCGTCAAGTCGCGCCTCTATCGCGGACTAGCCGCACTCAAGCCACGCATGATCGAAGCCACCAGGCGGCAGGAGGGAGTATGAACCATCCTTCCGAAACGAATCCACCTGCTCGGGAAGCCCCTGCCGCTGGCGATGCGCAGCTTGTGGATGCGCTTTCCGGCCTGGACGCTCAGGCCGACTTGGCCGTAGTTCAACGCACCCGGCGCGCAGTGATGGAAGCCGGGCACCATATGCGTGCCGCCGAAGTGCGCCGCCGCCGCCAATTGGGTGTTGTCCTGCTGGCCTTTGTTGCGCTCGTCGTCCTGCTCACGCCTGCCATCTGGAGCGTGGCCGACGACTTGTTCAGCGGCGAGCACTTTCAGGATATGCCGGCGATGACCATGTCGCTCATCGTCACGCTGTTCTCTGCGATCTTCGCTGCTCTCATCTTCCACTGGCGGAGCCGCAAGACGCAGGACGGAGGAAAGTATTGAGCTGCCTAACCGATGAGTAATCAGATCCAGCAGCGCGACTCGCAAACCGAAACACGCCTTTCCGATGAGCTGCGGCTCATTCCCCGCTGGGCGATAGCTGGAGCCGTGTTGGCCTTCGCCCTTACCCAGTATTACTTCTGGATCGTCCTCCCGGAGCACCGCCATCACCCCAGCGGAGTTCCTGTTCCCTTGCGTCTCTATCTGATTCTTTCGTGGGGGGCGCTGGCCGCTCTCTATGTGCTGATGATCGGCTACATCAGCAACGACGCTCCGCGACGCGGCATGAGCACGCGCCTGTGGATGGTCTGCGTCATCATGCCGGGCGGCGTGGGAGCGGTACTCTACTTCCTGCTGCGCCAGCCCGTCACGGCAACGTGCCCCTCCTGCGGGGCCCACATTGAAGGCGACTATCACTATTGCCCGCAATGCGCCTACCAGGTCTCGTCCTGCTGCGGAAACTGCTACCGCAGCGCGCGCGTTACGGACATTTTCTGCGTCCACTGCGGACACGACCTGACCGCCAGCCAACCCCCCAGCCGCCTGCACGCGTTTACCCGCTAGCGCTGGACCAATAGCGCAGGTAGTGTCAGTTTGATCCGAAAATGGAGTTCGGACTCGGATTCGGTTGGTCCCATGCACGAGTGCGCGAATGGGTGACTAGGCGGAAAAGTAGTGAGCCTTCTGTAATCGCCAAATCAGATATGGCAACACCGCGAGCGAGAAAATCATCAAGGCATGAATCAGGCAGCCGTAGATATCCTGAACTGACGGCCCAGGGGTGAAGAAGCCCATGCGGATATTCCCGAGCCCGTCAGGGACCGCCGTGCGGCTCGCTTGAATTTGCGCGGTGGCGCCCATCCATGCGATCAGCACCAAACTGCCAATCGGCCAAATCGCCTTCACTCTTTGACGCGCGGCCATGAGTCCGATTCCCCAACCGACGAGAATCGGCGCACCGGTGTAGTAGAACTTGCCAGCCTGAATGCAGATATTTTGGAACCCATAGATTGGGCCAGGGTTCCCGTGGCCGAAGGGCGTATCCATTCCCGGCAGAAAGACCTGCCAAAGAAACCACAAATAGATACAGGCAACGAAGTAGGCCCCCGCCAGAAAGAACAGCGGCGCCAGACCGAACATCGCCCACGGGGCGCGCACGCACCAAGATTGGAATTGACGATGTCCGATCATTGCCTTCGCAAGATCATCCATTCCGCCCAGTCGCGCGAGCGCCGCCGATTCCGCATCAGCCCGGCTGCGGCCAGCGCGTTCCTCTTCCGCCGTCAGGTCGGCCAGATGATCGGCAAGTTCGGTCAAATAGCGTCGCACATGCCGCGGCGCGATGCACGCCCGCAGCAAACGTTCGCGAAGTTCATGGAATGGCTTCGCCATGTTGCCCTCCCGCCAGCATCTTCTGGATTGCGACCGCCAGATTGGTCCAGGCCTCCGACAGATCAGCCAATCGATGCGCTCCGAAGGGCGTCACGGAATAATAGATCCGGCTGCGGCTGTTGACGGTCTTGCGCCGCGACTTCAGCGCCCCATCACGTTCCAACCCGTGCAGCACCGGATAGACTACGCCTTCGCCGACTGCGATCACCGAGTCGGTTCGGTTACGGATTGCTTGAACGATCTCGTAACCATACATCTCCTCTTGCTGAAGCAGCCTGAGGATCAGGAGTTCCGGAACTCCATTCATAAAATTCGGATTGGTTTCGCGCGATGTCATCGAAGACCGATCATACCTCGAAGTTCGAGGTATGGCAAAAGATTATAAACGCCTGTTGGCGATGACTGGAACGTCGGCTCCTGGCACGAAGCGGAAATTCAAGGTAAGACGCCACGTCAGCGGAGCGCTGCTGGACGATTAGTCCCGCCGCTTCCTATACTCAAGTTTGGCCTCACCCATGCCCATTTCTCCTCCCGCCATCACCGCGCTCATCATTGACGATGAGCAGCTAGCGCGCGAAGAGTTGAAGTATCTGCTCGACACCACCGGCGTCGAGGTCGTCGCGCAGGGCGCGAACGGCATCGAGGCCGTCGAGCTTATCCGCGAATACCAGCCCGACGTCGTCTTCCTCGACGTGCAGATGCCCGGCCTCGACGGCTTCGCCGTGCTTAAGCAGCTGATCGAGCACCGCGATCGGCTGCCGCAAATCATCTTTGCCACGGCCTTCGACCAGTACGCGGTACGTGCGTTTGACGTCAACGCCATCGATTATCTGCTCAAGCCCTTTGACAAGGCGCGGGTGCTGCAAGCCATCGAGCGCGCCCGGCTCCGTCTTCAGGAGACTTCCCAGACCGAAGGCGAATCGCTCGGTGTCGGCGGAGGGGGCGGCATCAAACTCGACGCGCTGATTCGGTTGATCGAACAACAGCAGCAGAATCCGCGCACGCACAGCAGCAAGATCGTCCTCCAGGCCCAGAGCCGCCTGCTCCTCATCGACCAGAAAGACATCTGCTTCGCCTCGATCGACGAGGGCATCATCTCGGTTGCCACCCCGACCATCGAAGGCCAGTCGAAGTGCCGCACGCTCGAAGAACTGCTGGACTTGCTCGACCCCAGCATCTTCTGGCGCGCACACCGCTCTTACGTCGTGAACATCAATCACATCAAGGAAGTCGTGCCCTGGTTCAAGAGCAGCTACCAGCTGCGCATGGACGACAAGAAGCAGACGGAAATCCCCGTAAGTCGCGCTCAGACCAAAAGGCTGCGTGAGTTGTTCAAGCTGTAAGCACTCCGCAGAAAACAATTGCCTTAAACTCCCCTCATGCCTCCGATCGCTTTCCTCGAATGCTCGCGCTGCGGCCAGCACCTCTCAGCCGATCAGCCTCAGACGGTCTGCCCTGTATGTGCCGGCGCGCTTTATGTCCGCTATGACCTTGCCGCGGTAGATCCCGCTTCACGTCCCACAGCAGGCGGCATCCAGAGCATGTGGCGCTACTCGGCGGTATTGCCCGACGTCGAGCCGGTGACGCTGGGCGAGGGCTGGACTCCGATGCTGCAAAGCCGACGGTATTCCGGGCTCTATCTGAAAGAAGAGGCAACCAACCCGACGGGAAGCTTCAAGGCGCGCGGCATGTCGACGGCCGTGTCCATGGCCAAAAAGTATGGATTGAAGAAGCTGGCCGCCCCTTCAGCCGGCAATGCTGCCGGAGCACTCGCCGCCTACTCCACTGCGGCAGGTATCGAAGCCTACATCTTTATGCCGCGCGACGTACCCATGGCGAATTACCTCGAGGGCGTCGCCTATGGCGCGCACGTTACGCTGGTCGACGGACTCATCTCCGATTGCGCACGCCTGGTCGGCGAGCGGAAGGACCAAGAAGGATGGTTCGACGTTTCCACGCTGAAAGAGCCCTTTCGCGTAGAAGGCAAAAAGACCATGGGCTACGAACTCGTCGAGCAGTTGGGCTGGGAGTATCCCGACGCTGTGTTCTACCCCACAGGTGGAGGTGTCGGCCTGATCGGCATGTGGAAGGCCTTTGAGGAGATGGAGGCGCTGGGGTGGGTACGTCCGGGCAAACGTCCCAAAATGATCGCCGTGCAGGCTTCGGGCTGCGCTCCCGTGGCCCGCGCATACGAAGCGGGCGAGCAGGCGAGCAGGTTCTTCGAGAACGCCGCCACCTTCGCCGCTGGGCTGCGCGTGCCAAAACCCTACGGCGATTACCTTATTTTGGAAATCGTGCGCGAGTCCGGTGGAACGGTGTTGGAGCTAGGCGACGAGACCATTCTCAAGTCCCTGCTGGATTGGTCGCGCAATGAGGGTCTTCTACTTTCTCCCGAGGGCGCGGCGGCAACCGCGGCTTACGATCATTTGATTGCGACCGGATTCCTCTCGCCGGCGGACCGCGTAGTAGTCTTCAACACCGGCGCGGGCCTGAAGTACGTCGATATGATTGCCGAAGCGATGGGACTGAAGCGGCCGGCGGAGAAGAAGCTGCCGGAGCGCAGCCCGGTGGGCGGGATTATCACGCCCGTCTGATTCTGCCGTCGCGGCTGCCAAGGAGGATGATGGCAAGTGAAAGTACCCCTTTTTGGGTAAAGTCCAAAGGCACCGCATTCGGTAGACTCGTAGCAATGACCTCTACGGTAAGGCTGATAGCGATCGACATCGATGGGACATTGTTGCCTTCTATTGGAGGGCAGGTTTCGGAACGCACGCGCCAGGTTTTGCTGGAAGCCGAGCTTGCGGGCATCACCATCGTGATCGCGACAGGCCGGCGGCAGGCGTATGCGGCTCCGTTGATCCTGCCGGTGGGCCTGAAGCCGGAGACGGTGTTGATTACCTCGAACGGCACGGTCACGCGAACGCTGGGGACCCAAACGCTCGCCGGAAGGCGCATCGACCGCTTCTTTCTGCCCGTCGAGACGGCGCGCTGGTTATGCGACGCGCTGAGACAGTTTGGCGGGATGACGGTGTTCACCTTCGACCGCGAAGGTCCGGGTGAATTGGTGCTGGAGTCGATCGATCGTCTGAGCTCGCGAATTTCGCCCTGGGTGAATGCGAATCGCGCGTGGATTCGGGAATTCGATCCTTTGGAGCGTTGCTTTGATGAAGGCTGCGCGCCCGTCCAGGGAATGCTGTGCGGGACAGTCGGCGAGATGAGGGCTGCGGAAGCATGGCTCGCGGCGAGTAAGTTCGGAGAAAAGATTGAGCTGCACAGGACGGAATATCCGGTAAAGGACTTGTCTATTCTGGATATCCTGCCCCCGGGCTGCTCCAAGGGAGTTGCCCTGAAGAAAGTGGCAGCCATGCAGGGTATCGCGCGTGAAGAAGTCATGGCTATCGGCGACAACTTCAATGACCTCGAAATGCTGGAATTTGCCGGTCGGACAGTGGTGATGGCAAACAGCGCTCCCGGTCTCGTGCAAATCGCACAGGAGCGAGGATGGGAGATCACCGCGACCAACGATGAGGATGGAGTGGCCCAAGTGATCGAGAGCGTACTTGCAACCGCCGGCGTCCAGTATGGCGAGAGGTTAAGCCGTTGAAACACCCGCGTGATAGAGTGAGCCAGATGCTTAGGATCGGGCTAAGAGCTGGCTGGATTGGAGCGAGACCTACTTTGCGTCTGGCTCTGATGTTCCTTATAACTTCAGGGGCGGCGCATGCCGCCGAGCACGTAATGCTGACCAACGGCTTCGATCTGATGTGCGATCATCGTTCCTCCCTGGGCGACAAGGTTCGGCTGTACCTGGACGCGGACGGCGCGAGTTTTGTCGAAGTTAAGGCCGAGGAAATTGCCGCCAGCGAGCATATCGATCTCCCGGCGGCTGCCGCGAAGAATCAGATGGCTGGCTCCCTGCGTGCGGACGGCAAGCTCACCGACGCGGAATTGCATGAGTTGCTGTCGAAAGCCGGCAAAACTCACGACCTCGATGTAGATTTGCTGGCCAGCGTAGTGCGGCAGGAAAGCGGCGGCAACCCGCGCGCCCTGAGCCGGGCCGGTGCGCAAGGGCTGATGCAGCTGATGCCCGGGACAGCGGCGGAACTGGGAGTCGGAAATGCTTTTGCGCCGGGTGAGAATATCAGTGGCGGAACCGCCTATCTCGACAGTCTGCTCAAGCGATATCACGACAACCTTGCCCTCGCCCTGGCAGCTTATAACGCGGGACCGGCGGCGGTGGACCGCTGGCATGGGGTTCCCCCTTATCGCGAAACCCGGGTTTACGTGGCGCGGGTAATCCACGAGTTCAACCGGCGCATTGCACTACGCAGTGGTGTCCGGACGGTCGCGACGGGGACACAGGTCGCAAGCGCGACGCACTAATTTTCTTCTGACTCGGAGAAGTGATTTTGAAGAACAAGGGCTGGATTCTGTGGCTGGTAGTGGCCCTCGCCCTCGTGGCGCTGGTGCTGGTGGCACGGCAGCGAATTCATTTCGACTGGCGGGTCTTCGCCGAGCAACTCAAGCTGGCCGACTGGAAAAAAATCGGCATTGCCGTGGTGTTCATCTGGGTGGCGTACGGCATGCGCGCGGTGCGGTGGTCGGTTTTCCTCAGACCTACGAAGCGTATGTCTCCCCTGAAGCTTCTGGGCTCACAAGTGATCGGATTTACAGCGGTGGCGTTGTTCGGGCGGCTTGCCGACCTGGTGCGGCCATACCTGGTAGCACGGCGGGCAAAACTCACCGTCGGCTCGCAGATCGCCGTGTACACCGTCGAGCGAATGTTCGACCTCGGCGCAATGGCGTTGATCTTTTCGCTCACGCTGCTCTTCGCACCGGACCGGAACACCCTACCACATCATGAGCTGATGGTGAAGGTCGCGAAAGTCAGTTTCATCGTCACCATCGGTCTGGCGATTTTTGCCGTTTTCGTGCGGATTTCCGGTGGGGTGCTGGCTGCGTTTACCGAGAGGACGATTGGCGCCCTGTCGCCGGGGATCGGCAAATCAATTGCAGATAAGATCCGGTCATTCCGCGACGGGCTGGACACTTTGGCCTCGTTCGGGGACTTCCTCCTCGCATTTGGTGTGTCGCTGGCCATGTGGGGGATGATCGCCCTTGCTTATCTGGAAACGATGTGGGCGTTCGGGAGTTCTCCCGAGCTTTCGCACATGACGTTGGCGCGCTGCATGGTTCTGATGGCGGCGAGTATGGGCGGATCGATCTTTCAACTTCCGGTCATCGGCTGGTTTACGACGATTCTGGCGACCTCGGCAACCATGCATGGATGGCTAGGGGTTGCTGCAGAACCGGCCCTGGGCTGCGGGGCGGTCCTGCTGGGGGTGACGTTTCTCAGCGTGATTCCGCTGGGTCTGATCTGGGCGCAGTTCGAGCATGTATCGCTCAAGAAAGTCGCCGAAGAAAGCGAGCAGGCCGGCGAGGATGCGTTAACTGCCCCGCACACAGCGCACGAGACGGCGACTTAACGGGTTAAACCCAGGGCCCGCAAATAAACTCTAAAGCTTGCGGCGAACCGCCCTGCGAACTGCGTCGGTGAATATCCCATAGACGGCATGGGTGACCCACTCGCTGATGCGCTCCTGAGTGGGCTGTTCTTCTTTGGGCCGGGCCAGCCCCATCCGAGGCAGGATGGACTCGTGGGTAAGCTTATTCAGCGTGAGTCCGAAAGCTGCGCCCTTCCACGCCCCGAGCGATGGCTCGACCTCGACGAGCGCGCCATAGACTACTCCCGCGGCGGCTCCGAAACCCCAGTGAATGCCCTGCATGGTAGCCTGCCGCTCGCCTTGCGGCAGGCTATGGCCAGCGACCTGCTCGGCAAGGAGGACGGGCGGGGGGGGCTGGCCCTGGACGCGCGGCGGGAAGATCTGTTCTGCAAGGGCCTTGGCGCCTGCGCCGGCGAGTCCGCCGATCAGGCCGGCAAGTGCGCCCTTGAGAATGGAGCGCTCGCGGATAGCACGTGGTTTCGCGGTCATAATGATGAGATGCGTAAAGGGGCAAGGTAACGCGTGGATTCGTTTATGGCAAGCGAAGCGTTGTTTTGGCTGAAAGGCGGAGTTACGCTAAGGACATGGAAGTTCACCTAACCCCGGATCAGGAAGCCTTCGTTCGCGCCGCCATTGCGAGCGGAAGGCTGCAGCGCGCCGAAGAGGCAGTGGAACAGGCTCTGTCGCTCTGGGAAGAGCGAGAACGCAACCGGATGGAGATTCTGGCCGCCCTAGATGCGGCCGAGGCGGATGTACAAGCCGGACGATTTGTCACCTACACCGATGACTCGCTGCCGGAACTTGCAGAGGAGATCAAGCGCGAGGGCCGCGCACAACTGCGAAAAGCTATCGGCGCATGACCTACCGCGTAACTCGGCAGGCACGGCGTGACCTGCTCCGAATCTGGAACTACATCGCCGACGACAATGAGGACGCTGCAGATCGCTTTCTTGAGTTGCTGACGCAACATTTCCGCCTGCTCGGCCAGAACCCCTAAGCTGGCCGCCTCCGCGACGACTTGCGACCGGGATATCGCAGCTTTCCGGTTGGACAATACGTGATTCTCTACCGCGTGCTGGAGAAAGGCGTGGAGATTATGCACGTACTGCACGGTAAACGCGACCTGAATGCTCTGTTTGAGTAGAGCCTAGCGAGGCACCGTTGACGGTGTAATGTCGGATTCACAGCACTGATAGAATCGAAATAGAAATGAAGTGTCCTTACTGCGGGTTTGCGCAAGACCGGGTCGTCGACTCGCGCGAAAGCAAAGAAGCCGATTCGATACGCAGACGTCGCGAGTGCGAGGGCTGCAATAAGCGCTTCACCACCTATGAGCGCATTGATGAAATCCCCTACATGGTTGTGAAGAAGGACGGCCGCCGGGAAAAGTTCGAGCGGCAGAAGGTGCTCAGCGGCCTGTTACATGCCTGCGAGAAGCGGCCTGTCTCGGCCAGCAAGCTGGAAGCGCTTGTCGATGAGGCGGAGACGTTCCTTATGGACTCATCGGAGCGCGAGCGCACGACGAGCGAAATAGGCGAGCTGCTGATGAACCGGCTGAAGTCCCTCGATACCGTCGCCTATATCCGGTTTGCGAGCGTGTATCGCGATTTCAAGGATGTCCGCGAATTCAAGGAAGAACTCGAGCAGTTGCTGACGGCGCGAGAACCCGGCAAGAAGGGCAAACCGGCAAGCTAAAGAGGCCTATGAGCGAAAACAGGACACATGCAGTCACATTGATTCCCGGGGATGGGATTGGGCCGGAGGTTACCGACGCGGTTGTTCGCATCCTGGAGGCAACGGGCGTGAATTTCGCCTGGGAGCGATATTCGGCCGGAGCGGATGCGTTCGAGGAGCACCAGGAATACATACCGAAAGAGCTTTACGAATCCATCGAGAGGACGAAGCTGGCGCTCAAGGGACCCGTGACGACCCCGATTGGCGGCGGATTTACGTCGATCAATGTGACGCTGCGCAAGAAATTCGAGCTGTATGTGAATTTCCGCCCGATCAAGAATCTGCCGGGGCTGGAGACCCGTTATCCGGGTGTAGACCTGATCATCGTCCGCGAGAATACCGAGGGCGAGTATGTGGGCCTGGAGCACGAGGTGGTCCCGGGGGTGATGACCTCGCTGAAGGTCATCACCGAAAAAGGCTCGACGCGCATCGCGAAGTGGGCATTTGAATACGCGCGCAAGCACGGGCGCCGCAAGATTCATGCAATCCACAAGGCGAACATCATGAAGCTGTCGGACGGCATGTTTCTGAAGTGCGCGCGGAAGGTTGCGGAAGGTTACCCGGATATCACCTATGGCGAGCACATCATCGATAACACCTGCATGCAGCTTGTGACGAATCCGTACCAGTACGACACGCTGCTGCTGCCGAACCTCTACGGAGACATTGTGAGCGATCTGTGCGCGGCGTTCGTAGGTGGATTAGGCCTGGTGCCGGGGGCGAATATCGGCGACGATGCGGCGATCTTTGAAGCTGTCCACGGGTCGGCTCCAGACATCGCGGGCAAGGATATCGCCAACCCTACTGCCCTGCTGCAATCGGCAATCTTAATGTTGCGCCATATTGATGAAAACCATGCTGCCGATAAAGTCCAGGCGGCCCTCGAGCGCATCTATACCGAGAAGAAGACGCTCACACGCGACGTCTACGGAACGGCTGGGACAAAGGCTTTCGCGGATGCAGTGATTGCATCTCTCGCTTCCGAACCATCCCCCGGGTAGCGGCTAAATTTCAGGAGAGGGTGAGTTCGAATGCTTAAGCGGAAAATAACGTCGGTAGCCCTGTGTGCGGTGCTACTTGCAGGCGCCGGATGCAGGAAGAAAGCCGGCACAGGTGCCGGTCAGGAAGCTGGCGTCTATACGACGATTGATGAGAACACGGCGGGTTCGGTCAGCGGCACCATTCACTTTTCCGGGCAGGCGCCGAAGCGAGTGGAGATCGATATGGCGCAGGATCCTGTGTGCAGCGCGGCGGACAACAATTACAGCGAGCCGTACGTAGTGCAGGATGGCGGCCTCGAGAACGTCTTTGTTTATGTGAAGGACGGCCTGGGCAATAAACTCTACGCGCCCTCAGCCGACCCGGTGGTGATGGACCAGAAGGGCTGCAAGTTTACTCCGCATGTGGTGGGTGTGATGGCCGGCCAGCCGGTGAAGTTCACCAACAGCGACTCAACGATGCATAACGTTCACATGACGCCGCAGATCAGCACGAATCAGTCAGTCGATATCTCCCAGCCTCCGAACGGATCGGGCGAGATGCGCACGTTGCCCACGCCGGAGCTGATGGTGCCCGTGCGCTGCAACAACCATCCATGGATGGAAGCCTTCGTCAACGTGGCCGCGAATCCGTTCTTTATGGTTTCGGGCGCGGACGGGCATTTCACCATCAAGGGGTTGCCGCCGGGGACTTACACGATTGTGGCCGTCCACGAGAAGCTGGGGCAAAAGACGGCCACCGTGACGGTGACGTCTAAACAGACCGCGACACAGGATTTTACCTACCAGGCTCCTGCCGCCGGAAGCGACACGAAGTAGTCTGGCGCAAATTCGACGCTACCGTTTGCTGAGGACCATATTTGCGGGACTGTGAGTCCGTCTGTACCCTTGAAGGCAGTATGAATCCCAGCCACCCACAACCGAAGATCCAGATGATCAAGTCGCAGGACTATCGCGAGAACTACGCCAACAGCGTTCAGGTGCGCGTCAGCGTGTGGGATTTCTTTCTCGCTTTCGGCCTCGTTCACCAGGAATCGCCCGATCAGGTCACCATCGAGAACGCTCAAGGCATCTACATCAGCCCGCAACAGGCGAAGGCACTCTGGAATATTCTCGGTCAGAACATCGCTCAGTATGAGCAGACCTTCGGCGCCATCGCGCTTGAGCCGCAATCACATCCCCTGCCCATGCCGCACGGTCCCGTTCACTGAAGCCTGCCCCCGCGACGCGCCACCTCCGTCAGATCGTCCCAAAGGCGCACCGCCCTTTCCTTCCATTCGCTTTCGTCCATTCCCTCCGTCCCCGGAACTAATCCGGGAGCCGTTCGTATCCGTGAAAGAAGAATCAGAATTTCTTGTGTCCGATAAAAAAAATGTCCGTCACTGGCCCGATCAGACGTTTAAGTGTCGCAGCACAGAAACACCAAAATCACGAATAGGAGAATCACCATGAGCGAATTTCTTTACCTGTATCGCGGCGGAGACTCATCCGGCTCCCCGGAGGAAATGCAGCAGACTATGCAGAAATGGGTGGCGTGGATGAAGCAGCTCGGCGACCAGGGCCATCTGAAGGCAATAGGCAACCCGCTTGAACCGACGGGGAAAGTGGTTAAGGGTAAACAGAAGAGCGCCGTTACCGACGGCCCCTACGCGGAAGCCAAGGATCTGGTCGGCGGTTACACTCTGGTGGAAGCCAAAGATATCGAAGAGGCGGCAGAGGTTGCCTGGGGCTGCCCCATTTTCGATACGGGTGGATTTGTGGAAGTCCGCCCCATCTTGAATATGAGTATGTAAATGGAACCCGTGGCAGTCGAGCGCGACGACCACCTCTTCCGGCATGAAGCCGGACGAATGGTCGCCGCGCTCACTCGCATCTTCGGAGTACACAACCTCGCGCTGGCGGAAGACGTCGTGCAAGACGCCTTCTGCCGGGCGCTGGAAGTATGGAAATTTCGCGGCGTGCCGGAGAACCCCGCGGCATGGCTCATGGCAACCGCGAAACATCGCGCCATTGATGTACTGCGGCGCGAGCGTACCGCACGCACCTTCGCTCCCGAGTTGGGCCGCTTGCTTGAAAGCGAGTGGACCCTGGTGCCCGTCGTCCACGAGCTATTCGGAGCTTGCGCTATCCAGGATGACGAGCTGCGAATGATGTTCTCTTGTTGTCACCCCCGGCTGCCGGAGCCGGCACAGATCGCGCTCATCCTTCACATCCCTTGCGGCTTCAGCGTCCGCGAAATCGCGAGCGCGTTCCTCAGCAGCAACGCCGCCATCGAGAAGCGCATCACCCGCGCGAAGAAGGTGCTCGCCGG
>Ga0209040_10000856_pt1 | contig 23661 bp, 16 predicted proteins | sample BogFormECP12_OM3_FD_188240 | JGI IMG/M metagenome (GOLD analysis project Ga0209040, IMG submission 188240) | Bog forest soil microbial communities from Calvert Island, British Columbia, Canada - ECP12_OM3 (SPAdes) (version 2) | ecosystem: Environmental > Aquatic > Freshwater > Wetlands > Bog ... | reverse complement strand
CGCCCCCTGTGACCAACACCAAGGGGTAGAATCGATTCGCCCCGAGCCGGGCAACCGCAACATCAGCTTGTCAAGCAAATTCCAAATGCGATTCCCCTGCCATGACGCGGCCGGCGAGTTCCGGTCATCGGCGCGCTGGTGTAGTCTCGTGCGGCACGCAGATCGAACGAGCGCCGGGGAGACAGCCGATGCGGTACGAGGTCAACTTCGGGACCATCGGCAGAAAGCCGCCGAGAGCGCCGTCCGCCGGCACCAAGTTCCGCCTCGCCCTGCTCGGCGATTTCTCCGGCCGCGCCAACGCCGGCAAGCTCGAGACCGGCGAGGCGCTGGCGACGCGCAAGCCGATCAAGGTCGACGTCGACAATCTCGACACCGTGCTCGAGCGGATGAAGATCCAGCTCGCGCTGACGCTGGACGGCGACGAGGCGTCCGTGACGGTGCCGGTCGGGTCGATGGACGACTTCCACCCCGACCAGATCGTCGAGAACGTCGAGCTGTTCGACCAGCTGCGCACCCTGCGCCGCAACCTCGGCAACAAGGCCACGTTCGACCGCGCCGCGAAGGAGGTGCTGTCGTGGAGCGGCGAGGAGGCGTTGCCGCCGCCGCCGCGGCGCGCCGCCGGTGCGGCGATCGCGACCGACCGCAAGCTGTCCGACTTCGCCCGCCTGACCGGACGGCCGAGCACGCGCGAAGCCGCGGAGAGCTCGGCCGATGAGCTGATCCGCCGGCTGGTCGGCCCCTTCATCGTGCCCGCGCGCGACGCGCGCCAGGACCAGCTCACGGCACGGGTGGACGAGGCGCTGTCGGCGAGCATGCGCCGCGTGCTGCACCACCCCGACTTCCAGACCGCCGAGGCCATGTGGCGCTGCCTGGAGTTCCTGGTCCGGCGCATCGAAACCGGTGCGGCGATGGAGATCGTGCTGTACGACGTCTCCGCCGAGGAACTGGCGGCCGACGTCGCGGCGACCGACGCGCTCGACCAGAGCGGGCTGTACGGCATGCTGGTCGAGCAGCCGGCGCTGGACGCGCATCAGGGCCCGCTGTCCGCGGTCATCGGCCTGTACACGTTCGAGCTGATGCCGCCGCATGCCGACCTGCTCGGGCGCGTCGCGCTGGTCGCCGGTGCGGCCGGCGCGCCGTTCATCGCGGGCATCGCCCCCGACCCGCTGAAGACGCCGATGCACGAGCAGCATCCGCTGACGCAGGACGCATGGGCGGCGCTGCGGGAGCATCCCGCCGCGGCCTATCTCGGCCTCGCCACGCCGCGGTTTCTGCTGCGCATGCCGTACGGCAAGAAGTCCGACCCGATCGACGCCTTCGCGTTCGAGGAGTTCACCCGCCAAGGCGGCCTGTCGGGCATGCTGTGGGGCCATCCCGCGCTGATCCCGGCGCTGCTGCTCGCCGAGACGTTCGCGCAGCAGGGCAAGAAGATGCAGCTCGGCAAGGTCATGGGCGTGGGCGACATCGCCTATTACGTGATGACCGACACCGACGGCGAGCAGATTGCGCTGCCCTGCACCGAACGCCTCTACACCGAGAAGCAGGCGGTCGGCGTGGCGAATTTCGGCGTGATGCCGCTGGTCAGCCTGCGCGGCCGGCCGGAACTTCGGCTCGCCGGTTTCAACGCGCTCGGCGGCGCACCGCTCGCGGGCTTCTGGGCGCCGGCCGACATCAAGCCGAAACCCGCCGCGCCCCCGCCCGCCCCGCCCGCACCCGCTGCGCCGGCGCCCGCCGCCGCGCCGGCCGAAGAAGCCGCGCCGGAAGCGGCCGGCGAAGCACCCACCGAGGCCGCGGCCGAACCGGCGGCCGCGCCGGCCGCCGAGGAGATGGCCGACCTCGACGCCCTGCTTGCGAGCCTCGATGCGACGGCGGCCGCACCCGCGCCCGCAACGGCGCCCGAACCGGCGGCGGACGCCGCGGTCGACGAGCTCGATGCGCTGCTGGCAAGCCTCAATGCGCCGCCGCCGCCGGCCGAGCCCGACGCCACCGAAGCTGAGCTCGATGCGCTGCTCGCGTCGCTGAAATAGACGCGCCGTCTCTTCCGGCGGCGCCGGTCGCGGTTACGCCGCCGGTTCGGGCATGCTCGTCGAGATGTCGATGCGCTGGCTTTCCGTGGCCACGCCGACCACGTCCTCGAGCCCGCGCGTGCCGCGTCCGATCCGCTCGCGCGCGACGCCCGCCTCGACCAGGGCGTCCTCGACCAGTTGCGCGCGCAGGCGCGAGAGGTCGGCGATCGCCTTCGGCCCGGCGGGATCGAGAAACTCGATGACGTCCAGGCTGGCCTCCGGGTTCTCGCGCGCCCACGCGGCGACGGAGGCGATGCTCGTCATGGCGTCGCGATCGAGCAGCGCCGACCACTCGGCGAAGAAGATCGAGGAATTGGTCGACAAGCTGCGCCGTATCCGGGCCACGATGGCCGGATGGATCAGCCACGGGTCGCCCAGCGTCTCCTGCGGACCGCAGAGCTGCGTCCAAAGCCCCATGACCTCGGACTTGTTTTCGCAGGGCACCAGTTCGATGCTAATGTCGTCGGCGAGCGTATTTGCCAGGAGGTCTCCGATAAACGGCTCGCCGCCGACCAGCCAGACCCGTCCTCGGAATTCGGCCAGTGTGATATCCGCCATGCGATACTCCCTGATCCCGGCCCGGACGATCGATTGTGGCAACCCTGGTGACGTCGGCCGTTGCACGAGCCGAGGCGCGCATCGATGCCGCTGATTCTGACCATCAAGCCGGCCCAGGGTCGCGGCGATCGCCAGATTCGAACGCTCGGTAAGGGAACACTAACGATCGGCCGGGCCTCGGGCAACGACTGGGTCCTGGCCGATCCGGAACTTCATCTCTCGCGCACGCATTGCATGGTCGCGTTCGAAGGCGGCCGCTACGTGCTCACCGACCTGAGCACGAACGGGCTGCTGATCAACGGCGCGCAGGAGCCGACCAAGCGCAACAGCCGCGTGGTGCTGACCGACGGCGACAGCGTGCGCCTCGGCGGCTACATCCTCGAGGTGGCCGAGGCCGAGGAGGCGGCCGGCCCGTCGCCGGCGATGGGCGGCAGCAGCTTCGTCGCACCGCGCGCCGATCCGTTCGCCCCCGACGCAGGCAGTCCGCTCGACGTCGATCCGCTCGACGATCCGCTCGGCCGCCCGCCGCCCGAGAGCTTCCAGCATCCGCTGCGCGCCCCGCCGCCCGCGCTGCGCACCGAGGATCCGTTCGACGCGGCCGAGCACGACAGGCGGCGCCGCCCCGTCGACGACACCGACTCCGACCTGTTCCGCGGCAAGCGCGAGGCCGAGCCGTGGCAAGGCCCGGCGATGCGCGAGTCCGGTGGGCCGGGGTCGCAAGCCTATGCCCGAACCCCTCGGCGCCCCATCGATCCGGTCAACCTCAACGAGGTCGACTTCGACGCGCTGATCGGCGACGAGCCGCCGTCGCCTGGCGGTCGTCCGGCGGCGGCGCCGAAGCCGCCCGCTGCCGCACCCGTGCCGGAGGCGCTCGCGCGGTCCATCGACGACCTGCTGGGCGACTTCCCGATGGCGCCGCCATCGACGCCCCCATCGGCACAAGCGGCCGCGCCGGCCGCTCGGCCGCCCCCGCCGCCTGCCGCCCCGGTGCGGGCCGAGATGCCCGCCGCCGCCCCCTCGCCGTTCGACGAGCCGGCGCCGCAAGCGGCCAGGCCGGCGCCGGCCGCCGCGTCGGCGAGCCCCGGGGCTGCCGCGCTGGTGGCCGCGTTTCTGGACGGCGCGGGCCTGCCGCCCGATGCGCTCGGCGCGCAGGACCCGCAGGCCGCGATGCGCGCCATGGGCGCGTTGTTCGCCGCCTTCGTCAGCGGCACGCGCGACGTGCTGATGTCGCGGTCCGAGGTCAAGCACGAGATGCGCGTGGAACGGACGATGATTCGCGCCCGCGACAATAACGTGCTGAAGTTCTCATTGTCGTCGCAGGATGCGGCCGCCGCGTTGCTGCACCCCGACCGGCCCGGCTACAAGCCGCCGCTGGATGCCGTGCAGGAAGCCTTCAACGACATCCGGGTGCACGAGATGGCGGTGATGGCGGGGATGCAGACCGCGCTGATCGCGCTGCTCAAGCGGTTCGATCCTGCCGGGCTGGAGACGCGGCTGCAGCGCGGCATGCTCGACAGCATCCTGCCCGCCGCCCGCAAGGCGCGTTTCTGGGAGCTGTTCTGCACGACCTACAAGGACATCGCCGCCGAAGCCGAGGAGGACTTCCATTCGATCTTCGGCCGCGAGTTCGTGCGCGCCTACGACGCGCAGGTCCGCAAGGTCTGACGCAGCCCGGGGCGCGGGAGCGCATCGCGGCGGGGCGGAACGGCACGGCACGGCACGGCACGGCCATCCTGGCACGCGCGGGGTGAACGTCAATCAATGCGCGCGCCGCGCGGACGGGACTTCCGTCCTGCGTGCTTGCGGGGGTAAGAACGACTCTTCACCGGGGGATCTCGCATGACACGTTGGCTGAATGTTGCTGGCGCGTTCGGGGTCGCCTTGCTGGCGGGCTGCAGCTCTCCGCCGCCCCCGCCGCCGCCGACCGTGGTCAACATCACCTTGAAGACCGGGCCGGACGTCAACCCGACGCCGAGCGGCGCCGCCGCGCCGCTGGCGCTGCGCGTCTATCAGCTGACCTCGGCCGCCAACTTCAACGCGGCGGAGTTCTTCCCGCTGTACAATTCCGATTCCGCCACGCTGAAGAGCGACATCGTGCAGCGCGACGACTTCCTGATGCCGCCGGGCGACACCAAGACCGACATGCTGCAGCCGAAGGAGCCGGTGACGGCGATCGCCATCTTCGGCGCCTACCGGGATTTCCAGCATGCGACCTGGCGCGCGTCGACGGACATCCCGCCGCACAAGACGACCGACATCACGGTGACGGCCGGACGCAACGGGATCACCCTGAAGGTCCAGACGCAGCCGGCGAAGCCGGCCTCGTAGGATGAACCGAGCCGTCACGTCGCCGCCGGCCGGAGCGGGACGCACCGGATGAGCTGGGAGAACAAGGTCGTCTGGACCGAAGGCCTGTTCCTCCAGCCGCAGCACCTGCAGCAGCAGGACCGTTACGTGGACCGGCTGGTGCGCAACAGCACCATGGGCCTGCGCCCGTTTCCCTGGGGACTGACCGAGCTGTCGCTGGACACCGACATGCTCACCCTGGGCAAGTTCGCCGTCCGCTCGGCCGCCGGCACCCTGCCCGACGGGACGCCGTTCAACATCCCGCAGGACGTCGACCATCCGGCGCCCATCGACCTGCCGGAATCCACGCGCAACGCGCAGGTGTTCCTGCAACTGCCGACGCGCCAGATGGGCGGCGTGGAGACGGCGCCGAAGCAGATCACCGAGACGGTGGCGCGCTACGTCACCGACGAGCTGGAAGCCGTGGACATCAACGCCGGTTATATCGGCTCCGCCACCTTGCCGGTCGGCAAGCTGCGGCTGCGCTACGCGCTGGAGCACGAGGCGCGGTCCGGCTTCACCGCGGTCGGGCTCGCCCGCATCGTCGAGGTGCGGGCCGACAAGAGCACGGTGCTCGACGAGGGGTTCATCCCGCCGCTGCTGACGTGCAACGCATCGAGCGTGGTCGCCGGCTTCATTAGCCAGTTGCAGGGACTGCTGCACCACCGCGCGGAGGCCCTGGCCGGGCGGGTGTCGGAGACCGCGACGCGCGGCGCGGGGGAGATCTCCGACCTGCTGCTCCTGCAGGTCTGCAACACCTACGAGCCGCTGTTCACGCATCTCGCCGGCATCGTGCAGCAGCTGCATCCGGAGACGTTCTACCGGATCGCGGTCAGTCTCGCGGGCGAGCTCGCGACCTTCACCGACAGCCGCAAGCGGCCCGCCGCCTTCCCGCTGTACAAGCACGACGACCTGCAGGCGACGTTCCGCCCGGTGATGGCGGCGCTGCGTCAGGCGCTGTCGGCCGTGCTGGAACAGACGGCGGTGGCCATCCCGTTGCAGGAGCGCAAGTTCGGCATCCGCGTGGGGCCGATCCTGGACCGCTCGCTGGTCACCGAGGCGACGTGGGTGCTGGCGGTCAAGGCGCAGATGCCGGTCGAGACGTTGCGGCGCAACTTCCCCAACCTGGTCAAGATCGGCCCCGTCGAGCAGATCCGCGAGCTGATCACGGTGGCGCTGCCGGGCATTCCGGCGCGCGCGCTGCCGGTGGCCCCGCGGCAACTTCCCTACTATGCCGGAACGAGTTATTTCGAACTGGACCGGACCAGTCCATACTGGGCGGCGCTCGCGCGCTCCGGTGGCATCGCGATCCATGTGACGGGCGAATTGCCGGGGCTCGAACTCGAGTGCTGGGCGATCCGGGGATGAGCGGATGAGCGACGACCCCTTCGCTGAACCGTCCGATCCGGACCGGACGATGATCCGGCCCAGGCCGGGCGGCACGCGCGCGGCGGCAGCGGAGCCGCCGCCGCGGCCGGTGCAACTCGGCCCGGGCCCCGACCTGACGTCGGTGCCCACGATCGGCACCAACCCGCTGGTCGCGATCGCCGCCCCGCTGCTCGCGGCGGCGATCCGCATCGCCAGCACCGGCCGGGGCGGCAATCCCGATGCCGACCTGCTGCGCCGCGGCTTGGTCGCCGAGGTCCGGCGCTTCGAACAGAACGCGCTGGCGACGGGCATGGACACGCGCCCGTTGCGCGCGGCCCGCTACGCGCTGTGCGCGACGATCGACGACCTCGTGCTCAGCACGCCGTGGGGTGCGGCCAGCACCTGGGCGCAGCAGAGCCTGACCTCGATCTTCCACACCGAGGTGATCGGCGGCGACCGCTTCTTCGACATCCTCGAACAGATGCAGAAGGATCTCGGCCGCAACGGCGAGGTGGTCGAGCTGATGTATCTGTGCACCTCGCTCGGCTTCGAGGGGCGCTACCGCGTGATGCCGCGCGGCGTCGCCGCGCTCAACGAACTGCGCGACTCCGTCTACCGCGTCATCCGCAACCGTCGCGGCGACTTCGAGCGCGAGCTGTCGCCGCACTGGCGCGGCCTGGACATGAGCCACCGCCCGCTGTTGCAGCGCGTGCCGCTGTGGGCGATCGCGCTCGGCACGGTGACGCTCGCGTTGCTGATCTATCTCGGCTTCAACTTCGCGCTGTCGGACAGCTCCGACGTCGCGTATGCGGAGCTGTACGGCCTGCCGCCGCGCGGCGCGCCGACGATGGTGCATGTTCCGGTCGACAGCTCGCCGGCTGCCGTCGCCGCCGCCCACAACCCGCCGCCGCCGCCCGCGGCACCGGTCGCGCCGAGCCGCTTCGCCGCACGGATCCACAAGTTCCTGGAGCCCGAAATCAAGGCCGGTCTCGTCGTCGTGCTCGAGGACGCGCAGTCCGTCACCGTGCGGCTGACGAACCGCAACATGTTCGGCTCGGGCCAGGCGACGCTGAACTCGAGCTACCTTCCGCTGGTCGGGCGCATCGGCGAGGCGATCCAGGACGAGCCGGGCCACGTCGTGGTCAACGGCTACACCGACAACCAGCCGATCCACACGCCGCGCTTCCCGTCGAACTTCGAGCTGTCGAAGGCGCGCGCGGACGTGGTCGCCGACCTGATCAAGGCGAAGCTCACGGACAAGAGCCGGGTCACCTCGGTCGGCAAGGCGGACGCCGAGCCGCTCGAGCCCAACACCACCCCGGAGGGCCGGCAGGCGAACCGCCGGACCGAGATCGTGCTCACGAAAGAGACCAATTCGCCGTGATCCCCGTGCAACGACAGGGCTGACGCGATGGTCCCTCCCTTCCTGGCGAAGATACTGCGCAGCCGCTGGTTCAACACCTTCCTGGGTGTGCTGCTGCTGGCGGTGCTGATCTGGTTCTTCGGCCCGCTGCTCGCGATCGGCCAGGTTCACCCGTTCGACAGCGAGCTCGTGCGCCTGATCGCGATCGGCGTGCTGCTCGTGCTGTGGGTGATCATCAACGTCGTGCACACGCTGCGCAGCCGCAAGCGTGAGACCAAGATGGTCGAGGAGGTGGCGGCGCCCGACAAGGACGCCACGGCTTCGGCCGAAGAGGTGGCGCTGCTCTCCGAGCGGCTGAAGGACGCGCTGCACCAGCTGAAGAAGCTGCCCGGCGGAAGGCGAGGACGGCGGCGGCTGTACGAGCTGCCGTGGTACATGTTCATCGGGCCGCCCGGCGCCGGCAAGACCACCGCGCTGGTGAATTCGGGACTGAAGTTTCCCCTCGCCGACGCGAAGGGACCGGCGGCGTTGCGCGGGTTCGGCGGCACCCGCAACTGCGACTGGTGGTTCACCGACGAAGCCGTCCTGATCGACACCGCCGGGCGCTACACCACGCAGGACAGCCAGGCCGCCGTCGATGCGGCTGCCTGGGTCGGGTTCCTGCGCCTGCTCAAGAAGCACCGAAGGCGCCAGCCGCTCAACGGCGTGCTGCTCGCCATCGGACTGCCGGATCTTGCCGCGCTGCCGGAATCCGAGCGCCTCGCCCACGCCGGAGCGATGCGCAAGCGCATCCGCGAGCTGCAGGTCGAACTCGGCGTCAGCGTGCCGGTCTACGTCGTCTTCACCAAGGCGGACCTGATCGCGGGTTTCATCGAGTTCTTCGACAGTTTCGGCAAGGAGGAGCGCGAACAGGTCTGGGGCGTCACGCTGCCGCTCGAGGAAGGCAAGGAAGAAGCCGGCGCGGTCGGGCATTACGGGCCCGAGTTCGACCTGCTGCTCGCCCGCCTGAACGACCGCATGCTGGAGCGCGTCAACCAGGAGAGCGACATCCAGCGCCGCCGGCTGATCTACGGCTTCCCGCAGCAGATGGCGTCGCTGCGCGACCTGACGACCGACTTCCTGACCGAGATCTTCCGCCCGAGCCGGCTCGAGGAACGGCCGCTGCTGCGCGGCGTCTACTTCACCTCCGGCACGCAGGACGGAACCCCGATCGACCGTCTGCTGGGCGTGATGGCCGGCCAGTTCGGCTTGCCGCGCCAGGCGGTGACGGCGTTCAGCGGCGCCGGGCGCAGCTACTTCCTCACGCGACTGATGCGCGAGGTAGTGTTCGGCGAGGCTTCCCTCGTCAGCTTCGACAAGAAGATCGAGCGCCGCACCAAGTGGATCTACCGCGGCGCCTACGCGAGCGCGGCGGTGCTGCTGCTGCTGCTCACCGCCGGCTGGACGAACAGCTACGTCGGCAACCGGCTGATGATCGACGAGGCGCACGGCGCGGCGGAGAAGTACAACGCGCAGATCGCCGAGCTGATGAAGCGCGGCCCGAACGACACCGACCTGCTCGCCGTGCTGCCGCCGCTGGACACGCTGCGCACGATGCGCGGCGGCTACGACCAGCGCGAGGCGGACACCCCGATCGAGCTGACGTTCGGCCTGTATCAGGGCGACAAGATCACCACGGCGTCGATCGAATCCTACTACCGGGCGCTCAACGCGCTGCTGCTGCCGCGGCTGCTAGCCCGGCTGGAGACCCAGCTCGCGGCCAATCTCGACAAGCCGGACTTCCTGTACGAGGCGCTGAAGGTCTATCTGATCCTGGGCCGGCAGGGTCCGATCGACCCCGACCACATCCTCGTGTGGTTCTCCAACGACTTCAACGCGAACTTCGCCGGCGACGATGCGGCGCCGGAGCGCGAAGCGCTGCTCAAGAACATCGAGGCGATGGTGCAGCGGCCACTGACCCAGATCGCGCTCAACGGCCCGCTGGTGGCGAAGGTGCGCGACATCCTGACGCGCGAGCCGGTCGCGGAATACAGCTACAACCGGATCATGCGCAGCCCGCGTGTCACGTCGCTGCCGGAATGGACCATCGCGGACAACGGCGGCCCGTCCAGCGACAAGGTGTTCGTGCTGCGTTCCGGCAAGTCGCTCAACACCGGAATGCCGGGCATCTTCACCTGGGCGAGCTATCATAACGTCTTCCTGCCGCTGATGCCGACAGTGACCAAGGACATCGAGGAGGATGCCTGGGTGCTCGGCCGCGCACGCCCGGGCGGAGCGGCCGGCGTCGCGCAGACGCTCGCGGCGGTGAACCGGCTGCGCCGCGACGTCGTCAACCTCTATCTCGACGAATACGTCCGCCGCTGGGACCGGCTGCTGCAGGACATCGCCGTCAAGCACTTCACCAACGTCAACGAAGCGGTCGACGAGCTTCAGGTGATGAGCGGACCGAGTTCGCCGCTGCGCACGTTGCTGCAGTCGATCGACGCGCAGACGCAGCTCAGCCACAAGGCAGCGACCGAGACGGCGGAGTCCCAGGCGGAGGCACGCGCCGCGAAGGTGGGCCAGCGCGCCGCCGGGTTGGGGCGCGTCGTCGCCAGCGCCGGACTGTCGTTCAGCCAGGCCGAGATCGCCGGAATCCTGGGAGAGGCATTCGGCGCCACGCCCGGCGCCGGGCCGCCGCCCGATCCCGCCTCGCGCGTCGACGAGCACTTCCGTGCGCTGCACGACTTCGTCGCCGGCCCCAAGAACGCCGAGCAGGGCGCCCAGACGCCGCTGGAAGCGGCGATCGCCAAGATCGGCACGATCGCGCAGAACATGACCCAGGTCGCCAATTCGCCGAACCAGGGGCAGGCGCTGATCCAGGGCCTGGTCGGCGGCGGCACGGGCAGCAGCGGAGGAACGAGCGGCGGGGCGTCGGCGGCAGCGGCGGCGCAATTGGCCGATCTCGCCAAGAACGTGCCGCAGCCCGTCGCCGGGATGCTGCAGACCGTCTCGCAAAGCAGCACGGCCGTCGCGGCCACCGGCGTCAGCCACGCGCTGACGGATGCGTGGAAGGCGAAGGTGCTGCCGCTGTGCGACGACGCCTTCCTCAACCGCTATCCGTTCGCCCCGGCCAGCACCACCGACGTGCCGATCGACGACTTCACCAAGCTGCTCGGGCCGGGCGGGCTGATCGACACGTTCTTCAGCGAGAACCTCAAGCCGTTCGTCGACACGACGAGCAAGCCGTGGAAATGGCAGGCGGCCAACAACGCCCAGCTGTCCCTGCAGCCCGGCACGCTCGCGCAGTTCGAGAACGCCGCCACGATCCGCGATTCCCTGTTCAGCGGCCAGCAGATCCTGGTGAAGTTCACGCTGGTGCCGGTCAACCTCGATCCCGGCGTGGGCCAGATCTCGCTCGACATCGCCGGCCAGACGCTGACCTACAACCACGGCCCGACCGAATCGATGGCGTTCCAGTGGCCGGGCCAGGGCGGCAAGACCCTGGTGCGCGAGACGATGACGCCGACCGCGGGCGGCAATGCGACCGAGGTGGAAAAGGACGGACCTTGGGCCCTGCTCCGCCTGCTGGACACGGCGAAGGTCGTGCCGTCCGGGCAGCCGGACAAGTTCCGGCTGATCTTCACCTCGCCGGCCGGAACGGCGACGTTCGACCTGAACGCGAGCAGCGTGCGCAACCCGTTCACCTTGACGGCGCTGCGGGCGTTCCGCTGTCCTCCGACGCTCTAGTGGGTCGGGCGTGACAAGCTTGCGAATGTGTCAGGAGGCGACCGGCGGTGGCGGACCGTCAGCCTGCGAACGCGAGCAACCGTATCCCTCAGGGCCAGGACGCTAATGTCGAGCACCTTCTCGGACCCCTCCCAGACCTCGTCGCAATCCGGCTCGGGCAGCGGCTCCCAGCAAGGCGAAACCTACATCACGCTGACCTTCGATACCGACAGCGGCGTCGAGTTTCTTTTCAAATCGATGCACGCGACCGAAGAGCTCGGCCGTCCCTTCCTGTTCGTGCTCGAGATGTCGGGCGACAAGGTCAAGACCGACACCTCGAAGATGCTCGGCAGCTCGGCGACCGTGACGATGACCGATGCCAACCAGAACAAGACGTATTTCAACGGCATCATCACGCGCATGGACTATATCGGCCGGGTCAGCGGCGTGTACCGCTACCGCGCCGAGCTGCGGCCGTGGATCTGGCTGCTGACGCGCAAACAGGACTGCAAGATCTTCCAGAAGATGTCGGCCTGGGACATCATCAACAAGGTTTTCAAGGATGCCGACTTCAGCGCGCTGAAGGACAACCGCCAGAACCAGTCGGGCAGCGTGACGCTGGATTACTGCGTCCAGTATCACGAGACCAGCTTCGACTTCGTCACCCGGCTGATGGAGGAGTTCGGAATCTACTACTACTTCGAGCACACGGACAAGGAGCACACGCTCGTGTTCGCCGACGATCCGGGCTCGCACACCGCGATCACCAAGTCGATCCCGTTCTATTTCAGCCAGCTCGAGCAGCGGGCCGTCGAGGATCACATCTGGGAATGGAACGCCAACGTCTACCTGCAGTCCGGCGCGCACACCTACCAGGACTACAATTTCCATACGCCGTCCACCGACCTGACCTCGAAGTCCAGCAAGCCCGGCGACGGCAAGTACGCCAACTTCGAGGTGTACCAATACCCGGGCTTTTACGGCACCCCGGACGACGGCAAGAAGCTGGCGGACGTGCGGATGCAAAACCTGACCGCGCGCGTCCAGCTGTTCCACGGCAAGACGAACTCCCGGGAGTTTCGCAGCGGCAAGAAGTTCACGCTGTCGAAATTCGTCGAGAAGACATGGAACCAGGAATACCTCATCACCCGCGCGGTCACGACGCTGACGGCGGCCGAAGGCACCGCGGATACGCGCGGCAACCTGATCGACAGCCAGCGGGTGGAGTTCGCGGCGATCGTCGGCACCACGCAGTTCCGCCTCGATGCGGTGACCCCGCGCCCGATGATTCGCGGGCCGCAGACCGCGCTCGTCGTCGGCGACAGCGGCGAGGAGATCACCACCAACGAGTACGGCCAGATCAAGGTGCAGTTCTACTGGGATCGCGTCGGGCAGAAGAACCAGGACAGCTCGTGCTGGATCCGTGTCGCCCAGTCCTGGGGCGGCACGGGTTGGGGTTCGATCGTCATCCCGCGCATCGGCATGGAGGTCGTCGTCCAATTCCTCGAGGGCAACCCTGACCGGCCGCTGGTCACCGGCGTCGTCTACAACGCGACCCAGAAGGTGCCCAACACGCTGCCGGACAAGAAGGTGCTGTCCACCTTCAAGACCAACTCGAGCAAGGGCGGCGGCGGCTACAACGAGCTGACCTTCGACGACACCAAGGGCAGCGAGAAGGTCACCTTCCAGGCGCAGTACGACTACGACAAGACGGTGCTGAACAACGAGACCGTCAACATCACCAAGGACACCACGACCACGGTCAAGGAGGGCAACCGCTCGGTCACCGTCAGCCAGGGCAACGACAGCCATACCGTCAGCCAGGGGAACCGGAGCGTGACGGTCACCCAGGGCAGCGACAGTCACACCGTCTCCACCGGGAACATGACGGTCAGCGTCTCCGCGGGCGGCGTCAGCATCACGGCGGGGCAGTCGATCACACTGACGGTCGGTGGCAACAGCATCGCGATCAGTACGTCCGGAATCACGGTCACCTCCGCCGGCCCGCTGACGGCGACCGGCAACCCCATCTCGCTGAACTGACGGACGCGTCGCATGGCCCCGAGCGAGTTTCTGGAACTCCTGCAACGGCCTCCGCCGGCCGAAGCGGGGACCGTCGCCGTCGCGGAGGAACAAGGCGACGTCGCCGCGGCGATCGAAGCGCGGTGGCCGGCGACGCTGCGGCGCGCGTTGGCGGTGCTGGCGGCCGAGGCGCTGGCTCGCCCGCAGATGGTGGCGCGCTGCGACGGCACGCCCACCGGCGTGCGGCGGCTGATCGAGGCGATCAAGGCCCAGATCGACCTGCTGCTCAGCACGCAGATCAACCTGATCCTGCACCATCCCGAGTTCCAGGCGCTGGAGTCGAGCTGGCGCGGCCTGCACTTCCTGGTTCGCCACACCGCCACCGACGACCAGCTGAAGATCCGCCTGTTCGACATCTCGCAACGCGAACTCGCCCGCACGCTGCGCAAGTTCCGCGGCACCGGCTGGGACCAGAGCCCGATCTTCAAGAAGATCTACGAGGAGGAATACGGTCAGTTCGGCGGCGAGCCGTTCGGGGTGCTGGTAGGCGACTACTACTTCGACCATCAGCCGCAGCACGTGCAGCTGCTGTCCGACATCGCGATGATCGCCGCCGCCGCGCACGTGCCGTTCATCGCCGGTGCGGCGCCGTCGCTGATGCAGATGGACAGCTGGGCGGAACTCGCCAATCCGCGCGACCTGACCAAGATCTTCCAGACGCCGGAATACGCCGCCTGGCGCTCGCTGCGCGCGATGGAGGATGCACGGTATCTCGGCCTGTGCATGCCGCGGATGCTGACGCGCGTGCCATACGGCATGCGGACCGACCCGGTCGACGGCTTCGCGTTCGAGGAGGAGGTCGAGGGTCCGGATGCGTCCCATTACGCGTGGACCAACGCCGCGTTTGCCATGGCCGGCAATATCGCCCGTTCGTTCTCGCTCTACAGTTGGTGCTCGCGCATCCACGGCATCGAGACGGGCGGCATCGTCGAGGGCCTTCCGGCGCTGCGCTTCCCCACCGCCGACGGCGCGGTCGACAACCGGTGCTGCACCGAGATCGCGCTGGATGAACGGCGGGAATCGGAACTCGCGCGCGTCGGTCTGATCCCTCTGATGCACCGCAAGAACACCGACGTCGCGGCCTTCGTCAGCGCATACTCGCTGCAGAAGCCGGTCGAATACGACGATCCGGCGGCGACCACGAACGCGATCATGTCGGCGCGGCTGCCCTACATGTTCGGCTGCTGCCGGTTCGCCCATTATCTGAAGTGCCTCGTGCGCGACAAGGTCGGCGGCACGCTGTCGCGTGACCAGCTGGAGAGCTGGCTGAACGAGTGGGTGAACCAGTATGTCGACCACTCGCCGAACACGTCGAGCGACGCCTGGAAAGCGACGCATCCGCTGGCGGAAGCGCGAATCGCGCTGGTCGAGGCGCCGGACAAGCCAGGCCACTACGAGGCCAAGTTCTTCCTGCTGCCGCACTACCAGTTGGAGGGCCTGACCGTCGCGCTGCGCCTCGTCTCGCGGCTCGCGGGATGACGCGCGCGTTCCACTCCGGCGTCTTGCGCCGGCCTTCGGCGATGCGGCACGAATCGGCACAGCAGAGTATCTTGCGGAGAGGGTGATCGGATGGCTGCCGGTGACAGTTCCGACGTATTGATGCGCTTCGTGGCAGGCGGCAAGGCGTTGGACGCCGAGTGCCAGACACTCATCGATCCGACCGACGTGTTGGTCGACCCATTGATCAAGGACTTCAAGAACGGCAAGTTCTGCGAGGTCGACGAATTCTCGTTCGGCATGAGTCTCGACGACAAGGACCCGACCCAGGACAAGGTCGGCCAGTCTCCAAGCGGCACCACCGGGCAGTCTGCAACTGGCAGCGCGAGCCAGGCCGGCCAGGAATCGAAGAGCCGCGGTAAATTCGGGGACTGGAAAATCGCGTCGAAGCTGGAGCAGAAAACCATGAAGCCGTATCCGCTCCGCATGGACGAGTTCACGCTCACCCGCTGCTACGATCGGATGTCGCCGTACCTGTTCAAGATGTGCTGCAACTCCGAAAGCCTCGATTCGGCCGCGCTGGTCAAACGCAGAACCATCGGAGAGGACACGCTTCGCGGCTTCTTCCGCATCGACTTCACGGAGGTCCTGATCACCCACGTCCAGTGGAAGAACACCGAGCCGATGTCGGAAGAGGTCAGGTTGATCTTCCGCAAGATCAAGGTCCAGTATTGCGTGACCGCCTTCGATGCGCGGACCAAGACGGTCGGCATGAAGTGCTGGCCCCCCGTCGACTGGAGCTACGAGGCCCAGCTCGTGCAGACCCAGGGCCGCCAGGAGTCGGGGAATGGCTGAAGACGCACGCGACATACTAATGAAGCTGGAGATCACCGAAGGGAATTGCGTTGATGCGGAATGCTCCGCGGTCATCGAGGCGAGCCCGACGCTTGGCGTGAAGGACGCGCTCGCCGACGGCTTCGAGCATCAGAGTTTGGTGGGGGGAGCACAGGTCAACTATTTCGCGATCGACGATTTCACCTTTCCGGTCGGGCTGAAACCCGACAGCGAGCCGGACAAGCTGGCCGAAGCACTCAATAAGCACCTTGCGAGCCAAGGCAAAGACAAGGTGCCGACGAAGTCCGAATTCACGCGCTTCATGGAGGGTGGCCACGCCGGGATAAGCGGCAAACAAAGCTATCCGGCCAATCTCGATCAGATGAGCATCATCAAGAAGCTGGACGTCTCGTCGACGGGCATCTTCAGGCTCTGCAAGGAGTCGAAGACGCTCTTCGGCGCCTCCATCCTCAAGCGAAAGGCGATCGGCGGCGACTCGCTCCGCGGCTATCTGCGCATCGACTTCTTCGAGGTCCTGATCACGGATCTCGGCTGGGACAACGCTGACGTCGTCAAGGAGGACTTCAAGTTCGTCTGCCGCAAGGCGACGGTCAGATATTGCATGGAGACGCTGACGACCGACCTGCGACCGAGAAGCCTCCCGAAGCTGGTCCAGATCGCGGAGGAGACATGGAGCGTGCTCCACCTCGACAAATGAGCGGGACGCGGCAGCGTGTCCCTTCACCTCGGGCCGCCGCAGGACGGGGCTGAGCGGGGCCGCCTCGGGTCTTGACCGAGGGGCCGCTTCCTCCCGCCCCGCGCCGCAAATGGTGGACAGTTTCCATTGCGGCATTGTACGACTTGGGGGTCCGAGAGCAGGATCAGGAACCATGGCCCCCTCCAAAAAGCCGCCAGGCGCCGACGACATCATGCCCGTCGCGGCCGTCAAAATGCTGCTGAAGCAGGTACGGAAAGACGGCGAGAAGGAACTCAGCTGCGTCGTCGCCATGACGGGCGGCGAGGACGCCGAGGGCGTGATCCTCCTCGACAAGAAGATGAAGCCCAAGAAGCTCCGCACGCAGCTGCTCAAGGACGCCAAGGACGCCGGTCTGAAGATCGACGAGAAGAGCATCCGCTTCGGCAAGGCAACGACGGACGACGCCGACGAAGACCGGCTGCTCATCAAGGTCAACAAAGAGCCGGCGGGTGCCGCGCTCCCGAGGGCCGTCACGAAGCGCGTCAAGGGTGTCTTCAAGGAGGTGATCTTCAGCGTCGACGAGGCGCTGGAGAGCGAGAGCGAGGAAAGCGAGAGCCAGGAGCCGCAGCCTGTCGGCACGGCCCCGCCGCCTCCGCCTCCGCCGGGGCCGCCCCCGTCCGCCAAGCCGGTCGATGTTGCGGCATTGTCGCAGCGGCTCGCCGAACTCATCAAGCGCATCCCCGGCGCCGATCCGAACCGCCAGGCCGAGCTGGGCGGGCTCGCCAAGCAGGCCAACACGCTGCTGAAGACGGGAAGCCCGACCGAGGCCGCCGCGCGCATGGACGAGCTGGAGACGAAGCTCGGCCAGGGCGCGCCGGCGAGCGGCAGCACGGCCACCGCCGGCGCGGCGCCCGCCGCGTTGCAGAAGTCGCGCATGGCGTGGGACGCCGCGCGCAAGAAGATCGTCTCGGAGGTCGAGGCGCTGAAGACGGCGGTCGCCGCGGCCTTCCAGGCCGACGAGCACGAAGCCGAGGTCACGAAAGCCCTGGGCCAGCTCGACGACATTCCGAAGAACCTCGACACGCGGCTGCTCGACGTCCTCGACGGCGTGATGAAGGAGCAGGATCCGAACAAGCGCGCGGAACTGACGCAGGAGGCTCAGAAGATCCTGGCCGCCTACCAGCAGTTCGTGACGTCGAGCCCGGTGCTGCCCAAGCTGACGGGGGCCACGCCGTTCGGCCTGACCCTCACGGTCGCGCCGGTCGCCAACGCAACATTGCAGGCGTTGCAGGCCGGATTGCGCTGAGCGGCGAAGACGCCCGCCTACGCCATGTCTTCCGCCGAGGCGTGGCCCGCCTCGGCGCACGGTCTGCCCAGGACGATCGGCCTGAAGGCCCCTTTGCGGCCCTGCGCATAGGCGCGTCGCAGGACCGCGAGCAGTGCCGCCTTGTCCTTGAACGTGACGGAATCGGCGAGCGCCTCGTTGATGCGCGCCACCGCCGCCGTATAGCCGGGCGGCCCCGGGACGTGCAGCTGCACCGGGATGTCGGCGTTCACCGCCGCCGCGAGCGTCTCGGCCAACCCGTCGGCTTTCAGGGCCCGCGGACCAAGAAGGGTCACGCAGATGCCGAGCTGAGGGCCGCGGCTGCGAGAGCTCTCGACGATCACCCGGATCAGCACGCCCGACTGGTCCGGGCGCAGGTTCTCGCGCACCCATTTCAGCCGGCGCCAGCCGCAGTAGAACGCGCGGCACGTCTGCGGCCGGGAGTCGTAGATACGGCACAGGTGGTCTTGCTGCAGGTTCGGGCAGCGGTGGCCCTGAAGCTTCTGCAGGTGCGGCTCGTCGATCGTCAGCGCCACGCAGCAGACGTCGCACGACCCGCAACTCCGGCCGGGAACCAGTTCGTGCCCGAAGTTCGCGTCCATGCGACCCCGCCTGAGACACCCCGATCATACAAGTCCGCGTACGGGTTCGCACGCATGTTGCGGGCGACACAAGTCGGCTGGTTGTGCTAGGACAACAACTGCAATCGGGACGAAGCAGGGCATGACGGCCTTCCGCGCGTTGCTCGTCTGTGCCGTTGTCGCAGTCGCCTCCTGCGCGACGCCGCCGCCGCAGGCCTATACCGGCGGCAGCGCGCTGACGGGGCACGCGGTCGGCATCGGCAACAACGCCGCCGGCGAGGCGTGCACGCAGCAGGCGCTCGCCAGAGCGGGCGGCGCGGCGATCTTCTGCGGCTCGTTCCAGCATCCCAGCGGTGAGGTCCGCGTGCTGGGGCCAAGCGGCCCCGAGTCTGCCGCCGCGCAGGCAAGCGCCGGGGCTTGGCGGAGCTCGCTCGATCAGCGGTTCGTGTGCGCCGCGCCAAGTGCGACGACGATCCTCGGCAACGTGCCGGCGGAGGTGCTGTCCTGCACTCGGCGGATCGGCGGATGGCCGCAGGTTGCGCTGATCGCAAGCGTCGACGGCAAGGTCTATGGCGCGGACGGGATCACGCCCGCATTGCCCGCGCTCGAGCGGTCGATCGCAGTGCTGTCGGGGCGGTCGAGCCCGGAGGCCGTCAGCCGCGCGCCGTCCAACGCGCTGCTGGCGTCCCGCCTCGCCGCCGCGGCGTTCAGCAGCGGCGATGTCGGGCAGTACGAGGCGCTGATGGCGGCGGGGCTGCGCGCCAACCAGGAAGAGAACTTCGTCGGCGCCGAGCAGGCCTACCGCGCCGCGCTGCAGGTGCAGCAGAAGGCGATCGGCCGCGACAACCCGAACACCGCCGTGACCATGATGCGGCTCGCGGTGCAGCAGGCGAACCTGCACCACTACGGAGAAGCCGACAGCCTGTTCAAGCAGGCCGCGGCGCTGGCACCGCGCTCGGCCGATCCGCTGGCAGTGGCGGAGCTGCACTACGACCAGGGGCTCGGCGAGGTCGACCAGGGTCACTGGGCAGAAGCGCTCGCGCAGTTCCGGCAGGCGGATGCGACGTACGCCGCCAAGCTGCCGCCGGAAGTGCTGAGCGGCGAAGTGGCGGCCGGCGTTCGCCCCGTCAATCTGCAGCCGCTGGTGTCCAGCAGCATCCCGGTGCTGGACGCGACGCAGGAGTCGGCCCTGATCGGCGTGATCGAGAGCCGCCGCTACCAGGGCATCGCGCTGCGCGGGCTGGGCCAGGACGCGGAAAGTGCCGCGATGATCCGCAACGCGCAGGCGATCGCGACCGCGCAGGACCTGCGCCAGCCGTCGCTGACCGCACGCCTGTCGCGCTCCGCCGCGGCGACGGCGGAAGCCGCGCGCGAGGAAGACCGCGCGCAGCTGGGCTTCGCCCGCTCGGCCGCGGATTTCGACATCGCCGTGCCCGGCTCGCGTCCGGTCGCCGAGACGCTGCTGCTGCATGCCGCGTCGCTGGCCGCGTCGGGCGACACCGGCGACGCGCTGCCGTCGTGCCGGCAGGCCGCGAAGCTGCTGCGGCAATTGCAGATCGGCACCAGCATCCAGCTGCTCGCGCCGTGCCTGGATATCTACCAGGCAGAGGCCCACGGCACCGACCAGCGACTGCTGTCGGAGATGTTCGAGGCGGCGGAGTTGGTGCAGGGCAGCGTCACCAGCCAGCAGATCGCGCAGGCGTCCGCGAGGCTGGCCGCCGGCGCGCATGATCCGCATGTCACCGATGCGATCCGCCGCCGGCAGGATGCCGCGCTCAAGCTCGCCGACCTGCTGCGCGACCGCGAGCTTCGCGCCGCCGCCGCGAACGGCCAGATGCCCGGCATCGACCTGTCCCGCGTGCTGCAAGGCGCGGACCTCGATGCGGCGATCGAGAAGGCGCAGGCGGAACTCGCCGACTCCGATGCCGCGCTGCAGGCCGCGGCGCCGCAATACGGGCAGCTCGTGCAGCAGGTGGTGACGAGCGACGACATCATGCGGCTGCTGCGCCCGGACGAGGCGTTCGCGTCGATCGTGATCGCCCCGAACGGCACCTGGACGTTCGTGCTGCGGGGCGGACACATCTCCGTCGGCCGCTCCACGGTCGCCGCCGGCGAGATCGCGACGCTCGTCACGCGTATCCGGGCGACGGCCGAAGACCCGCGCAAGCCGTTCGACGTGCAGGACGACCACGCGCTGTACGCGGCGACGCTGGGTACGCAGGCGCAGGCGCTGTCTGGTGTGACGGCGCTGATCGTCGCGCCGAACGGGCCGCTGCTGGCGATGCCGTTCGGCGTGCTGCTGACCGGTCCCGCCGCCGAGGACCACCTCGGGGACGCGCCGTGGCTGGTCAAGCAGATGTCGGTCTCGCACGTGCCGGCGCCGGCCAACTTCGTGTCGCTGCGCAAGCTCGGTCCTGCGACCGGCGCGACGCCGTGGTTCGGCATGGGCGACTTCCGCCCGGTCACGCTCGCGCAGGCCGACCGCACGTTCCCGTCGGCCAACTGCCGGCAGAGCGCCCGCCTGTTCGCCGGCCTGCCGCCGCTGCCGGCGACCGGGCGGGAGCTGAACGCGGCGCGCGAGCTGCTCGGCGGATCGCCGCAGGACGAGCTGCTGGGGGCCGCCTACACCGCGCGCGCGGTGCAGCACGCCGCGCTGTCGAATGTGCGCGTGCTGCACTTCGCCTCGCACGCGCTGCTGCCGTCCGACCTCGCCTGCCTGGATCAGCCGGCGATCGTCACGTCGGCGCCGGCCGGGTCGCCCGACGCGACCGGCGCGCTGCTGACCGCGAGCGATGTGGTCAACATCAAGCTGGACGCGCAGCTGGTGATCCTGTCGGCCTGCAACACCGGCGGCGGCGACAGGACGGGCGGCGAGAGCCTGTCCGGCCTCGCCCGCGCGTTCTTCTATGCCGGTGCACGCGCGATGATCGTCACGCACTGGGAGATCGACGACCGGGCCACGACGTTCATCGTCGCCACCACGCTCAAGCATCTGCGCGAGGGCGACGGCGGCGGGCCGGCGGGCAGCCTGCGGCTCGCGCAACTCGAGATCCTGCACGGGGCCGCGAGCGGCGCGACGGCGGCCGGTCTCGCGCACCCGTATTACTGGGCGCCGTTCGCGCTGGTCGGCGAGGGCGGCGGTTCGACGTCGACCCGCGCCGCATCGGCGTCGCAGTAGCGGGCCTGCTTTCCGGCATGGCGACGGCATCGTAGATTGACGGAACACACGGAGGGATTTGCCTGATGCGACCCACGCTCATCCGCGCCATCGTCGCCGCCGGCCTCGCGGCGCTGCCGCTCTCCGTTCACGCGCAAACGTCCTCGCAAGACCTGCTGCGATCGCTGCAATTGCCGAGCGGCGGCAGCGGCACCAGCCGCGGCATCCACGCGATCCCGGCGCCAGACGACACCGGGACGGCCGCGCCCAGCGCCGGCGGGGCGCCATCCGCCGCCGTGCATCCGCACCATCGGCAGGCAGCGGCAGCGCCGGCCCCAGGCGCGCCGGGCAGCGGCGAGGCCAATATCTACGTCGAGTTCAGGACCGGCTCGGCGCAGCTTTCGCCGTCGGCGATGCAGATCCTGAATAATCTCGGCACCGCGCTGACCAGCCCGCAGCTGGCCGGCGACAAGTTCCGCATCGAAGGCCACACCGACACGGTGGGCTCGCCGGAGATGAACAAGACGCTGTCCGACCAGCGGGCGGCCGCGGTCGTCGAGTACCTGGTCAACACCTTCCATCTCGACCGCGGCCGCTTCGAGTCGGTCGGCCTTGGCGAGACGGACCTGCTGGTGCCGACGCCGCCGCAGACGCCGGACGCACGCAACCGTCGCGTCCGGGTTGTCAATCTCGGCGCGTAACACCGGCCGATGACGGCCGGCGACGACGACGCCACCGTCGTCCTGCGACGGTCGCCACCGCCACGCCGGCCACGTCCGCTGATCGCGGCCGTCGCGATCGCGGCGGTCGCCGTCATGGCCGTGCTGGGCGTTCTCGTCTGGCCACGCGGCCATCCGGGGGCGCCCGCCGCTGCGCCACAAGCGTCGACCTCTGGCCCGATCTGGGGCGTGCAGCCCGCACCGGAGGCGAGCGTCGCGGCCCAGCGCGTCGCACCGGCGCCGCCGGCGGCGGCGGCACCCCGCTTCACCGTCGCCGCCGCCGACGAACGCACGATCCTCGCAACACAAGCGACCGGGCTGGTGGTGTTCCGCTACGCCGACGACCCGCATGTGCTCGTGCTGTCGTTTCCGTCGCTGCTCGCGCAGGGACGGATGCTCAACCGGGTCGCCGCGTTCGTGGAGAAGGCCGGGATGCCGCATGACCGCATCCTGTCGGAGGCGGAGCTGGACGCGATCATGACGCGCACGCATGACAGCGAGGCGACGTTCTACCTCGGCCACGACTACCGCGCCGCGGACCTTGCGCGCTTTTTCGCCACGGCCGCGCGCAACGGCGTTCCGCTGCGACCGGAGGAGACGGTTCTGCGCGCGCTACTCGAGCAGGAGGGCATGCTGGCGCCGGGCGCGGTCGGAGCGGTGATCTCGATTCCGCCCGACGGCACGCAGCCGCCGATCGATGACGCCGCGCGCGCCACCATCCTGCACCACGAGCTATCGCATGGGCTCTACTTCACCGATCCCGGCTACGCCGCCTTCGTCCGCGTGTTCTGGGACAGCGTGCTGACCGATGCCCAACGCGCCGGCTTCCGCCGCTTCCTGGGCGGCGAGGGGTACGACACCGGCATCGACGACCTGATGGTCAACGAGACGCAGGCGTATCTGATGCACACCCAAGATCCGCGCTTCTTCCGCCCCGCTTTGGCCGGGCTGACCGACGCCGAGGCCAACGCGCTGCGCCGTCGTTTCGTGCGCGACATGCCCGCGAGCTGGCTGAAGACCGCGACCGTCGCGCGGCTGGGCGGCGGCTGAACCTGCGTGGGGGTTCGCGGGGGTGGCGCCGGCGAGCGGATGGCGGCGCGGCGCGGGAATCCGCTGCGCGGCGCCGATCTTGATGATGGTCGCGCCGCCGGGCGGGTACGGAATCAGCGCGATGCGCGGCGCGGGAGGTCCTGGTGGCGCCGGCGCGGTGGCGTCGGGCGCGGGCGCGGGCGCGGCATCGGCCGGGGCGGCGTCGGCCGGCGGGGCCGATGGGGCGGCCGCTTGTGCTTCGTCATTGCGAGCCGCCGCTTGGCGGCGTGGCAATCCAGGGCCGCGCGGCAAGCGCTTGTCACGTTGCCCTGGATCGCCACGGCGCTGCGCGCCTCGCGATGACGAGGGAATGGTTCCGTGCGTAATCTTCT
>Ga0209040_10000855_pt1 | contig 23662 bp, 25 predicted proteins | sample BogFormECP12_OM3_FD_188240 | JGI IMG/M metagenome (GOLD analysis project Ga0209040, IMG submission 188240) | Bog forest soil microbial communities from Calvert Island, British Columbia, Canada - ECP12_OM3 (SPAdes) (version 2) | ecosystem: Environmental > Aquatic > Freshwater > Wetlands > Bog ... | reverse complement strand
CTCGACATGTTCTCTCCTGATCCGCGGCATCCTTGCCGCGCTCAGGCAGAAAATCCACTTATCGCTCTGTTCAGATTCGCCCAGCCACCTCTCCGGTCGGACTCGCCCGTCAGCCAAAAGAGGCACGAGCCTTTTATATCACATTGATCGTCGCGACCTTAGTCGGTACAGCTATCAATCTTCTTCCCGTCGATCCAATCCGGGCCTTGTTTTGGAGCGCGGTCATCAATGGCGTGATGGTGGCGCCGATCATTGCGTTTATGATGCTGCTGGCGAGCAGCAGGCGCGTGATGGGAGATTTTACCCTTTCCCTGCCGCTGAAGGTGCTCGGCTGGGTGACGGTGGTGGTGATGGCTTTTTGTGTCGTCGGTTTGTTGGCTACGATGGTGATGTAACGCGTGTTGCCTCGGTGTTCGCCTCTCACCAGCTTCTTCCATTACCCACCGGGCTTTGCAAACCGCGTCGGGTGTGTCGGATGACTGGTCTGTCATCACTTCCTCGGGGCCTCGCTTGCGGCGTCCTGGGCCATGCGTTGTAAGGAAGCAGCAAGGAGGCTAGGAATATGGACGAAAACACAGGCGGCGCCGGACCGGCACTTGCGGCCCACAGCAAGGACGCGTCGGCACCTGGCCAAACGCAGGCATCCGAAGCCAGCGTAAAGCCAAAGCGGCCTCGCTCGGGGGAAGATGGTGACGCCATTGTCCGTATGGCTTATCGGCTGACAGATCTTGTGCGTGAGCAACCGATCGCTTCCATGGCGGTGTCTGTCGCCATCGGTGTATTGATCAGCAAAATGCTGGGACGGCGCTAAATCACCCAGGGCCTGTCGTCATGGGTTCATGTCCCCTGACATTGTCGTCAGGAGGTTCGCATCGCATAAGGGGTGATCGCCGGTCCCCAACGAACCGCGCGCGCATCCCCGTAAGGCCTCGAGACTAACAGCCTCGCCCCGACCGAACCGACTAGAGCGGGCTTCAGCCGCCCCTGTGGCTTGGATCTCCGCTTTTGTCGTCGGCTGATTGGTAGCGGCACCCGTATCGCTACTGTTGACCGCCATGGTTGCGGCTGCTCCATTCATGCCCCGCAATGCATCGGCCGATAGCCCCAAGCACGCCATGACCCGCCATATGACCTGCCAAGGCTCCCGCCGCGCCGCCAGATAGGCAGCCCATAGCTTTCGCTGAAGGCGCAGGAACGACTGTGCCGGAGGTATCGCAAGTTGGTGCGGGCAGGGAAGCCACCGACCGTGGTCACCGCCGCGATCGCGCGCGAGCTGGCAGGCTTTGTCTGGGCAATCGCCAGACAGGCGCAGCCCACTGGCGCCTGATGCATTGATACTCGCTGAACACGAACCAAGGAGGTCACATCGCACCAACACACGTCCAAAGCTGGGCAAGGCTGGAGGCACGTCACGGCCAGGAGAACCCTCGTTTCCACTACCAGCCGGATCTCATCCGACGCTGGCCGCTAGACAGAGGAAGCTCCGCGCCGCATCACCGGTCCGGCGGTAACCAATCCGCGCATCAGAGCATGATCAACCGTCGTCTCATGATCGTGCCTCCTGCCTTGCCCAGTGGCGGCTACGCTGAACAGCTTGGAGGACAAGCAAGGAATACACGTGCATGCAGCTCGAAATGGCGAACATGAGAGTGGATAGAATCTCACGGATGGAACCCATCAGTGCGACGCTTCGGCCCGGCTTGCCGCCATTTGGCCCGGACTCTTCCGTATGATTTCCACCACTAGCGAGTGGTTCGACTGTCTTGTTGCGCGTGGCAAAAAACATCTCCGCCGGCTGCTGGCTGAGTAGTGCATGGGCACGGATGCACCTCGGCGACACTCGGTCTGTCTATAATGGCCGCCGGACGTATCCGTGAGGTACCGATCTTGAACGGCTTGCACATTCGGCCAGCGTGACCGGTAGCCACAGGCGTTCATCCTCGCAGCAACAATACAACCAGGATAATCAACAGAACGGTGCCAAGACCACCGCCAACCAATGGGCCGCCAAAATAAAAGCCCCCGCCGCCGAACAGGATTAGAAGTATGACTACAAGGATGATGAGGTTCATGGCGATCCTTCCCGGGTTGCAGACCAAAGTGCGTTAAGGATCGGGCGGCGGAGGCCCGTTCGAGCAAACTGCGGTTGACCCAGGTGGTACGACAATTGTGGTGCTTGAAGCCGGTGGTGGGGGGCTGCTGCTGTTGCTGCTGCTGATGCAACCTGTCAGCCCAAGGAGAAGAGACAGTGGGAGCAGATAAAGACGCATAGCGAGTTCCCCAGATCATTGCGCAATCATCGCGTTGACCATTATTACTCCTCTCATGTCAATCTGTCGCTTCAATTACGCTCGATAGTCTCGGGCTGTTTGATAGCTTGACCGCGCGACGATGTCAGCTGGACCTGGTTACAGCGGTGAGCGCGAAGGATCGTGACGCCCTGCGCGGTCCAGAGACTTCCAAGCAGTCTGGCGATGGTGATGCATGGCGGTCGGCCTTTTGGATGCCAGAGCTGAAAACCCTCGGGTGAATTGCACTCTTGTGTTCAGCATTCGAATACGCTGATTGACCGTAGCTATCAGATGGCTCAGACGAAGGCTGGTATATCACGCCGTTTCAGATGGTCGAGAGAGCCTGCCGGTAATGGTTCGCGGCAACGAAGCGCTCTAACTGTTCCGCCGGCCCTGTGGGCAAGGCGCTGGTTCAATCAACTAGGTCGCGATCTCGTCGGCCGAAACCTTGAAGCTCTTCAACGTGCTCGACCCAAAGGTGGTCATGATTGCAACATCTGCAGCATCGCGCCCTCGAGCCATCAGTACCCGTCCGATCCGTGGTGTGTTGAAGCGGGCGTCGAAGACATGCCACTGGCCTCCGAGATAAGCCTCGAACCAAGCAGAGAAACCATCGGGGCATCCAGCGCCGGCACGCCGATGTCACCAAGGTAGCCGGTGCAGTAGCGCGCCGGAATGTTCATGCAGCGGCAGAATGTCACCGCCAGATGGGCAAAGTCCCTGCATACGCCGCTGCGCTCGTGGTATGCTTCCCAGGCCGTTTTTGTTGGGCGGGCATGCTGGTAGCCAAATTCAATATGATTATGAACGAAGTCGCAGATAGCCTGCACGCGGCCCCACCCCAGCGAACTTCCGCCGAACAAGCTCCAGGCGACCTCCGACAGGCGGTCCGTTTCGCAATATCGGCTGCCGAGCAGGAACAGCAGCGTTTCTTCCGGCAAGTCCTGCACGGCGTGCTGAATCGTATCGGGGCAAACCGGGTCGGGGCGGCCGGTGTCGTTGACAATGGCGTGGCTCGACAGCGAGAGCTGCCCAATCGGAGCGACGATCCTGCTGATCCAATTTCCGAACAAGTCGCGATAACCTTTAACCGGCACGGACGGGACAGTGACCAAGTTGTCCACTACGACGAGGTCTGAGGCACGAGAATAATGGGTGTGTACTGTGAGCAGCATTGGGGTAGGCTTCGGCAACTCGCATATGAATTCGTATCCCACTGCGATCTGCATAATGGGTCATCCTTGCAAAATGCTTGTTGGAAACGCGCAAACAACCAAACAGTTTCCTCGACACATCGGGACAAAGCGGCGCCACGCGCGCTTTGCTGACCTTGACCAGGCAGCCACTTGGGCATCAGCAGCTACTCGACCGTAGTATCGCAATGTTATCCTGCACGCGTGGACAAGCACGGACTGCGCCGCGCGAATGGCTGCAGACCCGGCAACAGCCGGCTTACGTTGTCGCCGGCGGAAAGCTGTGCGCGACCGGCGGCCGAGAGGGTTGCGGGCCGGATGGTGGGGGACGCGAACAAGCCGGTGACGCGGATGGGCACGTCGAGCGCGAACACGCTGGTCGTCCGCGCCTCGCTCGCGACGGTGATATCGATCTGGTGGCGATAGATGTCGAACGAGCCACGCCCGGTGATGGTACCATCCGCGCTGCGGATGCGCAGTGGCGATACCGTGCCAACACCACCACGAATGTCGACTACTCCGACGAGGCAGGAGATCGGGCTCATCCCAGTCGCGTTGCGGAAAATCATGCGCGCATCGGTCGACGCAAGCTCGACGATCTGTCGGGAGATGCTGCCGCTGTCCATGGCGAACACGGCGGACAGGCGGGCCCCGCGCGCGGCTTCATTGAGCGTTGCGCCGGTTGCCTCTACCAAGACCCGGCCATCAATCCGCCCGAGGAGGGGAAGGTCGCCCGCTGCGAGCAGCCGGCGCAGAGCCTGAACGTCCATGTGAGTGATGTCGACATTTGCCGTCACGCGGCCGCCATCCGAGCCGGCAGGGCCCGGCACAGCGTCGATCTGCCCACTCGCCCGGAACGGAGCCCCGAGATAGTCCAGCGAGAGCACGTCAACTACGATGCGGCCGGGCTCGAGAGAACCGCTGAACGTCATGTCCGAGCCGTGGATCCCGGCATAGGTGAGTTCGTGCGCCGCAACTTTGGCCGCGATCAGCATGTCCGGTGCACGATCGATGGTCAGTGGCACGTCGGCACCGGCAATGGACCCTTTCTTTTTATCGGCGAGCAGGACGTTTGCGTCCAGACGGTCGAAGGCTAGGTCGACCGTAAGGTCGTCCGGCTTGCCGCGGGGACCCTCGACGAGCTTCGCGTCGGCCGCCGTGATCGCGTCTTCATTCAGCGTGCCCACTGCCTGGCTCACGTGCCAGAGCGGCCCGTCATGCTCGAATGGTCCAACGAGCCGAAGCGATGCGTCGAAGTCACCAGACGCACCGGCAATCTGCAAAATCGCTGCGGCTGTCGGCGCCACAAGCTCCAGTTGACCTTTCGCGCCATCAACATCCAACGGCTCTGTCATCGTGCCCTGGAAGTGCAGCGTGGTGTCGCCCGAGGTGGCGGAAATCCGGGCAGGGTACGGCATTGCGGCATCGCGGAGCGCATTGAGCGAGGCGAGATCGGCTTCGAGCCTGATCGGGATGCCGTTGTACGACCCGATCCCGTCGAGCCGCACGGGTTTGTCCGTCGCCTCCGTATGGAGTTGAAACCGATCCACGTGTGTAGCAAGCAGTCTGCCACTCGAGGTCCGGAACACCACGTCACCCGCAATCTGCGCGTCGAACAAGGTTGGAAATCTGCTCCGGTCGGACGGCCGCGGCGACGCGGTCCGGGCGGCAGCTCCGAATTTCCAGTTTTTCCTGTCGTCCGAGGTGTGCTCCAACAACACCTGCAACCCGTTCACTGTGAGCCCGCGTACCACGAGCGGTCCGTACAGGAGCGACATGGCCTCGATCTCGGCACTGGCAGTCGTCACCGTCGTCATGACGGGTTGGGTGCCGCCGGGCAGATTGGCGAGTTGAAAATCGCGGAGCTCGACACGAAGCCAACGTCCCGGAGTCACGTGCAGCGAACCAATGGTGACCTCTCGCTCGAGCGAGGTCGTCAGACGTCCGGCCGCGAGCGGTCCGAGGTCATAGCGGTCTCCCAACGCGAGGATCGCGCCCACGACCGCAATCAGCAGGACAACGAGGCCCAGTCCCATCCCAAGTGTCCAGCGCAGTATGCGTCGCACGCTATTTCCCGCGATGTGCCAGCGCCTCGCACCGGTGGTCGTCACCGACGCCGAACTGGATCGTCGGCAGCACCGCCGCCGGCGCAAACAGCACTCCCAGCCCGACCGCGACCCCGCCGCGCAACGCCAATTTCGTGATATCAGGCATTGCGCCCGGATCCTTGAATGAGCCGGTGATGGAAATCGGCGCGGGTAACGCGCCGATGGTGAAATGCTTGGCTTCGGTCCTGATCTGATAGTTGAGCGTCTCCGTGCGCATGTTGATAGCACCGCTCCCGCTGGTGATGTTGCTGGTGGTGTCCAGCAGCAATGCCCGCGTCTGCAGCTCGCCCCGCTGGAGGCCGAAATCCGCCACGAAGCACTCAATCTTGTCGCGTTCCGGGATGCCAAGGGCGGCCAGCAGCGCGTTGCCGAACTGCAGCCCCGACAGATCCACCAGCAACGCACTGAGGTCCCCGCCGCCGGCCATGGTGAGCTGCAGGGACCCGTTACCGTTGGCCAGCATCGTCGCCACCGAATTGCCGCTGGTCTCCAGCACCGCCCGCCCGCCAAACACACCGGCGCCGCCGACCAAATTGGTCGCTTTCAGCATGCGCCCGAGATCGACCCGCTGTACGGCGACATCGGCCTTGGTGTGGAACTGCTCGCCGTTCAGCGGCTTGATTTCGACCGTACCGGCGATGTGCCCCTGGCCAACGCCGATGCTGACGGGATGCAGCAGAATGCGGCCATCGATGATGTCCATGTCGGCAGCGAAGCTGTCGAATGGCATATCGCGGCCCTGGATCTTCGCTCCCCGATATTTCAAGTGCACGTCGGCCGCCAGTAGCTTCGGCAGGCTGATCGTGGTGGTTGGCAGCAACCGCGGATTGGCCTCGGCCCGCGCCACAGCCTGGTGCTGCTCCGGCGTCTGGTTCGGCGTGTTCATTCGCCCGGGCTCGGAGCCGAGGAAGCCGCCGAGATCGGCAAGATCGACCTGGCGGGACGTGACATCGGCAGTGACCACTGGACGCTTCGGCCCAGGCTCGACCTCGAGATTCCCCTCGACGTCGCTCGACCCGGGCTGGCCGGCGAAGTTGCGGAAGTGGATCTTGCCGTCGGCATAATCCAAGTCGCCTTTGATCCGGTACGACGGGGTCCTCGGAAAGGCAATGCCGATCAGGGGCAACAGCAGTTCCATGTCGGTGCCGGCGATTTCGAGTTTCAGGTCGGTCCCGGCGAAGTTGAGTGGGTCCTGCACGCTGCCGACGAGTTTGGCCCGCGTCGGCCCGTTCGCCACCTTTAAGCTGACACGATATGGGGTGGCAGCGTCGCGCAGCGACAGCAGAGTGCCGCCAACGAAGCTCGCTTCGATCGGCTGGCGGGCATAGGTCCCTTTGGCCTCCGCCACAACTTCTGGCGTGTCGGCGGTGTCGTGGGTTTCGATCGTAACCTGGAAGTCCGCGCGCAGCCGCGCCAGCACGACGTGGGCCTGCCCGCCGATGATACGCAGATTGCCGAGCTTGGCACCTGAGCCACCGCCTCCGGGAGAAACAATAGGGAATAAATAGTTGGTGCTGCCGTCCTCGCGCTGGGTGGCCACGATGTGTGGCTGCTCGACCAGAATGTCCGCGACCACCACAGCGCGATGGCGGAGCAAATCGATCGTGTTGATCGTGACCGTCAGCCGCTTCACGATAGCAAGGGGCGCGTCCTGAGGAAAACCCTCGGAGTTGGCGATCCGCACCCCGTCTGCCACCACCACGGTCTGCCCGCCGAGCCGCAGGTCGAAGTGTTGCAGCGTCACGGATCGACCGAGCGCAGCCGATGCCTCATACACAACCAGTGAGCGAAACCAGTCCCAGTCCCACACCGTCGCCAGAATACCAATGGCTAGGATCGACCCGCCTAACGCGAAGGGCCAACGCCTACGCTGTTGGCGCTTAGGTCTGAGGTCCGGGTTAGGCCGGTCTTGCTGACAGTGGCTGACGATGCCGTCGCCTCTGACGGTGTTGTCTTCCTTAGGATCGACCATGTCCTTCAGACCCCCGCTTGCACCATACGAGCTTGCAGATAGGTCTATCCAAAACTACATATTCCCCTGTGAGTTTCATGTCGTGAACTGGGGCGCGTCGCGTTACGGGCAGCATCAGACGACGGCGCGGATCGCGGCTGGAGTGCCGCGGCGACTCGCGTAGATCTTGGTGAACTCCGCACCGAGTAGGAAGATCTGCGCCGAATAGTAGATCCACAGCAGCACGATGATCAGGGCGCCGGCAGCCCCGTAGCTGGAAGCCATAGCGCTATGGGCAAGGTAAAGGCCAATCAGAAGTTTTCCTATATTAAACAGCAACGCGGTGACCACAGCGCCTACCAGCACGTCACGCCAAGACAACTCTGCATCGGGCAGGACCTTGTAGATGGCCCCGAACAATACCGAAATCAGCGCGAAGGAAATGACGACGTTCAATATGTGGAGGATCAGCGCGCCGAACGGAAGCGCCGCGTCGAGGTAGCCGCCGAGCGCCGATAGGATGGCACTGATCACAAGTGAGACCAACAGCAGGAAACCGAGCGCCGCGACCAGACCGAGGCTTGCCGCGCGGGCCCGCACCAGGCGCGAGATAGTGTTGCCCTTTGGTTCCGCCTTCCAGATGATGTTCAAAGCCGACTGCATCTCACCGAACACGGCTGAGGCGGTGATGAGCAGGGTGATCGCACCAACCATAGAGGCAAGAATTCCGCTCGACTTGCCGGCGCTCTGCACTGCGGCTTGCACCAGATCGGCGCTCTCCCTGCCCATCAAGTCACGCAGCTGTACCGCTATCGCGCCACGTCCTCGCCGAAGGCCAGACCGGCAATGGCGACCACGATAAACAACATGGGGCCGATTGCACGCTGTCACTCAGCAGGGACCAGATCCGACGAAACATGGGGTGGTCCGTTGACGACTAGGCAATCGAGCGCGAACGGCCCGGGGCGGTTTCCGCCGCAGCACACCATCGGAACCACCCGCTGACGCCAGGTTTTCAGATCGCGGTCTCACTGCCATGGCCAAGACGCGGTTCATGCGCCGCTAAAATCTCTCTGGCGGTTGTCAAAGCCGGGGGCAGATGTCACGATGTCGCTAACCATCAGCTGCTGTAGCTGCGCAAGTCGAGCCGCCTCCAGCTCCGAGATCAGAACTTGAATTTCCGCGTTCATCGGCTTCTCCTTGAAGTGCTCCTCGTACTGTCGAGGCCTTGAGGACCTGTAAACCACTGAAGTCACGCAAGCGCCCGCATCACAGTAAGCGTCTGGTCAGCCCCGCAGCCGGACATGGCTTGACGGCGACCGGCTTAGCGTTCAGGCGGCGTTCCGCTGATCCAGCCGGGCGCGGATACCGACGACATTCCACGGCAAGAGTTCGTGCACGCGCCTGACCGGATGATCGGCGATGCGTTCGAGGACCTGGCGCATGTAATCCTCGGGATCCAACCCATTCAACTTGGCGGATTCGATCAGCGAGTAGGCGGCGGCGGCCCGCTCCCCGCCGGCATCGGAGCCGGCGAACAGCCAATTCTTTCGACCCAATACCATTGCGGGGTCATTCTGCCCATGTCGGGCAGGAAGTCGTTGTCCACTACCGTTGGCACCCGCTGCATGGCCACCGTGTCCGCTCTCAATATAAAGAGCGACGAGCCAACGGCGACGTCGTCCACGTCGAGGCCATGCCGGGCGTGGTCACCGTCCTCGCGGCATGGATGCTGGATCCTGTCGCCTGTGTTGGGATGGAGATCCAGGCACCCCGTATCGCGCCGTCCGCGCTGACTGACCTGCACCACCTGCTGATCACACTCGGTTTCCGGAGAGACTCCTGGGACGAATCGAACATCGTCCGGGAGAGCGACAATGAAGTCAGTGAGACAGGAGCCATTTCCAGCCGGATATCAATGGAGCATGACGCTCGACTCGGCGAAGCTTCGGGGAATGAGTGCCGCTCAGAGACACGAGGTAGTTGCGTTGCTGGCCAGGCTGCTCATGGAGGCAGCGGGCGTCGTGGCCGGGGAGACCGGCGATGACCGCGTCTGATATCCTTCCGGAAGCGGTGCTGCGACGTAAGGCGGTGGTCTACGTACGGCAATCAACGCAGGGCCAGGTCCAGACAAACACCGAGAGCCGGTGACGCCAATATGATCTCGTCGAAGTCGCGCGGTCTCGAGGTTTTCGAGATGTCGAGATTATTGACGATGACCTCGGGCGTTCAGCCAGCGGCACGGTGGCGCGGCCCGGCTTTGAGCGCCTTGTCGCATGGCTCTGCGCTGGCGAGGTTGGGGCGGTGTTATGCTTTGACGCGTCTCGGCTCGCGCGTAATGGGCGTGACTGGCATCACTTACTCGAGCTCTGTGGGCTGGTTGAGGCACGGGTGATCGACATGGATGGCGTGTATGACCCGTGTCGCGCGAACGATCGGCTTCTGCTCGGCATGAAGGGCAGTATCAGTGAGTTTGAACTTAATGTCCTGCGGAGTCGTATGCTTGATGCCGCGCGTTCCAAGGCGCGGCGTGGTGAACTGCGCATCCCCGTACCCCTCGGCTATACATGGCACCGGGAAGTGGGCCTTGGTCTCGATCCTGACCGACGTGTGCAGGAAGTCATTCATCTGATCTTCGCCAGATTCAGGGAGTGTGGCAGCGCGCGGCAGGTACTGCTTTCGATGAGCGCTGAGCAAATTCATTTTCCGCGACCGTCCGACGGCAAAAGGATGATCAACCTGGAATGGCATTCCATCCGATACCGCAATGTCATCTCTGTGCTGAAGAACCCTTTTTACGCCGGCGCCTATGTCTACGGCAAAAGTGAGAAGCGCATCGAGATCGTCGATGGTCACCCGCGCAGGAGCTACGGACACGGGAAGCCGCTTGAGCAGTGGGAGGTTCTGCTGAAGGATCACCACGAGGGCTATATTGGATGGTCAGAGTTCGAGCGGAACCAGACACTGCTGGCGGCCAATACATACGGCAAGGTTGGCGGTGCGAAGTCGGGGCGCGGTGGCCGGGCCCTGCTGGCGGGACTTCTCACCTGTGTACGCTGCGGCCGCAGGTTACCTGTCGTCTATGCGGGCAAAGCTCCCGGGCGGCCAGTGTATCGTTGCGATCGACCGAATCTGATGCTTGGTCTGCCGCGGTGTCTGGGGTTCGGGGGCAGTCGCATCGATGCCGCGATCGCCGCCGAGCTCTTGCGGGCATTGGAGCCGATGGCGATCGAGGCGGCGCTGGAAGCCGAGCGGGTACATATGGAAAGTCAGAAAGAACGACAGCGTATCAAAGAGCTGAAGTTGCAACAGGCGCGATATGAAGCATCGCTCGCGGAGCGGCGTTACGCCGCCTGCGATCCGGATAATCGCCTGATCGCCGCGCAGCTGGAGAGGAACTGGGAGACAGCCCTGCGCCGGGTGGACGCCTGCCAGGCTCAACTCGCGGCGGAACAGGTGCCGGAGCCGACCACCAACGCACCGGACTTCATGGGTCTTGCCGCGGACCTCGCCGCCGCGTGGAACGCGCCCGATACGAGCATGCGCGCTCGCCAGCGTCTCGTGCGCGCCCTGATCAAGGATATCGTCGCGGACGTTGACGATGAGGCCCGCGAGGTCGTTTTGGTCATTCACTGGCAGGGTGGACAGCACTCGCAGCTACGGATCAAGAAGCCCAACACTGGCGAGCATGGGTGTCGCACACCTGAGGAAGCATTGGCGGTCATGCGAAGCATGGCCGGTCGCTGGGATGATGAGCACATCGCCGCGTCATTGAACCGCATGGGGATGCGAACCGGCCAGGGAAAATCATGGACCGCGAAGCGGGTTGGTTCACTCCGCAGGGTCCACGACATTTCCGCTTACCGCTCCGCGGCGAAAGACGGCGAATGGCTGACCATGAGCGAGGCCGCCACGGACCTGGGTGTCACCAATCACGTCATTCGGCGCCTGATCCACGATCGCGTTCTCGCCGCCGAGCAAGTCGTTCCGGGGGCGCCGTATCAAATCAAGGCCGACGATCTGCGAGACGATCGGGTCGCCGCCGCTCTGAAGCGGAGCGGTCACCCGCGTCGGGCCGAGCACCAGAGCGAACTTCCAATCTTTCCAAACACTTGAAAAGGAGGGGTATTATGAACGCACCATCACCATCGGCCGCATCGATCGCTCGGCCGCGTTGTTGTCGATGCAGGCGCGGCCGTCGCGCAGGACCAACGTCAATGCCTGCCAGCGTGACAACGTGTAGCGAATTGCCTTCGCCAGTTCGCTCTTGCCCGGGATGCGGGCCTGGGTTTTCTCCAGCCATTGCCGCAACGCGGTGAACAACGGCGCGCTCTGGGCGGTGCGAGCCGCCAGGCGGGCATCCGGTGGCCGGCCGCGGATCTTTGCCTCGATCTCGTACAGGGCCGCGATGCGTTGCAACGTTTCCAACGCCAGCGGCGACTGCGTGGCGGCGTGCACGTCGAAGAAGTTCCGTCGCGCATGTGCCCAGCAGGCCGCTTCGGTCACGCCATGGTCGTACAAGCCGGCGTATCCCGCATAGCCATCCGCCTGCAGGATGCCGTGGAACGATGCCAGATGTGCCCGCGGATGCTCACCTTTGCGATCGGGGCTGTAGCAATACAACACCGCCGGCGCCGCCTTGCCGCCGAACGGACGGTCATCGCGCGCGTAGCACCACAGCCGCCCGGTCTTGGTCTTGCCGCGGCCGGGATCCAGCACCGGCACCGTCGTATCGTCGCCATGCACCCGCTCGGCCGACATGACATGCAGCCCGACCGCCTCGACCAGTGGGCGCATCAGCCGCGCTGACTGTCCAACCCAGTCGGCCATGGTCGAGCGGTCCAGCTCGACGCCTTCGCGTGCGTAGATCTCGGCCTGGCGATAACAGCGGCAGGTGGTCGCAGTTTTTCGCCACCGGCACGTGCGACAGTAGGCCAGGACTGGCCAGGCCGCGATGGATCGGCAGACTGGGCGCCGGCGCCTGGGCGATCGACTCGCAGCTCCGGCACGACAGCTTCGGCCGCACATGACGGATGACGCGGAACGAGCCCGGCACGTAGTCCAGCACCTCGGTCACGTCTTCGCCCAGCGGGCGCAGCGCGCCACCACATTTGGGACAGGCACAGGGAGCGACATGCTTCACGACATCGCGCGGCAGCGTCGCCGGCAGCGGCTTGCGTACCGGCTTGCGACGCTGCGTCTCGGTCTCCCGCGGCGCGACAGGCTAACAGGCGGTGTCGCGACAAGCCGACCCTCGCGTACCTGTCGCCGCCAATTGTGCAGCAGGCTCGGGTAAACGTCGTGACGGGCTGCCACTTCACGCACGCAGGCACCAGCCTCCTGCGTCTCCGCAACTATGCGTAGCTTCTCCTCCAGACCCCAGCGACGACGACGCTCCCGCCTGCCAATGATCTCAACCACGCCATTCAACATCGCCTTAAGCTCGACCTTACAGACCGCTTCAAGGTCACCAATTCGGCACATCCTTCGGCGGCAGAGAAGGCGGGGCTGACCAGACGCTTACGCATCACAGGCGACCGCCTAGCTATTGTATTTGAAATCAGGAAGTGCCTTAAGCGCATCCTTGGTCGCGCCACGGAGCACCATCCGTTTGTCGATCACCTGCAGTGACGGAAAAGGCACCACAACGTATTTCGTGCCGAGGCCGAGGAAACCGCCGACCGACAACACGGCATAAGGTGCCTGGCCACCAGGCGTTACGATCAGATCGTCGATCGTGCCGACCGTCTCGTCGGCCTCGTTGACAACGGTGCTGCCAACCAGTTTGGAGGCTCGATAGCCGGTAGCCAGCGTCTGCGGGTCGACCTTCATCAAGGTGACCGTCTGAGGTGCGCCCTGCGAAAAGGCGGGGCCGATCAGCGCGGTTGCGAGTATCGCTGCGCTGGCCAGAAGAGTGACCGAATGCCTCATGGTCCGACTCCTTACGATTATTGATGACGTGACGTTATAGAACCAGTCGCCTATGAGTGGCAGCCTTTTCGACGAAGCCGCCTCGCGTTTGCCCGGGCTCGATTAACGAACGGCGCCAGGACAGCTGCGTGGCCGCGTCCCGCAACGAAGGCTACCGTCGACTTTTGGAACGCCGCCGCCTTTTCCTCTGCCATTCGTCGGTACTCGGCAAAGGTACAGGTGCCTTGCGTCATCAAAAGCGTGCGCCGCCATATCGTCTCGCAGGACGCCATGGCCAGCAGGGCCATTGCCCTTGGAAAGGCATAGGGTGTGTTACGTGCGTACTTTCTCACGATCGTCATCGCCTCCGTTGCGATTTTCCTCTTCCCTTCGCCGCCGCTGACCCCTCGTCGTCCGGATTGATTGGAGCGGGGGGCAGGCCGCCCTGTGGCTGTGGGGTCTCGATGTATTTGAAGTCCGGTTCGTCGTTCCACGGTCCCCGGACATCCTCCCCCTGCGACAGGTTGAAGACCAGTTTCACGGTTTCATCGGGTGGTATATTGCCGAACATAGGGTCGGTCAGCTTGCCCATCGCATCGAGCGCCTTCATGAACATATTGGCGTGCGTGATTTCACGCGTAAGAAGATGTATAAGGGTCTTCTTGGTGCCCTCGTCGTCACACGCCTTGATCAGCGCCTCGTACGTCTGGCGAGCGCCCGCTTCGGAAGAAATGTTCGCGCGCAGGTCGCGTACGACGTTGCCACCTTCCTGGATATAAGCAGCAGTCCAGCAGCTTCCCTGGCTATCGAGGAAATGCGGGCCGCCGCCTTTCAGTTTGAACAATGGCGCCTCACAGACATCGGTCTGATCGATCTTGCTCGTGTGCTGAGCGATCAGCTTGCCGACCATCTCCAGATGACCGAATTCTTCCATCGCAATGTCCTGCAGCATATCGCGAATGCCGGCATTCTCGACATGGAAGGACTGCACCCAATACTGCAACGCAGCGGTGAGCTCGCCGGTCGCGCCGCCAAATTGCTCCAGCAGGAAAGTGCCGAAGCGTGCATCTGGCTTGCCGACCTTGACCGGCTGGATCAGTTCTTTTTGATGGAAGAACATGGTACCATCCTATGGAGGCGTAACCGGGCGGGTCGGTCGGCTTTCGCGGCGACGGGCAGCGATCGTACGGGCTACCCGGAGACGAGCTACGTCTCCGGGTGTTGCCAAATCCCCGGGCGACTGGAATAGAGCGCGCGCTCTCGGGCGACATCCGCAGCAGTGTACGGCGGCGAATTCTCGTCGAATTCCGTCCAGCCTCTCTCCCGGTAGGCTTTCTCGCGCGTCATCGGGTCGATGCGGCCATGGCGCCGCATGATAGCCTCGGTGGTGGCAACGAGCCCTTGGTCGACGCGAGCGGTTACCAGCGCGCCTCCCCGACGGACCGCCTCCGCGTAGAAGCTCGCATGTTCCTTGGTGACGCCGGACGAGGTCAGAGAACCGATCAAACCACCAGTGGCGCCACCCGCTGCCGCACCTGCCACGGCGCCGACCGCCGTGGCAACCAGCCAACCCGCGGCCACCACCGGCCCGACGCCAGGAATGGCGAGCATCCCAAGCCCGGCAAGCAGACCGGCGCCTCCACCAAGTGCGGCACCAGCCGACGCGCCAGTTCCGGCGCCCGTCGCAGCCCCGTGTTCAGACTCACCGGGCACTTCGCGCGTATCGGATCGGTGGGCCACCATGCTGATCTCGTCATGAGGGATTTGGGCGGCCTCGAGATCGCGCACGGTTTGCGCCGCGGCATCGTAGGTATCGTATAAACCTGTGACAGTTCTGATGGTCATGGCGTTTTCCTTAACAAAAGAGGCGACCGGGTGGTCGCCTCAGGGACGGCGGTCTCGTCAGTTCGCGGTGATGTTGCCCTGGTAGTCGAGCGATACGTCCACCGCCTTACCGTCCTTCATTGCGTGGCCTCGCCAGATCGAGTTGCTCTCTTTCGCCAGCGTCGAGACCTGCGTGTAGCCCTGATCTTCCAGACGTTTCTTGGCCTGCGCCATGGTGAAGCTGTTCGCGCCAGGCACCGGTGCCGCCGTCGTATTGTTGGTGCTGCCGGTTGCCACTGCGGGGGGTGCCGTTGACGACGACGGAGGGGCTGTCTGGGCAAAAACTGACCCCGTGCCCACGATGCCGAGCACAACGGCAACTGAAAGGGTTTTGTTCATTAGCGTTCTCGTATTCTGTTCCAAGCCAATAGCATCTGATGAGCGTTGGTCGAACATACAATCTGCAGCGGTCACACTTTTCGAGTAGGAGTTCTGATATGCCTCCTAACGAAGGTATCCTCCCGTATCATATCGTTCACATATCCGGTGTCGGGGAACTCCTTCGGTGATAATCGACTTGACGACTGATGATCACTCTACCGTTCCGTCCTGCTCCTGGTCCGACTGTTGTTATTGTGACAGAAGACGAAGCAGCGCTTCGGACGTTGGCGGCCGAGGTTTTGGCGGGGGCTGGGTTTACCGTCGTTGAGGCTGCTCACGCCGACGATGCACTTGCGATCATGAAATCCCGTGCGGTCGATGTGCTATTTACCGATGTCCAGATGCCCGGATCGATGGATGGTCTCGAATTGGCGCGCCACGTGCGGCGTCACTGGCCTCGGGTCGCGGTGCTGATTGCATCGGGCAACAAAGGACCTTTTTCAACAGAGATGCCGGACGGAAGTCGATTTTTTCACAAGCCTTATAGTACCAGTCAGCTACTGGCCGATGTCCGCGGACTCATTGCTGCCAGCTAGGCGGCATCGCTGCTCATTACGGGATGGGATTTGAGTGCACGACATGGTGAACAAAATCCAGCTTCGCGATTACAGCAGGCGACAACACGAACGGGTACAGGTCGTGGTTGCCCATGGCCCGATTGAGGCTGTTCACGGCAAAGGTCAGCGGCAGCCACGCGTCGATGATCTCTTGCATCCCGTCGGTCCGATAGGGATCGAGATCGATCTCGGCCGCCAGCGTCTCGTCACGTGATATACGGGGTTGGACTCGAACCCCAAACGCGCTGGCCATCTCGAGCGTGTCCACGATATGCAGATAATGCGCCCAGGTCTCAGCCCAATCTTCCCACGGATGCGCCGAGGCATAGGCGCTGACAAAATTCTCCTGCCAGTCCGCCGGCGGCCCGTTCTGATAGTACGCCTGAAGTGCTGCGCCGTAGTCCTGACTGTCGTCGCCAAACACGATGCGGCATCCCTCCAACCGGCCACCGTCGCGAACTAGCACGTCCCAGTAGTAGTGACCGACTTCGTGACGAAAGTGCCCGAGCAGGGACCGATATGGCTCGCCCATCTGTGCGCGACGCCGTTCGCGCTCGGCATCGTCGGCCTCTTCCAGGGCTACGGTGATAAGGCCGTTGTCATGTCCCGTCAGCACCCTCGGCCCGGTCGGGCTCGGGCTGCCGGCCAGGAAATCAAATGCCAGGCCGTGTTCCGGATCGTCGATCCGGGTTTTCAAAGGCAAGCGTAGCCGCAGCAGCGCATAGAACAGCCAGTGCTTGGCTAGCTCCAGCTGTCGCCATCGTGCCACATAGTCGGCAATCGAGAGGTCCGGAATGGTGCGATTGTGGCGGCAAGCCACACAGAGCGTCCCCACCGCGTGTTCGTCCATGAGCCAATTGCAAGCACCGTATTCGGCATTGTCGCAAAACCGGACCTGGCGGTGCGGCTTGGCAAGCGTCTGCCATATCTCCTTCTCCGGCTCGAGCGCCGACAGGGTCAGTTCATTCGGGAGGTAGCCGAGCCGATGTGAACAACGTTCACAGGTGGTATTTTCGAAATACAGTACCTGGCCGCAGCTCTGGCATTTGAACAGTTTCATGCGCTATCCCGGGTTGAGTATGGACCGCCGGCACTCATTCTGGCCGCCGTACACGCGTCATCGGGCTCGAGGAGGAACAGCAGCACGTCGCGCCGCGTGGATGCGGCAGGCCTTCCTTGTTCGGTGACCCGCGTTTGTTCGTCAAGAGTATTTCCTGTTATGGAGATCGCAATTATCGTGCGTGACCAGCGGTGGACCTAAGCGGTGCCGGTCTCTAATGCATAGCGACGGCAATGCTCGAGATAGGCTGCTTCGTGGCTGGCGACCAATCCAACAATGCTCGACCATAGCCACGATGGCGCGTCCAGCCGCTTCGACCAGTTGCGATTCACTTCTGTGCGCCATTTCCGGCGTGTCGGGGGATCCATTTGGCGCGCATGCGCCTTGCCGACAACCGACGCGAGGAACCGCGCCGCTTTCATTGCCTCCTCTCGCGTCAGGCGATCTATCTCCAACTTGAGATCCTGCGGCAGCAGTTCGCGCACGAACACTGACCGCTCCAGTAGGTGTTCCGCGGCCATCCTCCCCCCGAGATAGGGTGACAGATGGCGCGCGCCCTCCACCACGCGTTCTGCATTGTCGCGTGGCGTTTTAATCTTGCCATATCGAGGGGCGGCCGCCTGGGCTGCTTCCTTGACGTCGATCAAACATAGGCTGCCATCGCCTTTCTTGTCGCCCACCGCTAGGAGCACGGCGAAACGAAGCCGTCCCAAAGAGCTGCAACCCTTCATCCAATAGGCAGCATCGCGTACCTCAACAACAGCGTCGTCGTCGCGCGACCGAAGTGAAGTCGCGAGCCTGCGCAGGCGCTCCGTGCCAAACAGCGTCTCAATGGCGCTTCGCTCGTCCGGAGATAACGGCCAGAACCGCTTGCCGAGCGGAATCGTCGGTCGCGCATCCGCGATACGTTCCTTCGCCAATTGCTTCCACGAGCGGCTCGTCGCCTCACGCATGACAACCCTGACGGATTCTGGTCGATGGTCGTTCAGGTCGTTTTCCGCGAGGTCGTCGTCGAGGGCAGCGTCATAGCCCTCCATCATCTGCTCGAGCATTCTGGCCGTCGTGACGCCAGGCAGGTCCGATCCGCGCGCCGCCATGACGAGCGACAGGCCCAGGCGGATCAGGTCGTGGGCAGGATTGCCGATGACGGTTTGGTCCAGGTCGCGGATCTGGATAGCGATCTTGCCGTCCGCACTTGCGACCGGGCCAAGATTGCCGACATGGCAGTCACCGCAGATCCAGATCGGCGGCCCCGCAGGCAGGGCGTGACCTGCCGCGCTCTGCAGCCACTCGTAGAATTTGGATGTGCTGCCCCGGACATAGGCATGCGCCGAGCGGGCCATCTTAAGGTTTCGGGTTTCGAGCAAAACCGCAGGTCGGTCTTCGGGAAGCTGGGCCGGCGACGATCTCATCAATACCTACAGTCCAGAAAAAAACGCGATACCGCCGAATCAACTAGTGGAGCAGCAGCGTCAATAACCACCGTCATATAGGGAGAGCGACCTTGGTCCGGCCAGTGGATGTTCACCATCTTTTCGTTTGGTTGCATCATGATTCCGCGAGCGCCACGCGGAGACGAGGACCTGGGTAGTAGCCACGGATTCAGATCCACCTAGGGCTGGGTAAAATTGGGCCGCCGCAGACTCCGGACCTCATGGCGCGATAACTATCGTCCATCGGTCTGCCTTCCGGCCGCGAATTGTTGACGACCGCGACTTAGGCGCCGGTTGCGGAGGACACGGCGGAAGACCATGTCGTATGAGTCACACACCCGAACGTCCTCCGTAGGTGTGCAACCCGCCGCTGAGCGAAATCTCACCTTGCAAGGAATAGGAGCCATTATGGCAGAGCCCGGAAAGTCGATCGAGGACCGCGTCCGAGAACGAGCCTATGCGCTGTGGGAGCAGGATGGCCGGCGTAACGGTCCCTCCGACGATTACTGGCGACAAGCCCGATCTGAAGTGGAAGCCGAGGAGGCCGAGTCTGGCAACGATGCCGACGGTACAGGGAAGGAAGTAGCCACTTCCACAGCACCCCCCGATAAACCCGCCGGTTAAACGTGGTAGCGCGTAGGGGTCGGCTGTCCCTCCCGTTAGGCGGCCGGGGGTATGGCGCGGCTAGATACATCGAAAATGGCCCGCACACTTTCTTGAGGCAAATTAATCCGGAGAGCGCGAGAGCTTAAGCCAACGGATATGCGAATTGCCCAGATCGCCCCTTTGACCGAATCGGTGCCGCCGCTGCTCTATGGCGGAATCGAAAGAGTTGTATCCCACCTGACCGATGAGCTTGTGGCCATGGGCCACGATGTGACACTGTTCGCAAGCGGCGATTCCGCCACCCGCGCCAGGCTGGTCGCCGGATGGCCTCGCGCGTTGCGCTACGATCCGGTATGTCGCGACACTATCACGCCCCATGCTGTTATGTTGGAGCAGGTGGCCAGATGCGCAAGTGAGTTCGACATACTGCATTTCCATTTCGATTACTGGTACTTCCTACGCTTCGCACCGCAGTCAGTGCCGGTGCTCACCACATTACACGGGCGGCTTGACTTGCAGGCCCCTACGTACGAACCCCTTCCCGGGGTATCGCTGGTATCCATTTCTGATGCGCAGCGACAGCAGTTACCGCAAGGAAGGTTCCTTCGGACTGTTTACCATGGTATCCGCCCGGACCTGCTATCGCCGCAGTCAGTAAAGCAGGGCTATCTTGCGTTCCTCGGCCGCGTTTCACCGGAAAAGGGTGTGGACAAAGCAATTCATATTGCCGGGCAAGCGGGTTTCAGGCTCAAGATCGCGGCTAAAGTGGATCCCGCCGATAGGGCGTACTACGAAAGTGAGATCCGACCGTTGATCCAGGTCAGCCCATGGGTCGAGTTCATCGGCGAAATCGGCGATGCACAGAAGTCGGAGTTTCTGTCGAGCGCCCACGCGCTGCTGTTTCCGATCAATTGGCCGGAGCCGTTTGGCTTGGCGATGATCGAATCGATGGCCTGCGGCACGCTGGTGATTGCATTCGACCGCGGCTCAGTGCCAGAAGTGGTCGAGGATGGACTGTCTGGCTTCGTCGTAGGCAATGAGGCGGCAGCAATCCGGGCTGTGAGCCGACTGGGTGAGCTGGACCGCAGGTTGGTACGTCGGCAGTTCGATCGGCGCTTCACCGCACGGCGGATGGCGGCGGACTATGTGTCGCTGTATCAACGCCTGTGCGACCACGCGTGCGTAGGAGTGGCCGCGGCCGCCTCAACATGACAATACAGGCTCCTTGATCTCGCCGATTTCCCGCGATACCGCGCCTTCAAGCCTTGGAAGTGGGATGCCTGCCCTTGGCCCTGTCGGAACGTGGCCGAATCGCGTTCGCCGTCTGCTCGGTGCGGTGTCGAAGGGAAGGAGCCCTGATCAGCGCCTATCAGTACTCATCGCGCTGTCGACCACCCAGTGCGGCCGCCGTGGACGCGATGAAGGCTCCGATCAACATGGAGAGCGCAAGGAAAATCGATAGATATGCTCCCGCCTTGCGTGCCGCGTCCGCTGCCTGGCGCACATTCAATTCGGCGGCCTTTTCTTGCGCTATCACGTCGTCGACCCTCTTCTCGGCGTCGGCCTGCGACTGGCCCGTGCGGGCTGCAACGAGCTGCGCGAGGTAAGTCTTATCCCCCGCCGGCATATCGCCGTTGCGCAGGCCATTAAGCAGGATACGTCCGCCCTCAGCCCGCGCGTCCCCGGCCGAAGCATTCGGACTGGGATGATCCGTCCGGAACAGGCTGTCCACGAAATATCCCGTCGGATCGACCTGCGCACCCGCCCGCCCAGCGGCCTGGATCGTGCCCTGGCTCGCGCCGGCAGCCGTGCCCGAAGCAACGCCCGACACCATGTTGGCCGTCCCGCCCACAAGCGCGGACGCCGCAGAGGCGAGAAAAACCGCGCCGACGGCCGAAGCAACCGCCCAGGTGAGAAAACCATTTGCCGTATCGCGGAAGAACACTTCGTGCGTATGAAGTCCGACCCATTTGATCCGCAGCCGACCCGTTATGTAGCCGCCAAGGCCGGATGCCAGCCATTGCGTGATGATGAGCCATAGGCCCGTCATGATCGAGAAGGTCGTCGCCGAAGCTCCAGCGCCAAGCCACGGTGATACGGTGGCGAGCCCGAATCCTGACCCGAGGGCCAGCAGGACCACTGACAACGCGACAGCGGCAAACGCGCCGCCCAGGATTGCGGACCAGGCGACACCGGAAGCCACGGCCTCAAGAGGGTGCCGGCGCGTTTCATAGCGGGCCGGCTGGACATCTGTGTCTAGTGCTGCCATGGGGTGCGTTTCCGGCCGCTAGTGCCAAATCAACGCGAGCAGAATGATGATCGGGATCGGTTCGCCGAGCAGCCAAAGAAGAATTCCGCGTCCCATAGCGACCTCTCTGTTTTCGACTGTGGTTTCGAACAATGGCCTTGATCCATGGTTCGGCGTAGAGTGGGCAGTATTTCAGCTGATGACGGCTTCGCGCCGACAGCTAAATGCCGACAAAGGCTAAATTGTGTTCGTTGCTCGGTAGAACAATCACGCTTTCATGATCGTGAGCCCCTACAACAAATATATACGCGGTCGCGAGCTCCGCTTTACGTAGGCAAAAGCTGCAGACGCAGATGCGTGTTGTCGATCGGCGTCGGCAAGGAAATTTCGCGCCGTGATCCACGCGCCAATGGTTAAGGATTGGTCCTATGTCAGACGTACCCACCCCTCTGCCCAGATCCCCCATCCAGGTGATCGCGGCTGACACGCCTGGTGTGCAGGGCCTTCTAACCCTTGCGATCGCTGTCGTGATTGTCGCCGGCCTCTATCTCGGCAGCGAGATGATGATCCCCATCATACTGGCGGTTCTGCTCTCCTTTTTGTTGGCTCCCGTTGCCAACTTCCTGCGGCGTCTGCACCTGGGCCGGGTACCGTCTGCGCTGCTAGCCGTGGTGCTGGCGCTCGGCATCATCCTGGCGTTCGGAATGGTGATTGGCACGCAACTCGCCGAACTCGCCCAGGAGGTACCGCGCTACGCCAGTTCAGTCGAGCGAAAGATCGAGACACTGCAGAACCACACGCTTGGCCGCATCACAACGATTATGCGTAGTCTCGGTCATGAGCTCGATCGCGCTACCGTCTCAAGAAATTCTAGTTCTGGGGCGGCCACGCCCACCGCGTCGCCCGGAGACGAACAAAAGTCGATCCCGGTCGAGGTGCACGAGCCGCAGCCGAGTTCCGTGCAACTTGCCCAGCGTATCGTCTCACCGATCGTCGCGCCGCTGGCGACCACGGCGATCGTCTTTGTCGTAGCGATCTTCATCCTGCTGCAACGCGAGGATCTGCGCGATCGGTTGATCCGGCTGTTTGGTTCGAACGATCTACATCGAACCACGGTCGCCATGAACGACGCGGCCCGACGGCTATCCAACTATTTTTTGACACAGCTTGGCATCAACGCGATGTTCGGAGTGATCATCGGCACGGGGCTGTTCTTCATTGGCGTACCCTCTCCGCTGCTGTGGGGCGTGCTCGCGATGCTGCTCCGCTTCGTGCCTTACATCGGTGCGCCCCTGTCAGCCTTGTTGCCGATCACGCTTGCGGCCGCGGTTGATCCTGGTTGGTCAATGGTCGTGTGGACGGCGGCGCTCTATGCCGTTGTAGAGGCGATCATGGGCCAAGCGGTCGAACCGCTGCTTTATAGCCACAGCACGGGCCTCTCGCCCTTCTCTGTGGTCGTGGCGGCGACATTCTGGACATGGCTGTGGGGGCCGATCGGGCTGATCCTGTCCACTCCGCTGACGCTTTGCCTTGTGGTGCTTGGGCGGCACGTCGAGCGGTTGGAATTTCTCGACATCATCCTTGGCGATCGGCCGCCCCTGACGCCCGTCGAAAGCTTTTATCAACGTATCCTGGCGGGTGACCCAGACGAGGCACGCGCACAGGCCGAGCTGTTGCTGAAGGACCACTCGCTGTCATCGTACTACGACCAGGTGGCGCTGAAGGGACTTCAGCTGGCTGCTGCGGACGCCGCACGTGGCGTCCTGACCGGCAGTCGGATCGAGCGGGTCAGAGAGTCGATCGCGAGCCTGGTTGAGGACCTGGACGAGTATGACGACCGAGACCCATCGCTGCTCAACAATGATCATGCGGTCACGGCACCGACGCGCGCCGAGCAGGACCTCCCGACGCATGCTGCCGCTGAGGAACCGGTTCCGGCGGAATTGCCGTCAGGCTGGCGCGGGTCGGCTCCCGTAATGTGCCTGGCGGGGCGTGGTCCTCTCGACGAAGCGGCGTCGCTCATGCTCGTCCAACTGCTTC
>Ga0209040_10000854_pt1 | contig 23683 bp, 22 predicted proteins | sample BogFormECP12_OM3_FD_188240 | JGI IMG/M metagenome (GOLD analysis project Ga0209040, IMG submission 188240) | Bog forest soil microbial communities from Calvert Island, British Columbia, Canada - ECP12_OM3 (SPAdes) (version 2) | ecosystem: Environmental > Aquatic > Freshwater > Wetlands > Bog ... | reverse complement strand
GTGACGCAGTTGCCTTCGGCTAACGGTTCCGGCCATCGGCCCGTAGAGGACTTGCACCTCCGAGATCAGCGCCATGCCTGGCGCACAGACGTGGATGGCGGGGCCAAGCCCGGCCATGACGGTAGCGCGCATCACAACGGCGTCTTCGCCAGGATCGGCTGGATCTTCTTCGCCGCGTCCGCCAGCGCATCAGCCGCGGATCGCTTGCCGGTGATCGCCTCCTGGATCGCGGTCTGCATCGGGCGCGACAGGTCGGGCCATTGAGGATGTGGGCCGCGTGCCCGGGCGGTCTGTAACTGCTCGTGATAGATCGCATAGGCCTGTGGCCACTGCGGATTGTCGATCACGATGTCGGTGCGCGGCGGCAGGCGTCCGGTGTTCCAGCCTTCGCTGACGATCTTCGGCTGTGCCATGTATTCGATGAAGGCGAACGCGCCGTCGGGGTCCTGCGCGTCCTTCGGCACCACCCAGTCATAACCGCCCAACGACGAGGCGTGGATGTTCTTGCCATCCTTCACCGGCAGCAGGCTCAGCCGCCAGTCGAACTTGGCCTCGTTACGCAGCCGCGGCAGTTCCCACGGGCCGCACATCACCATCGCGGTGTTGCCGGCCATGAAGGTGTTGGTCACCTCGTACTGCCGCTGGTTCAACACATCCAGCGAGGCGGCGCCGCTCTTCACGAAATCCACGAGAAGCTGTAGCGATTCGGCCGCCTCGGGCGCATCGAGATGCCCGATCGAGCCGCCCGCCTGATACAGGAACGGCAGCCACTGGAACACGCCCTCCTCGGCCTGCATCGCGCTGAAGCCGAAGCCGAACACGTTCTTGGACTTGTCGGTGAGTTTTGCGGCATCGGCCACCAGCTCGGACCAGGTCTTCGGCGGGCTGTCCGGATCCAGTCCCTTGGCGCGGAACATATCGGCGTTGTAGCACAGCGCCAGCGTGTTCGCGTCACGCGGCACGGCGAAGATGCGGCCCTTCCACAGGCCCGATGCCCACGGGCCTTTGAAATACACCTCCGGCTTGATCAGCTTGGACTTGCCCACGCGATCGGTCAGATCGAGCAGCGAGCCCTGCGCCGAAAAACTGGCGACGAAAGGATTGTCCAGGGTCACCAGATCGGGCACCGAACCGGTGGCGATCGCCTTGATCAACTCCGCGACGAACTGATTGGCGGGAACCAGACGGGCATCGATGCGATACGTGCTCTGCGTCTCGTTGAACGACTTGATGCCGCCATAGATCATGTCGGTCTCAAGGTTGAACACGTGCCACAGCGACACGGGCTTCGGCTGCGCCATCGCCGGGCTAAGCGCGAGCCAGACGACCGCAGCAACGGCAACGCTAAGACGTCGCAGCATGGTGTTCCTCCCGATCCTTCTTGCCGCCTCGCCTGGGCGGATTACTGCAACGCGACTGCCATCGCCTCGCCATAGCGCCGCGCCGGCTCCAGCGGATCGCCGTACTTGCGGTGCATCGCCGTGTGATAGGCCGCCGCCAGCAGCAGCTTGTCGCGCTCGGGATGCCGGTTGGTGCCGAAATCCATCAGCATGCACTGGGCGATTTCCTGGTTGTGCGGATCGTTGCCCAGCTTGGTCGCGGCGAGTGCGATGCGCTCCACCAGCGGCCCACGGTCGCCGACGTTGTCGAGATAGGCCTGCGTCCAGGCCACGCTCTCCGTCCCGTTCAACGCGCACACCGAGCCGTCCACTTTCTCGAGCAACTGCCCCGCGGTCAGCCGGTCTGCCCCACTGGGCGTCTTGATCGTCAGCGGACTGGAATCGCCCATCCCCTTCTGGTGCCACGCGACGTGGTTCAGGAACGATGCCAGCAGATAGATCAGCCGCAGCCGCCGCGGATGATCGAAGTTGTCGTAGAACCAGGCGAGCGTGTTGCAGTACTCGTAGCAGTGGTGCGGCATGGAGAAGTTGTTCGGCTCGTTGGTCTCCATTACCACCTGCGCCGCGGCAATCTGCATCACGTCAAGAATCCGCCGCGGGTCCTTGCCTGCCTGCAGCAGCTTGGTCACGTAGTGCAGGTTGTCGGGCTCGTGGCTGCGAATGATCGCATCGATCAGCCCGGCCGCCTCCTCCTGGTTCAGCGCCTCCTTGTTGCGCAGCACCGCGAGCTCGGCGTCGCTGACGCCGCCATACGGCACGGCGTGCAGCGCCTCGCCCTCGATGTTCATCTTCACCATGTTGCAGGCCATCTCATAGGTCGAGTACCAACGCGGCCCCACAGCCATATCCAGCGCGCCGGCGTACAGCACATGATGCGCCGCCGGATCGTCCCAGCCGATCGCGTTGCCGATCTCAACCGTCGAGCGCGCGCGATACGCCTTGTGCCCGGTCGTGTAGGAGCGGTTGAACAGCATCCGGTCCTGCACGTCGATCAGCCCGGCAAACACCAGTTCCGCCAGCACCGCCTTGCGGTTCGGCACGTCCTCCATCAGCCCAAGGAACGTACGGTAGGCATCGAGCACCTGGCCGCGATGCACCAGCGTCAGCCAGGCGCCCAGCCGCTCTTGCAGCGGACCTTCCTGGCGCAGCGGCTCCTGGTCGGGCCAGTACACCACCGGCTCCGGCGGCTTCTCGACCGTGCCGAGATTGCCGCGGGCGCGGGTATAGTGCCCCGGCGCCTTGTTGATCTTTTGGTTCCAGATATCGAGGCCGCTCGGGATGTACCAGATGGTCTGCGCCATCGGCAGCATCGCCAGCCGCTCCGGCACCATCTTCGTCAGGTTGATGGTGGCGCGCGCGCTCAGCAGGCAGTGATCGTTGTTGACGAAGTTCGGATACCCGTCGTCGATGCGCTCATGATACGGCACGTGCGTATAGGGCGCGTGGATCCGCACCCCCTCGGCCACGATCTCCCTTAGCGGACGCCCGGCGCGCACGAGATCGTAATAGATCTGGCTGGCCCCGACCTGATCGCGCGCCATGACGCGCTCTTCCAGCTTGGCGTAGAGAGTACTCGTAGCGCGGTCGACCTGCGCGTCCATCCTGACATCCTCCGGCAAATTGCTGACTTATCCTAGGCTTGACAGGCCGGGTCCGACAACCATGGTGGCGTCGGCGGGAGGAGACACGACGATGGCGGACACGCAGTGGATCATCAGTACGGTCGCCGGAACCGGTACGCAGGGCTATGCCGGCGATGGCGGCGCCGCGACGCAGGCGCTGCTGAACAATCCGTTCGATCTGGCGTTCGATCCGGATGGCAATCTGTGCTTCTCCGACACCTACAACCACTGCATCCGTCGCATCGACATGCGCACCGGCGTCATCACCACGATCGCCGGCACCGGCGAGAGTGGCTTCTCAGGCGATGGCGGTCCGGCGACACAGACGCGGATGAACCAACCATACGGTATCGTCATCGACCGCAGTGGCAATATCTACGTGGCCGACCGGCTGAATGGGCGCGTGCGCCGGATCGACGGCAGCAGCGGCATCATCACCACGCTGGCCGGTGACGGTTCGGGCAAGTACAGCGGCGACGGCGGCCCGTCGGATCGCGCAGGACTGGCGGAACCGAACGGACTGGCGCTGGATCGCGAGCATCGACGCCTGTTCATCGCCGATGTCGCCGATCATCGGGTGCGCGTGATCGACCTCGGGTCCGGCGTCATCACCACGTTCGCCGGCACCGGCAACGGGCGTCACGCCGGCGACGGCGGCCCCGCGACCTCAGCCGACATCTTCGGCGCCCGTGCGGTGGCTTTGGCACCGGATGATTCGCTGTATGTCATGGAGCGGCAGGGCAGCAGTGTGCGCCGTGTGCACAACGGCATCATCGACACGGTCGCCGGCACCGGGGCACGAGGCTATGGCGGCGACGACCACAATGCTCGCCACGCGGTGTTCAACGCACCGAAGGAAATGGCCGTCGATCCCGCCGGCAACATCTTCATCGTCGATACCGAGAATCACGTGATCCGTCTGATCGACGCGCAGTCCTGGATCGTTACCACCATCGCCACCGGACTTGCGCGCCCGCATGGCGCCGTCGTCGGACCGGATGGCGCGGTCTATGTCGGCGATTCCGAGAACCACCGCGTGTGCAAGCTGGTGCGAGGCCGGTAGCGTGAGCAGCAATACCGCCTGCAGTGTCATTGCGAGGAGCGGAGCGACGAAGCAATCCAGAGCCGGTTGCGCACTCGCCACTGGATTGCTTCGTCGCTTACGCTCCTCGCAATGACAGGGGTTGCCCTACGCCGCCTTCGCCCGCTTCGGCCAACGCGCCGCCACCATCGGCAATACCTGCTCGATCAGCTTTCGCGTCTGGTCCAGCATGCCCTCATCGCCCCTCGCCGCCGGACGCAGGATGAACTTCGACGCCCCCGCCTCCACATATTCCGCAATCCGCGCCAGCATCGTTCCCGCATCGCCGATTGCGAAATGCTGCTCCGGATCGCGCCCGGTGCGCTTGCGATATGCCTCCATCACCTGCGCCACCCCCGGATCGTCGATCCGCCCGAAGTGATACGCGAACGCCGCGCCGTAGTGATCCTCGTCTATACTGCGGCCGCTCTCCACCAGCGCCGCCTTGATCTCCGCGATCACCCGCCCGACATCCGCCGCCGTCTCCGCGCCCGCCTGCCAGCCGGTGCCGTACCGCGCGGTGCGCCGCACCGCCGCAGGCGACGAGCCGCCGATCCATATCGGCAGGTCCGATTGCACCGGCTTTGGTGATATCGAGGCACCGGTCAGATGATTGTGCCGCCCTTCAAAGTCGACGCTGTCCTCCGACCACAGCCGATGGATGATCTCCAGCGCCTCATCGGTCCGCCGCCCGCGCGTGGTGGTGTCGATATGCAGCGTCTGCCACTCCGGCCCCTGCGGACTGCCGATGCCGAACCCAGGCAGCAGCCGCCCCTGCGACAGCACATCGATGGTCGCGCATTGCTTCGCCAGCAGTACCGGATCGCGCAACGCCAGCGACACCACGTTCACGCCGAACTTGATCCGCCGCGTGCGCCCGGCGATCGCGGCCAACGCGGTCATGCACTCCAGGATCGGCTGGCGGCTGACGATGCGGTCGGTCTGCCAGATCGAATCGATGCCACCCGCTTCGCACAGATCCACCCAGCGCCAGAACCCATCAGTGCTGGAGAACGGAAACTCCATCAGGCCGACGCCGACGGCGATGTTGCGTGCCACTGTAATCTCCTCAGTTGTTCCCCACCGCCTCGCCCAGCGTCACGCCGATCTCTCGGTGCAGCACCAGATCGGCGTACGGATCGAGCCCCGTCGGCTCGCGGTTCAGGATCACCAGCAGGGTCCCATTGCGCGCGGCAATCTCGGGAAAACCCGCCGCCGGATACACCACCAGCGACGACCCGATGGCGATGAACAGATCCGACGCCAGCGTCTCCTCCTCGGCACGGATCATCGCCGCCGCCGGCATCGACTGGCCGAACGAGACCGTCGCCGTCTTCACATAGCCGCCGCACGACCCACAGTTCGGCGCCTCGCCGGTGCGTTCGAATTCCACCCGGATGGCCTCGATCTCGTAGCGTTGCGTGCAGTCCAGGCAATGCGCATAGGTCGTGTTGCCGTGCAGCTCGATCACGCAGTTCGCCGGCACGCCCGAGGCCTGGTGCAGCCCGTCGATGTTCTGCGTGATCACTGCCGATGCCTTGCCGCGATTGACCAGCGTCGCCACCGCGCGATGGCCGCGGTTCGGTTCCGCCTTGCGCACGGTTTCGTCGGTGGCGAAGCGGCGACGCCACGTCTCGCGCCGCGCCTCGTCCGAGGCCAGGAAGTCGGCAAAATAGATCGGCTTCATCCGCGTCCAGATGCCGCCAGGACTGCGAAAGTCGGGAATGCCCGACTCGGTGCTGATCCCCGCGCCCGTGAAGATCACGATCCGGCGCGCCTCGTCGATCATCCGCCGCAGTTCGGCAATCTCAGGGTCGTGAACCATCATGCCTCCCTTGCCAAATATGCATGCTCCCCCAGCCGGCGCGCTGCGGCAATAGTTCGCGCTAAACCAAGGAACCTCCATCCCGTGCCCGAAACCACCATTGCACGCGCGGCCAACAGACCGGCGTGGCTGATCGACAGCGCCGACTTCTGGCGGCTGTGGTTCGTCGGCCTCGTCGTGTTCGTGGTGCGCTGGGTGGAGACCGTCGCGGTCGGCGTGTTCGTTTACCAGGACACCGGCTCCGCCTTCATCGTGGCGATGATGACCATGCTGCGGCTGCTACCGATGGGCCTGTTCGGCGCCTTCCTCGGCGCGATCGCGGAACGAACGGAGCGGAGCACGACGCTGATCCTGGTGACCGCCAGCATGGTGATCACGTCGCTGACGCTGGCCATCCTGGCACATTGGCATCTCCTCCAGGTCTGGCACCTCGCGGTCGCCAGCTTCATCAACGGCATCGGCTGGGCCACCGACAATCCGGTGCGCCGGGTAATGATCGGCGAGGCGGTCGGTGCCGCGCAGATGGGCACCGCGATGTCGGTCGATGTCGGCGCCAACAACGCGAGCCGCATGGTGGGCCCGACGATCGGCGGTCTGCTGCTCGCCAGCGTGGGCATCGACGGCGTGTTCACGCTGAGCGTCGTGCTCTATGCCGTCGCGGTGGTGGCGGCGTGCCGCGTGCGCTACCGCAACACATTTCCACCGACCACAGCGGAGTCCGTGCTGGCGCGCATCGCCGAGGGGTTGCGGCTGGTGCGCGGCGACCGGCGGCTGATCGGCGTGCTGACCGTCACCGTAATCTACAACGTGTTCGGCTGGCCGTTCACCAGCATGCTACCGGTGATCGGCCAGGACCGTCTGCATCTCGGCCCCGAGGGCATCGGCATCCTGGCGAGCATGGACGGCATCGGCGCCTTCACCGGCGCGGTGCTGATGGCGATGCTCTGCAAACCGCACTTCTACCGTTACGCCTATGTCGGCGGCGTGACGCTCTACATGGTCATGCTGACCGTGTTCGCGCTGGTGCCGTTGCCGGCGGTTGCAGGATCGGCGCTGCTGTTCACCGGGCTTGGCGGTGCCGGATTCAGCATCATGCAGGCGACGCTGGTGTATCTGTCCTCGCCGCCGGAAATGCGCAGCCGCATGTTGGGCGTGCTGTCGGTTTGCATCGGCGTCGGGCCGATCGGCTTTGTGGCGCTCGGCTGGCTGGCCGACGCGATGGGCGCGCCCTGGGCCACCGCGGCAACCGGCCTCACCGGTCTGCTGATGATGCTGCTGACGCGCCCGTTATGGCGGGCGATCTGACGCGCCGCCTTCGCGCCATCCGGATTGGTCCCAGGCGGCGGCGAGCAGCCTACCGTCAGGCCTTGTCCAGCCAGAACGTATCGAACCGGACCACGTCGTAGATGCCGAAATAATCCTTCGGATTGTGGCCTTTCACGTAGTTGTACCAGGCATCGAGGATGTTCTCCCACGCGACCGGCACCAGCGGTGGATCCTGCTCCATGATGTCCTCGGCGCGCCGGATCAGCGCCAGCCGCTTGTCAGCATCGACTTCGATGTCGATCTGATCGACCAGTGCGTCGAACCCGGCGTTGTGCCAGAATGAATAGTTTTGCGGCCCGTCGGTGCGGTACCACGCGTTGAAGTAGTCCGAGGGATCCAGCAGCGACGAAACGATGGCGCCGACGCACAGATCGTAGTTGCCGGCCGCCGCGTCGCCGAACCACACCGATTCGACGACCGTGCGCAGGTTGCATTGGATATTCACCGCCCGCAGCATCTCCTGAATGGCGACCCCGAACAGCTTGTGATGGTTGAGGTCCCGCACCATGAAATCCAGTGTCCGCATGTTGCCCTGGCCCGCGGCGGCCAACAGCGACCTGGCCTCCTTGATCGCGGCGGCGGGGTCGTCCTGATAGCCGATGCGCTTGGTAAGTTGGTCCATGGGCGTGGCGAACTCGGAGAACGGGTAGATGAAGCCACCCATCATCAGCGGCGAGACATCCTTCACGACGTCGACCAGGACCTGCTTCTCGCACAGCAGATGCAGGGCGCGTCTGACACGCGGATCATCGAACGGCGGCCGCTTGTCATTGATCCACACTGCGTGGATCACGCTTTGGTAAAATCGTGCGGTGGACATGCCCGGCACCGCCGCCGCCTTGCGGGCGGTCGTCGGGTCGAGCGCGCGGGCGTAATCCACCCGGCCCGACAGAATGGCGGCCCCCAACTCCGGAGAGAACGGCAACAGATTGTAGAACTCGATGCCGTCGAGGTAGGGCAGGCCCTGGTTCCAGTAGGTCGGGTTCCTCTCCATCACCCAGATCTCATTCTCGACCCGCCGCTGCGTCTTATAAGGGCCGGTACCCGGGATGTAGAGCACCTTCCGCAGATCGTAATTGTTCTCTTCCAGCGTCTTCTTGCTGACGATGACGTTCCAACCGCTGGCGAAGGCGGACATCATGAAGTTGACCGAGCGCGGCGCACCCAGCTTGAATTCGACGGTGTACTTGTCGGGCGCGTTGACCTCCTTGACCGCGGTGAACAGCGCGGTGCGCGGGATGCTGATGCCGGGCGGCGGCTTGCAGATGCGGTCGTAGGTCGCTTTCACGTCGGCAGAGGTGAAATCCGTCCCGTCGTGGAACTGTACGCCCTGGCGCAGGTGGAACGTGTAGGTCGTGCCGTCCTTGGCGATCTCCCAGCTATGCGCAAGATCGGGGACAATGCTCTTGCCGCTGTCGCGCGGATCGCGCCGGATCAGGTTGTCGAACATGCACCCCTGGGTGCCGATGTTGCCGACGGTGCCCGATTGATGCACGTCGAAATGCGGTGGGCGGTTGAGGATGCCGTAGCGCATCACGCCGCCCCGCTTCGGATTGGCTTCCGGCGCCGACATCTGGAACTTCGACCCGTCGTACTCGTACGGAATATCGGCTGCGAGGCCGTAGCGCGGGGCCAGGCCGTAAGCCCCCATGAGCGCGGCAGCGCTGCCGCGAAGCATGTCGCGGCGGGACCAACCGGTACGTGCTGGGTGATTGGTATGCATGTTGTTGATATCCTCCCTTTGGGCTTTTTCTGAGAGTCTTTTGGGGGATCTTTATCGGGACGGCGCAGGGCGTCACCTGCCAGGCGGCGTTCCCCCGACGAACGGCCAACGCAGCGGCCACGAAGGCAGGATAGCCACGGAACCGGGCGTTTAACAACGGTGAGATATCCGGGAAGACGCCGGTAAGCCTGCCGACTACTCGACGATCGCTGTGTGACCGAGAATGCGGAACATCTTCCTTGTCGAGGGTGCCAAAAGGACGCCATCCTGGTTCAGATCGGTCACCCGACCGCCCACGCAGACCGCTCATCGGAGGAGTGCCGAATGACAAGTTCGCAGACTACGCCCAACGCCCAGCAGATCGAGTACTGGAACGGCGTCATTGCTCAGACCTGGGTCAGGCTGCAGACGCGCCTGGACGAGTTGAATCACAAGCTGACCCAGGTGGCGCTCGAGCATGCCGCGCCCCAGCCGGGCGAGCGCGCGATCGATATCGGCTGTGGATGCGGTGCCACCGTGCTGGAGCTGGCTCGCCGCGTCGGCTTGGGCGGTCATGTATTCGGCGTCGATCTCTCCGGACCGATGCTGGGCCTCGCCCGCAGGCGCACCGCGGAAGCCGGCTACACCCAGGTCACGCTAGAGCAGGCCGACATGTCCACCTATGCCTTCGCGCCGCAAAGTTTCGATCTCGCCTTCTCGCGTTTCGGCGTGATGTTCTTTGACAATCCGGTGGCGGCGTTCGCCAATCTGCGCGGTGCACTGAAACCCGCGGGACGCCTGGTGTTCGCCTGCTTCCGGTCGATGGCGGAAAATCCCTGGGTCCTGGAGCCGCTCAAGGCGGTGCAGCACCTGCTGCCGCCCAGCCCGCCGCCCGGCCCCGAGGAGCCCGGCCAATTCGCCTTCGCCGACCCCGACCGCGTGCGCCGGATTTTGGGAGCAGCCGGCTTTCACGACATTGTCTTCACCAAGTACGATCCGGTCATGCAGCTTGGCAGCGCCGCGCAGGCGGCCGAATTCTCCAGCCAGATCGGGCCGGTCGCGCGCGCCCTGGTCGGCGCCCCCGAAACGCTCAGGACCGCCGTGCGTGACGCGCTGACCGCGGCCTATCGTCAGCACGACGGACCGGACGGCGTCAACCTGCCCGGCGCCAACTGGATTGTTGCCGCCAAGGTCTGATACCAGAAGACGGATTTGATGACGCACCGGTGGACTCATCGTCATGGCGTGGCTTGGCCACGCCATCCACGTCTTTACTGCGAACCGCACGAAAAAACGTGGATGGCCGGGACCAAGCCCGGCCATGACGATGAGGGGCGGCCGGTGAGTCGGCAATTTCGTCTTCTGGTATGACACCACAGGGGGGAACACCCATGCCGCACAATCTACGATTTTCCGTGCTCGTGCTGCCCAACGTGCCCTGGGACGAATTCATGCGGCGCTGCCGTCAGGTCGAGGAGCTTGGCTTCGATGCCATCGGTCTGGCCGATCATCTCGTCGATTGGGCAGGCGTCAAAGGGCCCTGGTTCGAGCTGTGGACACAGCTTGCCGCGATCGCCATGGCCACGTCGCGCATCCGCCTGGCGACCCTGGTTGCGCAGATTCCGCTGCGTAACCCCGCCCTGTTCGCGTTGCAGGCACTGACCGCCGACCATGTGTCCGGCGGTCGTCTCGACCTTGGCATCGGTACCGGGCTGGAAATCGACCCGTCCTATCGAATGATGGGCATCGACAACTGGACCGCGAAAGAACGCGTCGCGCGCTTCGGTGAATATGTTGACATCGTCGACCGGCTGCTGTCGCAGGAGGAGACGACATATCAGGGACGCTATTACCAGGTCGATGCTGCAGCACTCCGTCCGCGCCCGATCCAATCGCCGCGCCCGCCGATCATGATCGCCGCGATGGGACCGGTCATGCTGCGACATGCCGCGCAGCATGCGGACATCTGGAACAGTCTGAGCTTCGCCAAGACCTTCGAGGCGCAGATCGAGGAGACTCGCCAGCGTGTGGCAGCAATCGACGCGCGTTGCGCCGCGATCGGGCGCGAGCCCGCCAGCCTGCGCCGATCCTATCTGATGTTCGACCCCACCGCCCGCGCAAGCGGCGGCGTCATCAAGTACTACGAGTCCGAGGAGACCTTCACGCAGATGGTTCAGCAGGTGATCGCGCTCGGCATGTCGGATGTCGCGCTCTATTACCCGATGTCCGACCGGCAGCTCCCGATGTTCGAGCGAATCGCGCGCAACGTTCTGCCCGCGCTGAAGGCCGCGTGTTGAATGGCCACAATGAGCAACTTCACACCAGTCGCCTCGACGCTCGGTGGTCTGCTGATCGGCCTCGCCGCCGCGATGCTTTGGCTTGCCAACGGTCGGATCGCCGGCATCAGCGGCATTGTCGGCAATCTGCCGTCAGCCCGCAGCGGCGACGTCGCCTGGCGGATCACCTTTCTTGCCGGGCTGATCGTCGCGCCCTTGGGTTATGCTGCCTTGGCCGGAGCGCCGGTCATCCGGCTCGATGCCTCGGCACCGATTCTGATCGCTGGCGGCTTGCTGGTCGGATACGGCACCCGCTCGGCGGTGGCTGCACCAGCGGTCATGGCGTCTGCGGCCTGGCGCGCTTCTCACCCCGTTCGATCGTCGCCACCTGCCTGTTCATGGCTGCCGGGTTCATCACGGTGTTTGTCACGCGACACACCGTCGGAGGCTGATCGCATGCCGCGTCTCATCAGCGCACTATTGGCGGGTGTTCTGTTCGGGCTCGGACTGACCATCTCGCATATGATCGACCCCGCCAAGGTACTCGGCTTCCTCGACATCGCCGGCGACTGGGACCCGAGCCTGGCCTTCGTCATGCTGGGCGCGCTCACTGTAATGACGCCGACCTACGCGCTGTCAAAACGCTTGCGCGCTCCGCTCTGCGCCGAGGATTTTGCGTTACCGGCCGCCACACGGGTCGATCAGCACCTGATCCTGGGCGCGTTGCTGTTCGGCGCCGGATGGGGACTGGTGGGTTATTGCCCCGGTCCCGCGCTCGCATCGATTGGCTTCGGCGGCGGTCGAACGCTGCTGTTCGTCGCCGCGATGCTGGTCGGCATGGCGGTGTTCACCAGTATCAATCGAGGTCGAGCACCATCAGGTCTTGGTCGTGGAAATGCCCATCAACTTTGAACGAGCGTCGCTCCACGCCGTACGGCGTGACGCCCCAGCGATGTCAAAGCCGTGCTCCCAATAACCATAGTAGGATCGGGGCCGCCGACATCAGCGCGAGGATCGGCCAAAGTGCGTAAAACAGCACCACAGCAATCCAATCACGGACCGTAAGCAAAAAACGAAATCTCCGCCGTCGCTGAGGAGAAGACACGGCGTGACCGGAGTCGTTCGGCGTGCTCGACAGCCGCCGAGGCTCAACATGCTCGTCGCGTCGCTCCTCGATCACTCTTGGTTCGGCGATGTTCACGAACAGTTCCCGTGGCTGCGCGGCCGGTGTCGACAGGGCGACGAAACAGCTCTGGATTCGGCAGAAGCTGTCAGGACCTTGTATCGGCCTTGCCCTGCGTTGTCCTGACAAGAATTCTGGAGCCAGCGCGGGCGATAGCGGGCACGGGTCGAGAAACAAGGACGCAGCGGCTCTTGCTCGTCGAGGACAGTGAGCGCCGCGCGCCTGAGGGCGTCCACAAGAAAATGGCGGCACGACCGAACCGCTTACAAAAGTTCAACCTGCGCGACCAGGCGCGCCGCCGACGCAACTGCGGACTCCGCCGAGAGATCCTGCATCAGCGTGCTGGTTGACACCGCCGCCGCCGCGTTGATGCCGGCCGGTGCATATTCCGCGGACGGAGTCGGCCCGAACAGACCGAGCGTCGGCACCCCGGCCGCGGCGGCGAGATGCATCAGGCCCGAATCGTTGCCGACGAACAATGTGCAGCGGGCGAGGCATGCGGCGACTTCCGGCAGGGTGAGCCGACCCACCAGATCGATCGCCTCGGGCAGGGCATCCAGTAACGGCAGCGCCATCGCGCGCTCAGTTTCGCCAGGACCCGCAAAGATGGCGGGTATCGCGCCGGCCAGCGGACCGCGTGCAAGGGCGTGGAACAGCGCGGCAAAACGATCGGCAGGCCAGACTTTTGGCGGCCAGTTAGCCGTCGGCCCCAGGCCGATGACCGGCCGACCCGCAGGCAGCAGCGAAGCGGCACGTCTACGATCCGCGGCTTCCGTCCAGGCGACGGGCAGTGGCGGCGGATCGAGGCCGAGTACGGCGGCGAGTTGCATGATCTTGTGGCCCGGCCGGCGTCTCATCACCGCACGGCGGCGCGTCGGTACCATCCAGGCAATCGCCGAGCCACGGATGTCGACGACCAGGTCCCACAGCGTGCCGACAGTGCTGGCCCATAGCGGCAGCCAGTGCAGGCGGTTGGGACGCTTGTCGAGCACGATGGTCCGTTCGCGGTTTGGCATGCGCGCGAACACACCCTCAGCCAAGGGGCCGCAGGCGACAGTGATGCGGGCGCCGGGATGGGCGCGGATCAGGTGGTCCAGCAGGCCGGTAGACAGCACTGCGTCGCCAAGGCGGTTGGAGGTGACGAACAGGATGCGCATCGCACCAGCGGATTAGCAGCCGTTGGGACGTTGCGCGAGCCGGTGGCACTCGCCGAGCAGGGCGCTCACGACAGCCTGATCAATGGGAACGACAACTCCAATTGATGGATGATCAACGGCGCATTCGCGGGAGACATAGCGCTGGGTGGACGTGACTCTGGCTCGCCAGCATCGCGTCGATGGCGGCGATGACCCGTTCGGCGGACAAGTCGGCGAGGTCCGGCTGCTGGAGGACAACCGGCCACTCGCCGCCTGGCCCACGTGGAGCGAGCTGAGCCGGCACGCCCACACGGGAAAATAGCACCGCAGTCGGGGCGCCCACGAATGCGGCAAGATGCAATGGTCCGGTGTCGTTGCCGACTGCCACAGCCGCCTTGGTCGCGATCGCCGCGATGTCGGGGAGCGAAGTCGCCGTGAGGTCGATCGTCTCACAGCACGTCCGCCGAATTTCCGCAGCAAGATCGATCTCAGCCGGGCCGCCGATGATGACCGGCGTGATCCCCCGCCGCGCCAGATGGCGCGCCAGTGTCGCCCAGCCCGTAACCGGCCAGCGCTTGACGGCACCCACACCCGCTCCGCCTGGCATCAGCAGCGCATAAGGTCCGGTGAGACCGTGCAGGTCCCCTCGCTCGGTCAGCCAGCCGTGACCGGCCCGGGGGAATGCAGCGATCCCGGCCAGTTCGAGTTGTGCGCGCTGGCGCTCGACTGTGTGTTGCAAACGATATCGCGGCTTGGTGTGCATGAGCGACCAACTGGAAGCCTCCCCCGACCAGGCCGGACGGCCCGCCAGCCAGAAGTACCACCGCGTCCGGCGCGAGTTCTGCAAATCGTACACGAAATCGAACCCGCCGATCAGGCGCGTGGTCCGCACGATCCCGGGCAGATTCCACCAGGGCGCGCGAGGATCGAGCTGTACCGCGTCGAACCAGGGCACGATCTCGCCAAGATTGCGAAGCGGTCGACCCGTCAGCAGGGTGACGTGGTCAGCAGCGTGATGGGCGCGGATCGCCGCGAAGGCATGACAGGCGTGAACGAAGTCGCCGAGAGCGCCGAGCTTGATGACCAGGATCCGCCGCATCGTCACCTCGCGGTCAAGTAGGTGTCTCGCAAGGTTCATGAATGCCGGCCACGGACGATGTGATCCTCGACCCTGGCGCGCTCGCCCTGCAGGATTTGCACCTACGCGACTGGCGGGAGGTGATGCCGCGCGAACTGCCCGCTTGCATGTTGCTCGGCACAATTCTTTGCACGCTGGGCGCGATCTGGATCACGGTCTGGCAGTTCCTCGGACTGTTCGACTACGGACCATAGTGGACCCTGATCGCGCTGACGATGTTCGTCACCTTGGTCGGCATTGTGACTTCGGTTCGGTCATGGAATCGTCCTTGCCATTCATCGCGAAGCGGTTTGGCACCGATCCTGCCCACGCCTCGGCACCGTGCGTCGCCCCGCTAGTGGACGTTACGGGAATCGCGATCTACTTCACGGTCGCAAGTGTAACCCCGCGGGCAACCGTTGTAGTCGTGGCTACCGACATCGCGTTCGCACGCCGAGGAGCCAGTGGCCATGCCTACGACCATGATCCCGAGCCGCCGCCGCGCGATGCTCGTCTTGCCGCTGCTTGCGCCGCTGTTCGCCGCGGTGCCGGCGCGCGCCCAGTCGCCACCACCCGCAACCACGCCGCCACCGGCAGCGGATGCCGCTGCAACCGATTTCTGGACGCGAAGCACGCTGTTCGGCGACACCGGCGGCTTCCGCACGAAGCTGGCGAGTGTGGGTCTGTCGGTCGGCCTGGAGGACATCAACGAGGTGTTCGGCAACGTCACCGGCGGCATCCATAGGGGGGCGGACTATGACGGTCTGACGATGCTGAGCTTCGGGCTCGACACCAAGGCGGCCTTCGGCTGGGAGGGCGGCGTGTTCAATATCAGCGCCTTCAATATCCGCGGCCGCAGCCTGAGCGCCGCCAACCTGCTGGCGTTGCAGACCATCAGCGGCATCGAGGCGGAGCCGACCACCCGGCTTTGGGAGCTCTGGTATCAGCAGTCCTTTCTGGACAACCGGTTCGACGTGAAGCTTGGTCAGCAAAGCATCGACCAGGAATTCCTCATAAGTCAGGGATCGCTCACGTTCCTGAACACCGTGATGGGCTGGCCGATGGTGCCCACGGCCGATCTGTACGCTGGCGGTCCGTCCTATCCGCTGTCCTCGCTCGGCGTGCGGCTGCGCGCCAGGCCGAACGACAACCTGACGCTGTTAGGTGGTGTGTTCCAGGACAACCCGCCGGGCGGACCGTTCAATGCCGACAGCCAATTGCTGGGCTCCACGCGATGGGGCGGCAACTTCAACCTTCGCACCGGCGCGCTGTTCATCGCCGAGGTGCAGTACGCGATCAACCAGCCATCCAACGGTCAGTCAGCTTCCCCCAACGACAAGCCGAGCGGGTTGCCGGGCGTTTACAAGCTGGGCTTCTGGTTCGATACGGCGCCGTTCCCCAGCCCGCAGTTCGACAGTGTCGGCGTGCCGCTGGCCTCCCCGAGCAGCAACGGCATCGCGGCGCAGTACCGGCATAATCTCAGCATCTACGGCGTGATGGACCAGACGCTCTGGCAGCCGGACCCACAGGCGCCGCAAGCGATTAGCGTCTTCGCGCGCATCATGGGCGCGCCGGGCGACCGCAACCTGATCAATTTCAGCGTCGATGCCGGCGTCACGCTGAAAGCGCCGCTGCCAACCCGCGACAGCGACACCTTCGGCGTCGGCGTCGGCTTCGCGAAGGTCAGCCCCGCCGCCTCCGGGTTCAATCAGGACCAGAACTTCTTCAGCGGAACGTTCGGCCCGGTGCGCTCATCCGAGACGTTCATCGAGGTCACCTATCAGATCCAGGCGACCGGCTGGTTGGTCGTGCAGCCCGACTTCCAGTACATCTTCACGCCGGGCGGCGGCATCGTAAATCCGAATAATCCCAGCAAGAGTGTCGGCAACGAAGCGGTGTTCGGCGTGCGCAGCACCATGACGTTTTGACGCCCGGCGCGATGTTCGCCGGTATCAATCGAGCTCGAGCGCCATCAGCTCTTCGTCATGGAACCGCCCATCGACTTTGAGCGAGCGCCGCTCGACGCCGTACACCGTGAACCCCATGCTTCGATAAAGACGTTGCGCGGGCGCGTTGCCCACCGTCACCGAAAGATGCAGCACCACGGCGCCGGCATCGCGTGCCCCGGCGATGACTGCTTCAACCAACTGTTCCGCCAGCCCGGTGCGGCGATACGCGGCATCGACATACATGCTGAACAGATGCGCCTTGTGCCGTTCCTTTGCTCCGGGGCGGATTTGCAGTCCGGCGAGGCCGACCAGGTTGCCGTCAGCGAACCCACCGAAGCGAGTGAAGCCCGGCGCCGCCAGACGTTCGACGATCTCCGCGTGATCCAACGCCGCCTCTTCCTCGTAGGCAGCGCCGAACGCCTCCGGATGCAGACGCAACGCGTCCAGCCGCACCCGACGATAGTCCTCGGCATCGTCGGTCCCGAGCGCGCGGATTTCGTATTTCACCGCAGCGCAGTCGCGATGCGCGCGGCAAGACGGCGCGCCACTTCCTGTTTCGCCAGGCGCGGCCAGTCCTCGACGCCGTCGGCGGTGATGAGGTGCACGGCGTTTTCCTCGCCGCCCATGATACCGGTGGCGGGCGACACATCGTTGGCGACGATCCAGTCGGCATTCTTGCGTTCGCGCTTGGCCTGCGCATTCGCCATCAGGTCGTTCGTTTCGGCGGCAAAGCCGATGACCAGCCGCGGGCGCCGCGGGCCCTGCTGCGCAATGGTGGCCAGTATGTCGGGGTTCACCGCCAGCTCCAGCGCCGGCGGTGCCGCACCTGCGACCTTCTTGATCTTGCCTGACGCCGCGCTCGCGACGTGCCAATCGGCGACTGCCGCGGCGAACACGGCAACATCGGCCGGCAATGCCGCCTGGCAGGCATCCAGCATCTGCCGCGCAGTCTCCACATGCTTCACCGCGACGCCGATGGGATCCGGCACCGACACCGGTCCGCTCACCAGCGTCACGCGCGCACCCAATTCGGCGAGCGACGCGGCGATCGCATGGCCCTGCCGCCCGCTGGAGCGGTTGGCGATGTAGCGCACCGGATCGATCGGCTCGTGTGTCGGTCCGCTGGTGACCAGCGCATGGCGTCCGGCGAGCGGCCGCGCCGGCGCGAGCAGGGCCTCGATCGCGGCCAGGATTGACGGGGGTTCAGCGAGCCGGCCCGGGCCGAATTCGTTGCAGGCCATCGCGCCCTCATCCGGTCCGACCACGTGGATTCCGCGTGCGGTCAGCAGCGCCATGTTCGCGACCGTCGCCGCGTGCTGCCACATCCGCACATTCATCGCCGGCGCCACCAGCACCGGCTTGTCTGTGGCCAACAGCAGCGTCGAGGCAAGATCGCCCGCCAGCCCCGCGGCCATCTTCGCCAGGATGTCGGCGGAAGCAGGCGCTACCACGACGAGCTCCGCACTACGCGAAAGCTGGATATGGCCCATCTCGCTTTCGTCGGTCAGCGAAAACAGGTCGGTGTAGACCTTGGTTTCACTCAACGCCTGTAGCGACAGCGGCGTGACGAACTGCGCGCCGGCCTCGGTGAGCACACAAGTGACGCCACAGCCACGACCGCGAAGCAGACGGATCAGCTCGAGCGCCTTGTAGGCGGCGATGCCGCCCGCGACGATCAGCAGCACGCGCTTGCCCGACAGATCGGTCACAACCGCCATCCTGAATGTATCGCCGCAATGCCGCCTGACAGATTGCGTACCGCCACCCGCGCGAACCCGGCATCCGTCAGCATTCCGGCCAGTGCGTCCTGGTCAGGGAAGGTGCGGATGCTTTCCGCGAGATAGCGATAGCTCGCTTCGTCTCGCGCAACGCATCGACCCAGCAGCGGCAACACGCGGAACGACCACGCGTCGTACAGCGGCTGCAACGCCGCCACCTGCACGTGCGAGAACTCGAGGCAGAAGAACCGTCCGCCCGGCTGCAGCACACGCCGCGCCTCGGCCAGCACCGCCGCCTTGTCGGTGCAGTTGCGCAGCCCAAACGCGATCGACACGCGATCCACCGCACGATCCGGCAATGGCAGCCGTTCCGCATCGGCGACGAGCAGCGAAGCGCCGCCAATCAATCCACTCGACAGCGCACGATCGCGCGCCACCTCCAGCATCGACGCGTTGACATCGCTCAACACCGCCGGCCCGCCGCCCTGCTCCAGCCAGGCAAGGCCGACATCGCCGGTGCCGGCCGCAAGGTCCAGCAACATCCGCCGCGGCGCGGGATCGAGCGCCGTCACCAACACGCTCTTCCACGCGCGATGAATCCCGAGCGACATCAGGTCGTTCATCAGGTCGTAGCGCGGCGCGACGCTGTCGAACACCGCGCGCACCATGCCGCGCTTCGCCGCGCGCGGGACGCGGCGGAAACCGAAGTCGGCGGTATCGCTCGGGGCGGGGTTGTCGCTCATTCGGCCCACCTATAGCGTGCCCTGCCACCATGCCGGAACTCCCCGAGGTCGAGACCGTGATGCGTGGCCTCCGCGAACGGCTGGAAGGCCGCACCATCGTGCGCGCCACCGCGCATCGCCCCGATCTGCGCTGGCCGCTGCCCGAGGGCTTGCAGAAGCGCCTCACCGGCGCGCTGGTCACCGGCTTTCGCCGCCGCGGCAAATACATCCTGATGCGCCTCAATGGCGGGGATTCCGTGCTGCTGCATCTCGGCATGTCGGGGCGGATGGTGCTGACCCCGCTGCGGCCCAATCAGCCGACGCCGCACGAACACCTGGTACTGGAGACCGACGACGGCTGGCGGCTGGGCTTCGTCGATCCGCGCCGCTTCGGCTCGGTCGATCTGGTGCCGACGCGCCAGGAAGACGCCCATAAGCTGCTGGCGGAACTGGGTCCCGAGCCGCTGGACCCCGCCTTCTCCCCTGCCCGGCTATCCGCCTCATTGACCGGCAAGCGCACCACGATCAAGGCGGCGCTGCTGGACCAGAAGGTGGTCGCCGGTCTCGGCAACATCTACGTCTGCGAGGCGCTGTTCCGCGCCCGGCTCAGCCCGCAGCGCTCGGCCCACACCATCCCGGGCACGCGCGCCGCCCGGCTGGTGCCGGCGATCAAGGGCACGCTGCTCGAGGCGATCGCTGCCGGCGGTTCGTCGCTGCGCGACTACGTTCAGCCGCACGGCGAACTGGGCTACTTCCAGCACGCCTGGAAGGTCTACAGCCACGAGGGAGAACCCTGCGAGCGCTGCCCCGGCCGCCCCGCCTGCCCCGGCATCCGCCGCATCACCCAGTCGGCGCGCAGCACGTTCTATTGCCCGCGTACCCAGCGCTAGCTACAAGCCGGCCACCTCGAACGGGGAGAGCCAGCATGGCCGATTTCCAGAACATCATCGTCGAGACGCATGGCCGGGTCGGGCTGATCCGGCTCAACCGCCCGACGGCGCTGAACGCGCTGTGCGATGCGTTGATGGAGGAACTGGGGGGTCAGCTCCTGGCGTTCGACGCGGACCCGGCCATCGGCGTCATCGTATTGACCGGCAACGAAAAAGCCTTCGCCGCCGGCGCCGATATCAAGGAAATGAAGGACCGCACCCACCCCGACGCGATGCTGGAGGACTTCATCGGCAAGCACTGGGAGACGGTGCTGCGGGTGAAGAAGCCGGTGATCGCCGCGGTGGCCGGGTTCGCGCTGGGCGGCGGCTGCGAGCTGGCGATGATGTGCGACTTCATCCTCGCGGCCGACACCGCGCGGTTCGGCCAGCCGGAGATCAACCTGGGCGTGCTGCCTGGCGCCGGCGGCACTCAGCGGCTGACCCGCGCGGTGGGCAAGTCCAAGGCGATGGACATGATCCTGACCGCACGGATGATGGACGCGGCCGAGGCCGAACGCGCCAATCTGGTGTCGCGCGTGTTCCCTGCCGATCAGCTTGTGCCTGAGGCGCTGAAGATCGCCGCGCGCATCGCGGAGCTGTCGCCGGTGGCGGTGGCATTCGCCAAGCAGGCGGTGAACCGGGCGTTCGAGACCACGCTGATCGAGGGCGTGCGGCACGAGCGCGCGCTGTTCATGTCGCTGTTCGGCACCCACGATCAGCGCGAGGGCATGGCAGCGTTTGCCGAGAAGCGGAAGCCGGCGTTCCGGCTGGGATGAGTCCCGAAGTTGAGCGGTCCAGCGGCAGCCCTGCCGGTGGGCCAACGCACCCTGACGGAGGGAGCATGACGAAGATCCAGATCGAACTTCCGGAGGCGACGGCGAAGGCCGCACGTGAAGCAGGGCTCCTGACGCCGCAGGCGCTCGACCGGTTGCTCACCGACGCGCTTCGGCGCCAACAGGCGGCCGACTCGCTGCTGCAAATCGCCGCCCGTGTTGCCGAATCCGGCATCGAGCCGATGTCGATGGAAGAGATCAATGCAGAGGTGAAGGCCGCCCGCGCGGAACGCAGGGATGCCGAGCGATGGCGCCGTGCGGGCGGTCATTGACACCAATGTGCTGCTTTCCGGCCTGCTCTGGCGCGGCGCACCGCACGCGCTGCTCGCGCAGGTCCGCGCCAACGCGCTCACCCTGATCATCAGCCCGGCTTTGCTCGCTGAACTGGGCGAGGTCATCCGCCGCCCGAAGTTCCAGACCATCCTGTCGCGCTCGCATACGGACGCCGACAGAATGCTGAGTGACGTGCGGCGATTGGCCGAGATCGTCGATCCGCCCTCGCTGCCGGCGCCGGTCAGCCGCGATCCCGACGACGATGCCGTGCTCGCGCTTGCCGTGGCGTCTCAGGCCGATTTGATCATCTCCGGCGACGCCGATCTGCTTACCCTCGGCTACTACGCTGGTATCTCCATCGTAGACGCAGCTACGGCCGTCGCCCGTATCAGCGGCCAATGAATTCGCCCGCTGCGACGACGACGGCATCGACTGTCGTCCCGGTGCTGCCGGGCGCCGGCGGCACCCAGCGGCTGACCCGCGCGGTGGGCAAGTCCAAGGCGATGGAGATGATCCTGACCGCGCGGATGATGGACGCGGCCGAGGCCGAACGCGCCAATCTGGTGTCGCGCGTGTTCCCGGCGGACCAGCTTGTGCCTGAGGCGCTGAAGATCGCCGCGCGAATCTCGGAGCTGTCGCCGGTGGCGGTGGCGTTCGCCAAGCAGGCGGTGAACCGGGCATTCGAGACCACGCTGGTCGAGGGCGTGCGGCACGAGCGGGCGCTGTTCATGTCGCTGTTTGGCACCCACGATCAGCGCGAGGGCATGGCGGCGTTCGCCGAGAAGCGGAAGCCGGCATTCCGGCTGGGGTAGCGGGGATAGGAAGACACGGCTGCAGGTCGATTTAAGCAAAGTCGGCTTTCTTCAACAGCAAGGGTGCATTCATGGTCCTGGCAACGCATAGGCAGCACAATCGGATAGATTGAGCCGCGCCCTGGGAATGATCTCGCAGTCGAGCTGAGATTGTTGGAAGCTGAGCTCGTTGCGGGGCGGTTGCCGGTGGAGAGGCTCGAAACAGCGCTGAAGATCATTGCGGGATTCGAATACACGCCATGGCGAATTCCTACGGTTGTCGGGGATCTTTATAAGATGGGGATCTTTATAAGATATGGACGCCGCTTGGCATGCTGTAGTTGCTCGCTGCGGACAGAGAAGACCCACGTGACGTGACCTGCCCTGCCCAACGCTTTCTTGAGCGCGAAACGACCTTGCACGGACGTGCTGGATAACATGAATCATAGAAAGTCGGGCCGCCTTTCAACGACGGGCAAGCCGTTTAGCGAAAGGCCCAGCAGCTTTGGCAAGACGGTCAAACTCTCCACAAAAGTAATTGATGTCGATTGAGGTGTATTGATAGATAGCGGTGCCGTTTGGGAAGTTTCTGGACAACGTATTGTTTGGGCCCAGGTAAAAGCCGTGTTCACCAAGATTGTATACTCGACCGTGGGCGATCTCATGGCGTCGCCGGCTGTAGTTCAGAACCGTGTCCATGAATTCACCGAAGCGGCTGCAATCCTTTCCGTTGACGTTGGTCTCAATGGCTCTCCGGACAAGCTTGTGCCGCGATTCGAAGCCCGGAGTGCTGAAGTATTTATTCGCCCGATATTCCCCCGCAGGGAGAAGACCGATATAGGCAATCGAGATTTCGCCTTCAGTCGTCTCCCACAGCGTCAGCGCGAGGCCGACGGCGCAGAAGATTAGGATGCGGACTCGTGTCGCCGTGCGGCGCTTTCGGACGCCGCTCCCATGGCTGGTTGTTCGTCATTGCAATCGCATTGCCGGAAAACGCTGCGCCGCGCAATCTGCACATTCGTGTCCCGAATATCTCTCGGCGTGTTGGCGCTGCCGCAGAAGATGCCTTATGGAAAGTCGCCGTCTCCCTCGGCCACAGGACTGGCTTGCCTGTCTGCCTTGGACGCACTACGAAAGACCCAAATACTGAAGAAGATATCTGCTGGCTTCAGCCTTAGCCGTGTCGATCGCGATATTCGCTCCAGCCTCGGCAACTTTAGACCCTATGCCGGTAAGCCACGCCTTCGTGCGTTGCCCCAAACTCGGGGTAGAGGCGACGTTCTCATCCTCGGCAAGGGCGGCTTGAAGTTCTGAGATACCTGAATCAGATACCCCCAGCTTTTTTAGAGCGGATCGTAACGCCTCTGCGTCGCCTTCTTTAATGGTAACAGTCCCGACTTGAGTAAAGTTCTGTGCTGAATTGGCGACGACGTTTGTCCCACCGAAGATGTTATAGACCACTTGGCTGTCAATTTTGTCCTGGGGCACCGCGTCTATGTCATCACCGACATCACCCAAGTCGTCTTTCAAGTCGAGAGCAAACATCAAAACTTTATTCCGAACGGTATCGATCAAAGCCGGGAATGTGGGCGTTGGTATTTCCAGCCAAGCTCTATTCAGGGCAAAGTCTTCGATAAACTTCGCTTGATACATAGCTACTAGATCGGCGGGCCATGGGATCACGTATTTTCCTTGTGGCGCCCCCAGGGCTGTTCAACGCTCTATACCACTGAGCAGGGAGGGTGAGTCCACAGCGCAACAGTTGGGCAAATTGCGTAAGCCGACCCGAGTGGGAGGATT
>Ga0209040_10000853_pt1 | contig 23687 bp, 23 predicted proteins | sample BogFormECP12_OM3_FD_188240 | JGI IMG/M metagenome (GOLD analysis project Ga0209040, IMG submission 188240) | Bog forest soil microbial communities from Calvert Island, British Columbia, Canada - ECP12_OM3 (SPAdes) (version 2) | ecosystem: Environmental > Aquatic > Freshwater > Wetlands > Bog ... | reverse complement strand
CAGCGTTGTCTCTTCTTCGCGCAAGCGCTCATCAGCGTTGTCTCTTCTTCGCGCAAGCGCTCATCAGCGTTGTCTCTTCTTCGCGCAAGCGCTCATCAGAAAGCGTCCCGTTCCGCGAACGCGCCGTTGAACAGGAACTGCAACGTCGAAGGGGCATCCACCTGCATTTCGGTGAACGGCTGGTAGGGGATGTATGCGTTGTCCATCACCAGGAACGACGGGTGATACCAGGAGCCGCCGAACTGCTTGCTGGGCATGTTGGGGAGACCGCGACAGCTGGGGCCGCCGGTGGCGTTCACGATCGGCAGGCTTTCGGGGTAGGTGTACGACGGCGCGCCAAGGATGAAGTTGGATGATACGAACAGGCCGGGCTTGGTGCCGCCGATGACCGGGCCGAACGTCGTAAGGGCTTTTGAGGTGGCCTGGAGGATACAGCCGAATTCGGGCGAATAGTCGGCGAGCACTTTCAGCGGCGCACGGAACCTCTGGATCGCGGCGATGTAGTCGTTCTCGGCGGGGGCCAGCGTCGCATATCCGTTGTTGGCCAACCCTGTTGCGGCTAACAGCGTAGCGTTCAGGTTGTCCCGTTGGTCCACGATGGTGTTGCTGATCGTCGGCACGTTGTTGATGACGGTGACGAGGTCGGGACCCGCGTCGGCGTAGATGTTGCCCACTGCGGCGGTTCCCTGAAAATCGGACCGCAGGGTCGGAAGCTTTGGATTCAGTTGCGGCAAGTACTGATTCAGCCCTGCCAGGGTGGCGCCGAGATCGTCGCCGTGGCCGCGCAACCCCTCACTGACCGCGCTCAACGTGGCGTTCAGGTCGACCGGGTCGACCTTGTCGAGCACATCGACAAGGGTCTGGAACAACGTGTTGACCTCCAGCTGCACCGCGGAGGCCTGCACGTGGGCGCCCGGACGCAGCGACGTGCCCGAGGGATTGTCGGGCGGCAGGAACTCCACCGACTTGGCACCGAAAACCGTGGAGCTCGCGATGTGCACGGGCGCGTTCGACGGGATGTATCGCATTTGGCCGCTGTCGATCGCCAACGTCAACTGCGCCTCGTCATCGGAGAGGGAAATGCCTTCGACCTTGCCGACCTGGATGCCGCGGTATCTGACCTTGGCGTCTTTGTCCATCACCAGTCCGGCCCGCGGGGAGGTCACCGTGACGGTGTCGGTGGACGTGAACGCCCCGGTGTAGGACAGGTAGGTGATCACGGCGAACACGAGGATCAGCGAGCCGAGGATTGCCGCGGCAATCCTGACGTTGCGTTTCGTCGACGCGGTGCCGTCCATGTCCCCCTCTATCCCGAGAGGTTGAAGTTACCGGACGCGCCGTAGACGGCGAGGGAGATGAACAAGGTAATAACCACAACGACAACCAGCGATGCGCGCACCGCCTGGCCGACCGCGATGCCGACCCCGACCGGACCGCCTGCCGCGTTGTAGCCGTAGTACGTGTGGATCAGCATCACCGCGATCGCCATCACGATTGCCTGCAGGAACGACCACAACAGGTCCGTCGGATTCAGGAAGGTGTTGAAATAGTGGTCGTACAGGCCAGCGGACTGTCCGTTGATGTACACCGTGGTGAACCGCGCGGCGAAGAATGCCGCCAGCATCGACAGCGAATACAGCGGGATGATCGCGATCAGACCGGCGACCAAACGGGTGGACACGAGATAGGAGATCGAGTCCACGGCCATCGCTTCCACGGCGTCGATCTCTTCTGCGACCCTCATCGCGCCCAATTGGGCGGTGGTGCCTGCGCCGATCGTGGCGGCCAGCGCGATGCCGGCGATCACCGGTGCGACGATCCGCACGTTGAGAAACGCCGACAAGAACCCAGTCAGCGCCTCGATGCCGATGTTGCCCAGAGACGAGTAGCCCTGCACGGCGATGACACCGCCGGAAGCCAATGTCAGGAATGCCGCGACGCCGACGGTGCCGCCGATGATGGCCAGCGCCCCGGCGCCGAGGGTCATCTCGGCGATCAGCAGAACCGTCTGCTTGCGGTACCGGTTGATCGCGTTCGGGATGTGGCGGAAGCTCGCGCCGTAGAACAGCGCCTGCTCACCAAAGGCGTCAACCAGCCGCGAAGGCCCTCGCAAGAGGTGGCGCAGGCGCAGTGTGGCGTCGTAGCTCATCGGCGGCCCGAAACGCCGGAGCGGCAGGCGCGCGGTGACACAACAGCCCAATCGGTGACCGCGAGCTGCTGCCTCAACTCAGCTCCCTTCTCAGGCATGGGCGAGTCACATGCCATCCCCGGGGGAAACTTCTCGCGCCCTCCGCCCGGTGCGTTCTGACCCCTGTGACGGACCTCTCGCTTAGTGAGCCGGATCATAGTAACTAGAACAAGTTCGCAGTGTCAAAGACCTGCAAAATGAGACATAACATGAGTAAATGTCCAGTTCACAGCAATCTACCAAGATCGACTCTGGAACGTGTTCTAGTACGGGGGCCAGTGTCGAAACCAAGGGATCGCCCGGTCCGGCAACACCTCCTTGGCCCGCTGTCAGCAAAGCATGACGCTGGCTCGTCGCGGTCCGGTACCACCCAGAGAGTGGTCCAGACGACCCCGACCTGCTGAAGCGCTGTACCGAATGGCGTGCACGGAGAATAGCGCGCATGCCCTGCCGGTGATCTGGTGTCCGAAAAATCGCCCGGCGAAGCCTAGAAACATTGCTTGGCGAAGTCGCATATCAGCGGGTCCTGGTTCACCGGGAACGGGATCGGGGCCTGGAACGCCAGGGTGAATGGTGCTTTGGTGAGCCCAGGCTGCGTACCACAGACGGCGGCATGGGTAACGGTATGGGTGCCGGTGAGCGTCACGTCGTCGAACGAGTAGATGTCCGTCGATGGGGCTTTGCTGCCGTCCGCGCAGGTGAAGCCGTCAATCTTGTTGACGGGCATGGTCCAGATGCCATTCACCAACCGGGCATCGCCTGCGTAGGGCGGCTCGTCGCTTTCCGGCCCCTTATGGGGCGTTTCACCTCCCACGTGCAGTACGCAGCCGGCTGCAACGCAGGTGGGAAAAATCGTCCAGGTGGAAGGATCGACCCCAGCCTGTGTGTAGGTGTATATGCCCTGCATCGGATCTGACGCCGAAGCGGGGTTCGCCGACGCGACAGCGATGCCAACGGCGATGACGGCCGCGGTGATTCCCCGGATGATCGTCATCGCGTTCCCCCTAACGGTGCAGCATTCGGACGCCGATCGCGGTCATCAGCACGTTGATCACGAACAGGCAGATGAAGGCGTAGACGACGGTCTCGTTGACGGCGTTGCCGACGCCCTTGGGACCGCCCTTGACCGTGAGCCCGCGGTAGCAGCCGACCAGGCCCGCGCACAGACCGAACAGCAGCGCCTTGACCTCGGCGAGGACCAGTTCACCCAGACCGGTGAGCACGGTCAACCCGTTGATGAACGCCCCCGGGTTGACACCTTGAAGCAGCACCGAGAAGACGTATCCGCCGGACAGGCCGATCGCGCACACGAGGCCGTTGAGAAGCAGCGCCACGAATGTGGACGCCAGCACGCGGGGGACCACGAGGCGGTGGATCGGATCGATGCCCAGCACCCGCATCGCGTCGATCTCATCGCGGATGGTGCGCGCGCCGAGGTCGGCGCAGATCGCGGTCGCACCCGCCCCGGCCACGACCAGCACCGTGCACACCGGACCCAGTTGGGTGATCGTGCCGAACGCGGTGCCAGCACCGGACAGGTCGGCGGCGCCGATCTCGCGAAGCAGGATGTTGATCGTGAATGCCACCAGCACGGTGAACGGGATCGCCACCAGCAATGTCGGAACGATTGACACCCGCGCGATCATCCACGTCTGCTCGAGGAACTCGCCAAGCTGGAAGGGCCGGCGGAACATTGCGCGGAAGGTGTCCCCCGACATTTCGAAGAACCCGCCCACAGCCCGGGCCGGAACCGCGAGCTGTTCTTTCACTCGGCCCCCTTCACAGCCAGCGGACGGTCGAATCGACGGCGGGCGAAGACCACCGGCGCCGCTCCCACCCCCTCAAACACGACGAAGCGCTCCGTGGGACGGATCATAGTAACTAGAACGGGTTCCGGTGTCGAAGAACGGCGAAATAAGACACGAACCGGCGGTTTGGCCAGCCACCCACCACTTTCCGCCATCGCTTTGTCACGCGTTCCAGTTCGTCGGTGACCGCTCTACAGGTGGCTGTCAGGGCTGCGACTCCATCAGCCCCGTCGCGCCGAAGGTCAGTCCCTCGTCCCTGTCAGCAAAGTACTTCTGCAGCGTCGTGCTGAGGTCCGCCGGGGCCCATGCGGGGCCGTCGGCGGTGAACCGGTGCTCCGCGGTCGGCGCCGCCACCAGCGTCACCGAGGGCCCGTAGACGATGAACAACTGGCCGTTGACCGCCTCGGCAGCCGGCGACGCGAGGAATTGGACCAGCGTGACGACGTGGTCGGTGGACAGCGGATCGACCTCGCCATCGGGGGCCTCCCCGAAGACGTCGGCGGTCATCGCGGTGCGCGCCCGCGGGCAGATCGCGTTCGCGCAAACCCCGTATCGGCCCAGTGCCCGCGCCGCCGACAAGGTCAGCGCGGTGATGCCCGCTTTCGCGGCGCCGTAGTTGGCCTGCCCGACGGGGCCCGACAACCCGGCCTCAGAGGACGTGTTGACGAGCCGGCCGTAGACCCGGCCCTCCTCCTTGGCCTTCGACCGCCAGTACGCGGCGGCGTTGCGGGTGAGCAGGAAGTGTCCGCGCAGATGGACATCGATGACCAGGTCCCAGTCCTCGTCGGACATGTTGAACAGCATCCGGTCGCGGGTGATGCCGGCGTTGTTGACGACGATGTCGAGCCCGCCCTCGCCGGTCGCGGCGGAGAGCAGCTCGTCGGCGGTCGCGCGCCGGCTGACGTCACCCGGCACCGGGACGCCCCGGCTGCCGACGGCGCTGATCTCGTCCAGCACGTCGGAGTTCTTCAGCGCCGAGTCGATGTCGTTGACCACCACGGTGGCCCCGGCGCGGGCCAGGCCGATCGCCTCGGCGCGGCCCAGCCCGGCGGCCGCGCCGGTCACCACCGCAACGCGCCCGGACAAATCCGTCATCTGATCAGCCTCCCGGCCAGCGTCCAACGGCTCAACTTATGAATACCTCTAGTTCTTGCTAATCCTTGCGCAGCAACGCCGCGCGCGGGCACTCGGCGACGGCCTGCTCGGCCAGCTCCTCCTTGTCAGCCGGAATCGGGTCGGCCTTCACCACCGCGTAGTCCTCGTCGTCGAGATCAAACAGGTCCGGCGAGATGCCGACGCACACCGCGTTGCCCTCGCACCGGTCACGGTCCACTTCAACTCGCACGACAACCTCCTCGTACTCGCCAATTCCACAGGCAGCACCACAATACGACCGGACCGGGACGCTGGGGGCGGCGAACCGTCGCTGGACCCCAACACTAGAACGTGTTACAACCGGGGTGGTCGACCGGGTACCCACATCAGACTTAAGGACGAGGCGATGCGGATCAGCTACACCCCCGAGCAAGAGGAGTTGCGCCGCGAACTGCGAGCCTACTTCGCACAGCTCATGACGCCGGAACGCACCGAGGCGCTGAACATGACGTCGGGCGAGTACGGCACCGGCAACGCCTACCGGGAAACGGTTGCGCAGATGGGCCACGACGGGTGGCTGGCCCTGGGCTGGCCGAAGGAATACGGCGGTCAGGCGCGCTCGGCGATGGACCAGCTGATCTTCACCGACGAGGCCGCGGTCGCCGGTGCGCCGGTGCCGTTCCTGACCATCAACAGTGTCGCGCCCACGATCATGGCGTACGGCACCCACGAGCAGAAGCACTTCTACCTGCCCAAGATCGCGGCGGGCGAGCTGCACTTCTCGATCGGCTACTCCGAGCCCGGCGCGGGCACCGACCTGGCGGCGCTGCGCACCGCCGCGGTACGCGACGGCGACGAGTATGTGATCAACGGCCAGAAGATGTGGACGAGCCTGATCCAGTACGCCGACTACGTGTGGCTGGCGGCCCGCACCAACCCGGAGGCCAAGAAGCACCGCGGCATCTCGATGCTGATCGTGCCCACCGACGCACCCGGTTTCTCCTGGACGCCGGTGCACACGATGGCCGGGCCGGACACCAGCGCCACCTACTACCAGGACGTGCGGGTACCCGCGGCCAATCTGGTCGGCGAGGAGAACGGCGGCTGGAAACTGGTGACCAACCAGCTCAACCACGAACGCGTCGCGCTGGTGTCGGCCCAGCCGATCTTTCTGGCGCTCAACGCGGTTCGCGAATGGGCGCAGAACACCAAGGACACCGGCGGAGCGCGGCTGATCGACTCCGAATGGGTGCAGCTCAACCTGGCGCGGGTGCACGCCAAAGCCGAGGTGCTCAAGCTGATCAACTGGGAGCTGGCGTCGTCGGACGCCGCGGCGCCGTCACCCGCCGATGCGTCGGCGGCCAAGGTGTTCGGCACCGAGCTGGCCACCGAGGCCTACCGCCTTCTGATGGAGGTGCTCGGCACGGGCGCCACGATTCGGCAGGACTCCCCCGGGGCGCTGCTGCGCGGACGGGTCGAGCGGATGCACCGGGCCTGCCTGATCCTGACGTTCGGCGGCGGCACCAACGAGATTCAGCGCGACATCATCGGCATGGTCGCGCTCGGCCTTCCCCGCGCCAACCGCTGAGAGGACACCATGGATTTCACGACAACCGAGGCGGCCGACGACCTGTCGGGTTTGGTGCGCACGATCACCGAATCGGTGTGCACGCCCGAACACCAACGCGATCTGGACAAGCTCGACCAGCGGGTGGACCGGGACCTGTGGCGCAAGCTGATCGACGCCGACGTGCTCAATGCCGTCGCGCCGGAGTCGCTGGGCGGCGCCGGTTTCGGTGTGCTCGAGCAGGTGGCGGTGCTCACCGCGCTGGGCCGTCAGCTGGCCGCGGTGCCCTACCTGGAGTCGGTCGTGCTCGCGGCGGGGGGGCTTGCGCGGTTCGGGTCGAAGGAGCTGCAGCAGAACTGGGCGGTGCCCGCGGTCAGCGGCGACAAGATCCTCACCGTCGCCCTGTCGGCCGAGATGGGCCAGGGACCGGTGCAGGCCAGGACCGTCGCCGAGGGCTACCGGCTGACCGGCACCCGCACGCTCGTCGGCTATGCCCCGGTCGCGGATGCGTTTCTGGTGCCCGCCGAAACCGACTCGGGGGTCAGGGTTTTCCTGGTACCGACCGAGGATGCCGGGGTGACGGTGACCGGACTGGAAACCACCGGACGGGGCAGCGTGGGTCAGCTCGACCTGCAAGGTGTCGGAGTCGGCGCCGAGCGGCTGGTCGGCGGCGTGGGGGCAGCTGCCGCCAACGGGGGGGAGGTGGTCGAGTGGCTGACCGCGATGAGCACGTTGGGGCTGACGGCATTTGCGCTCGGTGTGCTCGAGCGCGCGCTGGAGATGACCGCCGAATATGCCCGCGAGCGTGAGCAGTTCGGGCGGCCGATCGGCAGCTTCCAGGCGGTGGCGCAGCGGTTGGCCGACGGCTACATCGACATCAAGGGCCTGCGGTTGACGCTGAGCCAGGCCGCGTGGCGGCTGTCGGAGAATCTCCCCGCCGACGTGGAGGTCGCCACGGCCGCGTTCTGGGCGGCCGACGCGGGACACCGCGGTGCGCACACCACTGTGCACGTGCACGGGGGGGTCGGCATCGACATCGACCACCCGGTGCACCGCTACTTCCTCGCCGCGAAGCAGACCGAGTTCGCGCTGGGCAGTGCCACGGGCCAGCTGCGGCGCATCGGCCGCGAGTTGGCCGACACGCCAGCCTGATCTGTGCCCACCGTCACCGGGCTGTTGACCGCGATCGCCGACGTCGACGATCGGGGCGTGTACTTCGAAGACTCGTTCACCAGCTGGCGCGACCACATCCAGCAAGGCGCCGCGGTGGCCGCCGCGCTGCGGGAGCGCCTCGATCCGCGGCGGCCGCCGCACGTGGGGGTGCTGCTGCAGAACACGCCGTTCTTCTCCGCGGTGCTCATCGCCGCCGCGTTGTCCGGGCTAGTTCCGGTGGGCCTCAACCCGATCCGCCGCGGCGCTGCGCTGGCACGGGATGTGCGTCATGCGGACTGCCAGGTGGTGTTGGCGGATTCCGCCGCTGCGGCGGTGCTGGACGGCATCGAACACGTGGACGTCGACTCCGAGCACTGGGCCGCGGAATTGGCGGCGCACAAGGACGCTCCGGTGATCGCCCGGGCCGCCGAGCCGACGGACGTGTTCATGCTGATCTACACGTCGGGCACGAGCGGCGATCCCAAGGCGGTGATCTGCAGCCACGAGAAGGTCGCGATCGCGGGCGTGACGATGACCGAACGCTTCTCCCTCGGGCCGGGCGACGTGTGCTATGTCTCGATGCCGCTGTTCCATTCCAACGCGGTGCTGGTCGGGTGGTCGGTCGCGGTGGCCTGTCGCGGTTCGATGGTGTTGCGGCGCAAGTTCTCCGCGTCGCAGTTCATCCCCGATATCCGTCACTACGGCGCGACATATGCAAACTATGTGGGCAAGCCGCTGTCGTATGTGCTCGCGACCCCGCAGCGTCCCGACGACGCGGACAATCCGCTGAGGGCCGTCTACGGCAACGAGGGCGCGCCCGCCGACACCGAGCGTTTCGCCCGCAGGTTCGGCACGGTGGTGTTGGACGGATTCGGTTCCACCGAGGGCGGCGTGGCGATCAGCCGGACGCCGGAGACCCCCCAGGGCGCGCTGGGACCGCTGCCCGAGGGGGTGGACATCGTCGACCCCGACACCGGTGAGTCATGCCCGCCCGGGGTGACCGGCGAGATCGTGAACATCTCGGGGGTAGGCCGTTTCGAGGGCTACTACAACGACCCCGACGCCGACGCCGAACGGATGGCCGGCGGCGTCTACCACAGCGGTGACCTCGGCTACCGCGACGAGGACGGGTACGTGTACTTCGCGGGCCGGCTCGGCGACTGGATGCGCGTCGACGGCGAGAACCTCGGCGCGGCGCCGATCGAGCGCGTGCTGCTGCGCCACCCCGACGTGGTGGAGGTCGCTGCGTACGGGATCCCCGCACCCGACATCGGCGATCAGGTGATGGCGGCGCTGGTGCTGGTCGACGGTGCGAAGTTCGACGCCAACACATTCCGGGACTTCCTCGCCGCGCAACCCGACCTCGGGGGTAAGCAGTGGCCGTCGTTCGTGCGGATCAGCTCCGCGCTGCCGCGCACCGAGACGTTCAAGGTGATCAAGCGGCAGTTGGCCGCCGAGGGGGTCGACTGCGCGGACCCGGTCTTCACGATTTCGCGCTGATCGGGCGCGGCGCTACGCGTCGGCGATCCGGCCCAGCCGCCGCGTTGATTCCTCGAACCCACTGACCAACTCGGCGATGATGTCGGAAACGGGACGGATCTCGTTCATGCGCCCCACGATCTGGCCCACCGGCATCGCCACGGCCGTCGGGTCGGTGGACTCGTTCATCCGCTGATGGGCCTCGCTGACCAAGATGTTCTGCAGTGGCATCGGCAGCGGTTCCGGGGCGTCGGGGGCGTCCCAGGCGTCGGTCCAGCGGCTCCGCAGCAGACGCGCCGGCTTGCCGGTGTAGATGCGACGGCGCACGGTGTCGCCGGATGTCGCGTTCAGCAGCGCCTGCTGAATCACCGAAACACCCGATTCGCGGCGCACGCCGAGGTCGTATTCCGCCGAGGTCAGGAACGCCGAACCCAGCCAGACCCCGGACGCTCCGAGCGCCAGCGCCGCGGCGACCTGCCTGCCGGTGCCGATGCCGCCCGCGGCGAGCACAGGGACCGCGTTCTTGCGCGCGGCCATCTGATCGCAGACCTCGGGCACCAGCACCATCGACGCGATCTCACCGGTGTGCCCGCCTGCTTCGTAACCCTGCGCGACCACGATGTCGACACCGTTTTCCACATGGCGCAGCGCGTGTTTGGCACTGCCGGCCAACGCCGCGACCGGGACACCGGCGGCATGGGCCTGGTCGATGACGTCCTTCGGCGGCGAGCCGAGTGCGTTGGCGATCAACTTGATCGGATGTTTCAGCGCCACCTCGACGTGCGACCGGGCCACCGAGTGCAGCCAGCCGAGCACCCCCTCCGACCGGTTCTCGTCGTCGGGCAGCGGAGGCACGCCGAGGTCGGCCAGGGTCTTGTCGACGAAGTCGCGATGTGCCTGCGGGATGAGCTTGTCGATGTCGACAGCGGTGCCCTCGGTGGGGATCTTGGCCGGCATGACCACGTCGACCCCGTAGGGCTTGGCGCCGGTGTTCTCGTCCATCCAACCCAGCACCGTCTCGAGTTGGTCGGCCTCGTTGAACCGCACACAGCCCAGCACGCCGAACGCGCCGGCCCTGCTGACCGCGGCGGCGACCTTCTCCGACGGCGTGAAAACGAAGATCGGGTAGTCGATGCCGAAGCGGTCACACAGCTCGGTTCGCATCAGAGGTTCGCCCCAACATGTTTGGAGCTGACGTCGTCGGGGGGCCGCGACTCGGTCTGTTCTTTGGCCCAGCGGTAGTCGGGCTTTCCGGCGGGCGACCGCTTCACCTCGCCGACAAGCCAGAGACTGCGCGGCACTTTGTATCCCGCGATCTCGCTGCGCACGAACGCATCGAGGTCGGCCAGCGTCGGACGGGTGCCGTCGCGCGGCTGCACGACCGCGGCCACGTGCTGGCCGTAGCGGGGATCGGGCACTCCGACCACCAGCGCGTCGAACACGTCAGGATGTCCCTTGAGCGCGGCTTCGACCTCCTCGGGGTAGACCTTCTCGCCGCCGCTGTTGATCGAAACCGAGCCGCGGCCCAGCATCGTGACCGTGCCGTCCTTTTCGACCTGCGCGTAGTCGCCGGGGATCGCATACCGGACGCCGTTGATGACCCGGAACGTCTCGGCGGTCTTCTTTTCGTCCTTGTAGTAGCCGACGGGAACATGGCCGCGCTTGGCGATGACGCCCCGCACACCCGAGCCCGGCTGGACTTCGTTGCCGTTCTCGTCGAGCACGACGGTCCACTTGTCGATGTTGACCCGCGGTCCGCCGGTGTGCGCCTCGCCCTTGGCCACGACGCTGGTGCCGCCGAACCCGGTCTCCGACGAACCGATGGAGTCGGTGATGACCCGGTTGGGCAGCAGCTCGAGCAGTTTCTCCTTGATGCTCGGCGAGAACAGCGCCGCGGTGCTGGCGAGCAGGAACAGCGATGACAGGTCGTAGTCGTTCTCGGCGCTCAGCGCATCGAGCAACGGCCGCGCCATCGCGTCGCCGGTGAAGAACAACAGGTTCACCTTGTGCTCGTGGATCGTCCGCCACACCTCGTCGGCGTCGAATTCCGGTGCCAGGACCACGGTTCCGCCGCTGAACAGCGCCATCCAGGTGGCCGACTGCGTCGCGCCGTGAATCATCGGCGGGATCGGGAAGCGGATCATCGGCGGCCCGGCGGCGGCCTGCCTGGACAGGTCGTACTCGTCTTCGACGTATTCGCCCGTCGCGAAGTCGGTCCCGCCCAGCAGCACCCGGTAGATGTCCTCATGGCGCCACATCACGCCCTTGGGGAACCCGGTGGTGCCGCCGGTGTAGAGCAGGTAGATGTCGTCGGCGCTGCGCTCGCCGAAGTCACGCCCGGGTGAGCCCTGCGCGATCGCGGAGTAGAACTCGACACCGCCGTAGCGCTGGTAGTCGTTTTCGCTGCCGTCCTCGACCACCAGGACGGTCTTCACGTTCGGGGTGTCGCCGAGCACGTTCGCGACGCGATCGCTGTAGCGGCGCTCGTGCACCAGCGCCACCATGTCGGAGTTGTCGAACAGGTAGCGCAGTTCGCCCTCGACGTAGCGGAAGTTGACGTTCACCAGGATGGCGCCGGCCTTCACGATGCCGAGCATCGCGATCACGATCTCGATACGGTTGCGGCAGTACAGTCCGACCTTGTCGTCCTTCTTGACGCCCCGGTCGATCAGGTAGTGCGCGAGGCGGTTGGACTTTTCCTCGAGTTGGGCGTAGGTCAACTGCTCGTCGCCGCAGATCAGGGCGACACGGTCGGGCACAGCGTCGATGGCGTGCTCGGCGAGATCGGCAATGTTGAGGGCCACGGACCCCAAATTAGAACGTGTTACATTTTCTGACAAGTCTGTGTCGATCGCGTAGAAAGGCGGGCACCCGTGAGCGAGGCCGACAAGGGACCCGACGCCATCGTCGAGCAGCGCGGACACACCCTCATCGTGACGCTCAACCGGCCGGAGGCGCGTAACGCGCTCTCCACCGAGATGCTCTCGACAATGGTGGCGGCCTGGGACCGCGTCGACAACGATCCCGGCATCCGGTCCTGCATCCTGACCGGCGCAGGCGGCTACTTCTGCTCGGGCATGGACCTCAAGGCGGCGACCAACAAGCCGCCCGGTGACTCGTTCAAGGACGGCAGCTACGACCCGTCGCGCATCGACGGCCTGCTGAAGGGCCGACGGCTGAAAAAGCCGCTGATCGCCGCCGTCGAGGGTCCCGCGATCGCCGGCGGCACCGAGATCCTGCAAGGCACCGACATCCGCATCGCCGGCGAGAGCGCCAAGTTCGGCATCTCCGAGGCCAGGTGGAGCCTGTACCCGATGGGCGGCTCGGCGGTGCGTCTCGTCCGGCAGATCCCCTACACGGTGGCATGCGATCTGCTGCTGACCGGCCGGCACATCAAGGCCGCCGAGGCCAAGGAGATCGGCCTGATCGGGTATGTCGTCCCCGACGGCCAGGCGCTGGCCAAGGCGCTCGAGATCGCCGAGGTGATCAACAACAACGGGCCGCTGGCGGTGCAGGCGATTCTGCAGTCGATCCGCGAGACCGAGGGCATGAACGAGAACGACGCGTTCAAGATCGACACCCAGCTCGGCATCAAGGTGTTCCTCAGCGAGGATGCGAAGGAAGGGCCGAGGGCGTTCGCCGAGAAGCGGACCCCGAAGTTCGGCGGTCGCTGATCGGGCCGTGTCGGTGGCCTTCGGCACAGTGTCGGAATGGCGCAGGCATTCATCGGCAGTGAGGCGCTGGCCACCGGAGAACTGACGCCGTACGCGCTGCGGAGCCGGTTCGTCGCGGTCTATCCGGATGTGTACGTCGGAAAGAACGTCGAGATGACCGCACGACTGCGCGCACGGGCGGGTTGGTTGTGGTCGCGGCGACGGGGGGTGCTCGCCGGCTTGTCGGCGTCGGCGCTGCACGGCGCCAAGTGGATCGACCCGCGCCTGGCCGAGCTTCTCCACGACAACCGGCGCCCGCCGACCGGAATCCGGACCTATTCAAACCGGGCCGGTGAGGACGAAGTCGGCGTCATCGATGGCATGCGCGTGACGACACCGGCACGCACCGCGCTGGACCTGGCGTGCCGCTATCCGGTCGACAGCGCGGTCACGGCGATCGACTCGCTGGCGCGCGCGACCCGGCTGAAGCTCGGCGACGTCGACCTGCTGGCGGGGCGCTACGCGGGCCGCCGCGGCATGAGGCGCGCCCGACTGAGCCTCGGTCTGGTCGACCCGGGCGCCGAGTCACCCCGGGAGACGTGGCTGCGACTGCTGCTCATCCGGGCGGGTTTCGGGCCGTTACGGACGCAGATCCCGGTGTACGACGTGTTCGGTGCGCTGGTCGCCGTGCTCGACATGGGCTGGGAGGACATCCGCGTCGCTGCCGAGTACGACGGCGATCATCACCGGACGAACCGCAGGCAGTTCAACGGCGACATCCGCCGAATGGAGGCGTTGAACGATCTCGGCTGGCGGGTGGTGCGGGTCACCGCGGAGGACACCGTGGGCGGCATCATCGGCCGGGTGGCCGCCGCCCGGGAACGCCGAGCGTGAACACACTGCGAGAAATCGGGCCGGATTTCGCAGTGGGTTCACGCTCGCGGCTCAGGAGCCCGTCGGCTTGGTCGGGCTGAACGCCACCGGCATCTGCTCCAGTCCGCTGACGAAGTTGGCCGGCCGCAGCGGCAACGCGTCGCCGGAGGCGAGCCGCAGGTCGGGCAGGCGCCGCAGCAGCCGGCGCTGCATCAGCGTGAGCTCCAGGCGCGCCAGCTGGTTGCCCAGGCAGAAGTGGGTGCCGAAGCCGAACGCGACGTGATTGTTCGGATAGCGGTCGATGCGGAAGTCCTCCGGATCGTCGAACACCCGCTCGTCGAAGTTGGCCGACTCGAACAGCAGCATGATCTTCTCGCCCCGCCGCAGCCCCGTGCCGTGGAACTCGGTGTCCGCGGTCAGCGTGCGGCACATGTTCTTCACCGGGGAGGTCCACCGCAGCATCTCCTCGACGGCGTTGGGCAGCAGCCCCTCATCGCCGACCAGGCGGCGGTGCTGGCCCGGATGGCGCAGCAGCTGGGCGGTGCCACCGGAGAGCGTGTGGCGGGTGGTCTCGTCGCCGCCGATCAGGATCAGCAAGGTCTCGACGACGATCTCGTCGTCGGTCAGCCGCTCGCCGTCGACCTCCGAGTGAATCAGCACGCTGATCAGGTCGTCGGTGGGCTCCTTGCGCCGCTGCGCGATCATGTCCGTCGTGAACGCGTAGTACGCGGCGTAGGCGTCCATCGTGACCTGAAAGTCCTCGCCGGACACGTGCGAGCTGAGGAAGGTCACCAAGTCGTCGGACCACTTCAAGAACATCTCGCGCTGTTCGGGTCGCACGCCGAGCATGTCGCCGATGACCGCCATCGGCAGCGGCGCGGCGAGGTCGCGGACGAAGTCGCACTCCCCCCGCTCGCACACGGCATCGATAAGCGCGTCACACAACGCACCGATCGACTCCTCTTTGTCGCGCACCCGCTTGCGGGTGAAACCCGCGTTGACGAGCTTGCGCCGCAACAGATGTGCGGGATCGTCCATGTCGATCATCATCGGCATCGCGGGCTGGTCGGGCCGGATGCCGCCCGCGTTGGAGAACAACCCGGGCCGGCGTTCCGCCTCGATCACCGCCTCATAGGTCGTGGCGCCGGCCAGGCCGTTGCGGTCCCGGAACACCGGCTCGTTGGCGCGCATCCATCGGTAGGCGGCGTGGGAATCGCCGGCGTAGAAGTTGCCGTCGGTCAGGTCCACGTCGGGCCGTATCCCGGTCACGGTATCGGTCACAGGCACTCTCCAATTCGTCGCGGCCCCGCACTACAGTGAGGCCATGCCAGCCTCGCAGCACACCATCGCCGGCACGGTGCTTACCATGCCGGTCAAGATCCGGAAGGCCAATCAGCACACTGCGATGTTTTCGGTGTCCGCCGCGACGGCGCAGCGGCTGATCGACTACAGCGGCCTCGAGGTGTGCCAGTACCTGCCCGGCCGGGCGATGGTGATGCTGATGCTGATGCGCTACGTCGACGGCGACCTCGGGCGCTACCACGAATTCGGCACAGCGGTGATGGTCAACGCGCCCGGGTCGCGGGCCAAGGGCCTGCGGGCGCTGGGCGACGCGGCGGCGTTCATCCATCACCTTCCGGTCGACCAGGCGTTCACGTTGGAGGCCGGGCAACGGATCTGGGGCTTCCCCAAGGTGATGGCCGACTTCACGGTCCGCGACTGCCGCCAGTTCGGCTTCGACGTCAGCATCGACGGGCAGCTGGTCGCGAGCATGGAGTTCCGCGCGGGCCTGCCCGCGCCGTCGACCCTGATGGCCCGGAAACAGGTGCTGCGCACCTACTCCCATCGCGACGGCACCACCCGCGAAACTCCGTGGGAGATGAGGATGACCGGGGTCCGGGCCCGGCCGGGCGGCGTTCGACTGCTGCTCGGTGAGCATCCCTACGCCAAAGAGCTTGCCTCGCTGGGCCTGCCGGAGCGGGCGCTGGCATCGGCTTCCGCTGCCAACGTGGAGATGACGTTCGGCGACGCACACGAGCCGGGCTAGATCCCGGCCTCGCGCCCGGCGAACGCATCCGGCGCGCTCGGGGCGATGTTGCACAACCCGGCGTGTGTCATCCGGCCAATCTAGAACGTGTTCTAATACCGCCGCAACCGCCGCTCAGGTCAGCGTCGCCAGCTCCCTCACCTGCTCGGCCGCGCGACCGCTGACCACCATCATCGTGACGCCCGCCGCCTCCCAGACCGCGATCTGCTTACGCACATAGTCGAGGTCCCCGACGATCACGGCGTCGTCGACGAGCTCGTCGGGAATGACCCGGGCCGCCTCGTCCTTGCGGTTGCCGCGGAACAGCCTGGTGACCTCGTCGACCACGTCGCCGTAGCCCATCCGCCGGTAGACGTCGGCGTGGAAGTTGGTGTCCTCGGCGCCCATCCCGCCCATGTAGAGCGCCAGGAACGGCTTGATGCCCGCGAACGCGGCGGCGCGGTCTTCGGTGATCACCACCTGCGCCGTCGCGCAGATCTCGAAATCCTCGCGGCTGCGCCGCGCGCCCGGACGCGCGAAGCCCTCGTCGAGCCACTCGTCGTACATGCCGGCCAGCCGCGGCGTGTAGAAGATCGGCAGCCAGCCGTCGCAGATCTCGGCCGCCAGCGCGACGTTCCTGGGTCCCTCAGCGCCGAGGAAGACCGGGATGTCGGCGCGCAGCGGATGAGTGATCGGCTTGAGCGCCTTGCCCAGGCCGGTGGTGCCCGCACCGGTGAGCGGCAGCGGGTAGTGCGGCCCGTCGCTTCGCACCGGCTTCTCCCGTGCCCACACCTGGCGGACGATGTCGATGTACTCGCGCGTGCGGGCCAGCGGCCTGGGGAACGGCTGCCCGTACCAGCCTTCGACCACCTGGGGCCCGGACACGCCGAGGCCGAGGATGTGCCGGCCGCCCGAGAGGTGGTCGAGGGTCAGCGCGGCCATCGCGCACGCGGTCGGGGTGCGCGCCGACAGCTGCACCACCGACGTGCCCAGCCGGACCCGACGCGTCGACGAGCCGTACCACGCCAGCGGCGTATAGGCGTCGGAGCCCCACGCCTCCGCGGTGAACACCGCGTCAAAACCCGACTCCTCGGCCGCGGCCACCAGCTCCGCGGCGTTATCCGGCGGCTGCGCGCCCCAGTAACCCAGTTGCAAGCCAAGCTTCATTGCAGCCTCCTCAACGCTTCTTGCCACACTTGTTAGAACCTGTTCTACTCGTTGGCGTGACCGTCAGCCAAAGTCGCCCGGCGCTGCTCGACGCCCATGAGCCGCCCCTTTCGGCGCCGTTGAAACTGTCCTTCGACTACACCCGTTCGGTAGGCCCGACGCTGAGTGCGTTCTTCACCGCGCTGCGCGAGCGCCGCATCGTCGGCATACGTGGCTCCGATGGCCGGGTCCACGTGCCGCCGGCCGAATACGACCCCGTCACCTACGAACGGCTGACCGAGATCGTACCGGTGGCCAGCGTCGGGACGGTGGTGTCGTGGACCTGGCAGGCCGCGCCGCTGGAGGGCCAGCCGCTGGCACGCCCGTTCGCGTGGGCGCTGATCAAGCTGGACGGCGCCGACACCGCGCTGCTGCATGCCGTCGACGCCGGGTCGCCGGATGCGATCGGCGCGGGCACACGCGTCCACGCCCACTGGGTCGACGAACCGGCCGGCGCGATCACCGACATCGCGTACTTCGCGCCGGGCGACGCCGCCGAGCCCGTCGAGCCGGCCACCGAAGAACGGGACCCGGTGAAGATGCTGGTCACGCCCATCAGCATCGAGATCACCCACAGCGCCTCGCACGAGGAGAGCGCTTATCTGCGCGCGCTGGCCGAGGGCAGGCTGCTGGGGGCGCGGACCGGCAAGGACGGCAAGGTCTACTTCCCGCCGCACGGCGCGGACCCGGCCACCGGCCTGCCGACGACCGAGTTCGTCGAGCTGCCCGACAGGGGCACGGTGACGACGTTCGCGATCATCAACATCCCGTTCGCCGGGCAGCGGATCAAGCCGCCCTATGTCGCGGCCTACGTGCTGCTCGACGGGGCCGACATCCCGTTTCTGCACCTGATCTCCGAGATCGACGCCGCCGAGGTCCGGATGGGCATGCGGGTGGAGGCGGTCTGGAAACCGCGCGAGGAGTGGGGGCTCGGCATCGACAACATCGAGTACTTCCGCCCCACGGGTGAACCCGACGCCGACTACGACACCTACAAGCACCACCTGTGAAGGCAGCACAGCATGACTGAACGCGACATCGCGGTCGTGGGCTTCGCGCACGCGCCGCACGTACGCCGCACCGACGGCACCACCAACGGCGTCGAGATGCTGATGCCCTGCTTCGCGCAGCTCTACGACGACCTCGGCATCACCAGGGCCGACATCGGGTTCTGGTGCTCGGGTTCTTCGGATTACCTTGCCGGCAGGGCGTTTTCGTTCATCTCGGCGATCGACTCGATCGGTGCGGTGCCGCCGATCAACGAGTCGCACGTCGAGATGGACGCGGCATGGGCGGCCTACGAGGCCTACATCAAGCTGCTGACCGGCGAGGTGGACACCGCGCTGGTGTACGGCTTCGGCAAGTCGTCGGCCGGCGTGCTGCGCCGGATTCTGGCCCTGCAGACCGACCCGTACACCGTCGCGCCGCTGTGGCCCGACTCGGTGTCGATGGCCGGACTGCAGGCCCGGTTCGGGCTCGACGCCGGGAAATGGACCCCCGAGCAGATGGCTCAGGTCGCGCTGGACTCGTTCGCGGTGTCCGGCCGCACCGATTCCGTCGAGCCCGCCAAGAGCATCGACGAGCTGCTGGCCCGGCCGTTCTTCGCCGACCCGCTGCGCCGCCACGACATCGCGCCGATCACCGACGGCGCGGCGGCGATCGTGCTGGCCGCCGGCGACCGGGCGCGTGAACTGCGCGAGAAACCGGCCTGGATCACCGGTTTCGAGCACCGCATCGAATCCCCCGTGCTCGGCGCGCGGGATCTGACGGTGTCGCCGTCGACCGCCGCGTCGGCCAAGGCGGCCACGGGAGACGACGCCGGCGCCGTGGAGGTGGCGGAGATCTACGCGCCGTTCACCCATCAGCAGCTGATCCTCACGGAGGCGATCGGGCTGCCGGCGTCGGCGAAGGTCAACCCGTCGGGCGGTGCGCTGGCGGCCAACCCGATGTTCGTCGCCGGCCTGGAGCGAATCGGGTTCGCCGCACAGCACGTCTGGGACGGCTCCGCGCAGCGGGTGCTGGCGCATGCCACCAGCGGGCCCGCGCTGCAGCAGAATCTGGTGGCCGTCATGGAAGGGAAGGACCGCTAGCATGGCCGGTCGACTCGCCGCGGTCCTGGGGACCGGGCAGACCAAGTACGTCGCCAAACGCCAGGACGTGTCGATGCCCGGCCTGGTGCGCGAGGCGATCGAGGCGGCGCTGGCCGATTCGGGCTCGACGTTCGACGACATCGACGCGGTCGTGGTGGGCAAGGCGCCGGACTTCTTCGAAGGCGTCATGATGCCCGAGCTGTTCATGGCCGACGCGGTCGGTGCGACGGGCAAACCGCTGATCCGGGTCCACACCGCCGGCTCGGTGGGGGGCTCGACCGGCGTGGTGGCCGCCAGCCTGGTGCAGTCGGGCAAGTACCGCCGGGTGCTGGCGATGGCGTGGGAGAAGCAGTCGGAGTCGAACGCGATGTGGGCGTTGTCGATTCCGGTGCCGTTCACCAAACCGGTCGGCGCCGGGGCCGGCGGCTATTTCGCGCCGCACGTGCGGGCGTACATCCGCCGGGCGAACGCCCCGACACACATCGGGGCGATGGTCGCGGTCAAGGACCGCCTCAACGGCGCGAAGAACCCGCTGGCGCACGTGCAGCAGCCCGACATCACGCTGGAGAAGGTGCTGTCGTCGCAGATGCTCTGGGACCCCATCCGTTTCGACGAAACCTGCCCGTCGTCGGACGGCGCGTGCGCGGTGGTGATCGGCGACGAGCAAATCGCCGACGCGCGGGTCGCCGACGGCCACCCGGTGGCATGGATCCACGCCACCGCGCTGCGCACCGAGCCGTTGGCGTTCTCCGGCCGCGACCAGGTGAACCCGCAGGCGGGCCGCGACGCGGCCGCGGCGCTGTGGAAGGCGGCCGGAATCACGAGCCCGATCGACGAGATCGACGCCGCCGAGATCTACGTGCCGTTCAGCTGGTTCGAGCCGATGTGGCTGGAAAATCTCGGCTTCGCACCCGAAGGCGAGGGATGGAAGCTCACCGAGGCGGGCGAAACCGCGATCGGCGGGCGACTTCCGGTGAACGCGTCGGGCGGGGTGCTGTCGTCGAACCCGATCGGCGCCTCGGGACTGATCCGGTTCGCGGAGGCCGCGATCCAGGTGATGGGCAAGGCCGGCGCCCACCAGGTCCAGGGCGCCCGCAAGGCCCTCGGCCACGCGTACGGCGGTGGCTCGCAATATTATTCGATGTGGGTGGTAGGAGCGGACAAGCCGTGACGCGCATGAAGTACACCTGCAGCATCGCGATGGGGCCCATCGACGAGCTGCCCGCCATCGCCAGGACCGCAGAGGAACTCGGCTTCGACGCGATCGCGTTGCCGGACTCGCTGTTCTACATGGAGAAGGCGGCCGCGGATTACCCGTACACCCCTGACGGCTCGCGGATGTGGAACGAGAACACACCCTGGGTGGACCCGCTGATCGCGGCGGGTGCGATGGGCGCCGTCACGTCGACGTTGCAGTTCTACACCAACGTGATGAAGCTCGGCTCACGCAACCCGCTGCTGCTGGCGCGCCAGGTGGGCTCGGTGGCCAACCTGACCCACAACCGGTTCGGGTTCGGCATCGGGATCGGATGGGCACCCGAGGAATTCGAGTGGTGCGGGGTGCCCTACACGCGTCGCGGCGCTCGTGTCGACGAGATGATCGAGGTGATCAAGCTGGTCCTCGGCGGCGGCATGGTCGAATTCCACGGAGAGTTCTACGACTTCGACAGGCTGCAGATGAGCCCGGCGCCAACCGAGCCGGTGCCGATCTACGTCGGCGGGCACACCGACGTCGCCCTCAAGCGCGCCGCCCGCATCGGCGATGGCTGGACCAGCGCGATGATGACCCGCGACCAGCTCGCCGACACGATCGACACGCTGAACAAATACCGGCAGGGATTCGGGCGGGACGGGTTGCCGTTCGAGTTCCAGGCCGTGTGCATCGACCGGTTCGGCGTCGACGGGCACCGTGAACTCGCCGAGATCGGGGTGACCGACAACATCGTGATCCCGTGGGTGTTCGACGGGCTGGGCTTCGACGCCCCGCTCTCGGCCAAGCAGGAATCGATGAAGCGCTTCGCCGAGACCTACATCCACTCGGGCTGGCAGGACACATGACCGAAAACCCCGCGCACGCGGCGGGGCGCCGCTCCCGTGAGGCAGTGATCGCGCGCGACAAACAGGCCTGGCTGGACGTGTTCGCCGACGACGCGATCGTCGAAGACCCGATCGGCCCGTCCGCGTTCGACCCGGAGGGCAAGGGGCATCGCGGGAAGGAGGCCATCTCGGCATTCTGGGACAAGGCGATCGCGCCGACCGAGAAGATCGAGTTTCACTTCGCCGACACGTTCTCGTGCGGCAACGAAGAAGCCAACACCGGGTCGATCGTCATCACCATGGGCGGCCACCAGATCACCACCGAAGGCGTGTTCACGTACAAGGCCGACAGCGACGGCAAACTCGTTGCGCTGCGCGCCTACTGGGAGATGGACCGCGCCGCGGCCACCGCGCGCGCGGTCTAGAGCGGCGCGTTCCGGAAGCCTTCGAGGTAGCGGCGGGCCAGCGCCTGGTACGCGCCGGGGTTGAGGTTCACCCACATCTCCGCGCCGGTGCCGGCGATCGGACCCTTGACCTTCGCCGGCGCGCCGGTAACCAGCACCCCGTCGGGGATCTTGGTGCCGCCGACGACAAGCGAATGCGCCGCGATCAGGCTGCGCGCCCCGATCACCGCGCCGTCCAGCACGGTGCAGTGGTTGGCGATCAGTGCCTCGGCGCCGACGTGCACGCCGTGGATCATGCACATGTGCGCGACCGTCGCACCCGGCCCGATGTCGACCGGGATGCCCGGCGGGGCATGCAGCACCGAACCGTCCTGCACATTCGCGCCTTCGCGCACGACGATCGGCGAGTAGTCGGCACGCAGCACCGCGCTGAACCACACCGACGCGCCGGCCTCGACGGTCACGTCGCCGACCAGCACCGCGGTGGGCGCCACGAACGCCTCCGGGTGCACGTTCGGCGCCTTGCCTTCGAACTCAAATAGGGCCATAGGTCACATATACAGGACATCCGGCCTGCATTTATTGCATAGTCGCCGGCCAAAACTGTAACGTGTTCTAGTTGGAGGGACCACCGACTGGAGGCGCAAAGTGACTACGGACACCGCCGGCAGCGGCATTCGTGAGATCGACGCCGGCACCCTGCCGGACCGGTATGCGCGGGGCTGGCACTGCCTCGGACCGGTCAAGGGCTACCTGGACGGCGAACCGCATGCCGTCGAGGCGTTCGGCACCAAACTGGTGGTGTTCGCCGACTCCCACGGCAACCTGAACGTGCTGGACGCCTACTGCAGGCACATGGGCGGCGACCTCACCCAGGGCACCATCAAGGGCGACGAAGTGGCCTGCCCCTTCCACGACTGGCGCTGGGGCGGCGACGGCAAATGCAAGCTGGTGCCCTACGCCAAGCGGACGCCCCGGCTGGCGCGCACCCGGGCGTGGCACACCGATGTGCGCAGCGGGCTGCTGTTCGTCTGGCACGACGTCGAGGGCAACCCACCCACGCCCGAACTGCGGATCCCCGACATCGGAGAATGGGCCAGCGACGAGTGGACCGATTGGCGCTGGAACACCGAGCTGATCCCGTCGAACTGCCGCGACATCATCGACAACGTCACGGACATGGCGCACTTCTTCTACATCCACTTCGGCTTCCCGACGTATTTCAAGAACGTCTTCGAGGGCCACATCGCGTCGCAGTACCTGCGCACGGTCGGCCGGCCCGACGTCGACCTGGGCGGGTCCGCCTACACCGGCGAGCAGGTCCTCGACTCCGAGGCGTCCTACTTCGGGCCGTCGTTCATGATCAACTGGCTGCACAACAACTACGGCGGGTACAAGGCCGAGTCGATCCTGATCAACTGCCACTACCCGGTGACGCAGGACTCCTTCATGCTGCAGTGGGGCGTGATCGTCCAGAAGCCCCAGGACATGGACGACGAAATGACCGACAAGCTCGCCGAGGCCTTCACCGCAGGTGTCAGCAAGGGGTTCCTGCAGGACGTCGAAATCTGGCGCAACAAGGCGCGGATCGAAAATCCCCTGCTCGTCGAGGAGGACGGCGCCGTCTATCAGTTGCGCCGCTGGTATCAGCAGTTCTACGTCGACGCCGCCGACGTCGCGCCCGAGATGACCGATCGCTTCGAGATCGAGGTCGACACGACCAAAGCCAACGAGGCGTGGCACGCCGAGGTCGAAGAGAACATGCGGCGCCAGTCCCAGGACGAGCCAAAGGGACAGGCCACGCAGGTATCAGGATGAACCCCGCCGACGAGCAGGCCGTCGATCGGCTGGCGCGCTCGATGCTGCTGCTGCACGGCGCCCACGACGACGACGAGACACCCGGTCGGCGCGGCGCCGACGCGAGGCCCAAACCTGCTGGCGCCGCCCCGCGATGCGCCGAGGCGTTGCGCGAGGCCACCCAGAACGACCGCGAACGCTATCTGAGCTCGGGCCTGCAGCGGGTGGACTGCCGGTTCTGCCACGCCTCGGTGCTCGTCAAGAAGCCGGGTCCGGGGCATACGTCCGTGCAATGGAATTCGGACGCGACCC
>Ga0209040_10000851_pt1 | contig 23729 bp, 19 predicted proteins | sample BogFormECP12_OM3_FD_188240 | JGI IMG/M metagenome (GOLD analysis project Ga0209040, IMG submission 188240) | Bog forest soil microbial communities from Calvert Island, British Columbia, Canada - ECP12_OM3 (SPAdes) (version 2) | ecosystem: Environmental > Aquatic > Freshwater > Wetlands > Bog ... | reverse complement strand
CCGGTTCCGATGCGCTGGGACCTGCCGGAGTGGGAGCGATCCCGGGTGCTGGCGGTGATCGGCCCGGCCGTCGTCGTCGACGAGCAACATCGCCAGGTGTTGGCGTCGCACGCCGCCGAACAATCCCAAGAGCCGCTTCCGGATGTGGTGTCGCCGAACGCTAACGGGATATGCAGCAGCGGCTCGACCGGGCTACCCAAGGTCATTCTGACTCTGGCGCAGGGAGTCTGGACGCCGGAGTCATCCTTCCCATTCATGGCCGCCTGGGCGCCGACCGCCCAGCCGCAGACCATCCTGGTACCGGCTCCGATGTATCACACCAACGGTTTCTCGCCGCTCACCTACCTCTTGGGTGGTGATCGATTGGTGGTGCTGGAAAAATTCGATGCCGCAACCGTTGTCGACGCGATCGAACGGTATCGGATCACCAACTTCACCGCCACGCCGACGATGCTGGCCCGCATCGCGGCTCTTCCCGACATCCACCAACGGGATTTCTCCAGCATCGCGTGGATCTTGCAAGGCGCCGCGGTGATGCCGCACGCGCTGCTGCACACCTGGTTCGATCTGCTCAGCCCGGAGCAAGTCGTGATGGCCTACGGGATGACCGAAGGCTTGGGGATCACCGCATTACGCGGCGACGAGTGGCTGGCTCATCCGGGTAGCGTCGGTCGCGGCTTTCGCGACACCGAAGTGCGAATCCTGGACCCGCGGGGCCGGCCGGTGGCCACCGGTGAGCTCGGTGAGGTGTACTTACGCTCACCGATGAGCGCCGGGTACCGGTATCTGGGCGGCGCGCCGCTGTTGCCGTCGACGCCCGACGGATTTCGGACCGCCGGTGACATCGGCCACCTGGACGCCGACGGCTACCTCTACATCGCCGACCGCCGCAGCGACATGATCATCACCGGGGGCGCGAATGTCTTTCCCGCGGAGGTGGAATGCGCGCTGGCCGGACACGACGACATCGCCGACGTCGTCGTCATCGGGCTCGCCGATCCGGCGTGGGGGCGCCGGGTGCACGCAGTGGTGCAACTCGCCGACCCCGCGACGCCGCTGACCGAGCAACAGGTCATCACCTACGCGAAGACTCGACTGGCCGCGTACAAGGTTCCCAAGACCGTGGAGTTCGTCGACGAGATCCCCCGCACCGCGGCGACGAAAGTGAACCGCTCGGCGATGATCGAGGCCCGCGGCGGCTAACGGCGGGCACGATCTCAGCTGATGCTGTTGACGGCGGCGGCAACCTTGGTCTGGAAATCGGACGGCAATGGGATGTAGCCGAGCGGGGGAAGACCTTGCTGTCCCTCGGTGACAGTCGATTGCATGAACGCTTTTACTGCCTTACCGACATCGGCATCAGGGTATTTGGAGCAGACGATTTCGTAACTGGCCAGCAGGATTGGGTAGGCACCAGGCGTAGTGGTGGCGTAGACCTTCGAGAGGTCGAGCACAAGGTCATTGGGATCATGGCCCTGGCCTTTGATGGTGACGTTCGAGATGGTCTTGCCGACCCAGTCGTTGCCGATGCGAACGACTCCGCCCGCAGTCTTGATTCCTGCCACAGCGAGGTCCTGTTTCATGGCGTACGACCATTCGTTGTAGCTGATGGCGCCCTCCGTCTTCTTGACGGCCTCCGACGTGCCCTCGTTGCCTTGGGCGGAGGTTCCCACGCCTCCGTTGAATGCTTTTCCGGCGCCCTTGGTCCAGGTGCCGCCGGAGGCGGCCTGCAGGTACTGCTGGAAGTTGTCGGTGGTTCCGGATGCGTCGCTGCGGTAGATGACGTGGATGTCCTCGGCGGGCATGGTTCCGGTCAGCGCGGTGATGGCCGGGTCGTCCCAGCGCGTGATGGCGCCGCTGAAAATCTTGGCGAGCGTGGGTGCGTCGAGTGTGAGGACGTCGGTCGTTTTGACGTTGAAGGTGATCGCTATCGGACCGAAGACGACCGGCAGGTTCCACGCGTCGGTCCCGCCGCAGCGCTGCTTGGCGGCGGCGTACTCGTCACCGTTCAGCGGTGAGTCCGAGCCGCCGAAATCGGTCTTGGCGGCGAGAAAGTCCTGGATGCCGGCTCCCGAGCCGCTAGCGGTATAGGTGAGCTGCTTGCCTGAGCATGTTTCCTCGTAGCTCGTGATGAAATGGTTCATCGCGTTGGCTTGAGCGGTCGAACCACTGCCTGTGAGGTCCTTCTTGCCCCCGCAGTCGACGTTGACGCCCTTGGCGTACGTCGGTGGCGTGTCGAGGTGTGTGCATGCCGCGAGTGCAAGACTGCCCGCGATAAGCAGGCCGGCAGTCGCCCGGGATCCGTTGTGCTTCATGATCTTTGCCTCCTCGAAAACAACCGGTTTAGCCACACATCGGCTGCCCGTTTCCCGGCCAGAAATGTCATGTTGTGCACAACTCAGCGCCGCCCGTCGAATCGAGCACGTCAGCGAGCATTAAACGTCACCAATATCGAAATCGAATCAAGCCAGAAGCGAACAACACGTGAAGCAATCTACGTGGTCGACGGGTTTGCCCTCCACGTTGGCATCAACATCCCCGAGAGGTATGGATTTCGGGCTACACGACGGGCGCCGATATGGCTTTGAACTGCATGAACGCGTGGCGTGCTCACAGCGTCCTTTCTGACATTGTTCAGGGATCACCGCAGTTTGCCGAATTCATCCGGCCGTTAGCGGCCGTTCAGCTACCTGACTTAGCGTCTCCGAAGTTGGCGCTGGTCAGTGGGTTCTGCGTGCCAGCGAAGCCGCGCCGAATCGCTGTACGTGCAGCGTCGGGTAGGCGAGTTGTGAGCGACGGCAACGACTCTGGAAGAGGTGACATGACTGACACGCTCGACAAACCGCAAGTCAATGGAAAGACGGTGCAGGAATACATTGACGAGCGGCCCACCTGGGCTGACGGCACGATGTTGCCGACGACGCCGATGACCGCCATGCAGTTCCGAATCTGGGCGCTCGCCTGCGCGGGCAAGTTCTTCGAGGGCATGGTCGTGTTCATGACCGGGGTGGCCCTGCCGCTAATCTCGATCCAATTCCACCTGAACGCAGCCGAGAAGGGCTTGGTTACCGCGGCCTCGCTGGCGGGCATCCTGGTCGGTGCCACGGTCCTTGGCGGTTTGGCGGACAGCTATGGGCGCAAGCGGATGTTCATCGTGGAGATGATCATCTTTGCCGTGTTCTTAGTGGGTCTGACATTCGCCCCCAATTTCATCACGCTGGTCATCTGTCTGTTCGGGGCCGGAATCGCGCTGGGCTGTGACTACCCGACCGCGCACATGGTGATCTCGGAGAGCATCCCAACCTCGATGCGGGGCCGGCTCGTCCTGAGCGCCTTCGCGTTTCAGGCCGTCGGAGCGTTCTTCGGCACAGCATTGGGCTTCGGCGTCCTGTATGCGAACCCGGACTTGAACGCATGGCGGATGATGTACGCGGTGGCGATTGTGCCGGCGATCCTCGTCGTCATCGGGCGCTTGTACATCACGGAGAGCCCCCACTGGCTGGTGGCGAAGGGCCGGACCTCGGAAGGGGAGAAGGCCACCACCCAACTGCTCAAGCGCAACCCGCAGTACCCCAAGAGCGTGTCGCTGGGACACTTGGCCGATCAGGCCAAGGCCAAGGCCGCCGAAGGTCACGGGTCCTACACGGCGTTGTTCAAGAAGAAAAACCGTCGCGCGACGATCCTGGCCTCGGTTCCGTGGTTCCTGCAGGACCTGGGCGTCTACGGCATCGGTATCTTCACACCGACGATTCTGGGCGCCGTCATCGGCAAGGAGTCGAAGTCGCACGCGCTGGCGGACACCATCCATAACGACATTCTGGGCGCCAAGGGCTCGGCCATGATGGACGTGCTGTTCGTCTTGGGTGTCATCGTCGCTATCTTCTTGGTCGACAGAGTCGGGCGTATCAGATTGCAGATCGTGGGCTTCATGGGCGCCGCGGTGGGTCTGCTAATGGCCGGGCTGTCCATCCGCCCGGACGGCACTAACATCATGTGGTTGCTCTTTCTCGGTTTCACGCTGTTCTACTTCATGGTCAACTTCGGTCCGAACGCCATGACCTATCTGCTTGCCGGCGAGGTCTTCCCCACCGAGGTCCGGGGTAAGGGCGCCGGCTTCGCCGCGTCCTTCGCCAAGATCGGGGCGGTGTTGACGGCGTTCCTGTTTCCCATCCTGCTCAAGACCATCGGCACAACCGCGCTGCTATGGGGTCTGGTCGTGTGTTTCGTGTTGGGAGCGGTCGTGACCTACCTGTTCCGGATCGAGACCGCGGGAGTGAACCTGGAGGACATCGGGAAGTAAGGACCGCCCGACCCCAGGGATGATTTTCTAAGTCAATGACGACGGCCGCGTCGTGCCGCTTGGCGGGCAACGGCGCCGCCGCCGCAGCCATACGCCACCCGTTGTCACCGTCGCCCGCCAAACCACGGTAACCTCATTCTCACAGCGTGATCAGCGCGACAGAGGAGGCGGGATGGCCCCGGACGACGACGCCGAACCGACGACCCGTGATGCCCGCTTCATCAAGACCGCGGTCGAGATCCTCGGCGAGACCGGGCGTACCGACTTCACCATGCAAGAAGTCGTCGCCCGCTCCAAGACGTCATTGCGCGCCTTCTACCAGCACTTCAGCAGCAAGGACGAATTGCTGATCGCCCTATTGGAGAGGACGATGGCGCAGTCGGCGCAGGCCTGGCGCGCCGAGACCACCGGGCTGGACAGCACCGGTGCGATCAAACTGATCATCGACCGGATCAGCGCCGAGCCTGAGTCGAGCACCCAGGACAGCCTGAATCGGGCGATGAATCTCTACAACCAACATCTGGCCGAAACCCGGCCACGTGACTATGCCCGGGTGCTCTCCCCGCTGCACGAGCTGATTCGCGACGTCGTGCAGCGCGGCATCACCGAGGGAGTTTTCCGAGCCAACCTCGATGTCGGGCCCGCCGCGGCGATCGTCATGCAGACCATTTTGGGCGCCCTCCGATTGCATTGGCTGGGAGCCGAATTGACCGGTGCGCCAATCGATGCGGCCCACCTGTATGACTTCTGCATCCGCGCCCTGGGCACAGACGACGGCGTACAGTTGGCGCCGCCGACACTCAGCGAGTTGTTCAGCCAGATCGGAATGCGGCCAGGCGCTCGCGATGGCGAATTCGCGATGACGATGCCGGTGAGCCCCCAGGTGGTCAACACTTCCGGCGCCCTGCAGGGTGGACTGGTCGCCACGCTCGTCGACGTCGCGGGCGGACAGTTCGGGCTGGAATATCTGCAGCCGGACACCACGATGACGACCGCCGACCTGTTCATCCGCTACCTGCGACCGATCCGTCAAGGCTCGGCGTTCGCGGTGCCGCGGATGCTGCGCAGCGGCCGGCGCGCGATGGTGATGCAGATCGATGTCTACGGCGACGGCGACGGCGACGAGGCACTGCTCGCGACGGCAACCGTCAACTTCGCCGTCATCAACGGGGCGACCCCGAAGCTTCCCGACTGGCCGCGCGCCTGACCCGGCCTCAACCCGATTACAGCTTGTTGCGCAGAGGTGGTAACGTCATTACCACCCGCTGAGAATCCAGACTGCTGCAAGGAGATCGCCATGCCGTCTCGCGAGCTTTCCTTCCCGGTGTTTGACGCCGACAACCACATGTACGAGCCGCAAGAAGCGCTGACCAAGTTCTTGCCGGACAAGCGCAAGAACGTCATCGACTACGTGCAGGTGCGCGGCCGCACCAAGATCGTGGTGCGCGGCCACATCAGCGAATACATCCCCAACCCGACGTTCGAGAAGGTCGCCAAGCCGGGGGCCCAGGAGGACTACTTCCGCAACGGCGCGCAAGGCAAGACCTACCGCGAGATCCTGGGCGAGCCGATGAAGGCCATCCCCGCGTTCCGCGAACCGGGCCCGCGGCTGGAGGTCATGGACGAACTCGGCATCGACTACGCGCTGATGTTCCCCACCCTGGCCAGCCTGGTCGAAGAGCGCATGAAAGACGACCCGGAGATGACCCACGACGTCATCCACGCACTCAACGAATGGATGCACGAGACCTGGACGTTTAACTACCAAGAGCGCATCTTCGCCACCCCGGTGATCACCCTGCCCATCGTCGAGCGCGCGCTGGAAGAGCTCGAATGGTGCCTGGAGCGCGGCGCCCGCACCGTGCTGGTCCGCCCGGCGCCGGTGCCCGGGTACCGCGGCAGCCGGTCGTTCGGCCTCGAGGAATTCGACCCGTTCTGGCAGGCCTGCATCAAGGCCGAGATCCCGGTCTCGATGCACGCCTCGGACAGTGGTTACTCCGAGTTCGCGAACGTGTGGGAGCCCGGCGACGAGTTCCTGCCGTTCAAGCCGACCGCGTTCCGCAGCTTCGCGATGGGCCATCGGCCAATCTTGGACGCGATGGGTGCGCTGGTGTGCCACGGGGCGCTGTCGCGCAACCCGGAGCTGCGGATCCTGTCGATCGAGAACGGCGCCGACTGGGTGCCAGACCTGTTCAAGGGCCTCAAGGGCGTTTACAAGAAGATGCCGCAGTCGTTCAGCGAGGACCCGGTCGAGGCGTTCAAGCGCTGCGTCTACATCACACCGTTCTGGGAGGACCGGTTCACCGAGATCGTCAACATGGTGGGCACCGACCGGGTGATGTTCGGATCCGACTGGCCGCATCCCGAGGGCCTGAAGGACCCGATCACATTCGTCGACGAGCTCGCCGACTTCGGTGAGGAGGATGTCGCCAAGATCATGGGCGGCAACCTGATGAAGCTGATGAAGGTCTCCAAGCCGGTCAACGCGTAACCGCCCACCCGCTCCCGTAATAGGGTCGCCGACATGGAGCAGCGCACCCTCGAAGCGGTTATCTACGAACGTGACCCGCCAATTGCGCGGATCATCCTCAACCGCGCCGACAAGGCCAACACCAAAGACGCGACGCTGGTGCGGGAAGTCGACGACTGCCTGCACGAGGCCGACCGCGACCGCGAGATCAAAGTGGTGATCCTCAAGGCCAACGGCAACGGCTTCTGCGGCGGGCACGTGGCCCGGTGGGGTCCCGACGAGAATCCGTACCCGGACTTCGGGGACACCTTCGAGGATCTCTACAAGGGCACCGCCGACCTGTTTTTGTGGCCGACGTTGTATCTGTGGGAGTTCCCGAAGCCGACGATCTCGCAGATTCACGGCTATTGCATGGGTGGTGGCATCTATCTGGGCCTGCTGACCGACTTCTGCGTGGCGTCCGAGGACGCCTATTTTCAGATGCCGCTTGCGCAGAGTCTCGGCGAGCCCGGCGGGCACACCATGATCGAGCCGTGGCTGCTGATGAACTGGCATCGGACCATGGATTGGCTGCTGCTGGCGCCGACGCTGTCGGCGCAGGAGGCGCTCGATTGGGGGCTGCTCAACAAGGTGGTCCCCCGGGAGGATCTCGAGGACGTCGTCGAGGAGATGGCGCGCAAGATCGCCCAGATCCCGTTGACCACGCTGATGGCGGTGAAGAACAGCGTCAAACGGGCCTGGGAATTGATGGGAATGCGGGTGCATCTTCAGGTGAGCCACATCTTGACCAACATGGTCGGCGCGGCTTCTGACGTTCAGGCACGACGGGCCGAACTCATGCAATCGGGCTTGAAGCCAAGGGATTTCGTCGACCGCAACGAAGCCGCGGACGACAGCTAGCGCGAGCAGACACAAAAGCCCCCGACACGCCGAGGCGTGCGGGGCTTTTGTGTCTGCTCGCCCGGGTCAGCGGCTCCTCTCGCCCGCGAGCCTGCGCCCTGCCGCGTGCCGCGCGGCGACATAACCGAACACCATCGAGCTGGCGATGCTCGCGCCGGCGCCCGGATAGGTTCGGCCCATCACTGTCGCGGTGGTGTTGCCGGTGGCGTACAGGCCGTCGATCACCTGGTCCTGCTCATCGAGAACCTGTGCGTACTCGTTGGTGATCACACCGCCGCATGTCCCGACATCGGCCGGAAGCACCCTCGTCGCGTAGAACGGCGCCCGGTGAAGCGGGCCGACGGCGGCGTTCGGCCGATACCCCGGATCACCAAGGCAGTCGTTGTAAGCCGACTGTCCCCGGCCGAAGTCGGGATCCAGGCCCTTGACGGCAAACTGATTGAAGCGCTGGATCGTGCGGGTCAGTTCATCTGCGGGAAGGTCGATCTGGCGTGCCAGGTCTTCGATGCTCTCGGCACGTTTGACCGCACCCGACTCGATCAGCTCGGACGGCAGCCGCTGGTTGCGCTTCAGCGGGTTGACACTGGTGACGTATCTGCGCACATATCCGTCGTCGAAGATCATCCAGCAGGGCACCGCCTTGTTGGCGTACATCGCCTTGCCGACCTCCACGTAGGAGTTCGACTCGTTGCAGAACCTCCTGCCCGTCGAATCCACGTAGATGGCGCCGGGCCGCTGACGTCCCGAGCCCAACGACGCGGCGGCAGCCCCGCCGTTGGCAATGAAAATCGAAGGCAGCCACCACGCTTCGTCCAGCAGATCGGTCTTTGCGCCCAGTCGCATCGCGGTTTGCAGCACCTCGCCGGTATCACCCGCGTTGGCGATCGACCACTTGGCCTCGTTGGGTTGGTCGCCGCTGTAACGCCGCCGCATCTCGGCGTTGTGCCCGAACCCCCCGGCGGCCAGCAGGACTCCCTTGCGTGCCTCGACATTCAGCGGGTTGCCGTCGCGGACGATGCGCGCACCGACCACTCGGCCGTCTTCGACGATGAGGTCGTCCATCGCGGCGTTTATCCACAGCGGTGGCTGGCCGTCGCCGAGATCCATCAGCGCTTTGAGCATCTGACCGATGAGCGAGGCGCCGTTGGTGAGGATCTGGCGCCGGCGGATCCGGGCCGCCGCGGTGCGCAGGAAAACCCGGGTGGCCACGGCGAAGGCGCGGGGCGCACGGTTGAAATACTGAACGGAACGAAGCTCGTTGGTCAGCACTGCGTACCCGTAGTTCTTGGCCAGCGGCGGCTGCACCTTGTCACTCCAGCTGCCCAGCTCGGCGGCATCGAACGGAATTCCCTCCACCGCGCGGCCAGCTTCGTTGCCGCCCTTATGGTTTGGGTAGTAATCGCTCCAGCCTGCGCAGCGGATGAGCTGGACGCCTTTGCGGATCAGGAAATTGATCATCTCGTAGCCCGCGGTCAGGAACATTTCACGGCGCTGCGGCGACGACGGTGCACCGATGTCGCCGACGACGTCGGCCAGGTAGGCAAGCCCGTCTTCGTGCGAGTCCGCTATTCCGTCGGCCCGCATCAGCGGGTTGTTGGGCAGCCACACGATCCCGCCGGACAGTCCCGTGGACCCGCCTACCAGCGCTTGCTTTTCGACGATCAGCGGCTCGAGCCCGCAGTCGAGCGCAGCGAGCCCGGCCACCATCCCGCCACCACCACTTCCCGCAACGAGCAGGTCGACGGAGTGGTCCCATTGGGTGGTCATCGCGCCTCCGAGCTGAAGCCGAGATCGACGATCGGCACATCGATGGTGGTGTTGGTTTTCTGGATCGCCGGTACCAGCGTGTCGTAGGGCAAGCCGGCGAGGAAGCCGTCGACGACGCGTTCAAAGTTCGAGATCAGCCCTTCGATCTGGTCTGACAGCCGCATGTATTCAAATCCCTTGGAATGCAGCCCTTTTTGCTGCCGTGGCAAGTTGGAGAAGTCCTGGGCGGGGATCGGCGGCCAGCGCGGGTCGTCCGGCGCCATCGGCTCCGGCGGTGTGGGCTTTCCCGCGGACAGGTCTGAAGGGAAACGGGTGAGCGACCAGATCTCGAAGAGGGTTTCCTCCGGTCCCAACGGCCGGATCCGATACGACGAGGCGCTGCTGTAGGTGGGCAGGATGAAGTGGTGGGGGAAGCAGAATCCGATCGCGTCGGTGATCCCCCGGCGGACAAGGTCGTTGAGGTCGGGCATGTCGCTGCCCCGCGCCCGATGCCAGCTGACGACGGCATCGTTGACGGCGCTGCGCCAGGCGGTCATCGCCTCGGCCGGATCGGATGGCAGATCGATGTTCTGCAGACCCTCGGCGATGCGGATGTCGTTCTCGTGCGTCATGCCTCCCATGCCGTCGCCCAGGGTGCGCATGAAGTACAGGCTGCTCGCAACCACCGGATGCACCGCTGCGGACGGACTGCCGGACTGCGCGGACGGCAGCAGCTGGGGGTGGGTTTGCGGGACATGGTAGCCCTCCATGAACGCCGCCGTCGCCAATTTCCAATTCACCGGTAGCCGACACGATTGCCACCACTCGACGCGCAGCGATTCCACCTTCCAGGCGTCATAGATCGACGCAAACGGCTCCGTGCAGTCACGTAGCGAAGGGGCGTTGTTGTCGAGGTTGATCCACGCGCATCCACCCCAGAGCTCGCACCTGACCGAGACGAGTTGCACGTCATCCGGACACAGATTCTCTTCGGCGAAGACTTCGGGTCGCAACACAAACGTGTTGCGTCCGTCGATGCCCCAGCACCAGCCGTGGAACGGGCAGACGAATGTCCGTCGATTTCCGTTGCCTTCCACCAGCTTTACCCCGCGGTGCCGGCACGCATTGTGGTATGCCCGGACGTTCTGGCTGTCTACCCGCACCACGATGATCGACTCGTCGAGGATCTCGTACTCCACGAAATCGCCCGGCTTGGGGATCTCCTCGAGCCGGCATGCCATCTGCCACACGCGCGGCCAGAACATCTCGTTCTCCAGCGCGTAGAAGTCCGCGTCGTAGTACCGCTGCTTGGGAATCCGATCGGCGGTCTGCACCGCCCACGGCACCGGAAGGGGTTCCCAGTTCACCTCGGATCGCAGCTTGCCTATCTCTACAGCCATCTCAGTATCCCCTTGTGTCAGCTCATACGATCCGTGATGCCCGGCCTTGCCAGTAACGTTCGCGGATACGCTTCTTATAGAGCTTTCCGTTCGGGTCCCGCGGCAACTCCGGGTCGAATTCAACTGTGCGCGGACACTTATAGCCCGCGAGATGTGTTCGGCAGTATTCGATGAGCTCGACCTCCAGATCGGGCCCGGGTGCGACGCCGTCGACCGGTTGCACGACGGCCTTGACCTCCTCACCGAACTCGTCGTTGGGGACGCCAAACACCGCTGCGTCGACGAGCTTGGGGTGCATCACCAGTAGGTTCTCCGCCTCCTGGGGATAGATGTTCACCCCGCCGGAGACGATCATGAACGTCGATCGGTCGGTGAGATACAGGTACCGGTCGTCGTCGACGTAACCCATATCGCCCAGCGAGCGCCACCCGCGGTCGTTGTACACCGACGCGGTCTTGGCGGGGTCTTTGAAGTACTCGAAGTCGGGTCCACCTTCAAAGTAAAGCTCGCCGGACTCCCCGGCGGGAAGTTCCTGGCCGTCCTCGTCGACCACGTGCACCGGGCTCATCGGTATGCCCACCGAACCCGGATGGGCAAGCCACTCCTCGGGCCCGATCGTGGTGCCCGCGAATCCCTCAGTCCCACCGTAATATTCGTGGATGATGGGGCCAAACCAGGTCATCATCTGGTGCTTGACGTCCACCGGGCACGGGGCGGCCGCATGGATTACACATTTCAGGCTTGAAACGTCATATTTCTCCCGGACGGCCTTGGGCAGCTTGAGCATCCGCACGAACATCGTCGGCACGAACTGGGCGTGGGTGACGCGGTGGGTTTCGATCAAGCGCAGCACGGCTTCGGCGTCGAACTTGGGCATGATGATGGCCGGGGCGCCAACGCGGTTGACGGCCATCGTGTAGTTCACCCCGGCGGCGTGGTACAGCGGCGCCGGCGACAGATACACGCTGGCGGAGCTCATGCCGTACTTCTGAATCAGCGCCATCTCCAGAACGGACTGGGCCCACGAGCCGTTGCCGTCGGTCGGAAGCGACCGGCGAACGGCCTTGGGCCGTCCGGTGGTGCCCGACGAGTACAGCATCTCCGACCCGTCCGACACCGACGGCGCTTCACCGGCAGTCGCCACGGCGTCGTCGTAGGATTGCCAGCCGTCCAGATCGCCGCCGACCGCGATGTTGACGTCGACGTCGGAATTGGCATTGCGGAGATGCGCCGCGAGATCGCGCATCGAGGCGTCGACGAATACCGCCGTGGCGTCGGAGTCGTCGACGACGTAGGCGACTTCGTCGGGCGTGAAATGGGTGTTGACGGCGGTGTAGTAGAGCCCGGAAAGCTGGCAGCCCCAAGTAATTTCAAAGAACTCCGGCCGATTCGGCAGAACCAAGGCCACGCCGTCGCCGCGACGTAACCCGGCACTGTGCAGCACCGCGGCGACCCGTTGGCTGCGGGAATGCAGTTCGCCGAACGAGATCGTGTCGCCGTCCGCGATGATCAGGGCCGGCGACTCTGCGGCTGTGATCGCGTGATCGACGATATTCACCAGCAGACCTCGAAGGGTTAAGTGGCCGTCGCGCCGTCGGTCGATGCGGCTGCGGCCGCCTGGCGTCGGGCTTGTTCGGACGGCAACACCTTGTCCTTGAATACCTGTTGAATCAACTGCTGCACGTCCTTACTGACCGAGGCGAGCGCCACCAGGTCGTTGGAACTCTGCCAGTGCACCCGCATGCCCATCAGCTCCCAGGCCCGTTTGAGGTTGGCCTTGGTGGCCAGCAGCGTGGTCATCGGCGCCTGAGCGATGTGACGGGCGATGGCCTCAACACGCGCGTCCAATTGGTCGCGCGGAACGACCTCGTTGACCAACCCGACCTCTAATGCCTTCTTGGCGTCGATGACCTCGGCGAGGTACAGGTAGTAGGCGGCGCGCCGCCAGTTCATGAAAACCCATGGCTCGATCGAGCATTCACCCGACGGCATGCCGAAACCCTGCAGCGGCGGGTAGGAGAAGTACGCATCCTCCGACGCGATGACGATGTCGGTAGTCAGCCCGTAGTGGGTTCCCCCGCCGACGCAGTAACCGTGCACCTGCGCGATGGTCGGCTTGGAGAACTCCCACAGGTTCAGGATCGGCTTGACGAACAGGTCGGTCTGCGGTTTCCAGGGCGTGCCCATGACCTGTGCGCCCTTGACGAATTCCGGGTAGTCGACCGCGTTGTTGCCGATCGCATGCCCCGAGCAGAAGCCCTTGCCGTTGGCCTTCAGGATCAAAACCTTGATGTCGTAGTCGCGGTCGGCGTCCAGCAGCGCGGCGTCGACTTCTTCGGCCAGCTTCTGGTCCTGGGCGTTGGCCTTCTCGGGCCAGTTCAGCGTAACCTTCGCGATGGCCCCTTCTTTTTGGTAGATGATTCTCTCGCGGGTCTCGTTGAGATCCATATGCGCTTACCCTTTCGTTATGACGTAATGACACCGATTTCGGCGCCGATGTCGTAGGTGGTTCCGACCTCGCCTGTCCATTGCACGGTGCCCGCGGCGCCGGCTTCGATTTCCTGTTCCACCTTCTCGGTGGCAATCACGTAGATCGGTGTGCCCTCTTCGACATGCTCCCCGGCATCGACCAGCAAGTCGGTGAGCTCGGCCTCCGAGACGGCGACTGATACCCGCGGGATACGAATGACGAAGTCACCCATGGGCTTTAGCCTTCTCCAAGGTGCGCTGTGCGGCGTCGACGATGCCTGCTGCCGACGGGTAGACCTGCGCCTCGAGTGCGGCCGCAGCCGGGTTGGGGACGAACCTGGCACCCACCCGCTCGACGGGTGCGGCCAGTTCGCCGAACAGTTCGGACTGCAGGATCGCGGCGATCTCTGCTCCTGGCCCGGCGAATTGGACTGCGTCGTGGACGATCACGGCTCTTTTGGTACGGCGGGCGGATTCGACGATCGTCTCGACGTCGAGGGGAACCAGAGTACGTAGATCGACGACCTCCGCGCTCACACCCTGGTCGGCCAATGTGGCGGCGGCCGCGAGGGCTTCGTGAACGCTGCGACCGTAGCTGATCACGCTGACGTCGGTGCCCGCTCGCTTGATGTCGGCCTGGCCGAGCGGAATTGAGAACCCGGGTTCGACGGGAACGGGTCCCTTTTTGCTCTGCAGACGAATGGTTTCGACGAACAGGCAGGGGTCCTCGTCGAAGATCGCCGTGGTCAGCAGGCCTTTGCCGTCGCGTGGGGTGGAGGGCACGATCACCTTCATCCCCGGGATGTGCATGAACCAGGCCTCCAGACTCTGCGAATGCGTGGCGCCGGTGGCCAGACCCGCATACACCTGAGTACGGATGGTGATTGGCGCGGTGGTACGCCCGGCCGTCATGAATCGCAGCTTGGCGGCGTTGTTGATCAGCTGGTCGGCAGCGATGCCGATGAAATCCATGATCATGATCTCGGCCACCGGCAGCAGCCCGTCGATCGCAGCCCCGATCGCCGCACCGGCGATCGCGGCTTCCGAGATCGGTGTGTCCAACACACGGTCGTGCCCGTACTTCGTCGACAGCCCTGCGGTCGGGCCGGACGCCCCGGGATCGGCGATATCCTCACCGAGCAGAAACACCCGGTCGTCGGCCTGCATCGCCTGATCCAGCGCAAGGTTCAGCGCCTCGCGCATCGTCATTTCTCTTTCTTGCATGTCCTCACACCGGAAACTTGATCGGGGCCGCGTACACGTCGCGGTCGAGTTCATCGATGGATGGGGAGTCCGCGCTCATCACGGTTTTCAGCGCGGACTCCACCGTCGCTGCAGCCTCGTTCTCGATGCTGTCGAGCTCGTCCGCACCGCAGATGCCGGCTTCGGCGAGGTGGTCGCGGAATCGCGGCACCGGATCGGCAGCCATCGCCGCGGCCAGCTGATCTTTGGGGATATACGGCATCCGGTCACCGAAATAGTGGCCACGAAAGCGGAATGTCACACCTTCGATGAAGGTGGGGCCATCGCCGTTGCGCGCCCGCTGCAGTGCTTCATCGAGCGCGGCCTTGACGGCCAGCGGATCGTTGCCGTCGACGCGTACGCCGGGCATGCCGTAGCCGGCCGCCCGGTCGGCGACGTGTTCGAGCTTCATGGTGTCGGCGGTCGGCGTCATTTCGGCATAGAGATTGTTCTGGCACACGAAGACGACCGGCAGATCCCACAGTGCGGCCATGTTGGCCGCTTCGTGGAATGAGCCGGTGTTGGTGGCGCCGTCACCGAAGCTGACCACCGTGACGCGGTCGAGTCCCTTGCGCTTGGCGGCCATCGCCAGACCGACCGCCACCGGTGGCCCGGCTCCGACGATCCCGGTCGAGAGCATCACGCCCTTATCGGGTTTGGCGATATGCATGGTGCCGCCCTTGCCGCGGCTGGCACCGACGGTACGGCCCATCATCTCGCCGTAGATCTCCTCCAGCGGCACGCCCTTGCCGATCAGATCGTGCAGCCCACGGTAAGTCGTGACCAGCTGGTCGTCGGGTCGCAGCGACTCACCCATCGCGGCGGCGATCGCCTCCTGCCCGCGCGACGGCCAGTACACGCACATGAACTCGCCGGTCCCGATGCCCTTCGAGAGCCGGTCGTCGGCCGCCTTCATCAGCACCATCAGCGCATAGATGCGCTTCTGGATCTCTGGAGCGACCTCTGCGGCGCGAGTCACTTTGTGTAGGACCCGATCTGCCGATAGACCTTGGGAATTGGCGGCGTCTCCATGTTGAGCAGCTCCAGCGACGACATTTTGCCGCTGGCACCAAGCTCCCCCAGCCGTTGGACCACCGAGTCGAGGTCGTCGCAGTCAAGCTCGTAAATTGCGATGAATGGCCCCTTTCCGTCGGTGGGCGCGAACCGACGGGCGGAGACGATGCCGTCCACGGAACAGATCTCCGCAAGATGCGTGTCGTTATACCACTTGTGATAGTCCTCCACACGGTCCGGCGACACCGGCATCGACTCCAGGTAGATGAACCCTTTGGGCATGCTCACCTCTCCACTTCGGTTGGGGTGCAGTTTGATTGACCGTGCCTTAAGCGCCAGCCCATGGCTTCACCTTGAGAAATCCTCCGGCGTCGACCCGGAGCTGCTGGCCGGTGATGTAGCGGGCGGCATCGGAGGCCAGAAACAGCACGGCCTCGCTGATGTCCTCGGGTTCGACGTAGGGAATCGGCATCGCCTGGACTAGCGGGAAAACCGGTTCGGCGTCTTCACGAGTCGGATTCTTCAGGTCGGGCCGGAAGGCCCGGTACATCGGCGCACTGTGCAGCATGTCGGTGTTGACGTTCGTCGGGTGCACTGCATTCATCCGGATGGAGAACTTGGCCAGCGCCAGCGCGAAGTCGTTGACATAGTGCGCGGCAGCTATTTTCGCAAACGCATATCCAGCTCCGCCGGGGCCGCCGTCGATGCCGGTGGTGTTCATCGACGACATGAATGCCGCGTTGGATCCGATTACGATGATCGAGGCGCCGGCGTGCAGGTGTTTGAGGCTGGTATGCACGAGGTTGAGCACGCCGACCAGATCGACGTCCACCGCGTCGGCGAAGGCTTGCGGCGGCAGGCCCGCGGTGAGCGGACAGATGCCTGCGTTGGCGACCACGACGTCAAGATGACCCAACTCGGCGACGCCCCGCTCGATAGCCGCGGATAGGGCGGCGCGGTCGCGAACGTCGGCGATCTCGGTGTAGGCGCGCTGCCCCTCCTTCTCGACGAGCCGGGCCGTTTCGTCGAGGTCCTCCGGTCGGGCCAGCGGGTACTCGTTGGTTTCGATGTCGGCGCACAAGTCCACCGCGATGATGTCGGCGCCCTCGGCGGCGAGCATTCGGGCATGGGAGCGGCCCTGACCGCGCGCGGCCCCGCTGACCACCGCTACCTTGCCCGTCACTCTGCCCATCACCGGTCCTTTCTCAGCGCCTTCGACGAGAACGAATCAAGTTGAAGCCCAGGCTTATTGGTGTCATGCGCCAGATGACCGACAGGTGCGCCGACCCGGCCAACAGGTGGGACCGGACGAGCGTTCGACTCCATCGCATCTCTTCCACGACGCTGCGTCGTTGCAGTTCAGGCTGACGAATACCTATAGTATCTATACTACCTAAAATAGAAAAGACACCGAAAAGAGTGGGCAAATGTCAGGCGTGCTCAGTGGCGTCCGGGTCGTCGAGCTGGCTTCGTGGACGTATGTTCCTGCTGCCGGTGTCGCTCTGGCGGACTGGGGCGCAGAGGTCATCAAGGTGGAGAGCATCGTCGGTGATCCCGGCCGGGCGCTCGTCGTCGGAGGGTTCACCCGGCAAGCGGCGCGTGCCGACACCGACTTCATCCTCGAGCTGAGCAACCGCGGAAAGCGAAGCATCGCATTAGATCTCAAGAATGAGACCGGTCGAGAATTCTTCGGGCGACTGCTGGCCGCAGCGGACGTATTGCTCACCAACTGGCTCCCGGCGGCGCTGGAGCGGGCGCGCCTGACGGTCGACGACATCCGCGCGTTCAACCCGAACATCATCATCGCGCGCGGAACGGGGTTGGGTGTGCGAGGCCCCGACCGCAACCGGGGCGGTTTTGACGCCGCCACCTATTTGGCTCGCGGCGGAGTCGCGTACACGCTCACACCGTTCGGCACCGAAAATCCCGCCGTGCAGGGCCCGGCCTTCGGCGACCTGCAGGCCGGGATCACCCTGGCTGGCGGCGTCTGCGCAGCACTGTTCCACCGCGAACGCACCGGCGAGCCGACGATCGTGGATTCGTCGCTACTGGCCCAGGCGATGTGGAGCATCGCTCCGTCGATTTCGGTCGCCGACCTCTTCGGCATCGACGGCATACCGGGAGCGCCACCGGGGTTGGCGATGAACCCCCTGGTCAACCGGTACAAGTCTAAGGACGACCGGTGGATCCAGATGGTGTTTCTCCAGCCGGACAAGTTCTGGGCCGGATTCTGTCAGCGGATCGGATTGCCTGGGCTGGCCACCGACGAGCGCTTCGTACCGTCGTCGAATCTGGTCGCCAACGCCGCCGAAGCGACCGCCCTGCTAGCCGACAAGTTCGCCGAGCACGGCCTCGAGCACTGGCGGCAAGCACTGGCCGATGAACCCGGCGTGTGGGCGCCGCTGGCCACCCCACGTGAGACGCTCAACGACCCGCAGAGCAAACCCAACGGCTACCTGATCACCAATGTCGACGACCAGGGCATCGAATACGAAATGGTCGCTGCACCAGTGCAATTCGATGAAAATCCACCTGGCCCGGGACGCGCGCCCGAACACGGGCAGCACACCGAGGAGATTCTGCTCGAGCTCGGCTTCGACTGGGACGACATCGCCAAGGCCAAAGACAGCGGAGCAATCCTGTAGCCTGCCCCTCGAATGTAAATCTTGTGGAGGGCGTAAAGGGGAAGTCATGACTGCGGGCGTCGAACAGCTGGAGTTTCAAGCCGAGGCGCGACAGCTGCTGGACTTGATGGTCCACTCGGTCTACTCCGAGAAGGATTCATTTCTGCGGGAGCTGATCTCGAACGCCTCCGATGCTCTGGACAAGCTGCGGATTGAAGCGTTCCGGAACAAGGACCTAGAGGTCGACACCTCCGATCTGCACATCGACATCGAGGTCGACAAGGACGCGCGGACCCTCACCGTCCGCGACAACGGCATCGGCATGACCCGCGCCGAGGTCGTCGACTTGATCGGCACCCTGGCCAAGTCAGGTACCGCCGAGCTGCGTCAGCAGTTGCGCGAGGCTAAAAACGCCGCCGTTTCCGAGGAGCTGATCGGTCAGTTCGGTATCGGTTTCTACTCCACCTTCATGGTGGCCGACAAGGTCGAGCTGCTCACGCACAAGGCCGGCGAGAGCGAGGCGACCAAGTGGGAGTCGAGCGGCGACGGCACCTACACCATCGCCTCGGTCGAGGATGCTCCGCAGGGAACGTCGGTCACCTTGCATCTCAAGCCGGAAGACAAAGAGGACGCACTCCACGACTACACCTCGGAGTGGAAGATCAGGACGCTGGTCAAGAAGTACTCCGACTTCATCGCCTGGCCCATCCGGATGGAGGTCGAGAAACGGACCCCCGCTTCAGAAGACGGCGGGGAAGAGACCGTCACCATCGAGGCCGAGACCCTCAACTCGATGAAGGCGCTATGGGCCAGGCCCAAAGACGAGGTCTCGGACGAAGAGTACAAGGAGTTCTACAAGCACATCGCGCACGCCTGGGATGAGCCGCTCGAGGTCATCGCGATGAAGGCCGAGGGCACCTTCGAGTACCAGGCCCTGCTCTTCATCCCGTCGCACGCCCCATTCGACTTGTACGAACCGGGCGCGGACATCGGTGTCCACTTGTACGTCAAGCGCGTCTTCATCATGGCCGACTGCGCCGAGCTGATGCCCAGGTATCTGCGGTTCATCAAGGGCGTCGTCGACGCACAGGATCTGTCACTGAACGTTTCCCGCGAGATCCTGCAACAGGATCGGCAGATCAACGCGATCCGGCGCCGTTTGACCAAGAAGGTCCTTTCGACGATCAAGGATCTGCAGTCTGAGCGACCGGAGGACTACCGCACGTTCTGGGGCCAGTTCGGCAAGGTCCTCAAGGAAGGGCTGATGCGGGACTTCGACAACCAGGAGACCTTGCTGCAAATCTCCTCGTTCGCCTCCACGCACAGCGACGAAGAGCTCACTACTCTCGCCGACTACGTGGAACGGATGAAGGACGGCCAGCAGCAGATCTTCTACGCCACCGGCGAGTCGCGTCAGCAGATCCTCAACTCACCGCACCTGGAAGCATTCAAGGCGAAGGGTTACGAGGTGCTGCTGCTCACCGACACCGTCGACGAGATCTGGCTGGGGTCGGTGACCGAGTTCGACGGCAAACCACTGCAGTCGGTGGCCAAGGGCGAGGTGGACCTCGACACCGAGGAAGAGAAGACGGCCCACGACGCCGAGCGCAAGGAGCGGGAGAAGGATTTCGCCGACCTGCTCGGTTGGCTGAAGGAGACCCTCAGCGAGCACGTCAAGGAAGTGCGGTTGTCCACCCGGCTGACCGAGTCGCCAGCCTGCCTGATCACCGATGCCTTCGGCATCACCCCGACGCTCGCCCGCATGTACCGGGCTTCCGGCCAAGACGTTCCGGTCGAGAAGCGGACTCTGGAACTCAACCCGAACCATCCGCTCATCACCGGCCTGCAGCAGGCGCACAAAGACCGCGCCGACGACCCATCGGTCGCTGAAACCGCCGAGTTGCTTTATGGCACAGCACTTCTCGCCGAGGGTGACACACCCGAAAACCCGGCACGGTTCGCTGAGTTGCTCGCGCACCGGCTGGCCCGCACGGTATAGACGCACTTGGCCTCTAGGCTGGGCGGCTTTAGTTGCCGTGCCGCACTTGGCTGAACGGCACACCACGGTCAGCGGCGTACTCGCGGGGGAAGTTCAGCACCCGCTCCCCGATGACGTTCCGCGCCATTTCGATGGTGCCGCCGCCCATGCAGACCGCTTGCCGGGCCAGGTACCGCAGACCGGTCTGCAGGCCCTCCCCCTCTGCGCCCACGACACCGGCCGTTCCGGTGATCGCCAACCCGGTGTCCATCTCCAACGTCACGGTCTCGGCGTGGAAAAGCCGGATCAAGGTTCCGGCGGCGGGCGGGAGGCTGCCGTCGCGGACACTGCGGTAGACATGGCCGCCCAGCTGATCGCTGACCGCACGGTGCACCAGTGCCCGACCGGCCAACTGTTGTACCCGCTCGTTGTCGGCCTGCCCTATCGTCTTTGCCAGCGCCACATAGTTCACCGGCGTCGCCCGGCCGCCCTCGCTGCCACTGCCGCTGGCGAATTCCGAACCCATCCCCACCGCGCGGCGCTCATGGTAGAGCTGGCGCGAGGCCACCGCCCACCCCTCGTTGACCTCGCCGACAGCGGCGTCGTCGCCGACGTCGACACCATCGAGAAACTCCTCACAGAACTCCGTGGAGCCATTGAGTTGAGTGATGCGCCGCAACGTGATTCCGGGATGCTTGATGGGCACCAAGAACATGGTCAGGCCGTCGTGCTTGGGCACATCCCAGTTGGTACGGGCCAGACAAAGGCCGTAGTCGGCGGCGAATGCGCTTGTGCTCCAGGTCTTTGCGCCGTTGATCACCCAGCGGTCGCCATCGCGCTCGGCACGGGTGATCACACCGGCCAGGTCCGATCCGCCGCTGGGCTCAGACAGCAGCTGAACTAGCACCTCGTCACCCCGCAAGGCCGCGGCGATGTGCTGACGTTTCTGCTCCTCGCTCCCAGTATCGAGCAGCGTCGCGCAGCAGATGGTGAACGTGGGCGTGTTGAGGATCAGCGGCATCTCATAGCTGAGGCTCTCCTCGTCGAATGCCCGCTGGTAGTCGTAATCCAGACCCAGCCCGCCGTACTCGCGGGGAAAGCAGATTCCGGCGAATCCGCCGTCATAGAGCCGCTTTTGCAGCTCGCGAGCCCGCTGCCAGCAGCGTTCCTCGTCACGATGGGCGGCCGGTGGAAACGCGGGATCGATGGGTGGCGTGTTGTCGGCCAGCCAGGCTCTCGCCCGGGCGCGGAACTCATCGATGGATTCGACGGGTGCCGCTGTGTCGGTTCCGAAGGCCTTGGATGTCTTAGCCATCAAGCAGACCTCGGGGCCCGGTTTCCTGCCTCCTGCCACTGGTACACCCGCAGGTTGTGCTCTTCGGGCGTGCCGAACATGGACCGGTACAACGCAACCCGCCGCAGGTACACGTGCAGATCGTGCTCCCAGGTGACGCCGATTCCACCGTGCATCTGCACACAGCCCTGCACGATCTCGGTCGCCATTTCCCCGACGTACGACTTGGCGATGCTGGCCGACAAACCGGCCTCGGGCGAACGGGCCGCGATGGCGGCAACCGCCGCGGCCGTCGTTGCCCGGCATGCCTCCAACCACATCTTCATATCGGCGAAGCGGTGTTTGAGTGCTTGGTAGGACGCCAGCGGACGGCCAAAGGTGTGCCGGTCCAATGCCCATGCGACGGTGAAGTCGAACACGGTCTGCAGAATGCCGACCACTTCGGCGCACTGCAGCACTTGCGCGAGTTGGCTTTGATGGTCGATCAGCCCGGCGGTCTCGGCGGCGCTGCCGACGGCCGCGCTGTGGTCGACGTCCACGCCGTCGAAATGCACGCGGGCGTAGTGCTTGACGAGATCGACCGACTGTTGCGGTTCGATCTGCACCCCGGAGGCCTTGGTAGGCACCAGGAACTGGCGCACGCCGTCGTCGCTGTGTGCCACCACAAGCAGCAGGCCGCTCTGGGCGCCCGCTTCCACGCGATCTTTGACGCCGTCGATGCGGTAGCCGGAGTCGGTGGGTGTGGCAGTCACCGCCGGTTGATGGGGCGCCCAGCCCTGTCCGGGCTCGTAGACGGCCCAGGAGGCCACCGTTTCACCGGAGATCAACGACTCGATCGTGGCCGCATGAGACTGCCGCTCGGCGCAGTCGACCAGACTGGCGAGCACCGTGCTGACGGGATACAGCGGCCCCGGCGCCACAGTCTTTCCGAGTTGTTCGGCGACCATCGCCAGATCGGCGACGCCATCGCCCGACACGCTGCCGCCGCCGAGTTCCTCGGGAACCAGCAAGGCCGTCCAACCCAGCTCAGCGGCCCGCTGCCACCAGGTCTGGTCGAAGGAGACGCCCGCCGCGTGCAGCTCCCGCACCCGGCTCAGCGGAACCTCTTTCTGCAGAAAAGCTTGGGTGGTGGAGGCGAAGAGTATCTTTTCGGGGGAATCGACGGCAGTCATGATGTTGGCTGGACCTCCATGGCCTTCCTTCACCGTTGCGGATGAAGGCTGGGCGTGTCCTGGTCATCCGTCCGATTCGAACCCAGTCGGGGTTCACTGGTGCCTTCGATGGTAGCAATGAGCAATACAGTAAGAGATACCGGAGTTCAGTCGATAATGACGTCTAGAAGCTGTGGTCGCTGTGGCTGACGCTGGCGAACGGCCGGCGGATTCCGCCAAGGCGAAGGCGGACGCGATCGCGTTAGCCGAGCAGGCCGAGGCCGAAGCGGCTGAGGCAGAAGCGCTGGCTGCGGCGGCGCGCGCACGCGCCCGAGCCATCAAATTACGGCGTGAGGCGCAGGCGGAGGCGGAAGCGGAGGCGGAAGCCGACAACGATGCCGAAGACACCACCACGGTCGTCGAAGCCGCAGACGACACCGCGGAGGCGCTCGAAACGCCCGAGTCATCCGAGGAGTCCGAGGAGTCCGAGCCGTCCGAGGAGCCGGAGCCACCTGCGGGGTCGACCGAGTCGACCCGCCAGCGGTTGCGGGTGCCGGGGTTGTCCGGGTTATCCAGGGTCCTCGCCGCTGCCGCCATCTTGGCCATCTGCGGTCTGCTTGGAGCGAGCGGATGGATGCTCTGGCATCACCACACCGTCCTGGCGGAACGGCAGCGATCCGCGGCGTACGTCGCTGCCGCCAGGCAAGGCGTCGTCAACCTGACGTCACTGGACTTCAATAAGGCCAAAGAAGACGTCCAGCGGGTACTCGACAGCGCCACCGGCGAATTCAGAGACGACTTCCAGCGTCGCGCGGACGATTTCGCGTCGGTGGTAAAAGATTCCAAAGCGGTTACCCAAGGGTCGGTCACGGCCAGTGCGGTTGAGTCGATGAGCAAGGATTCCGCCGTGGTTCTGGTGCTGGCCAACGAGCGCGTCACCAATTCGGCTGGCGCCAAAGACGATCCACGCGCTTTTCGGTTCCGGGTTTCAGTGGTCCGAGACGGTGATCAACTGAAGATTTCGAAAGTCGAGTTCGTGCTATGAGCGCCGACGACAAGACCGAGCAGCAGAACGTCGAGGGCGTCGCCGATCTGGAGCCCAGCGACGGGGTCGAGATCGACAAGACGGCCGCAGACGAAG
>Ga0209040_10000850_pt1 | contig 23735 bp, 20 predicted proteins | sample BogFormECP12_OM3_FD_188240 | JGI IMG/M metagenome (GOLD analysis project Ga0209040, IMG submission 188240) | Bog forest soil microbial communities from Calvert Island, British Columbia, Canada - ECP12_OM3 (SPAdes) (version 2) | ecosystem: Environmental > Aquatic > Freshwater > Wetlands > Bog ... | reverse complement strand
GCGAATTCCTGCGCCAGAACTTGGCTGATGGTGGGGGGATCGCAGGACGGTTTGTTGGGCGATTTCGCGGGTAGTTTCATGGGCTCTGGAACAAGGCACGCGCGAGACGGCGGAAGGCAGCCAGGTATCCGGCACGTTAGTATGTCGCTCGTTGCGAGGTAGTGAGCGCATGACGCGAATCGTTACAGAAAATAATTTGCGGGTGCGTTAACCTCGCTGCGCGAATGATGCACGCGCACGGATGCATTTCGCAACGCGAAAATAGACGAAGTCGCGCGGTGGGACAAAAGACTGTGGTAAAATCCAACTTGTCAGGGTGCGCCGCGAACAAGCAGCATTTACGCGTTTCGTCGCGGAGCGAATGGCGGAATCGTTTTGCACGCACGGCAAGCAGAGAGGTGTAAATAAAAATGGAAGTCAACGCTCTGCAACAGATGCTTTCGCGCTTGCGGCAGGTGCAGGAAGACTTGCAGCAGCAGGTGAACGCGGTGGCTGTGGAAGCTTCGGCTGGCGGCGGAATGGTAACCGTAAAGATGAACGGCCAGAAGCAGGTGTTGGATGTGCGCATTGAGCCGGAAGTGTTCGCCGGAAAAGACCAGGAGATGCTGCAGGATTTGATTCGCGCCGCGGTAAACGAAGCTTCGCGGCGCGTCGATGACGAACTGGCCAGCCAGATGAAGAATATCGCCGGCACCATGCCAGGCATGGCTGGACTCAAAATTCCCGGCCTGTTCTAGTTCTGCCCTCCTATTCCTTAGCAGTGCCGTTTCTCCCGTTACCCTACCTCTCGCGGTCAGTTTATATTACTGACAAGTATGTTCGGAACCTGAGGCCCGCGCTGGGGGATTGCCGCGTTCCGGCGTTTGCCTCTCGCAGGCTTGCAGTTTGTGCAGGGCGGATGTCTAATACTGGGCATGGAGGCAGTATGGAAATATTGACAGCATTGCGCGAGGAAGAGTCTAAGTTACAACATCAGTTAACCAGCGTCCGGGCCGCGATTACGGCGCTGGGCGGGGCCTATGGCGGTCCGTCGGTGGCGATTCGCCATGGAAAGGGCGGGCGGGGTAAACGCGTGGTTTCGGCCGCGCTGCGCGCGCACCTCTCGCGGAAGGCCAAGGAGCGCTGGGCGAAAGTACGGGCGGAAAAAGCCAAAAAATAGAGTGCCGTTTACAATCTCACGCAGGTAAAGGCCGCCGCAATTTGTGGGCGGCCTTCACTTTGTTAGGAAGGTTAGTTAGATACCTGCCATCTCGCGGACGTGCCAGAAAGCTCCCGATCCTGAATTGTTAAGATCCGCGTACTGCGCGACAGCGCTCTAAACTGTAGCGCCTGGCACCCAGCAGCTGTGGTCAGCGCGGCGAAGACAGGCGTGGTTTGCTTGAGGCGTTGCGGTGTGCTACACATCTGAAATGCCCGATTTCGCCGCTCCTGTCGAACGATTGATCGATGAACTAAAACATTTGCCCGGCATCGGGCAGAAAACCGCACAGCGCCTGGCGTTTTTCTTGCTGCGCGCGTCCAAGGAAGACGCCTTGGGGCTCGCGGAGGCGATTCGAGAGGCGAAAGAAAAAATCCGTACCTGCTCCACGTGTAACAACATCACTGACACCGACCCGTGCCTGTATTGCGTCGGCCCTTCGCGCGCGAAAGCCATCATTTGCGTGGTCGAAGAAGCCCACAACATTATGGCCATCGAGAAGACCCGCACCTACAGTGGCATGTACCACGTTTTGGGTGGGTCCCTATCGCCGCTGTCGGGCCGCGGACCCGATCAACTGCATATTAAGTCGCTGATTGAACGGCTGAAGGGCGGCACCGTCGAAGAAATCATCATGGCCACAAATCCAACCGCCGAGGGTGAAGCCACAGCGGTCTACCTCTCCAAGTTGTTGAAGCCGCTGGGGGTACGAGTGTCGAGAATTGGCGTGGGCATACCCGTTGGCGCGGATCTGGAGTATGCGGACGAAGTCACCATGATGAAGGCCATGGAAGGCCGCAGGGATTTGTAGCGGCGGGCCAAACTAAGCCGCTAGTACGTACAGGACGCTCTAGGCAAGAACTTAAATTCGTTGTACAGTCTGCCCGTCGGTAGATTTCAAAGCACGTTGGAAGACTCTCCCCGCAGTGAGTAGGTCCTTCCTTAGGAGGTGCGCTGTGACGAGTGTGAGCGCACTGCTTCGTGGTGTCGTTTCCGGCTGTGGTTTCAAGAGCGGTTTTCAAGAAAACTGTGGATGAAGCGCGCGTGCACAAATTTGCGCGTTGATGGCGCCCATTGCCCGCCCCGGTCTTCGCCGTTTGTGGCCCGGCGTGACACGGGCCACAGAGATAGCTGTCAGTGATGACTATGGTTCCTGTGGCGGGATCGTTCGCGGCGTCGGGCGCAGGACGGCTCTGCGGAAAAAAGATCGGCGGACATTTTTATGGACGAGTTCAACGGCGGTTTTGCACATGAGGCAGGCGATATGGTATCCCAGAGCGTAATGAGTCCTGGAAATGAGTTGCGCAAGCGGCGCAGCACGCGGATCGTGCAGGCCGTGCCGCTGGCGGTCACCGGCGTCGATGCCCTGGGACGCCCGTTCACGGAACGGACCTCGACGCTGATTATCAATTGCCATGGCTGCCGCTACCAGTCCAAGCATTACGTGCTGAAGAATATGTGGGTTACTCTGGAAATTCCGCATCCGGAAAGCGGACACCCCGCACGTAATGTGCGCGGGAGGGTGGCGTGGATCCAGAGGCCGCGCACCGTGCGACAGCTGTTTCAGGTAGCGCTGGAGTTGGAGCTGCCGGGCAATGCCTGGGGCATGGCGTTTCCTCCCGAGGATTGGTTCGGCTTTCCAGAATCTGCTCCGCCGTCCGCCGGAACTGCTGGCACAAACGTTTCTCCTCTGCCAGGCATGGCCCTCCCGCACCCGAGCGACGCGGCACACGGGGAACATTTGATCGGCGCAGAACCGGGAGTGTCGCTGAACGATCCGGAGTTGTGGTCGGCTTTGGGCACCGACAATGTGCGGATCTTCCCTTCTCCGATCAGCACGACGGACGCGTCGCTGCAGCTGGCGCGCCAGATGGCCCGGCTCCTGGGCGATGCCAAGCAGCAGATTCAGGCCGCCGCGCGGGACGCCGCCACCAACGCGGTGTCCTCGGAACGGCACACGGCGTTTGAGCAATGGGAACAAAAGTTTGCGGCGGCGCGCGTGGAAGTAGTGAACGAGGGCGAGCGCGCCATCGAGAAAATACAACGGGAAGCCGCGGAGCAGAGCAAGCGCGTCGCAGCAGCCGCCGAGGAGTTAGCGGAAAAGACGCGCAACGAATTGCCGCAGACCATGGCTCCGCAGCTTGAGCAGCTGGCGCAGGCGGCCAGCGGGAAGCTGTCGGAGGACGCCGCGGCGCAGCGGGAACAATTGGCGCAGCATGCCGCGGATAAGGCGGAAATGTTGCGGCAGCTCTGCGAGCAAGCGGATGCGGCAGCCGGAAAACTCGGCGCGCAACGCGAAAGCCTTGCTGCCGAATTGCAGGAACGTGCGGTGGCTGCCCAGAAACTGCTGGATGAAGCCCGCCTGGCGCTGGAAGAGCGTGCGCGAGCTGTTGAAGAGCAGGCGCGCAAGTTGGAAGAAAACCGGCAGGCGGAAGAGGAAACGGCGCGGCGCCGAGCGGCGGCGCTGACCGCGCAGGGCGAAGCTTTACAGGCGGCAGTGCACGAAAGTGAAAGCCGCCTGGCAGAGTTGGTGGAGACACAGCAGCGCGCGGAGGAGGCCGCCCGGGCTCTGGCGCAGGAGACTGCTCGGGCGTCCGAAGCGGCCTCTGCTCGCGTTGGGGCGCTGCAGGACGAGGTTCTGCAGCGACACGCCTTGATGCAGGCCGCGATGGAAGCAAGCTGGCGCGCGCAGCTTGAGGCGGAGATGGAAGCAGCCAAGGGTCGCTGGCAAGAACAAATTGCCGGCATGGCTCAGGGCGCGATCGAGAACGCGGTGGCCAGTACCGTGGTGGCGGCCAGGGAGCAGGCTTCGCTGGAATTAGAGGGCCACGCGCGAGCTTTGCACGCGCAACTACAAGAGGAAGCTGCGCGGCGGCTGGACGAGCACATTGACACGCGCGTTGCGGAGCGCTTGCACGCCCAACTTGACACGCACCTGGCGGCACTGAACGAATCCTCCAGCCGTCTGTTCGGCGCAGCGGAAGAGCGCGCCGCGCAATTGCACGAGGCGGCCGCTGTTGCGGCGAACGAGAGCGAGCAGCGCGCGGTGGCTGCGCGCGAAGCGGCGGCAAACGCGGTCGGCGAGGCGGAGCAACGGCTGGTGGCGCTGCGGACCTCGGTGGAAGAATTTGTGAATGGGGTGTTCCGTGAGAAGACGGAGCGTCTGGAGCCGCTGATTTGGCGCGCCGGAGAGGCCATTGGGCGGCTGGAACATTTTTCCTCGCGCCTCGATACGGCCCAGGAAGATTCGCTGCATGGCTTCCGCGCGCAACTCGATGATGTGCTCACGCTGCATCGCAACGAATTACACCGGCGCTCGGAATCGCTGTTTGAAGAGATCAACGGGCGCATCCGCGGAGCGTTTGAGGAGGCCAGCGGCGCGGCCGTCTCGCAATTTGCGGAGCAGGTGAGCGCCACCGTTCAGCCGCATGTTGCGCAGGCCCACGAAGCGGTACAGCAGGCCGAAGAAGCCGTGCACCGGCTGGCGGGCGGTCGCTCCCTGCTGGATGCCGCGATGACCCTGCAACAGGACCGCATTCGCGGCTTTGCCGACGAGGCCTTTGCCGAATCCCTGGCGCGCTTCCGGGAGAACTTGGGGACCATCGAGCAGGTGCTGCAGGAATCCTCGCAGGCGATCACCGAGCGAGGTTTAGCGGAGCTGGAAGGGAAAATTGAAGGCCTGAGAAATCGCACCATCGAGGACGTCCAGAAATCGTCGGAGTGGTACGAAAAAAAGGCCCAAACGCAGATCCAAAGCGCCACGGAGCGCGCCATCGAGCTCACCGCCACGTCGCTGCGCGAGAAAGCGGGCGAAGTCTCCAGCGCCTTTGCCATCGAAGTGGATCATGCCAGCCGCAATTTCGTGGTCCATACACAATCGCAGATGGAAGAGGTGTTGCGCGACGCCTTTGAGCGCTCGCGCGGACTTTTTGCCGAGGCCGCGGAAACCACCACGGCGGCGTTCACCGACGAAATACAACGAACGGCACGCGCGGAGCTCGCCGGATTCGGCGAAGAAGTGCAACGCGCGGCTGGCGAAATGCGCGGGCAAATCGAAGCAGCGCGCGTGGAGCTGGCTCTGCGCGCCACCGCCGAGCAGGAAGATTTTCTCAAGCGTTTTCAGGCCGGGATGCACCGCGCCATGGAAACCAGCGTGGCGGACGCGCGGCGGAGCGTGGAGGCCAGCTTTGCGCCGCTGCTCGATTCCGTCCGCGGCGTCACGCAGGCGCACCAGGAAGAGTTGCGCGGTTTGTACCAGCGCGCGGGCGAAGCTGCGGCCGAGGAACACCGGGAAAAATTGCGCGCCATTTCCAATCAATGGATGCTGGCCACGGTGGCCTCGCTGGATAACAAAGCACGCGGCATCGTGACGGATATCTCCGCCAACGCCGAGCAGCAATTGCGCGCCGCCTGCGAGCAGGTGTTCGCCGGCGTCGGCGATTCCCTGCGCGAACACATGCGCGAAATCGCCTCCGGCATGGACGCCAAAGCCAAAGGTCATTCCGCGTAGCAAAAGTATGTGTAGGCTCCGGATCGTAGTCGTGCCTAACTGAAGTTCCATCGCAAAGCCTGCTCTGCCGAGCCTGATATACTTGCTGTTCATGGCAAATCGAGCTTATCTGCGGGTGTGGACGCGCGAGTTTACGGAAGAAAATTTGATTGCGCAGTTCGCACGATTTTTGGCCACGGCACCGCTCTCCTCCTCACAACAGACATTCACCGAACTGACCGTGCAGCCTATCGATCCCACCGAAACACCGGTCGCCTATTGGGATTTGCGGCCCACAAAATTTGGACCTGCGGAGGTGGCCGCGCTGGCCATCCAACAGTTAAACTTCGACTCCGCATATCAGGTAGCCGGCAAGTGGGATTTGTGGGAAATCGATATGGAAACTTTGAAGTGGCAACACAAGCCCGAGCCGCTGCTGCTGACTTGCCAGGGCCTCGACTACGACGGCGGCACTGCCGCCACTGATGGCAATTTCTTGGTGGATCTGGGCTTCGAGCATTTCTTCACCGGACATGGAGGTCTGCTCGCTCCGGGAGCGGCCGCGAATCCCTTCGATTCTTCGGACCATCCTCTCGAGCGTACCTTCCGGAATTGGATGTCCGCAGACGGCAATTTGAAGGAATATCACGCCAAGACACGCGAGAACATCAAACAGCTGTTTGCCTGGATCGAGCGCATTGAAGGAGCCTTGCCGGTGGAGCGCAGCGAACTATGGAGCGAAGGTGAAGAAAATTTCGAGGCGCGGCTCGATGCGATTCTGGGTCAGCGCTAGCGCGGCTTTACTTGTTTGCGCCGCTGCCTTTGCGCAAGCTCCGAATTCAGCGAAGCAGGCGATAGTCAAAGCGCACAGATTCAACGAACTGACCCTGGCTGGTTTGCGCCCGGGCCGGGATAAAGCCGGAAAAGCGATTCAGCTTTTCGGGAAGCCGGATGTACGGTCATCGGACAAACAGTCGCTATCTTGGGCCTTCGAGTCGCAGGACGGAGCTTACTACCTGAATCTCGACGTGGACAAGATGGACGTGGTGCAATCCGTCCGCGTATCGCATGGCCCGGGCCCTAGCGGAATCATGTTGCCAAAGCACAACGCGCTCTTCGCTCGCAAATGGGAAAGCGGCCGGGGACTGGAGGTCGGAGCGCCGGGGGCGCGGGTCGCCACATTATATGGCGAGCCCGATTCGCGCAGTCCTTCCACTAAGGACGGGCGAAGACTAGAATTACTGTACTACGCCTTTGACTGGGCGGGCGCGGACGTGCCACAGGTAATGGAAGTGGTCTGCACGGTCAACGATGATGGAAAGTCAGGGCGCGTGGTGGAGATTACGTTGGCAGCGCCAAGTTTGTAGCTTCAGAATACAAGCCATAATGACAAGCGCAACGTCTGACAAAATGATGAGTTGTACGGGCAGTGCGCCGCTGCGTGTTGGGCTTCATCGCGCCAGCACCAACCGTGTTGTGCTGATCTCGGCAATCGCCGTCCTTGTGCTCGGCCCGGCTGGCTGTGGCGTGAATCCGCCAGCGCCCAACTCCGAAACGACGGCGCCCGTTGCGGCGGAGACAAAGCCCGTAGCGCCGGCAGTGCCACCCGAAATACAAGGCGCGGCGCAAACTTTATTGGGTAGCGAGGCGAAGGTGTTGGTTTTTGGCGATTTGGCAAAAAATGGCAACCAGGAATTTTTGGCGGCGAACGTGCTCCCGAAAACGCCAACGAATAATATTCCGGGAACCGTGGTGACCCGCGCGGTGATCGTCGAAAATCAAGATGGGAAATGGACGGAATTGCTCCACGTCGACGAACACCTGAAAAATCCCAAGGGCTACCTGGCTTTAACTCCCATGGAGCCGGTGACCGGCTGGCGCTTACAGTATGAACAGGACCCGGTGAAGGGCTTGCAGCTCTACTTCACTCCGGAAAAAACCAGCGATCCGCATGTGCTGCCTATCGGCGTAGGCTGGAATCCGAAGGTCAAGCGTTATCAATCGCTGGATCGCACCTTTCAGCAATATCTAGGTGAGTCGCCGCAGCTTGGCGAAACGCCGAGGTCTTCGCTACGAAGATGAGCGCGGCATCCACAAAAGAAACGGGAAATTCCGCGGGAAAAACGGCCGCTGCCGCGAAGGCGCCGAAGACTTCCGCCGCGCAGAACCTTGCGGGCCTGCGCCCGTACTTGCGGAAATATCCCGGCGCGATTGCGCTTGGAATGATCACGCTGCTGCTGATGAGCGTGGTCGGCAACATCATTCCACTGGCCACCGGCGTTTTGACCGATACGCTCTCCGGCAGCGCAAGGCCCTTCGCCCATGCCGTCAGCGAAGGCGGCGCGCCAACCATCGCCGCGAGCTGGCTTACGCGCGTGATTCCCTTCTACCAGCCGCACAGCCGCAATACCGTGCTCATTTATTGCCTGCTGCTGGTGTTGTGCGTGGCGATTAAGGGCGTGCTTTCCTTCACTACACGCTGGGTGTTGATCGGCGTGTCGCGCGATATTGAATTTGACATTCGCAACGATCTGCTGGCGCGGCTGTTACTGCTGGAGCCGGAGTTTTACGTGCGCAACCGCACCGGCGAATTAATGTCACGCGCCACCAACGACCTAAATAACGTGCGCATGGTGCTGGGTCCGGGAATTATGTATAGCGGCACGACGCTGGCGACCATGGTGCTGGCGCTCAGCGTGATGATGAAGTTGTCTCCGGTGCTCACGCTGTGGGTGATGCTTCCGGTGCCGGTAGTCTTCGTGGTGGTTCGCCACTTCGGCAAGATCATTCACGAACTATACGAAAAAATTCAGGCTTCACTCGCCACGCTCTCCGCCAAGGTGCAGGAGAATTTGTCCGGCGTGCGGGTCATCAGGGCCTACGCACAGGAAGAAGCGGAGATTCGCGGCTTCGATGAACCCAACCGCGAGTACGTGGCGCGCAACGTAAAGCTCATTCGCAACTGGAGCATGTTCATGCCTTCGCTCCAGGCTCTCATTGGGACGACATTTCTCATCGTGTTGTGGCAGGGCGGGCACGAGCTGCTGCGCAAGGAAATTTCGCTGGGCGCGCTGATAGCGTTCTATACCTACTTAGGGCAATTGGTTTGGCCCATGATCGCGCTCGGCTGGGTCACCAATATTTTTCAACGCGGCGCGGCGTCCATGGGCCGACTCACGTACATCTTGCGCGCGGAGCCGCAAATTGATGACCGCAGTGCGAAGGTGGCGGCGAGCGTCGTGCCCAAAGGCGACATCGAGTTTCGTAACTTGACGTTTCGCTTTCCGACAACCATGGCCGGTAATGGCGTCTCTTCCGCGGTGAAAGCCAATGGCTCAGGCAACGGAGCATCCAGCTTGAAGAACGGTGCAAGCGGGTCGGCGAACCATGGCCCGGGCGACTCGGCGAGCGAAGGCGTCACCGTCCTGCACGATATTAATCTGCGCATTCCCGCAGGCTCAACACTGGCGATTGTGGGACCGACGGGCAGCGGCAAATCTACGCTGGCCGCGCTGGTGGCGCGTTTGTGGGAAGCGCCCGACGGCTCCCTGCTCGTCGATGGGCACCCGATTCGCGAGTGGCCGCTCGAGACCCTGCGCCGCGCGATTGGTTACGTGCCGCAGGACACATTTCTGTTCAGCGAGACGATTGGCGAAAACATCGCCTTCGGCTTGCCTGCATACAACGAAGACCGTGTGCGCGAAGCCGCAGCCATCGCCAGCTTTGACGCGGAAGTGGAAGCCTTCCCGGAAAAATACCAGACCATGGTCGGCGAGCGCGGCATTACGCTATCCGGCGGGCAGAAGCAGCGCACCGCGATCGCGCGCGCCGTGGTGCGCGATCCACGCATCTTGATTCTGGACGATTCCCTTTCCAGCGTGGATACCCAGACGGAAGAGAGAATCCTAACCGGCCTGCGCGGCGTGATGGCCGGCCGCACCACCATCATGATTTCGCACCGCACCTCCACCGTGCGTGACGCCGACCAGATCGTCACCTTGCGCGACGGGCGCATCCTGGAATGCGGCACGCACGACGAGCTTTTGGCGCGCGGCGGATATTACGCGGATCTGTACCAGAAGCAATTGCTGGAAGAAGAGCTGGAACGGGCATGAGCAACATTCACGAAGAGGAAGCACTCGGAAAAGCCTACGACTCGCACCTGATGCGGCGGCTGCTGGAGTATATGCGGCCGTATCGCTGGAGCGTGGTGCTGGCCCTGGCGCTGGTGGCGGTGGTAACGCCACTGGAGCTTGCGCCGCCGATGCTCTTCCGCATTTCCATCGACAAGTATTTTACTCCGGCAGTGCGCGGCTCCATCACCGAAAGTGCCGCCTGGAGCGGCGTGAAGTGGATCAGCCTGATTTTCCTGGGCGTGCTGATTTTCGATTTTCTGGCGCAGTACATCCAGATCCGCATCATGCAACGCGTGGGCCAGGAAACCATGTACGACATGCGCACGGAAATCTTCAAGCACATCCAGCGCCTGCCCATGAGCTTTTTCGACCGCAACCCCGTAGGGCGCATGCTCACGCGCGTCACTACCGACGTGGACGCACTAAACGATCTTTTTGCCGCTGGCGTGGTCACCATGATCAACGATTTTTTCCTCCTGGTGGTCATGGCCGTGTGGCTATTTTCCATCGACCGGCGCCTGGCGTTCGACGCCTTTGCCGTGCTGCCGTTCATTTTGTGCGTGACGTATTTCTTCCGGAAGTTTGTACGCGACGCCAACCGCCGCATTCGCACCGCCATCGCGCGCATCAACGCGTTTCTGCAGGAATACATTTCCGGTATGAGCGTGGTGCAAATTTTTAATCGCGAGAAGAAGGCGCAGGCGGAGTTTGAAAAGCGCAACCGCGACAACATGCTGGCCTGGCGCGACGCCATTCTGGCCTTTGCCCTCTTTTATCCCGGCGTCGAATTTTTAAGTGTGTCCACCATCGCGCTGATTTACTGGTCGGGTGGCAACCGCGTGCTCGGCAGCGGCCTCTCTCTGGGCGTCCTGACTGCCTTCACCATGTACGCTACCCGTTTCTTCCGCCCCATTCAGGATTTGAGCGAGAAATTTAACATTTTGCAGTCGGCCATGGCCGCCTCGGAGCGCATCTTCCGCCTGCTGGATGAGCCGGTGACCATCGAGTCCGATCCCAACGCGGCGCGTCTGGTGGAACCGCGTGGCGAAATCGAATTTCGCAACGTGTGGTTCAGCTACAAGAACGAAGGCGAAATCACTGATGCGGATTGGGTCCTGCGCGATGTTTCCTTCATCGTGAAGCCGGGACAGACCATCGCCATCGTTGGCCACACCGGCGCGGGCAAGACCACACTCATTTCCCTGCTCCTGCGTTTTTACGACGTGCAGCGCGGCGCGATTATGCTGGACGGCGTTGATATCCGCTCCATCAACCTGCAGGATTTGCGCCGTCAGTTCGGCATCGTCTTGCAGGATCCCTTTTTGTTTACCGGCTCAATTGAATCCAATATTCGCCTGGGCACCGCAGGCATCGACCGCGCCACGGTGCAAAACGCCGTGAACGAAATCGGCCTGGGCGATTTCGTCATGGGCTTGCCGGAAGGCGTCGACACCATGGTAAACGAGCGCGGCTCGACGCTCTCCGTCGGCCAGCGCCAGCTGATCAGCTTCGCGCGCGCCTTGGCGCACAATCCGCGCTTCCTGATTCTGGACGAAGCCACTTCCAGCGTGGATACCAAAACCGAATTACAGATCCGCGAAGCCCTCGACCGCTTGCTCTCCGGCCGCACCGCGATGGTCATCGCCCACCGCCTGAGTACCATCCAGTATGCCGACCGCATTTTGGTCTTCCACAAAGGCCGCTTGCGCGAACAGGGCGCCCACCAGGAGTTGCTGGCCGTGCGCGGCATTTATTACCGCCTGTATCAGTTGCAATACAAAGAGCAGGAACTTGGCATCCCCGCGCTGGAAAACTCGCCGCTCGCAAGCGGTGCCACGGATGCGGCAATTCCCACGCCTTCGCCCGCGCATGATTAGCACGCCCTTCTCAGCGCACTCCGTGCCCTCTGTGTTAAAACAACACGCGCCCCATATGCAATCTCGCCCATCTAGCCACTCAAACCCGTAAATGCCCCCTTCCCTCCTACTCTCGGCGGGCGAGGCCAGCGGCGATATGTACGCCGCCCGCCTGGCCACCGAAATCCAAAAGCGCATAGACGTGGAAATCTTCGGCATGGGCGGGCCGCAAATGCGCGCCGCGGGCGTCGACGTAGTCACCGACTATTCCGAAGTCGCGGTATTAGGAATCACGGAAATTATCAGTCATCTGCCATCGCTGGTGCGCGCCATGCGCCGCCTGGTGAATGAGGCGCGCCAGCGGAAACCAGTCTTGGCGATCCTCACCGATTTTCCCGGCTTTCACCTGCGACTCGCCCGCAAACTGAAACCGCTTGGCGTCAAGAATGTGTACTACATCTGTCCGCAATTTTGGGCCTGGCGCCCTTGGCGCGTCCGAGTCGTCCGCCGTAGATTTGTGCAGGCCCTGTGCATTTTTCCCTTTGAAGAAGAGTTTTACGCGAAAGCTGGCGTCCCCACGAAATTTATCGGTCATCCGCTAGTCGGCATGGTCCATGCAACCTTGACGCGCGCGCAGTTCGCACAAAAACACGGACTCGATCCCGCTCGCTCGATGGTCGCGCTCTTGCCGGGCAGCCGCATAGGCGAAATCGCCCGCCATTTGCCAACGATGCTCGCCGCCTGCGCGGAATTGCGGAAGACCAAGCGCGAACTCATCTTTGTGATCGCCCTAGCCCCAGGCATAGAACTCGAGCAGATCAACCGTTTGGTGGGCGTCAGCGGAGTTTGCGCCGTGGTGATCCAGGACGAAACCTACAACGCTCTCGCAGCCGCCGACGCCGCCCTGGTCTGCAGCGGCACAGCCACCATCGAGGCCGCCCTCCTCGACGTTCCCATGGCGGTGGTTTATCGAGTTACGCCGCTGACCGCGACTCTAGCCAAGCCCTTGCTGCGCACAAAATTCTTCAGCATGGTCAATCTAATCGCGGACCGGCGCGTGGTTACGGAGCTTATTCAAGATGACTTTACGCCCGAAGCAGCGGCGCGAGAGTTGAGCCGGCTGCTGGATTCCAGCGAAGCGCGCGCGGAACTACGCAGCGGGCTGAGAGAAGTGCGCAACAAGCTGGGCCCGCCCGGAGCGGTCGAACGCGCCGCCGACGCCATTGTGCAGTCCTTGCGATAGAATTTGTTCCTTGCAGCGGACTATGGACGGAGTCGCTGCCGACCGTCCAAGCACTTTCAGCTTATTTTCTGCGCTGGCAACGCTTTGCGGGGTCTTTGGTATCCTATGTAGGTAGATTTACCATTGGTGCCGCTCCTGAAAGGTGTGTGATGGCCTGCCGCCGAACGCTGCTTCCCTCTTTTTTATGCTGCTTGATCTTTGCTGCCGGGTGGGCGCTGCCTGTGCGGGCGCAGGCCCCACGGCCGGTCAGCTTCCTGGCACAGCATTATGACGTGTCGGCGTCGCTGGACGGCATCAGCCAGTTGCTCACGGCTACAGCCAAGATTGAGTTTCGCGCGCTGGAAGTCTCCAGCACCTTGCGAGTGGAACTGCATCCCAACCTCGAAGTAAAGGAAGTAAAGAACGAAGCCGGAAAATCGCTGACCTTCGAGCGCGACAATGCCAATCCCCTGTACGTGTATGTGACCCTGCCCGGGTCGATCCCACGGGAAAGCAAGTTTTCGCTGACTTTTACCTACGCTGGCTTACTGGCCAATGCTGAAAACAGTCCAGTGCCGGGCATCCGCGTGGCGGTCATCGATCACGACGCCGCGTACCTTCTGCTCCCCGCGCGCTGGTTTCCCCTCACCAACTATCCCTCCAACCGCTACACCGCCACATTCCGCCTGAATGTACCGGACACCTGGGCGGTCGCCGGCACTGGTAAAGCACCGGCCCCCCAACCGATGGCCGCGACTGGGGCCGCTGCCGGCGGGCGACTCCTGTATACGTTTGAGTGCAAGACCGCCGCGCCAAACGGCAGCTTCGTGGCCGGCAATTTGCAACTCAATCCCAAGCAAGCGGAGGGCGTCAACGTAGCGGTCTACGCCCCACGCGAACAGTCCGGCAATGCGCAGGATTTCGCCAACAGCGTGGCGCGCTCTATGACCATTTTCTCCGACATGTTTGGCGGGCTCACGGATTCCGACATGCAGGTCATCCAGATGCCCGACGGCACCCTACGCGATTTCAACGGCCCGGGCGTGATTTTTCTGAGCCAGCGTGCCTGGAATCCCAAGGCCGGCGATAAGACCATCGCCAAAAATGTGGCCGCGCAATGGTGGGGCAACGCCGTGATGCCCGCGAGCCCCAATGATGTGTGGATTAGCGACGGCCTGGCGCAATATTCCGAAGCGCTGTATGCCGAGCAAAACGCCGGCAAAGAAGCCGGCCTGCGCACCATTGATGAATTCGCGGTCGGCGCCCTGATGTACGAAGACGCTGCTCCCATCGCGCAAGCCGCCCGCCTGGCGCCATACTCGGGCGACTACCGCTCGGTAGTGATGAACAAAGGCGCCATGATTTTCCACATGGTGCGCGCGCAGATGGGCGACGTGCCCTTCCGCAATTTGCTGCATGATTTTTATGAGAAGTACAACGGCAAGACCGCGCGCATCGAAGACTTTGAGACCATGGCAGCGGCGCACGTGCAGAGATCCGCGAAGGGCGGAGAAACGCCCGCGCAGCTGCGGGGATTTTTCGTGCAATGGCTGAATTCCACCGGAGTCCCAGAATTCACGCTGGAATACGTGGTGTACCGCACGCCAAAGGGTTTTCGCGTGGCGGGCAAGATCAAGCAGCCCCTGGATACTTTCCGCATGCCGGTGGACCTCCGCATCGATACCGAGGGAAACCCGGAGATCAAGACCATCGACGTCACCGGCACGGAATCGACCTTCACGGTGGAAACTTTTGGCCGGCCCAAACCGGGCGGGATTAAGATTGATCCGGGAAACTTAATTTTGAAGGGTAGCAGTACCTTGCGTTCGCGAGCAGCCATTGCGCGTGGCGAAGAACTGGCCGAGCAGGGCCGTTACTACGACGCCGTGACGCAATACCAAAAAGCGCTTTCGATTCAGCCCAACCGCCCGCTGGCCAACTTCCGCATGGGCGAAGCTTTTTTCGCGCAGAAAAATTACCAGGCTTCGGCAAACTCCTTCCGCGAAGCGCTGCAGACCGTGCCAGACCCAGGAGAAAAATGGACGGAAGTCTGGAGCCACATTTATCTGGGAAAGATTTTTGATTTACTCGGACAGCGCGAACGCGCCGTCAACGAATACAGCAAAGCGCGCCAGACCAACGACGATACCGCCAGTGCGCAGCAGGTTGCCGAAGGCTTCCTAAAGAAGCCGTATGCCGAGGGCGCCATCACCGCCGCCGCACCTGCAACGGGAACGGCGCCGCAGGCCACGCCCGGTTCCGATATTCCGGCGCCTGCCTCCGGCAAGCCCACGCTAAAGCGGCCCAACAACCTGCTCGATGACAGCAACAAAGTGGTGCAGCAGAATAATCTGGTGGAAGAAGACGGCGGGGGAATGCGCTAAGTCGATAAGTTTTTCTCAGGCAGCGCGGAGACCACGTCAGCCACAAATCGAACTTCCTTTGACCAACGCTCCGCTACTTCCCTGCACGCACGAATGGTCTCGTCCGAAGTCAGTTTCGTGCAAACCAGTTCGATAGAAGTTGGACCTGGCGGGTTTGCACGGAAACGCATGCCAATGCAGCGCTCGCGATAGACGGTTACGTCGCTGAGGTCGAGGATCGAGAGCGTCTGCGTGGTGCTCGCGAAAATCGTGCCAGGCTTCGCGAACTTGTCGAAAATGGTGAACATCTCCAGCTTCATTTCCAGCTCTTCAGGCAACGCTTCGATCAGCAAGTCGCCATCGCGAATAGCGTTTTCCACGCCTACGACGGAAAGAATACGCGCCAGTGCATCGGCACGCTCTTGTGGCCGGATTTCTCCTCGCGCTACCGCTGCCTCTAACGAGAGCTGGATACTGGCGATTCCTCGTTCTAACATTTCCCGCGAAACATCCTCAAGGATCGTGGCGTAGCCGGCCAACGCGGAAGTCCGGGCGAAGGCTTGCCCGGTGGCGTTCGCGCCAACGATGGCGATCGTATTTATCTGCATGCGTTTTAGTAGCGCGGGATGCTGGGGTCAATTTCGATGGACCAGCGGTCTATGCCGCCGGTCATCGAACGAGCGTGCTCCACGCCCTTGCTGCGCAGCCAGACGGCCACGTCGAGGCTCCGCACACCGTGGTGGCAGTAGCAGATGACTTCACCGTCGACGTCAAGTGTTTGTAGATTGGCCGGTATGGATCCCATGGGGATCAGTTGCGCACCGGCGATCTGGCAAAGCTGCGTTTCCCAAGGTTCGCGGACATCCACTAGCAGAATCGCGTCGTCGCGATCGAGGCGCGCTTTCGTTTCGGCTGGGGTGATTTGCAGGTCATCCACAAGTAAGCGCTCTATCGCTAGAATACCGCTTGTGACGAAGTAGAAGAAAGCTGGACGGCGATGGCGGGGCGGAACCGGGAGCACGGCCAAAAAACGAGAGCCCGGCTCCCGCACTCCAAACACTCACTTGCCCTGGAATTTCGGATGGCGCTTTTCCATGAAGGCGCGAATACCTTCTTTGCAGTCTTCGGAGAGGTAACACTGAATCTGCTGGCGAACTTCCATTTCCAGGGCGTGCGCCAGCTCCTGTTTCTGAGCGCTGAAGACCGCCTTCTTGATGGCGCGGATGGAGAACGGAGGCCCAGCGGCAATTTTTTCTGCCAACGCCTGCGTAGCAGCTTCGAGCTGCGCGGCGGGATAAACGTGATTGACGATCCCCAGACGCAAGGCGGTCTGCGCGTCGATCATTTCACCCGTGTAAAACATTTCCGCGGCTTTCGCGGGTCCAACCAACTGTGGCAGAAAATACGTGCCGCCGTAATCGGGGAACAGGCCCACGCGCGCAAAGTTTTGTCCGAAGGTGGAATCTTCCGAAGCCAGGCGAATATCGGCGGCCAAGGCGATATTCATGCCCGCACCTGCGGCCGCGCCGTGCACCACGGCGATAACCGGTTGCGGCATGGTGCGAATTTTCAGCACGGCCTGCATGCCGGAGCGCAACAATGGCTCGAGATGCTTGGTCTCGCCAGTCTCACGGCCTTTGCCGATAACGCTTAAGTCTCCGCCAGCACAGAAGGCGCGTCCCGCACCCGACAGAACCACGACGTGCACGCTGGAGTCTTCTTCGAGCCGGGTAAACGTGTTGATCAGTGCGGTAGCCAGATCGTTGTTGAGGGCATTGAGCTTTTCGGGGCGGTTCAGCACCAGGCTGACGATACTGCCTTGACGAGTCTCGAGCAGAACTTCTGCAGCAGTCGCCTGCTTTGCCGACTCACTCATCGTCATCCTCCCCGGAAAGGCTCTTGTGGTCCGGACCTTTGGCTATTCGTGCCACCAGCTGCGCGAGTTTCCTGAAGTGCCCTAGCTTCTCGGCTTTACCCGCTTTTTGCGGACCGGCCGTCTCTGGCAGCACGTACACCCGCGCTCCGTACAGGGACTGCTTCTGGATGCCGAACTTGCATTTCCGTTGCGCGAATTGTTCGTAGACGATCTTGCCGTTGAAGGCCACCACGTGCGGGGCAAACTCCTCCAGTTTTTGCGACAGCACAATACGCCCTTCGGCAAAATCTTCGCGCTTGAGTTCGGCGATGGTTTTGGTGGGGCGTTTCACCAGATCGGTCAGACCGATGCCAAATTCGATCACCCGCTTGTCGTCGTGATAGTCAAACGGTTCGGGAACCACACCGCTTTCGTACAGCATGGGCCAGAACTGATTTTCCCTCCCGGCATAGTAATGCCCCACGCGCACGGCGGATTCCGTGGGATTGCAGCCGACGATGACCAGCTTCATGCCTTTTCGGAGATGGTCGGGAAGTGTGCGCATGGAATCGTTCAGCCCGGGTTCCCGCTCGCCGATGACGCCCGGGACGGCGAAACAAGTAGCCGTGAATTTGGCCCTTTCCAGTGTAAGGACGTTACTGGTTTCCGCGCGAGAAGAGCCACCCAACGCGTCGGAGGTACCCGGGTGTCACCAAAACTGTATTTCGCCCTAGCCAGTCCGTCAAGTGCCGCGGCGTAACCGTTTCCTGTTTTGTGAGTCTTACGAGGGAACGATGACATCTAAGAGGAGAACAGCAGAGGTACGGCAGTGCTCTGTGCTACCTTTATGAGTGAGCAGAATGGAAAGGGGCCCATGGCCCGAGCGGCGGGTGCGCGAGCACGCCTGGCCGGGGAGCCGTTAGCGGACGCCTTGTCGACAAGCAATCCGCACCGCATACCTTCGACTGTGGCCAAGGAGGACGAGCACCTGCTCGTCGCGGCCGCCAAAGGCGGAGATTTGTCCGCGTTTAACGAATTGGTCAGCCGCTACGAACGAAAAATTTTCCGCCTGACCATGAACATAACGCGCAATCGCGAAGACGCGGAAGACGCCATGCAGGATGCGTTTCTGAAGTCCTACGCGCACCTCAAGGATTTCGCTGGCGATTCGCGTTTCTACACCTGGCTCGTGCGCATCGCGGCCAACGAGGCGCTGATGCGTCTGCGCAAGCGGCGGCCCAATCAATTTTCCCTGGACGAACCGATTCCCGGTGAGAACGAGGATCTAATCCCTCAGGATATTCAGGATTGGGGACCGAGCCCCGAGCAGCGCTATGGGCAAACGGAGATGCACGAGATTCTAAATGGCGCGATCGACGAACTCTCCCCGGACTTCCGCACCGCCTTTGTCTTGCGCGATGTGGAACAACTGTCCACGGAAGAGACGGCAAAGATTTTGGGCATTTCCGTGCCTGCCGTAAAATCGCGGCTGTTGCGGGCGCGATTGAAGCTGCGGGACAAGCTCGGCCGTTATTTCCGCCAAGGTGAAGTGCATTGAACTGCCAAAGCGCAACCCGGGAAATTTCCAACTACATCGATGGCGATATGGATGCCGGACTGCGCCACGACTTGGAAGTGCATCTCCACGGTTGCCAACACTGTACCGTGGTGCTGAATCAGGTGAAGATGACCGTTGAACTGTTCTGCGATGAGGAACCAGTAGAGTTACCGGGCGACGTGCGTTCACGCCTGTACGACGCGCTGCAGAAAAAGCTGGGCGCAAAGTAGCGCCCGCTACAAAGTCTCACTCCAGAATGGCAGTTCCCTTCCTAGACCCTTTTCGCGCGCCGCAGCGTAGACCTTCACCGCTACCGCCAAATCCCAGGACGCAATGCCATTCGATTTGAACAGCGTCACTTCCGAAGCGCTTGAACGCCCGAGAGTTTTTCCCGCGACCACTTCGGACAGACGCTTCACTCCCGTCCAGCACGTCTCGTCCCCGTGGAAGGCGATAATTAAATCGCCGGCTTCCTGGCGCGATTGCTCGATGGAATCAACGACGATCACATCGGCGCTGGCTACCGCTTCCTCGTCAAGCTCCCGCTTGTTGGCATGATTGGCGCCGATGGCGTTGAGGTGCACGCCGTGCGCCAAGTCCGCGCCGTGCACCACCGGCAGCGTCGTGGTGGTAGCGGTAGTAACGATATCGGCGCCGCGCACGGCCTCCGCCGCAGACTCCGCGGGCGTGATCCTGATTCCCAAACGGTCTGACATCTCTTTGGCGAATTTTTCGCGGCGCAGGGCATCGCGGCCGTAGGCGCGCACAGAGTCTAGTTTGCGCACCGCGGCAATGGCTTCCAGCTGCGTGCGGGCCTGGCCGCCAGTGCCGATGATCGCCGCGATGCGCGAATCCGGGCGCGACAGATATTTCGTGGCTACACCCGTGGCAGCTCCGGTGCGCAATTGCCCCATGTAGTCCGCTTCGATCATGGCCAGCAAATCGCCCGTAGGCATGGCATAGAGCGGCACCAGGAAGCGCACCCTGCCGCGTGAGTAGGTGTACTGCTTCATGGCCACGTAGCCGGCCGCATAATCCGCTGCGGCCATGTAGTGGAAAAATCCTCCGCCTGGCAACTCGAAACGCCGTCGCGGATGCACCACCACTTCGGCGGTCGACTGTTTACGCGAAATCTCTTCGACTGCCTCGATGGCCATGGCCATGCTCAGTGTGGCGCGGACTTCCGCTTCATTGATATGCAGCGTCATTTTTGTTTGTGCTCGCGACTTCTTTCTCTTGTGCGCAAATTCTAGTGTTCCGCCGTGCGTTTCTTCGGTTTTGCGGAATTGCCCTTGGACTTAACTTCGCCCTCTTCGTGAATGCGGCGAACCACCGTTTGGATCAGCCGGTACGCGCGTTCGCCCTTGCTCCCGTCCATATCGTGAAAGCGAAACTCCGGCTCGTTCTTGGGATCCCGGCCGACGCGGATGGGCAGCGCACCGCAGAGATTGTTCTCGATGAACGCGGTCTCATAGCGCGTCTTCCGCAGGTTCCAGGTGTACACGCGCAGGGTGGTGAAGTCACAGGGCTGGCCGTCAGGTCCGCGTGCCCCGGCCACGAGATACTGTGGTTTCTCGCCGGACGGATCCGTAACGCGATTCAACTCAAACCACGCGATGGGACGCACGTTGGCGGAAGCCGTACCCTCGGCCACCCCTTGGGGCAAAGTGTATTCGATGAAACGCGCGATGACCCATCCGGCGATAGGAATGGTCTGATCCCCGGCTTGCGTGGTGGTGTTGGTCTCGGCCGTGCGTGCGGTCGATTCGCCCGGCGGGCGCGTGGCCAGCCCGCGCACTAAATACCATTCTTCCTTTTTGGCTTCCTGCGGCTCGGCGCCGGTTTCTTTTTCGTCGGAAGTCTGCGTCCAGTCGGCAACCGCACGGCCAACGATTTCCACGGCGATGCCACGACCAAATTGGTACAGCCGAGGCTGCGTGCGTCCGGGCTCGACGCGCAGATTGGTGGCCACCTTGGTGCGCCCGCGCGCCTGCACCGGCATGGTGCGAGCCTGTTCCAATAGCTTGGCGCTGCGTTGCCAGAGCGCGGGCTCCATCAGGTAGCGCGTATCCACCCAGCCGACGCCCGCGGCTCCGGCGCGAACCTTGGTGTTGTCATTGCGCCGCGCCAGCACGTCCACGCGGTCGCCGTAGTGCAACATGCCCAGCGGCTCGCGCACCTGCGCCACGCTGCTCCACAGCGTCACACTGCGTTCACTGATGTAGGCTTCACCCAGCGTTTCGTGCTTAGGACGGAAGAACCACGCCAGCAGCGCGACCAGGCACAACAATGGCACGGCGACAAGCAGCTTACGCTTCATGGCGGGCGATGAACGCGGACAAAGGCGTGCAAGTCTCCGTCAGAGATTGTACCTGATTATCGGGGTGCGGCCGGAGATGCGACGCTCCGTGGCGAAATCTTGCCGATGTGCGGAGCGCAGAGTACCGCGGCCATGCAAAGAACGCGCTCGTTCGCCGCGGTCTTGATTAGGTGACGATGGAGGCGCCAGGCACAGGCACCCCGGTCGGCGCGAGCGGGAGAACGATCCACAGGATGATGTACGCCAGCCCGCCGGTGCCGCCGCACAGGAAAAGCACCACCCAGACCAAGCGAATGATCATGGGATCAACATCAAAATAGTCCGCCAGCCCGCCGCACACGCCGGCGATTTTGCTGTCCGTGCTGGAGCGCACCAGGCGCTTGCGCGGCGCGCTTTGATACGCGTAGGACGGCGGGGGCGTACCCGCGCCTGCCGCACCTTCTTGCGGCTGCGCGGCGCCGCAGTTGTAGCAGAACTTCGAACCGGTGGCGATGTCCTTCTGGCAATTCGGGCAGATCATAGTGTCACCCTTTGGCGGACGCCGCGCTGTCGCAGCTTGGCGGTCACTGCTGGCCAGACGAACGGATAGCGTCCTGCCTTCACTACAAGATACGAAGGAATATGGCGAAAAGTTTCCCGCCCGTCAAGAGGGCTTAGGGATGCGCGGTTAGGCTGCGAGGTTGGCTGTCGTAGTAGCGACGCCCTTTAGGGCGTCATTCCAGCGGGTCGTCCGGCCAGCATGCCAGTCAGTACGCGAGGATTTGCTTCACCGCTGCGGTGAGGTGCGACGTTTGCGGCAGGATAACGTCTTCCAGCTTGGGGTGATAGGCGCAAAAAGTGTCCATAGCGGCCACACGCTTCACCGGCGCGTCCAGGTCGCCGAAAAGCTCGTCGGCAATGCGCGCCGCGATCTCCGCGCCGTAGCCCCAGCTAAGCATATCTTCGTAAGCCACGATGACGCGGTGTGTCTTGCGCACGCTAGCCGCGATGGCTTCCCAGTCGTACGGCGAAAGCGAGCGCAGATCGATAATCTCCACCGAGATGCCTTCGCGCTGCAGTTGCGCCGCAGCCACTTCCGCGCGATGGACCACCGCACCGTAGGTAATGATGCTGACAGCTGTGCCTTCCTTGACTACGCGAGCCTTGCCGAACGGGATGGTGTAATCGGGCCCGGGATACTCGCTGCGATTGTAGGGCTGGCGGTACAAATGTTTGTGTTCCAGGAACATCACCGGGTCGTCGCAACGAATGGCAGTTCGCAGTAGACCCGCCACGTCGAGGGCCGTCGAAGGCATCACCACGCGCAACCCTGGGCAGTGCGTGAAAATCGATTCGCCGCTCTGGCTATGGTATACGGCGCCTCCGGTAAGATACCCGCCGATAGCCACGCGGATAACCACCGGAGCCTTGAATGCCCCGTTCGAGCGCCAGCGCATCACGCACAGTTCATCGCGAATCTGCATCATCGCCGGCCAGATGTAGTCGAAGAACTGAATTTCCGCGACAGGTTTGAGTCCTCGCGTGGCCATGCCGATGGCCCGGCCAACGATGCTGGCCTCGGCCAACGGCGTATTAAAAACGCGCTCAGCCCCGTATTTACGTTGCAGACCGGCGGTGGCTTTAAAGACCCCGCCCTTCCCTTTCACCTGCTTCAAATTTTCTTCGCGGCTGGCGTCGGCCACATCTTCGCCAAACACGGTGATCCGTTCGTCGCGCGCCATTTCGTCAGACAGCGTCGCCGCCACCATTTCCACCATGGTTTTTGGCGCACCATGCAACTTCGCTTCGGATTCAAACGCCGCCGAGGTCGGATCGACATCCGGCGAATAGATGTTCGTGCCGATGGATTCGATGCTCGGCTCTGCAGCTGCTAACGCTTCATCGGCAGCGTCGCGGACTTCGCGGTCCACGCTGGCTTCGAGAGCCTCGATCTCTTTCTGGTCCAGCACGCCTTCGCGCACCAGGAACATGGAAAATTTGGAGATAGGATCGCGCAGCGCTTCGGACTCGCGCTCTTGCTGCGATTTGTACAGTTTTTCGTCGTCAGAAAGAGAATGCGAGTAAGGTCGGGTGACGTGGGCATGCAACAGCGCCGGGCCGCGCCGCTCGCGGCAATAGGTCACCGCTTCCTTGCACGCGCCGTAACTCTCCAACGTGTCCGTACCGTCGCATTCCGCGACGTAAAGATTCGGAAAGCTGCGCGCGAGTTTGGAGATGCTGCCGCCGGCGGTTTGCACTTCCACCGGCACGGAGATGGCATACCCGTTGTCTTGCACTACGTAAAACAGCGGGAGTTTTTTGACGCACGCGACGTTGAGCGATTCCCAGAATTCGCCTTCGCTGGTGGCGCCGTCTCCGGCGGAAACGTACACGATTTCGTTATCCCGGTAGTTGACGTGCTCGCCGAGCGGCGCCTTCTTGGCCTCCGCCAGCGCCTTGCGATGTTGCCCGTAGTAAAGCGTAGCTTCCGCCGCTCCGGCAGCCTGCACGAACTGCGTCCCGGTGCACGAAGACTTACTCACAATATTCCACTTGGGATGCCCCCAGTGCGAAGGCATCTGCCGCCCGCCAGAACTGGGGTCGTCCTTAGCGCCGACAGCCTGCAGCAACGTATCCAGCGGCGTGACGCCCAGCATCAGGCACAGCGCGCGGTCGCGATAATAGGGGTAAAGCCAATCCACGCGCGGTCGAAGAAGCAACCCCGCAGCCGCGCTAACCGCTTCGTGCCCAGCGCTGGA